>Ga0316204_10005197_pt1 | contig 21956 bp, 28 predicted proteins | sample 6monrhotite_MG_2_FD_205661 | JGI IMG/M metagenome (GOLD analysis project Ga0316204, IMG submission 205661) | Microbial mat bacterial communities from mineral coupon in-situ incubated in ocean water Damariscotta River, Maine, United States -... | ecosystem: Environmental > Aquatic > Marine >... | reverse complement strand
TTATATGGAGACGCTTCAGGCGTACAATGTGATGAAAACGGTTATTCTTCTTCTTTCGGTGATTGGAGAAATAGATTGGTGTTGATGGCGGATGATGAAAATAACGGTCAATTTGTAATTGATTGTGAAGAGATGAGTGATAGTACTGAGAAGCTTTATCCTGAAATGAATATCGTTAAAGTTTATTTGGATGCGTACCAACAAACGGTAACATCTGGAGGGCAAAGATATCCTGATGTTGAAACGGCAATAAACCAAAACATGAACAAAGGAGCTTTAGTGTTTAACTATGTGGGGCATGGAGGTGAAACAGGCTTGACATTAGAAAGAGCTTTAACTTATTCAATGATCGAAGATTGGGATAACATTAATAACATGACCTTATTTATTTCGGCTACATGCGAGTTCAGTAGGTTTGATGATCCCAGTCGAGTTTCTGCGGGTGAAAGAACTCTGACCATTCCTTACGGAGGTGCAGTTGGTTTGCTCACAACAACAAGGTTGGTGTATATTTCACTCAATAGTGAATTGGTACGAAACCTATATACTGTGTTGTTTGCTGAAGAAAATGGCGAGCCTTTGGCGCTTGGGGAGATTATTAGAAGAACTAAAAACTTGACTTCTGCAACTGAGAATAAGAGAAATTTCACATTGTTAGGAGATCCTGCATTGAAGCTCGGAAAGCCGAAACCCTCAATTGTTACCGACAGCATTAATGGTGTAAGCGTGACAATGGTGAATGACACCTTGAAAGCCTTATCGAAAATTACAGTCTCAGGTCATGTAGGTAATGCCTCAGGAGTTATCAATCCGAATTATAACGGGCTAGTGTATCCTACAGTTTATGATAAGAAGAAGATAAAGAATACGCTTGGTCAGGATGTAACATCTCCTGTAAGGCCTTTTGATGTGCAGACGAATATTATATATAAAGGAAAAGCTACAGTGACAAATGGAAATTTCAGTTTCACCTTTGTTGTGCCTAAAGACATAGATTATACAATCGGTTCAGGTAAGATTTCTTATTACGCCAATGACGCGAATTCAAATTCGTACGGATACGATACTTCAGTTGTGGTCGGAGGAGTTGATCCAAATGGAATAATTGATGAAGAAGGACCTGTGGTAGAGTTGTATATGAATGAGTCGAATTTTGCGAACGGCGGAATGACAGATGAAAAACCTTTATTCATTGCGGAGATATCTGATGAAAACGGAATTAATACTACTGGAAATGGAATTGGACATGATATAACCGTAATCCTGGATGGGAATACGGCATCCCCTGTGATTTTGAATAACTTTTATGAAGCCGATCTGGATACATATCAATCTGGGAAAGTCTCTTATCAATTTGAAGACCTGATTCCAGGAGAGCATCAATTAACGTTTAAAGTATGGGACGTGAACAATAATTCTTCTGAAACTTCCTTAGATTTTGTAGTAGTCGAAGACGAAGAATTGGGAATTTCGCATTTATTGAATTATCCAAACCCTTTTACGACAAATACCGATTTCTTCTTTGAGCATAATCAAGTTTGTAACTCATTAGATGTTAAAATCGAAATATTCACAGTTTCAGGCAAAATAGTAAAGACCTTGATTGAGAACGTCAATTCATCCGCATTTAGATCTGAAGGGATTAATTGGAATGGAAGAGACGAATATGGAGATAAATTAGGTAGAGGCGTTTATGTTTATAGGCTTTCGATTGAAACACCTGAAGGCAAAAAAGCAGAAAAATTAGAAAAATTGGTCATTTTATAAAACCATATACAATATACCTTTGTTCTTTACGTATATTTGTCTCACCGAACGGTAAAAAATGAAAAAAATATTAGTAATTATATCATGTGTTTTTGTTGGCTTAAGTGGATGGTCACAGACTTTGACTCAAGGTCAAAAAGCTAGTCAAATTCAGTTGAACACAATTACAACAGCTGTTCCATTTATTATCATTACTCCAGATTCTAGGTCAGGAGCAATGGGAGATGTTGGTGCTGCACTTTCTCCTGACGCGAACTCATTCCATTGGAACACTTCAAAGCTTGTTTTCTCAAAAGAAAAAGCTGAGTTTAGCGCATCTTATTCACCATGGTTAAGACAATTAGTTGATGATATTCATCTTTCTTACATCAGTGGATATTCTAAAATTGGAAAGAAGCATGTTATTGGAGGTTCGCTAAGATATTTCTCTTTAGGGAACATTACGTTTACAGATAATTTGGGAAATCTAATTAGAGAGTTCAATCCAAATGAATTTGAGATTTTAGGTGGATATGCCTTCAAGTTAACAGACAGATCTGCAATCGGAATGAATGGAAAATTTATTTATTCAAATCTAACAGGTGGAACGAATGTAGGGAATGTTGGTTCTAAAGCTGGTTTGGCCGGGGCAGTTGATTTATCGTACTCATGGTTTAATGATGAAGTGTCATTAGGTAAAACTGATGCAACTTGGTCAATGGCAGCAACTCTTTCAAATATTGGAAACAAAGTTGCTTACACGGTTGATTCTGAAAGAGATTTCTTGCCAACTAACTTAAGGTTAGGAACAGCATTGAAGATGGATTTTGACAAATACAACTCTTTAACAGGTTCTGTTGATATCAATAAATTATTAGTTCCGACTACACCCGTGTACAATGGGTCTGGAGTTCCAATTTCTGGATTAGATCCTAATGTTGGGGTAGTGACTGGAATGTTACAGTCTTTTTATGACGCTCCTGGTCAAGTAACAACAGATCCATCTGGAGTTTCTACAGTTGCAAAGAATTCTCGTTTCGTTGAAGAAATGAGAGAAATCAACTTCGGCTTAGGAATGGAGTATTGGTATTCTGACATTCTTGCTGTAAGAACTGGTTTCTTCCATGAGCATGCATCTAAAGGGAATAGAAAATATTTGACATTTGGTGCAGGTATCTACTTTGGAGTATTTGGCTTAGATGTGTCATACTTAGCTTCAGTGACTCAAAACAATCCGCTTGCTAATACTGTGAGATTCTCACTTAAATTTAAATTTAGCAAAGAGAAAGCAGGAGAAGCAAGTACTTCTGATGGTATCTAATCACCCCATTAATTTTCGTGTTGGATTTGGTGTTGACAGACATCAATTGGTCGAGGGTAGAAAACTAATCCTTGGAGGTGTTCATGTTGAATCTGATTTTGGTTCATTGGGACATTCTGATGCAGACGTTCTGCTACATGCAATTTGTGATGCCATTTTAGGAGCGGCCAATCTAAGAGATATTGGTTTTCACTTTCCCGATACATCTGCTGATTTCAAGAATATTGATAGTGCCATCTTACTGTCAAAGTCAAATGACCTTGTAAGTAAGAAAGGATATTTGATAGGTAATCTTGATTGCACAGTTTTTTTAGAGCGACCAAAACTATCTGCGTTTATTCCCGAAATGTCAATGAGGATTGCCCAAATTTTAGAAATTGATGAGGATGCCGTTTCAGTTAAGGCTACTAGGGGAGAAGGTGTTGGTCCTGTTGGTAGAGGTGAGGCTATTCAGGCTTATTGTTCTGCTCTCATCTATAAGAAATAACATCAATTTATTATTCGTAGGCTAACTTTCGATTGCTATTCGTATTTTCGAATTTGTGAAAATGAAAAGTTCATATCTATTGTTATTATTGTTTGTGTTTTGCTGTTCTTCAAAGATCGGACATGCTCAGGCATTTAATTTTCAAGAACTTTCGATTCAACAGGGTCTTCCACAATCACAGGCTTATGCAATATTATTTGATTCTACCCAACATGCTTGGATAGGAACTCAAGGAGGAGGTCTTTGCAGATATGACGGTGATCAATTTGAATATTTTACGAAATCCGATTCTCTAATTTCCAATAGAATCTTTTGCTTGGAACAAATTGGTGATAAAATCTACATTGGACAAAAAGGAGGAGTATCTACCTTTTCTTTAAAAGGAGATTTTTTGGCGAATTACAGATTGAACAAATCCGCATTCTTAGTTCAAGACATAATTGAGTATGACGGAGAAGTTTTGTTTGCGACTGATGAAGGTGTTTACAGAATTGAAAAAACTAAATTAAATATAGTTGAGGATGATCCAACTTCGAGTAAATCAAATGTCTATTCATTCTTTCAAGAAGAAGGGAATCTCTGGCTGTGTACAAATAATGGTCTGCTCAAGTATAAAGATCCAGTCACGAAACTGAATAAAGCAAGAGGCCTAGTGTCTGATCAAATTCAATGTGTTACTGTTTTTGGTGACTTTTGGATCATTGGAACCTATGGGAAAGGTATCGAAGTTTACAGTCATTCCGAAGGAGAACTAAAGGCAAACCCTTTTGAAGAGTTAAACGATCATATTGTACTGACTTTGTTTGATGCTGGTCAAGAACTTTGGATAGGGACTCTTAATAATGGGGCTTATGTTTATTCTAATAAGGATGGTTCTCTGCGAAATTTCAATGCCTCAAATGGTCTTTCAAATAATCATGTAAAATCAATTACATCAGATTTTTGGGATAACATTTGGATCGGAACTTCAGGAGGAGGTGTTTCAATCTATCAAAACAGTCCATTCATTGAGTATAACAGTACTTCAGGCTTGAATGGTAATTATGTTTATTCAGCTCTTAATTCTAGTCGCAATCAACTTTGGGTAAGTACAGAAGGCAATGGAGTTGTTCGTCTTAATGATACTTCTGTTGTCTCTTTTGACGAAGAATATGGCTTTGTCTCTGAAAAAGTCAAATCTATTTTTGAAGATGATCACGGAGATATTTGGTTTGGAACAGAAGGTGAAGGCCTAGGAGTGTTCTCTCAATATGATGGTAAAGACACTATTTATAGATATTCTTCGGCTAATGGTTTGAACTCGAATTGGATTAAATGTTTTGCACAAGAAAATAAGAGAGGGGCTAAAATATACATTGGCACAGCAGGCGCCGGAATTCTTGAAGTTAATCGTGCTTGGGATTTTCCATTGAATGCTTCTTTCAAAAGAGTGAAATCAGAAGGAGATAAGTTTCCTGATCGAATCAGTTCTTTGAGTTTCATTGATGATGAACTCTGGTTTACTTCTTCTGAAAGTAATTATGGTTTTTATAAGGATGGTAAAACGACAATTTTTTCAAACACTAAGAGTGCGTTTAGAAATTGTGTTGGATTCGGAGATCGAAGATGGCTGGGAAGTATGGATAACGGAGTGATGATGATCGAAACAAAAGAAGATTCTGTACTTTCTAAAAAATGGATTACTGTAAATGAAGGCTTGAGTTCAAATAATGTCTATCAGTTAATATATGAAGACAATGCTCTTTGGGTTGGAACCGAAAGAGGGTTAGATAAGTTGACTTTAGATTCTGCTCAAAACATTCGTAACATTGAACACTTTGGTTTTGAAGAAGGATTTGAAGGAGTAGAAACGAATATCAATGCTTCCTTTGCCGACAAAATAGGCAACCTTTGGTTTGGAACCGTTGATGGATTGTATCAGTATCAAGGTGGTGAAGTAAACTATAACCAAAGAAAGCCGCCTGTTCTCAGTCTTGACGATTTCTCAATATTCTACGAGTCAATTGAAAAGACTGAATTCGCCTCTTACTTTGAAGATGGGGAAATGGTAAAGGAGCTATTATTACCTTATGATCAAAACCATATAGGTTTTTCTTTTAATGCCATTCATTACACTTATTCTAAAAACATAAGATATCGTTGGAGGTTAGATGGTGCTGATAAAGATTGGACCCCACCAACGAAGGCAACAACCGCAACATACAGTAACCTGAGTCCGGGTGATTACACCTTTAAATTACAGGCTTCAATTGATGACAATTGGGAAACTACTCCAATTGAGCTTAGCTTTGAAATTGATCAACCATACTATGAGAAGTTCTGGTTCAAGGCAATGTATTATGCTGTTATCGGATTTACATTACTGCTGATTGTATTCATCATTATTTATCGAATCAAGAAAAAGAATAAAGCATTAACTGAGAAGTTTGAAATGGAGAAGAACTTGATTGAGTTAGAGCAGCAAGCGCTCAGATTGCAAATGAATCCTCATTTCATTTTTAATGTTTTGACTTCAATTCATAATTTGATTATCCTCAATGATTCAGATAAGGCAAGATATGCCTTGGCCAAGTTTTCGAAATTGATGAGAAGGGTACTTGAAAACTCAAGAGAGAAATTCATTTCGATAGATGATGAGGTAGAAACTTTAGAGAACTATGTTCAGTTAGAAAAACTGACAGCCAACTTAGATGTAGATCTAATAATTGATATGGATGAAAACATAGATTCTGCTGAAGAGATTCTACCACCTCTCATGATTCAACCATTCGTAGAGAATTGCATAATCCATGGTTTAAAAGAATTAAATTATCCTGGTCAGATTAAAGTTGGATTCAAGCTGTTAAATGAACATTTGCTTGAGTGTTATATACAGGATAATGGAAGAGGTCGTGCTAAGGCCGCACAAATAAATGCTCAAAAAGAGAATTATCACAAATCAACTGCCCTCCAGGTAACACAAGAAAGGTTAGCCAATCTGAATAAAGATGCAGAGTTTGTTCCTTTTGAGATAATCGATCTAAAAGATGAAAACGGAAATCCTAACGGGACGAAAGTTGTAATGAGAATAGTGATCTAAATTGCTAGCTCAACACCTCTAGTCTTGCAAATTTCAGAAGTAACTGCTTGTTTCCAACTTTAGGAAAAAATACTGTCGCTTTCTCGGGTGGAGTTCCTTCGAGCCCAATTACTTTTCCTTTTCCAAATTTTTCATGCACGACATTGTATCCCACTTTGAGATTTAATAGGTTTGCTGCAGTTCCAGATTTTGGTTTTGTATCTACTGAACTCACTTTCTTAAGTTTTCTAGCCTTATCAGAAAAAATTGTTTTAGTTGATTTGGCAACTCGCTTTTCTAAATTTACTTGGTTTAAAGATCGCCCTCCTCCTCTTGAAGGATTCGCAACTTCTAAAAATTCGGTATCAATCTCTTCAATGAATCTGCTCGGTTCAGAAGTGATTAAGTTTCCCCAACGATATCTACTCGTAGCATACGAAAGTGTGGCCTTTTTCTCAGCTCTCGTGAGAGCAACATAAAATAAACGTCTTTCTTCTTCTAACTCTGATCTTGAATTCAAAGCCATTTGTGAAGGAAACAAGTTTTCTTCAAGTCCAACTATGAATACATAAGGGAACTCCAGTCCTTTAGAAGCATGAATTGTCATCAAGGTTATTTTATCCTTGTCTTCATCTTTTTCATCATCCGCATCTGTCAATAAGGCAACATCTACCATGAAATCACTCAAGAAAGCAGTTTCGTTTTCACCAACTGATTCGGTAAATTCTTTAATACCTGCCAAAAGAGCTTGAATGTTTTCATAACGTGAAACCCCCTCAGGTGACTTGTCATCATAAAGTTCTTTTAAGATTCCTGAACTCTTTGCGATAGTTTGAGCTAGTTCATATCCATCAACTTTTTCCAATTCAACCCGATAGCTTTTAATGGCTGTGACGAATGCGTTAATTTTGTTCTGTGTAGCTCCAGCCAATCCACACGGAAACTTGACAGGATCAGAGAGAACATCCCATAATCCGACATCATAATGATTGGCTGCTACGATTACCTTCTCAATACTCGTTTTTCCAATTCCTCTTTTAGGATAGTTAATTACTCTTTTTAAAGCCTCTTCATCTTGAGGATTAGCTGTTAATCTGAAATAGCCCAACAGGTCTTTGATTTCTTTTCTTTGATAGAAAGATAGACCACCATATATTTTATAAGGTAGATTAAGTTTTCTCAATGCCTCCTCAAAAGAACGAGATTGAGCATTAGTTCTATATAATATAGCAAAGTCTGAGTGTGCTGCTTGCTCATTCATCTTTGTGTCAAAGATCATGTTGGTGACAACTTTACCTTCTTCGTTATCAGTTAATGTTCTAATGACCTTGATTTTATTCCCTTCATCATTGCTTGTCCAAACGTTCTTTTGAATCTGCTCCTGATTTTTAGCGATAATACTATTGGCTGCATTAACTATTGTTTGAGTAGATCTATAGTTCTGTTCTAGTTTAAAAGTTTTGGCGTCTGAATAATCTTTCTTGAAATTTAAGATGTTTTCAATGTTCGCCCCTCTAAATGAATATATACTCTGGGCATCATCACCAACCACGCAAATATTATGAAATACATCTGCCAGTTTTTTTACAATTAGATATTGAGAATAGTTTGTGTCCTGATACTCATCTACCAAAATGTATTTAAACCTGTGCTGATAAAAGTGCAATACATCAGGATGGTCACGCATTAAAACGTTCGTTTTATATAATAGGTCATCAAAATCCATTGCACCCGCTTTGAAACATCTTTTTTCATATGCTTTATAGATTTCGAATAATCTTGGTTTGCCCGACATTCTATCTTCTGCAACAATATCTGTGTTGGCTTCATAGCCTGCAGCCGAAATCAAATTGTTCTTGGCAGATGAAATTCTACCATGGACTAAGTTGGGTTTGTAGGTTTTGTCGTCAAGTTTTAATTCCTTAATTATAGTCCTCAATAAGCTCCTGGAATCTTGTGTGTCGTAAATCGTAAAATTTGAAGGATATCCCATTTTGTCAGAATGATGTCTCAGAATCCTAGCAAACACAGAGTGAAAAGTTCCCATGGTTAAGTTCTTAGCTTCTGATTCACCAATGATCTCAGCAATCCTGATCTTCATTTCCTTAGCAGCCTTATTAGTAAAGGTCAAAGCAAGAATATTAAATGGGTCAACCCCTTTTTCAATTAAATAGGCAATTCTGTATGTGAGAACTCGCGTTTTTCCTGATCCAGCTCCCGCAATTACCATTGAAGGTCCTTCTGTGTTTTTAACGGCCTCTAATTGTTGTGGATTTAATGTCTCCAAATAATTCATATAACAAAACTAATTATAAAGTAAACTCCTTTTAACTTTGTTGATAAATCATTTTTTGAGTCGCCCAATTCTGACGAAAGCTTAAATATTGGATTCAATCCAAAAAAAGAGCTGATTTTTCACTGAAAAAATAAATTCGGCTTTTATCGTAACATTTGGCTTATTTATCAGGTAAAATTGTCTTTCAACAGAGAATTGTGAAAAATCTTCAATTATTTATAATCAAATGTTGTTTTATAAAAAAAACTTAATACCTTTGCACTCCGAATTTTTGCGAATTTGGGTGTAAAATATTGGGAAACATTAAGAAAATATAGTATTTAGAATATGCCAACTATTCAACAATTAGTAAGAAAAGGGAGAACAGCCCAAGTTAAGACATCAAAGTCTGCTGCGCTTGATTCTTGCCCACAAAGAAGAGGGGTTTGTGTGAGAGTTTACACTACTACGCCTAAGAAACCTAATTCAGCAATGAGAAAAGTTGCTAGGGTTAGATTAACTAACGGTAAAGAGGTGAATGCCTATATCGGTGGTGAAGGTCACAATTTACAAGAGCACTCTATTGTGTTAGTAAGAGGTGGTAGAGTAAAAGATTTACCTGGGGTAAGATATCACATTGTGAGAGGAGCTTTAGATACTGCTGGTGTTGAAGGTAGATTACAAAGAAGATCTAAGTATGGTGCTAAAAGACCAAAGAAATAATTAGGGAATCATGAGAAGAAGACAAGCAAAAAAACATACGATTTTACCTGATCCGAAATTCAAAGATATTTTGGTAACGAAATTCGTAAACAACATGATGATGCACGGAAAGAAAAGTGTAGCATTTAAAATTTTCTATGATGCAATGGATATTGTACAAGAGAAAGTTGAGGAAGAAAGTCCAGTTGATGTTTGGAAAAAAGCTTTAACTAATGTGACTCCTGGTGTTGAGGTAAGAAGTAGACGAGTTGGTGGTGCTACTTTCCAAATCCCTACACCTGTAAGAGATAACAGAAAACAATCATTAGCTATGAGCTGGTTGATTTCTCATTCTAGAAAAAGGAATGAAAAAACAATGGCTCAAAAGTTAGCTGGTGAAATTCTTGCGGCTGCAAAAGAAGAAGGAGCTGCTTACAAGAAGAAAGAAGATATGCACAGAATGGCTGAAGCAAACAAAGCCTTTTCACATTTTAGATTCTAAGTCATGGCTAAGAAAAGAGATTTAACACACACAAGAAATATTGGGATTATGGCCCATGTTGATGCTGGTAAAACAACAACAACTGAGCGTATCCTTTACTATACAGGAGTAAGTCACAAAATTGGTGAGGTGCATGATGGTGCCGCAACAATGGACTGGATGGAGCAAGAGCAGGAAAGAGGTATTACAATTACTTCTGCTGCAACTACTTGTTTCTGGAAATACCCAACAGTTCAGGGGAAAGCCGTAGACAATACTTTAGATTATAGAATTAACATTATTGATACTCCTGGTCACGTTGACTTTACTGTTGAGGTAGAGCGTTCATTGCGTGTTCTTGATGGAGCTGTTGCATTAATTTGTGCTGCTTCTGGAGTTGAGCCGCAGTCTGAGACTGTATGGAGACAAGCAGATAAGTATGGTGTTCCAAGAATTTGTTTCGTAAACAAAATGGACCGTGCTGGTGCAGACTTCATGAGATGTGTATCTGAGATTAGAGAAAGATTAGGTGGTAATCCGTTACCATTACAAATTCCAATCGGAGCTGAGGATGATTTTAAAGGAGTTGTTGATTTGATCACAATGAAAGGAATCATTTGGGATGAGGAAAATATGGGTTCTACTTATCAAGAAGTAGAAATTCCAGCTGACCTTGTTGATGAGGCTCAAGAATGGAGAGATAAATTAATCGAAGCAGTAGCTGAGTCTGATGAAGCTTTAATGGAGAAATTCTTTGAAGATTCTGATTCAATTACTAAAGATGAAATGTTCACAGCTATTCGTAAAGCAACAATCGAAATGACGGTTCAACCGATCATGTGTGGTTCTGCTTTTAAGAATAAAGGTGTTCAAACTATGTTGGATGCGGTTATGGCATTCTTACCTTCTCCTTATGATAAAGGAGCCGTTGAAGGAATCAATCCTAAAACTGATGAGGCTGTTACTAGAGAGCCAGATCCAGAAGCACCAATTGCAGCATTAGCATTTAAAATCGCAACTGACCCATTCGTAGGAAGACTTTGTTTCTTCAGAATGTATTCAGGAAGATTAGATGCTGGTTCTTATATTTTTAATACAAGAACTGACAAGAAAGAAAGAATTTCAAGAATCTTCCAAATGCACTCGAATAAGCAAAATGCTATCGATTTTATCGAAGCAGGTGATATCGGAGCAGGCGTTGGATTTAAAGATATTAGAACTGGAGATACGCTATGTGATGAAAAAGCACCTATCGTTCTTGAGTCAATGGATTTCCCAGATCCGGTTATTGGTATCGCAATTGAGCCTAAAACTCAAGCTGATGTTGATAAATTAGGTATGGGATTAGGTAAGCTTGCTGAAGAAGATCCTACTTTCCAAATCACTACTAACCAAGATTCAGGTCAAACTGTAATTTCTGGTATGGGTGAGCTTCACCTTGAAGTTTTGATCGATAGATTGAAAAGAGAGTTTGGAGTAGAAGTGAACGAAGGAGAGCCTCAGGTAGCTTACAAAGAGAAAATTAACGCTACTGTTGAGCACAGAGAAACTTATAAAAAGCAATCTGGTGGTCGTGGTAAATTCGCAGACATGCAAGTTACTATTAAGCCACAGACTGATCCTGAAAAGACTGGTCTTGAGTTCATCAACAGCATTAAAGGTGGTAACATTCCTAGAGAGTTTATCCCTTCTGTTGAAAAAGGATTTAAAGAATCAATGAAGAATGGTGTATTAGCCGGATTCCCAATTGACTCTTTAGTTGTTGAATTAAAAGATGGTTCTTACCATGACGTGGATTCAGATTCATTATCATTCGAAGTTTGTGCTAAAATGGCATACAGAAACGGATTGAAGAATGCATCTCCTGAGTTATTAGAACCAATCATGGCTGTTGAGGTAGTAACACCTGAAGAGAACATGGGAGATATCGTAGCAGATTTGAACAAGCGTAGAGGTCAAATGGCCGGTATGGATGACAGATCTGGAGCGAAAGTTATTAAAGCTGATGTACCTCTTTCTGAAATGTTCGGATATGTAACGACTTTAAGAACGTTATCATCTGGTAGAGCAACTTCAACAATGGAATTTTCGCACTACGCGACAACTCCAAAGCACATTGCTGATGAAGTGATCAAGAAAGCAAAAGGACAAGTAGAAGCATAATTATATAAGATCGAAAAGAAATGAGTCAAAAGATCAGAATAAAATTAAAATCATACGATCACAACTTGGTTGACAAGTCTGCTGAGAAGATCGTAAAAGCTGTGAAGGCAACAGGTGCTGTAGTTAGTGGACCAATTCCATTACCAACTCACAAGAGAATTTATACAGTATTAAAGTCGCCACACGTAAACAAAAAAGCTAGAGAGCAATTTCAATTGTGCGCTTACAAAAGGTTGATAGACATTTATAGTTCGTCATCTAAAACTGTAGACGCTTTGATGAAATTAGAGCTTCCTAGTGGAGTAAATGTTGAAATCAAAGTTTAATTAAAGTAATTAAACGATTTAATAAATAAAATATGCCAGGAATTATTGGAAAGAAAATTGGGATGACTAGCATCTACAGTGCCGAGGGTAAGGCAATGCCATGCACAATTATAGAAGCTGGTCCTTGTGTTGTTACACAAGTTAAAACTCAAGAGAAAGATGGCTACGAAGCTATTCAACTCGGTTTTGGAGACAAAAGAGAGAAGAATACACCTGCAGCCTTACAAGGACACTTCAAGAAAGCGAAGACTACACCAAAAAGAAAATTGGTTGAATTCGGCGGAATGAATGACTTGAACTTAGGTGATGTTGTCAATGTAGAATTATTTGAAGAAGGACAATACGTAGATGTTGTTGGTATCTCTAAAGGAAAAGGTTTCCAAGGGGTAGTGAAACGTCACGGTTTTGGTGGTGTTGGACAAGCGACTCACGGTCAGCACAACAGATTAAGAGCGCCAGGTTCGATTGGAGCTGCTTCTTACCCTGCGAGAGTATTCAAAGGAATGAGAATGGCCGGTCAAATGGGTAATGCTCGTGTGAAACAAGGAAATCTGCAAGTATTAAAAGTATTAACTGATAAGAACTTAATCTTAGTAAAAGGATCTATTCCTGGTGCTAAAGGTGGTTTCGTAACAATTGAGGCGTAATGGATATTAAAGTTGTAGATACCAAAGGAAAAGAAACTTCTAAGAAAGTTACTTTGGCTGATTCAATTTACGGAATCGAGCCAAACAATCACGCAATTTATTTGGATGTAAAGCAGTATTTAGCTGCCGGAAGACAAGGGACGCACAAATCGAAAGAGAGAGCTGACATTGCGGGATCAACTAGAAAGATTAAGAAACAAAAGGGAACTGGTACAGCAAGAGCTGGATCAATCAAGTCTCCTGTTTTTAGAGGTGGTGGTCGTGTTTTTGGTCCAAGACCAAGAAATTACGATTTCAAATTGAATACTAAAGTTAAAAGGTTAGCAAGAAAATCTGCTTTATCATTAAAAGCGAAAAGTGGAGACATTATCGTGATGAGCGCAATGGAATTTGCTGCACCTAAAACGAAGGAATTCATGAACGTTATGGCAAGTAACAACTTGGCATACGAGAAAGTGCTTATCGTACTTCCTGAAGATAACGCTAACGTGTATAAGTCTTCAAGAAACGTACAAGGAGCGAATATAGTAACAGCAGATAGCTTAAACACATACGAAATCGTTAACGCGAATAAGGTGGTTATTATCGAGGGTGCTGTTGAGAAAATTGAAAACACATTAAATTAATTTTTAAGTGATGAACAGCATTATTAAAAAGCCGATCCTTACAGAAAAAGCGACTATCGACAGCGAAGAGATGAACAGATTCTCTTTCGTAGTTGACAGAAGAGCTAACAAGATCGAGATCAAGAAAGCAATCGAAGAGTTGTACGGGGTTTCTATCGACAAAGTAAGAACAATGACTTACGGCGGTGGGGTACCAAAAAGAAAATTTACTGCAAAAGGTGTTGCTGAGCAAACCAATTCAGTATGGAAAAAAGCGATTGTAACAGTAGCCGAAGGTGAAACAATCGATTTATACGACAACATTTAAGATTTGAGAAATGGGAGTTAGAAAATTAAAGCCGATTACACCAGGTCAAAGACACAAGATTGCTAGCGATTTTAGTGATATCACTAAATCAACGCCAGAAAAATCTTTGTTAGCGAAGAAAAATAGATCAGGTGGTAGAAATAGCCAAGGTAGAATGACAATGCGTCACCTTGGTGGAGGACACAAGAAGAAATACAGAATTATCGATTTCAAAAGAGATAAGCATGGTATTCCTGCAACTGTGAAGTCTATTGAGTATGATCCGAACAGAACAGCTCGTATCGCATTACTTTACTATGCTGATGGTGAGAAAAGATATATTATCGCACCAGAAGGTTTAACAGTAGGAACAGTATTGAATTCTGGAAAAGGAGTTCAACCAGAAGTTGGAAACAGCTTATTCTTATCTGATATTCCTTTAGGAACAATCATCCATAACATTGAGTTCAAACCAGGAAGAGGAGCAGCTATCGCAAGAACTGCTGGTGCTTACGGTCAATTGAACGCGAAAGAAGGAAAATTCGCAATTGTGAAAATGCCTTCAGGAGAAACAAGAATGATTTTGTTGACTTGTTTAGCAACAATCGGATCTGTTTCAAACGCAGAACACATGTTAACTAGATCAGGTAAAGCTGGTAGAAGTAGATGGAAAGGAAGAAGACCTAGAGTTAGAGGTGTTGTAATGAATCCAGTTGATCACCCAATGGGTGGTGGTGAAGGTAAATCTTCAGGTGGACACCCAAGATCAAGAAATGGTCAACCAGCTAAAGGTTACAAGACAAGATCGAAGAAGAAATACTCTTCTAAGTACATAATTGAAAAGAGAAAAAAATAATAGGACATGAGTAGATCATTAAAAAAACCTCCTTTTATTCATTACAAGTTAATGAAGAGAGTAGATGCTGCAGTAGAGTCTGGAAAGAAAGATGTAATCAAGACATGGTCAAGATCATCAACGATTACTCCTGATTTCGTAGGATTTACAATCGCAGTTCACAATGGTAACAAGTTCATTCCTGTTTATGTGACGGAGAATATGGTTGGGCATAAGTTAGGAGAATTTGCTCCTACAAGAACCTTTAGAGGTCATGCCGATAAAAAAGGTAAGAAGTAATAGTCTAACATAAGTACAATGGGAGCTAGAAAAAGATTAAAAGCAGAGCAGTTAAAAGAGCAAAAGTCAAATATCGCAATCGCGAAGTTGAACAATTGCCCTATCTCTGCCAGAAAAATGAGATTAGTTGCAGATATCGTAAGAGGTGTTGAAGTGAATAAAGCTTTGAACATCCTTTCGCACAATTCTAAAGATGCCGCAGGTAGATTAGAAACGTTATTGAGATCAGCAATTGCTAACTGGGAGCAAAAAAATGAGGATAAAAACTTAGAAGATGAAACGTTAATCGTTTCTGAAATCAAAGTTGATCACGCAGGTATGTTGAAGAGAATTCAACCAGCACCTCAAGGACGTGCACACAGAATTAGAAAAAGATCAAACCACACTACTATCATAGTTGATAGCGTAAAAAATTAATAACTGATGGGACAAAAAACAAATCCAATAGGAAATAGATTAGGATTCATCCAAGGATGGGAGTCTAATTGGTTCGGTGGAAATAACTACGCAGATAAAATCGTAGAAGATGATAAGATTAGAAACTACCTTATGGCAAGATTGCAAAAGGCTAGTATCTCTAAAATTATTATAGAGCGTACCATCAAGTTAGTTACAGTAACTATCAATACCGCAAGACCTGGTGTAATTATCGGAAAAGGTGGTAAAGAAGTAGATAAGTTGAAAGAAGAGCTTAAGAAAGTTACCGGTAAAGAAGTACAAATTAACATTTTCGAAATCAAAAGACCTGAGCTTGATGCTAAGCTGGTTGCTGATTCTGTTGCAAGACAAATCGAAGGTAGAATTTCTTTCCGTAGAGCTATCAAAATGGCGATTGCTTCAACTATGAGAATGGGAGCAGAAGGGATTAAAATTAAAATTTCTGGAAGATTAAACGGAGCTGAGATGGCTCGTTCAGAAATGTATAAAGAAGGAAGAACTCCTCTTCATACATTTAGAGCGGATATCGATTACGCACTTTCTGAAGCGCATACTACTTACGGTAGAATCGGAATCAAAGTGTGGATTTGTAAAGGTGAAGTTTACGGACGTCGAGATCTTTCTCCAAATGTTGGTTTACAACAAAAGAAAGGTGGAGGAAACAAGAGAAATCCGAAATTCCAGAATAGAAGAAAATAATTAGTTAAAGCAGTACAATCATGTTACAGCCGAAAAGAACAAAATTTAGAAAAGCCCAAAAGGGAAGAAACAGAGGGATGGCTCAAAGAGGCAGCCAAATCGCTTTCGGATCATTTGGACTTAAGACATTAGAGCCGGGATGGTTAACATCTCGACAAATAGAAGCTTCACGTATCGCCGTTACCAGATACATGAAAAGAGAGGGAAAAGTATGGATTCGTATTTTTCCTGACAAACCAGTGACCGCTAAGCCTGCAGAGGTAAGGATGGGTAAAGGTAAAGGTGCACCAAGCCATTGGGTAGCCGTTGTCAGACCTGGTAGAATTTTATTTGAGTGTGAAGGGGTGCCTTTAGAAACTGCAAGAGAAGCAATGAGACTTGCAGCACAAAAGCTTCCACTAAAATGTAAATTCATTGTTCGTAAAGATTACGTAGAGAAATAATTTAAGAGATGAAGTCAGCAGAAATTAAAGAATTGTCATTGGCAGATTTGAAAGAGAAGATCGAAGAGCTAAGTACTCAACAAAATAAGTTGAAACTTGCTCACGCGGTAACTCCTCTTGAGAACCCTTTACAATTAAGAGCTAATCGTAGAGTTATTGCTCGTTTACAAACAGAATTAAAAGGTAGAGAAATTGCTGAAGCGAAAGCTTAAGTAATGAATCGTTAAAAAAACTTTCTGTAATGGAGAATAAGAGAAATTTAAGAAAAGAACGTATTGGGCTAGTAACTAGCGACAAAATGGAGAAATCAATTGTGGTTGCCGTTGAGCGTAAAGTGAAGCACCCTATGTACGGAAAGTTCGTGAAGAAGACGACTAAATTCGTTGCTCATGATGAAAACAATGACTGTAATATCGGTGATACTGTTAAAATCATGGAAACTAGAAAATTGTCTAAGAACAAGAACTGGAGATTAATAGAAATTGTTGAAAGAGCTAAATAAGAAAACTAATGATTCAATCAGAAAGTAGATTAGGAGTAGCAGACAACAGTGGAGCCAAGGAAGTTCTTTGTATTCGTGTTTTAGGCGGAACTAAAAGAAGATATGCTTCTATTGGTGACAAAATTGTTGTCTCTATTAAAAGCGCAATGCCACAAGGAAATGTCAAAAAAGGACAGGTTTGTAAGGCAGTTGTTGTTAGAGTAAAAAAAGAAATTAGAAGACCGGACGGATCTTATATAAGATTTGATGATAACGCGGTTGTATTGTTAAACGAAGCTGGTGAGATGAGAGGTACTCGTATTTTCGGGCCTGTTGCTAGAGAGCTTAGAGACAAACAATACATGAAAGTTGTTTCATTAGCGCCAGAGGTACTTTAAAAATTAAAGAAATGCAAAAGAAATTACACGTAAAGGTTGGAGACACTGTAACAGTGATCAGCGGAACGTCAAAAGGTTCTGAGGGGAAAGTCCTTAGTATTGACAGAAGCAAAAACCGTGTGATCGTTGAAGGTGTAAACGTGGTAAAAAAACACGTGAAGCCGAGTGCGGCAAATCCACAAGGTGGAATCGAGGAAACTGAAGCTGGTATTCACATTTCAAATGTGATGTTAGTTGTTGGTGGAGTTGCTTCTAAAGTCGGGCGCAAAGACGAAGACGGAAAATTAGTAAGATATTTAAAAAAGAACGGGGAGGTAGTTAAGTAATGAGCTATACACCAAGACTAAAAGAGCAGTACTCAACTACTATTGCAAAAGAATTGCAAGAGAAGTTTGGTTTCAAATCAAACATGAGAGTACCAAAATTAGAGAAGATTATTCTTAGCCAAGGATTAGGAGAAGCGGTTGCTGATAAAAAAGTAATCGAATCTGCTATGAAAGATATGGCTTCGATCACTGGTCAACAACCAGTTACAACTTACTCTAAGAAAGATATCTCAAATTTCAAATTGAGAAAAGGAATGCCAATTGGGGTTATGGTAACCTTAAGAGGTGAAAAGATGTATGAATTCTTAGACAGATTCATTAACGTAGCACTACCTAGAACTAGAGATTTTAGAGGTGTAAACGCTAAAGGATTTGACGGAAGTGGAAACTTCAACATGGGAATCACTGAACACATCATCTTCCCTGAGATCGATATTGATAAAGTAAATAAAATATTAGGAATGGATATCACATTCGTTACTTCAACGAACTCTGATGAGGAAGCTAAAGCCTTAATGGACGCTTTCAAATTCCCATTTACAAAAAACTAAAGAGATGGCTAAAGAATCAATGAAAGCAAAAGAGCGTAAAAGAATTGCGCTTGCTGCTAAATATGCTGAGAAAAGAGCTGAGTTAAGAAAGAAGGCTGCACAAGGTGATTGGGATGCTATGATGGCTTTGCAAAAACTTCCGAAAAATTCAATGGGAATCAGAGTTCACAACAGATGTGGATTAACTGGAAGACCAAGAGGGTATATGAGACAATTTGGAATTTCTCGTGTTACTTTCAGAGAGATGGCTTTGGCTGGGAAAATCCCAGGTGTTACTAAAGCTAGTTGGTAAAAAGAAAAATTAATAGAAACTGGGACCACATTATTAAATAAGTCGGTTTCAAGTCTTAAACAAAAACAAATGTATACAGATCCAATTGCAGATTTTTTGACGCGTGTGCGTAATGCACAAATGGCTCGCCACAAAGTAGTGGAGATTCCTGCATCAAAAATTAAAAAAGAGATTACTAAAATCTTAGATGAAAAAGGTTATATCCTTTCTCACAAATTTGATGAAGATGATAAACAAGGAATTATCAAAATTGCCTTGAAGTACAACAAAAATGTACCTGCTATCAAAAAAATCGAAAGAATTAGTAAACCAGGATTAAGAAAGTACTGCGGAGCAGGAGATTTACCTAGAGTATTGAACGGATTGGGAATTGCAATCATTTCTACTTCTAAAGGTTTGATCACTGATAAAGAAGCAAGAACTCAAAACATTGGTGGCGAAGTTATTTGCCACGTTTATTAAATTATTAGAAGGTTAAGTTATGTCTAGAATAGGAAATAACCCAATTAATGTTGCTGCTGGTGTTGAAGTCAAAATTGACGGAAACATGATCACTGCAAAAGGGCCTAAAGGAGAATTGACTCAAGAATTCGACTCAGAAGCAATTAACATCAATATTGCTGAAGGTGAGATTACTTTGACAAGAAACTCTGAACATAAAGATCACAGAGCAAAACATGGTTTATACCGTGCTTTAATTGCAAACATGATTGAAGGTGTTAACACTGGATGGTCTAAGAAATTAGAATTCCATGGTGTAGGTTATAGAGCAGTTGCAAAAGGGCAACAATTAGAAATGGTAATCGGTTACTCACATGCAGTAATTATGGAATTACCAGCTGAGATTAAATTAACAGCTGAAACTGAAAAAGGAAAAGCTCCTGTGGTAACACTTGAGTCTCATGACAAACAATTAGTAGGACAAGTTGCTGCTAAAATTAGATCATTGAGAAAACCTGAGCCTTACAAAGGAAAAGGAATCAGATATTCAGACGAGTACATTAGAAGAAAAGCTGGTAAAGCAGCCGCTAAATAATTAAGTTATGGCGTCAAAGAAAGTAGAAAAAAGAGCAAAAATTAAAAGAAGAATCCGTAAAAATGTTTTCGGAACTTCTACGCAGCCAAGATTGAGCGTGTTTAGATCTAACAAAGAGATATATGCGCAAGTAATTGATGATGTTGAAGGTAAAACTTTAGCTTCTTCTTCATCTTACAAAAACAAAGCTGCTAACGGTAAGTCTAAATCTGAAGCTGCGGCAATCGTAGGTAAAGAATTAGCAGAAAAAGCTACTAAAGCAGGTGTTGATAAAGTAGTTTTCGATAGAAATGGATACCAATATCACGGAAGAGTAAAATCTTTAGCTGATGGTGCACGTGAAGGAGGACTTAAATTTTAAGAAGACATGAAAGCAAAACAAATTAGATCAACAGACATTGAGTTAAAAGACAAATTAGTTGCCTTAAACCGTGTTACTAAAGTAACCAAAGGTGGACGTAATTTTACTTTCTCAGCAATAGTAGTTGTTGGAAACGAAGACGGAATCGTAGGTCACGGATTAGGTAAAGCTAAAGAGGTAGTTGAAGCTATTTCTAAAGGTGTTGATGACGCAAAAAAGAACTTAATTAAAGTTCCTGTTATTAACGGATCTGTTCCTCACTTACAAAAAGGAAAGTATTCTGGAGCAAGAGTTTTATTGAAGCCTGCTTCTCATGGTACTGGAGTTATTGCTGGTGGTGCAATGCGTGCGGTTTTAGAAAGTGCAGGTATTACAGATATCTTAGCAAAGTCTCAAGGTTCTTCAAACCCTCATAACGTAGTTAAAGCGACATTTGATGCGCTTAGCCAAATGAGAGATGCAGTTCAAGTAGCGAAAGATAGAGGAGTATCAATGGACACAGTGTTTAACGGTTAATATTAGATACCATGGCAAAAGTTAAGATAAAACAAACAAGAAGTGCAATCAATCGCCCGAAAGATCAAAAAGCAACTTTAGTTGCTCTAGGTTTCAAGAAATTGAACCAAGTGATTGAAAAAGAAGGTACTCCTCAAGTTATGGGGATGATTAAAAAAGTATCGCACTTAGTTGAAATCGTAGATTAATAATTGATTCACTGAATCATAGATATTAAAAGAAATGAAATTAAATAATTTACAACCAGCTGAAGGTTCTACTAAGAACAAGAAGAGAATCGGTAGAGGTCAAGGATCTGGATCTGCTGGAACTGCAGGTAGAGGTCACAAAGGGGCTAAATCTCGTTCTGGTTATTCAAGAAAAATTGGTTTTGAAGGTGGTCAACAACCACTTCAAAGACGTTTACCTAAATTCGGATTCACAAACTTCAATAGAGTAGAGTATAAGGGTATCAACCTTGACACTCTTCAGAAGTTAGCTGATGAGAAGAAAGTAAAAGAAATCACTCACGCAATCCTTAAAGATAACGGTCTTGTTTCTAAAAACGACCTAGTTAAGATTTTAGGAAGAGGTGAGTTGAAAGCAAAATTAAAGGTTACAGTACACGGATACTCTGCAAGTGCAAAAGCGGCTATTGAAGCAGCTGGTGGTACAGCAGAAGTTTGTTAATTACAGATTATCACCTGAATGAAAAAGTTTATAGAAAATATAAAGAACATTTGGAAAGTTGAAGAACTTCGTAATAGAATCCTTCTTACTTTAGGTCTTATCCTAATTTATAGAATCGGTTCTTTTATCGTACTTCCTGGTGTGAACCAAGCAGCATTGGCTAGCGGTTCTAATACTGGAGGTTTGGTAGGACTTCTTGACTTGTTTGCCGGTGGTGCTTTCTCGAAAGCATCTATTATGGCATTGGGTATCATGCCTTACATCTCTGCATCTATTATCATGCAGTTATTAGGTATGGCCGTTCCAGTTGTTCAGAAAATGCAAAAAGAGGGTGAAAGTGGAAGAAGAAAAATTAATGGTTATACAAGAATCTTAACGATTATCATTTGTGCTTTCCAAGCACCATCATACTTGTCAATGTATGTGGTACAACAAGGAGGAGCTTATAATGATACGTTTATGTGGTGGACGACTTCAATTATGATATTGATCT
>Ga0316204_10005195_pt1 | contig 21959 bp, 18 predicted proteins | sample 6monrhotite_MG_2_FD_205661 | JGI IMG/M metagenome (GOLD analysis project Ga0316204, IMG submission 205661) | Microbial mat bacterial communities from mineral coupon in-situ incubated in ocean water Damariscotta River, Maine, United States -... | ecosystem: Environmental > Aquatic > Marine >... | reverse complement strand
AAGGGCATTTTGTCCGCTCGCGTATCCAGATGAAACACGTGCTGAGCTTGCTCTCGTAAGGTCGTGATAGCGAGCACTTGGCGTAGACCACCAAACAAGCTATCTTCCAGCACCTTAGACGCCCTCGCTACGATCCAACTGATGTGTTAGGTTCAACATATTCAAACGTATTGTTGTAGCCCATTTGGTGGAGCATGTTTGTTGCTATTTACGAGTTCTGGCAGTCAGTGCTGGCGCAATACACAACAATTAGGGCGCTTTTGTCGGGTAATACTTCCGGTGCTTTAGTTTTTATTTCGTCGTGAGGGATATTCAGTGCACCGGGTAAGTGCTCAGCATCATAATATTGTTGTGGAAGTGCTTCAATAATGGTCATGGGTTCGTTGTTATCGAGTTTTGCTTTAATTTGATCGCGAGTAATGGTTTGGGTCATGGTTGTTTCCTCAAATGCTGCTGTTAGACATATTGGTTAATGATTAATGGTTGCAAATGCAGCTATTAATAGATTGGCCCAATATGGTTGCGATTGCAACTATGTTAGGCTAAGATTATAGGTATGAGCAAAATCACGACCCCAACTCAAAAGACGATACAGGCCTGGATACAGTTGCACCACGCCCAACGCATGCTTCTGGATACGGTGGAGCAGTCCCTTAAGGACGCCGGGTTGCCGCCACTTGCCTGGTATGATGTTTTATTGGAACTACAACGCAAAAAACGAATGGGGTTACGTCAATACGAAATTGGTGACAAAATTCTATTGAATAAGCATAATCTTTCTCGCTTATTAGATCGACTGGAGAAAAACGGCCTTATTGATCGACAAGTGTGTAAAGAGGATGGGCGCGGAAATATCATTAAAATTACTGATGCAGGCGAAAAGTTGATGAAACAAATCTGGCCTGTATACAGTAAGTCAATGCAAGAGAATTTTGGGGACAAATTGAGTCCTGATGAATTTGTTAAGTTAAATCGAATTTTGAACAAAGTTCTCGGTCGTCACTTCATTAACCAATCCGGAAACGAATAACCACCAATAATCAATAACCAACAACAATAGTGTTAGATGACAACAACGATGCCTATTTTTTAGGGGCGTCAATATACTGCTTCTTTTCGATGTTTATTGACGTTGTAGGCATAATGGTGCATCCAATCTTTGGTCTGTACTCGCATTTATCCTAATGGCGTAAACAGGGTGTAGTTGCTATTCTTATGTTAGCCACCGCCGTGATTGCTGTAATATCGGTGAAAATTGGCGATAGACCTATTAAGTCAGTCAGGTGGATTTAAATGCATTAATGCTGTGACAATATATTGCGATTATGTGTTGCAGCTATGTGTTGCGCGTAGTGTCTATGGTATGGACGTGTTAACTGGAGCAGGTTTACTTTTCCCGGATCAGGTGTCAGCGCTATATGATTAGTGCCAGTCGTTCAGGTAATATTAGACTTATTAAGTCCCTCAAGTGTAGTCGGAGTGGTTGCCGTTTATGATTGCATCGGGTTCGACCAAACGTAAGAACAAAAATAAGTCCGCCAGGGTGTCGCAATCAGGCGTGGCGGGCACCCCGCGTATTTCATCTTCACCAAACCATACTATTCTCTCGCTACAGCACAATGTCGGTAATCATGCGGTGCTCAATATGTTACAGGCGCAAGGAGAGAGTAAACAGGCCGGAAATGACAGACATCGCGTGGGATTGGAGCAACAGGCAGACTATTCGGCGGATGCGATATTTAATACGCCTGTTCCACAAGTCCCGCAGACATCGACAATACCAGAAATCAGGCGGTCCACGCGGTTACCACGGCCGGCAGGGCGATCCTTATCGGCGGCGAGTCGGGCATTTTTTGAGCCACGGCTTGGTTGCAATTTGGGTGCAGTGCAGCTTCATGTTGATCGGGGCGCGGCAGAATCTGCACATTCGTTGCAGGCCAGGGCGTTTACATTCGGGAGTGATATTTATTTCGGTGCAGGTGAATTTGCGCCTGGCACTCAAAGTGGTAAACACCTGCTTGCCCATGAGTTGAGCCATGTGGTGCAGCAGGCGAAACAGGGTGATGGGGCAATGGAAGCTTTGCCCCTCATGCAGGATGCGGAACAAAAGCAACCCGCATTTGATGAGGCTAAATGGTTTAACACGTTTCGGTTGTCAGCTGTATACGCACTTAGTCAATATTATTTATCGGAAAGCGACGTCAATATCCGGCAGGTGCCCTCCTTCGAAAGCGGTGAGGATAAAACGCATCCTGCACATTATAACCCCAATGACGGCATGATTTATTTTTCCACGCTCGGCTGGCGTTTGAATTATGAGGAGCGCGTGTTGGCAACGCAGGGTGGTGCTGAAAAAGACTTTGAAGATTTAGTGGTTGAAGCAGCAGTTGAAGAGGCGTTTCACGCTTACCAGAATGCACCGCGGCAACGCAGCAAAGCATTTGATGAATATATAAAAAGTGTTGAACGGGATATATTATTTAAAGAGTTAACCCGGAACATGGAACAACTGGGTATTCCGGAGAATTATGAAAAATTTAAAACCACATGGATCCCTCATCTTACGGCTAAATATTTGCCTGAATCAAAGATCTACGAATTTTTATCAGAAAATTTGCCACAGATGCACCGCAATCCGAAGTGGCAGTTGGATGCCCGGCAGGAAATTTTAAACCAATGGCTCAAAGTACTGAGCGACTATTATTTTCGTGCCAGAAGCATTGCTTCTGGCATACGCAAGTTAAGTAAAAAAGAACCGCTTAAAGAGGAAGTGGTACATCGTGTTTCTTTAATTGAAAAACAAGCATCAAAAGTGTCAAAGCTACGTAGTACTGAGGTCAAGTTATGGTTGTTTGCAAAACGCCTGGAATCCGAAAAAGATCCCGAAAAGCAATTAAAACTTAAAAGCGAAATCGAAACCCTCAAAGCACGCAGCAACGTAAAGCGGATTCCATCACTTGAAAAGAAAAAGGAAGCCCTTGAAAAAGAATTCATGGCATTAGGATACAAGGAAGACGATCTCGCCCGGTCGGCCGTGATCGCTGGCGAATTAATGGAATTGGGTGACGAGTTAGATTATCTCATTAGTTTACGTGATGGAATTGCGGCACTATTTAAACAAAAAAAATGGTTAATTGGGACATCCGGTAATTGAAATATAAAGCACACATTAACCGAATTGATGTGAAATAGCTTGGCTGGACACCAGGAATTTTTATTGTGTAATGGTTGTATTGCTGAGAAACGAGGTTAAGTCGACTGAGGGCTGCCCAATGGAAAAATTTAAGTTGAAGGATAGAAGCGATGAAACTACGAAAATCAGCTATTTCCCGGCCTAAGCGCCGCTCAAGTGGCGCAGGCGCAATGGCGTGGCGCATGAAATCCAAAGGCGTGCAGCAACATCGCGGGTATCACGCTCGACAGGGTTTATTTACGTTGCAACAGGAACTCGGTAATGACCAAGTGTTACGGCTTTTGGGCATGGGAGGGGAGCGTGATAACAAGGATACAGCACTAAACGTTGCCATGCCTTCACATCCGGCCGAGTGTGAAGCCGATCGTATTGCGGGTGATTTCACTAACAAGGGTACCTCTAAACACATTGCCAGGCAAAAATTGGTTGGATCTGCCGCGCCTGTGGCTGATACATTTGATAAGCCCGCATTGGGTGCCGGGCATGCATTAGCACCGGGCGAACGTCAACATTATGAGAACCGCGTGGGTGTGAACCTCAAAGCAGCACGTTTTCATACTGGTGAGCAAGCGTCAACGTTGGCGAATAATCTCAATGCCCGTGCATTTACGGTGGGCCAACATATGGTGTTTGGCCGCAATGAATATTCACCAGGTACTGCAAGGGGTGAACAATTAATCACACACGAATTAGTGCACGTGGCTCAGCACAGTAATTCAATGGTTAATAGTATGGGGGGTGGGGCGCCCATTATGCGCACACCGAAATCTGAGTCGTCTGATCCGACATTTGCGCGCATTCAACCGCCTTTATTTAATTTATTAGGTACACAAATACCAGGTCCAGAGGTCTATCGCTCCGCCATTGGCATAAGTGCCACACTTTATTTTGGCCAGGACGATTTCCTGATTATGGACTCGGCCAATTTACAGGCATTACAACAGTTGGCCGAAGAATTGCGTTTTATGTATAAGCCAACGGTCATTGTGGATGGCCATGCCTCTGGTGAAGGTAAGGCGGATTATAACGAGCGTCTGTCTGAGTTGCGCCGCCAAACCGCAATTGCGCTGTTAAATGCTAAAGCAAACCCTGATACATCGTTTGATGGAAAACCCTATGGAGAATTAAACCCTGCCGTAGCTGAAACTGCGCAGGATTCGACCGAACTGGAACATCAGCGCGCACGTAACCGCCGTGTGGAAATTGTTATTCTACCAGTGCCTACCTTGGGTGCTGGCAAGCCAATTAATCTTGGACTAACCGGTATTCCACCACTGCAGCCAAACCCGGGGGCCTTTACACTGGATGAGCCACCTCCGCTTAAACCGCGCACATTTTCAATTGCCGGTGCGGCAGAAGAAAAATTCGACGACTTTATGAATAAGGTGCTAAAAGGCGTTGGGATTGATCCGGATACCACGGTAGGTGGTTTGATTAAACTGGGCACCAAAGCTGCCGCAGAAAAAGGCCTGGAAACAGCGCTGGATGAAGCGCTTGATCAATCATCGTTGAATGATACAGCGAAAAAAGCGCTTAAGACAAGCATCAAAGCTGGGATACAGGTGAAATTTGAATTTTAAATCAGGCGTGTTATTCAGTTAGCCTTAACTAACAACGGCACGATAAACATCAGTAAGGATTGTGGCAGCTCACCAAAGAACATGCTTTATGCCGTCGGGTAACCGGTTTGCTGCTGAGGATTGAAGAAATCCACTTCCTCTGCATACAAAGGATACGCTGTTGCATGGGGATGCAGATCAATGCCCGCCAGCATTCTATAGGCCTGCATCACATGCTTGGATTTCAAAATAATTCCCTGCTCAGAGTTATCGACTTGCAGGGTATAGGGATTAATTTTTAAGGCTTTATGTTGCTCGTCTGATGCTCCCACGACGCGATCCCCCCAAGGAGCTCCCTTTTTCATAAATATCGCACTGCCATAAGGCCAGTGATCCTTGCCCAGGCCAGCGTTATAGTGTGGCGTACGGCCAAATTCCGAGGTCATGAAGACTACCAGGCGATTTGCCAGGCCAAGCTCGGTAGCCTTTTCCCACAAATAATCAATACCCGCCGTTAACTGCGGCAGTAGTGCCTGATGCCTTTCATCATGATTTTCATGAGAATCGAAATTAGCTGTTGTCTGCAAATTAATGCAGGAAGTCAGCCCCGCATGGGCAGGTATTAGCGCGCGATGGATTTTTTGGACAAATTTATTGTCAGCGCCAGTCAAGTCCTTGGTGTCAATGGCAGTTGGCATTGAAGCAGCCAGTCTGTCGAGCAAATCCTCTCCCTGGTAGGCGGAATCCATTTCTGACAGAGCTCGCGACAGATCTTGTAAATTGGCGGTGGTTTTCAATGCTTCGACTCGCGCGCGCTTATAGAGTTGGACTTTGTCCAAATCACCTTGTTTCATCCAATCGCGGTTACTGCTAACACGGTTGGGGGCTGAGAGTTCCTGCAACAGCGTTGGGTCGGGTAGCCGTGTATAGGGCATTACGCCAACATTATCCCCATAGCCACCATCATAAATGTATGACATTGGCAGTCCCTGCCCCAGCACGCCTGCAATTAATTCACCAATGTTTGGATAGCCTATGGCGACACGCCCGCTCCAACGTGAGCGAGTACCGGGAGAGTGATTGTTAACTTCGCTATCAACGCCGTTGATAACTAACATGTGTTGATGATATTTCTGAAAAAATGCCTCATTACCTGGCATTGGTGCATAACGTATATTGCCCGCGCCCCCGGTGCTAGCCGTTTTCGCCCAGGAGTTGATAGCAGGGTCTTCTCGTGGGTCAGCGAAGGAACTTTGATCCAGGCCGCCATGCGCATGGATATTAAAGAAGATTGTTCCTGTGTAGGGGCTCGGTGTCGCCGCGTAAAGTGGTCGGGACAACATTGGCATACCAGCGCTAACCCCCAGCATGGCCACCATTTTCATAAAATCTCTGCGTTTCATGGCAATATCTCTCAATTCGATTGCTATGGGTTTAGCGCCTTATTCATAGAGAAACATAGGGTCACTAATCAAATATTGGATTACACTTGCCCAGGCTCGCCCGGTATATTGCGGATCGTTGGTGTTGTTTAGGGCGCAAGCCAGCGTTTTTTGTGCAGGCGTATTTCGATCGTTCCATACATCTTGGAATAAGTTATAGGTTCTTGTTATCTCTGTATGATTTATTGCTAGATTCTCGTTGAGTAGATGATCATGCAAGTGTTGGATATTTTGTCGTATGGCCATCTCAGCCGAATCGGGTGTGTCTGTTAATTGCACATTAGGAAATAACAAGCGGTCTGTGCCAGGTTTCTGGAAATCACCGGCGATAAGATTGCAGCCGAGTTCGTTGCCCATGCGTTTTATAGTCACCGTGAGCAGGGTGTTGAGAGCTGTGTTGCGTTCTGTCAAATTACTTGCGTTGAATCCGCCATAGATAAGGCCATAACCTGTCGTTATATTTTGCATGTCTGGCCATGACCTCCCCAACGTGGCCTCCATCTTGCGCGATAGCTGTTCAGGTGTTAGCAGGTGATACGATCCAAGGCTCTCTAATTCTGCTGAGCGATCGCCGACACTGGGATCAACCCCCTTGGCGCGAAACCACTTGCTCATGACAAGCTCTACCAAAAGGTCCTTGACATTGAAACGCCCAAAGCCGTGGTCCTGGCTGAATGTAGCTGCTATTTCTACGAATATTTCATTCTGTGCGTTGAAGGCGTTCATCCGTGCCGTGTAATCATCGGTTGTTGGGTCCAACGGCACTGTTAATGGCTTTTTGCCAAATAGACCTTGATACCAAAAATACACCGCGCCGTCGGCAAAACGTGCATCATTAGCGAATTGCTGGGCCAACCACTGCAGCGATTGCTCATTACCTTGATGACCACCCGGCATGCTTTCTGTCCCAAACCCGGGCGCTAGCATATCACGGTACCAATTGTCCCCCAGTTGGTAATATCGCTCTCCATTGGCATCTTTCGGATAGTTCGTGCTTAGATAGGGCCACGCTAGGGCTGTATAGTTACCATCGTTAAGTTCGTTCGGCAGATACAGGTTACCGAAATCGGACCAGTTCTGAAAACTGCCCGCGATAGGATCCATCATATTATGGCACCCCGTGCAATTTGGGTCCTCCAGGGTGGGGACTAGAAAAGAGCTTTCGGATATCATCGGTCGCTGGATAATGTTCTCCAAATCCACACCTAAGAATTGCCAGAGCGCTTTTTTAGCACGGTGTCGATGTCGATTGGTCGACGTTGAAGGGAAACGATGCAACCATGCATGGGTGGTTATAACCCCGGCATGCGGGAAAGGGATGTTCAAGCGAGTCGACAACAGTGGGATGGTTGCTTTTTTCCACTCGTTTTCATCGTTGGCATCGATAAAACCACCAGGGATGTCAGCGTCGTAGGCAAACGCCAAATAAGGATTCATTACAGTATAATTGGCGGTGAGTATTTCAGTATAAGGGCGTTCATTGGCTACAAGGTAGCGCAGGAGCTGCAAGGGTTCTTGTTGTAGCGCACGTGTATATCGCGCATAAAATTCCGTCCCTTCTGCAGTGTTGCGGTCAATGGTGCTGAGGTTTGGATATTCGTCGCCATTTGGTATCCGGCTTATGAATAAATCGATACCAGTGCTCAGAAAATGATTATTAGCTGTTTCCAGCAGGAACAGATCAAAGCTTTTACCTTGCATTAAACGTCTAATGATAGTGTTTAATACCGGCTCACCACCGTTAGCAACCGCCTTTTTTTCAGTTTTTGTAGGTAGACGCCCTGCCAATAATAGCGCGGCCTTGCGTAACGTTTCTTGATCGTCTTGAAATTGAATACCATCAAAGAAATCATTTTGTGGTGGTGGTTCTGGTGGCGTTGGTGTCGAGCCACTGTTGCAACTCTTAACCATGATCTCAACGAGATCACTCAGATTTTGGTATTCTAGCGTGGTGTTGTCGATAAATGGTGCTCCACCGCCATGTTGTAGCTCGCCAATAGGTTTCTGTAACAGGGTATCGGCATCGGTGTTGGTATAATTTCTTAGCCGGTTGTAGTTTTCCAGGATTTGAGTACTATCCGAAGCAAATATTAAGGCGGTATTACTGGCAATGCTCCCGGTGCTGTGGCAATCCAGGCAATTGCCTTGAATGGAAGGCCACACATCGTTAACAAATAGTTCGGGTGCAGTTGTACACTGCTCGACGCTATTAATATTACTTTCAGGTACTTTGTCGTCGGGATTACTGTCTTCAATGGGCTGCTCAGGGATTAGGCATCCCGCTAATAATAACGAGAGAAGTATGACAGGGAATAATACCTTAATCGATGCGTGTAGCTTAGCCCAACTCTGTATTTTCATTAGTAGCGCGAACAATTTTCATTATTAATTGCTTATATATCGAATAATTCCTTCAAAACAATGTGTCGTAGTTCACATAATTGAATTTTTTCTCATATTTCTTGGGCTTTTTTGAGGTGCAACTGATTGGGCAATATAGCGGTATCTATAGTCCGTGAATGATAATTCCCTATTTAGAATCGCTGTTTCGCACGCTATAATACCGTCCAGAATATCCCGAACGAGCGTTTGTAGACGTTCGTGCATCACGAGCCTGGGTAGCCTGAGTTTGTTGATTGGTACAATAAAGAATATTTGCGCAGTTCGATTAACTTTATCGCATGCTGAGCAGTGTCACAAAGGCACCGAAACGAAAATACTGAACAAGCGTAAACTTGTCTATCTAACAGCAAAGTTAGCGCATCCCGAACGTTGAAGTGGCAACATCAGAAACTGGAATGTGGTAGTAGAAGTTTACTTGAACCCGGAAAAGCAAAAAACAGAAGATGAGAAAAACAAGGCGGCATAATTATTGTCTGTAAACAACAATTCCATTGAAAACGTTGCGATTGAAAGGCATTGAGAGATGGATGCTTTATAAGATAGTAGGTATACAACTCGATTGAAGCCAGATATCATTCGAGACTGGAGCAAGGAGAATTAATTACAGTTGGACTATATTCAGTTTTTTTCGGCTTGGCATTTTTAAATTAGCTGGGCTGGTATCAATGGTTACTTGGCGTTAACGAAAAGTGAAATATACTAATAAGAATACACTGTCGGCTATCAGTATGTTTGCATTAGCTGCCAGACGCACGTGGTCTTACATTGGTGAAGCATTTGTTCTGCAAGTCGTCGCGGTTGTGTTGTTGCTATTGCTGCACTCTTTCCTCACCAATCTGTTGGGTGCTGAACAGTATGGTATAATTAATTATGCAATTATTGTCGCAAGCTTACTCTCGCTTGTGACCTCTTTAGGTCTCCCAAACGCGACATTAAAAATTGTTGCTGAATACAATGAAAACCACTTATGGGGTCTTTTGAAGGGCATCTTGATACGCTCTTTTCAGTTGATCTTGTTGGTGTCGGTTGCAGTGGGGCTGTTGATGATTCTGGTGTCTCATAATTTACCTTTGAGCTCAGATCTTGTCGAAAGTATTACTTATGCTGCTTTGTTCCTCCCCTTTACGGCATTGGGCCTATGGCGTGCAAAAGCTATTCGTGGATTACATCGTATTCGTGAATCTATTTTACCTGAGGAGATTGTCAAGCCTATAGTTTTCCTGGTGATGTGCCTCCTGTTCTTATTGTTGGGTACTAAATTGCTAGCATCGCATGCGGCGTATTTGTATGTTTTAGCGTCATTTCTTTCATTAGTGCTAGGAGTGTGGTGGTTAATTCAATATATGCCGCAAACTTCAACATCTGCTGTCACCCAATTCGATACCATGCGTTGGACGAAAACATCAATACCGATGATGCAAGCTGATATACTACAAGCACTGATGAATCGGGCTGATGTATTGCTATTGGGCGTTTTGGTTGGAATGGAGTTGACAGGCATCTATAGTGTTGCCGCACGTATTGCGTTATTAAATGTATTTGTTTTAAAAGTGATCGATATTGTTGTGGCACCCCAAATTGCCGCTTCATTTCACACCGGAGATCGCCGAAAAACCCAGCAGATAATTAAAAAAGGCATTATTTTCTCAACCGTAGGCGCGGCACCACTATTTTTATTAATGATACTAGTGCCCGAGATGCTTCTTGGTATTTTCGGTGCGGAGTTTAGGGGAGGCGCAGATGTTCTACGTATTCTTGCGGTTGGGCAACTTATTAACGCCATGACAGGTCCAGTAGGTCACTCACTGTTGATGACAGGTCATGAAAGGTTGTTCGCGAAAGTCGTTACCCTGTTTGCAGTATTTAACCTGTTGGCTAATACCGTAGCGATTATGCTATGGGGTATGATGGGTGCTGCGATTGCGACAACCCTGTCTGTTGCGGGGATGAATATTATGCTGACTTTTTTTATGAGACAAAAAATCTATTCTTGCATTTAATGGGTTGCCAGTGGAAGCATTTCTGATTAATATATTTTTTCTTGCACGTCCGATTATGTTTATCGAGTCAAGATGGCAGCTGGGGGGTTTGAATTTTTTTGAACTACTAACACTGGTATTTACCGGTATTCTTGGGGCTATTGCACTTAATAATGCATTTTCCGGAAAGCAAAAAAGTCTTTCGGACGTAGAGTGGGCGCTCGTGTTGTTCATTATCTGGTGTACGCTTATTAGCGTAATGCATCCAGAGTATACAAGTTTTAAGCAATATATAAAGTGGGTATTACCTTTTGTTACGTATATTGTTTTTAAGCGGGCATTTACTACGCAAAAGCAGTATCAAACAGCCTTGCTGTGGATGATAATCGGATTTTCTTTGCCAGTATTCTGGAGCTTTGTATTAGTGCTACAAGGAAAAGGGCTGTCCATGGAAATTTATTGGACAGGGCTGCAACGCTATTCAGGTGTGTATAGTGGTGTTCATACGATGGGGCATAATATGGGATTCGTATTATTTTCTGTTGTAGTTTATCTGACCTTAAAGAAAAATGCTCATGTTCCTGAAGAAAGGCGGGTGCATTGGTTATTCTATGTATTTTTTCTACTACTCGTTGTTGCTGCCCTGTATTGTCTATACAAAAGTGGAACAAGAACTGTCTATGTTGGCTTGGTACTGTTTGTCGTATTATATCTTTATTTTTACAGTAAAAAGGCGCTTGTTGCATTTCTGTTTGCCGGTGGTCTTGGGTTAGTGGCTGTTTCAGCAATCTTTGAAACAATATTTTTTGATGTTGTTGATGTGATTGAAGGGAAGCGGGAGCTTGAAACGGCAGGAAGTGGCCGGCCTTTTATCTGGAAGCATAATCTTAAAATATTTTCTGAACTATCTTTTGATCGTAAATTGACGGGGGTAGGAATAGGTAATACTGTGATTGGAGAAAATAATAGCGTCGGCTCAAACCGACTCGATATTGATAATGTCTGGAATAGTCATAATGATTATCTCGAAGTATTAATGGAAACCGGCTTGATTGGCTTATTAATACAACTGTTTATTTACATTGCAATTGCGAAAAAAATTCTACAAATGGAAGATCGGGAAAAATATGTTTTCCTATCATTATTCTTCGCAATTCTTTTAATGAATCTGTTGAGTAATAGCTATATCAGTCGGTTTGGGCTTGCCCAGATGCTTTTCATGATATTGCCATATATTGAAATATTTGGGCAAAAAAGCCAAAGAATAAATGCAAAATAAGTTGGTGATGACTGCTCATGCACTGTTATAGAAAGCAATCAAAACTCAAAACGTAGTGGTTGCTGTTCTTGGTTGGCATGCATTGACCGGGTATTAGGCTTGTTTGAGATAAATTGGTGTTACATTGGCCGGTAGGTGAAGCGCATTATGTAACGGAATTTCTCCCTGTTTTGTTGCAAACAGCACCAAGTTTTGTGATTTTACACAACGGCAATACGTTCAAAAAATTAATTTAGGATAAGAAAATTGCCATGTAGTATGTTATACCGCAGTGAAACTAGTGTAACAGGCTGTATTACATGGTATAGGCGATGTGCTGATTTCAGTTTATCTGGTGATTGAATGTTAAAAAATTTATTAGGAATATTAACTGGCTGTTTTTCCATATTCCGGCGTCGCTGTGTATATGGAATCATTGGCCTATTAATTGTTTTATTTAACCTTCATGGCAATGCGTTTGCAATGGAGGCCGAAAGTCGAATTATATTAGATGAGGACTTTAACTGGCTAACACCCGAGTCGGCAGATCGAACACTTGCGAAAATCAAGGATGCAGGGTTTAATATATTTGTCCCATGTGTATGGCATGGGCGAGGTACGACCTGGCCTTCATTGCAAGCGCCGCGTGAGCCGCTGTGGCAGAAAAGATATCGGCCAGGTTATGATCCGCTAGCGTATTTGATCAAGCGTGGACATGAGCTGGGTATAGAAATACATCCGTGGGTTACTGTTAATTTACGTCAACGGGAGTTCCTGGCAGAATTTGTTGATGATGGGACACCGGAAAAATCTTTTAATGTTCATCTTCCTGAATATAGGATATTTATAATAAACTTGATGCTGGAAGTTATAAGTAAATACGATGTGGATGGCATTAATCTTGACTACATTCGTACACTAGGTATTTGTACATCAGATTATTGTGTCAGGGATTACCGAGAAAGGACAGGGCGTAACCTTGTTAAAGATTCGGTCTTACTACGGGTTTCTACTGATGCATGGGAGAATATTGCACAATGGAATAGTAGTGCCATAGATGACCTGGTTTTCACTTTTGCTAATAGCGCTCGAAAAATTAAGCCTGAATTGGTTATTAGTGTCGATTCACACGCGGGGTTAAATGCACTTCGTTTACAAGGAACTGATAGTATCAAATGGGCCAATAACGGTTGGATTGATGCAATATTTCACATGGACTACAAAGAAGAAATTAATAAAACAGTGTTTGACAGTGCAATCAAGCAGATGCAGGATCCACGAAAATTGGTGTTGATGGTAGGTAATTACGAAAAAGCTATATTGAACAAGGACAATGTATGGCCACGAGAAGCTGATCGGTTAAATGAGCTTCTATACTTGGCCCAATCCTACGGTCAGGATGGTATCGGTGTAGCGCTTTACGAGTATCGATTTCTTACTAACAGTCAAGTTAAAGCTATCAAAAGTGGTCCTTTTAAAGATCCTGCGCGCCCATGGTGGGTAAAAGAGCGTGGGTTAAATGGAATTACAGCACCAAAGTAATGAATATATAAAATGCGTTTGTTCAGAATAACCATAAAATGCCAACAATGAAGTTGGTTGTCCGTTGGAGTAACATGTGGCTGAATTTTGGAAAAGGAATATCAGGATCTAATGTCGAATTGAAGAGCAGTGTTACGACTAATACGAAAAAAAGTGCGATCATTTTCTATAGGTAACGTTGTAGTCAACAATAAAGGTTGGCGCAATGTGTATAGTGAAAATTGATATTGTAAATGTACTAGTCAGTCAGTATTTGGAAAATAAAATCTATGAAGTTAATTGATATGCTGCGAGGGAGTTATATCAGGAGTCCTCATTGGGTAAAACGCGGTGCAGCACCTATTCTCAGTCTATTGCCTTATTCATTGCGGTATGGAAAAACATACCTGGAACTCAGGAAGCTAATTAGTCGTAGCGAGGATGAAGCGGATTTTGTAGAGCAATATCAACTTCAGCTTTTGCAAAGCATGATTGCTGACTGTAATAATTCCAGTTCTTATTATCAGGAATTGTTCAAGCGAGTATTTAGCAGAATGCCGGATGCATCAACATTTAGCATCGATGATTTGAAATCACTGCCGGTTCTAAGTAGGGAAGTGGTTCAAAGTAACGCAGAGAAATTATTGGTGACGAGTGTTGATAATGTAGATATAGCTACCACAAGTGGTAGTTCTGGAGAGCCACTAAAGTTTTATCTTGACCGTGATAGAAGTGTACGTGAATGGGCATTTGTTCATCATTTATGGCAGCGTATTGGTTATTCCCCGCGACATAGAAGGGCGACGCTCAGGGGGGTTGTTATAAATAATGTCGATAAAAAACCGTGGGAGTTTGATCCTGCTATTAATGAATTACGTTTATCACCATTTCACCTTGTGCCAGAAGTTATGGATCGATACTTGGAGCTAATTGCGGACTATCACGTCGATTTTATACACGGGTACCCTTCTGCAGTTTCAATGTTGGCTAGTCACGCAAAACGCATTGGTTGGTCGCCACCAGCCAAGCTAATAGGAGTTTTCCCTATATCGGAATCATTTTTACCACACCAACGTGCGCTGATTGAGGAAGCATTTGGTGGTATAAAAATTATGATGTGTTATGGTTTGAGTGAAAAAAGTGCTATAGCAGGGGAGCTCCCAGACTCCCCGGGGGTATATGAATTTGAACCATTATATGGAATTACCGAACTTGTTAATGATGATGGTTTCCCTATTACCGCAATCGGTAGTGTTGGCCGAATAGTCTCAACAGGTTTTGTCAGTACCGCAATGCCACTGTTACGTTATGATACTGGTGATATAGCAGAATTGGTGCAATTACCGAGCAAAGAAAATTGCTATAGAATGCGTGTAAAAAATATTCGCTCAAGATGGGCGCAGGAATTCGTGGTCGGAAGAAATAATGCACTAATCTCAATATCTGCAATAAACATTCATTCGCCTGTATATGCTCGCATACAAGCCTTCCAATTTCATCAACATACCCCTGGCGAGGTATCTGTCAAAGTAGTTCCACTTCCTGGTGAGAAAAAAGAAGATATTGAGCCATTTGTGAGTGAAATACAAGCTAAAGTTGGTGAAAGTGTTAAGTTTAGCCTGGAAATTACTGATGCACTTGCATTGAATAAACGAGGGAAAAGGCGCTTCATCATTCAGAAATTAGATACAAACTCTACAATCAGCTTGTGATATTGATGCAGTGTGATTTGATTGACAAAGGCTAGACGATGGTGGGTATAAATTAAGTGCATGGTTAATAAAAATAATAAAACAATCGTAATGTTGGGTGCATCCTTGTCTGCTAAAGGCGGTATATCATCAGTCGCTAAAATATACCGTGACGCAGGCTTGTTTGTATATTGGAATATACGATATTTTCCGACACATGAGGACGGTAATGTTGCCGTTAAGCTGGCAACTGTAATATTGAGTCTGGTTAAACTAATCAGTATGTTGTTGACAGGAAAAGTATCCGCCCTGCATATACACACTGCATCACGCATTAGCTTTTGGCGTAAATCAATATTCGTTTTTCTTGGACTATTGTTCAAAAAGCCCGTAATCCTTCATTTGCATGGAGGTGAATTTATCCAGTTTTACGAGCAAGAGTGCGGTGGAGTACTAAGGGGCGTCATTCGTTACATATTTAATCATTCTACTCGCGTAGTTGTGCTTTCAAGCCAGTGGCGCAAAAAGATTGCCGAAATTACTAATTGCAATAACATTGTTGCTATTGGTAATCCAGTGCTAGTGAATAATGCTGAAGGTGTGGCGATAACTGATCGTCAGCCAGTTTTGCTGTTTCTTGGCAAGTTAGTTAAGTCCAAAGGGATTTACGACTTGCTTGAAGTAGTAGCCAGAATACGCGCTAACTATCCAGATGTTCAGCTAGTGTGTGGTGGCGAAGGTGATGCGATTGCGGTATCTCAGCAGGCTAAAGCCTTAGGTATAAGTGATAGTGTTAAATTAGTTGGCTGGGTAACGGGGAATAAAAAACAACAATATCTAAAAACAGCAATGCTTTATGTTTTGCCCTCATATAACGAAGGTTTACCAATGGGGGTGCTTGAGGCGATGTCGGCACACTTACCTGTAGTGTCAACAAATGTTGGTGGCATACCTGATGCCATTCATGATGGTATTGAAGGTTTTTTAGTAGAGCCAGGTGATATTAATGCATTGGAAATGGCCATTACACAATTATTGTCAGACCCAGAGCTTCGGGGAAAAATGGGGGAGGCTGGTTTTAAAAAGATACAGTCGCAATTTTCTGCCGATATTGTGGTAGAAAAAATTGGTGAGCTATATCTGGAAATTGGGTTACACCCTAATGGGGAAGAGTGCTCCGGTTTAACTGAATAAGTATTTTAAAGCAATCGTTAGTTATGCGAAAAATTTCCTGGTATTTGAGAAGGTTGAGTGTTATGCGTCCTATGGAAATATTGCATAGGATTGGAGAGCAACTTACGCTGAAGCGTATGCGGTTTGAGCATGCATTTAAATGTGGTATAGCCAGAGAAAAACATTTTGACATAACTCAATATTCATTTTGTGTTGCAGAGAACCAACTACTACCTGAGTTACCCAGGCTTAATGGTGTTGAACAAAGTGATATTGACAACCTGATTTCAGGTAGATGTAAAGCTTTAGGTTTTGAATGGTCATGGCAGTCTGGCGAAAATAGCTGGCACTTGGCGCCAGATACAAAAAAGGAATGGCCGATAGTATTTTTTGATTCAATACCTTATCGGCAAGACAATCCTTATGGTGATATTCGAATTGCCTGGGAGTCATCACGTCTCCAGCATTTTATAGCGCTTGCTAAATTGGCGAATAATAACGAAGGGATCGTAAGTGATCAGGCAATAAAGCTTATTGAAGAGCAGTTCTTATCGTGGGTTGATGATAATCCACCTTTTAGTGGTATTCATTATATTTCAGCCATGGAGTGTGCGTTACGTATTCTGTCGGTTTGTTATGCGCTGGATATGATTAGGGCAAAGTTGCAATCGTCCGATAGGATCTGGCCGGCCTTATTAAACATGATACGCGTGCATGCCGGATACATTGAAAACCGATTGTCACTATACTCTTCGGTGGGTAATCATACCATTGCGGAATGCGCCGGATTAATTTACGCCGGCAAACTATTCCCCGAAATGGATGGTGCTGAACGTTGGGTGGCAAAAGGGCTTGATATATTAAAGCAGGAAGCGGATTACCAGATTCTAAAAGATGGGGGCGGAATTGAACAAGCATTCTGGTATCAGTTATTTATTATTGATCTTTACGGTCTTGTGGCCGCATTGTTAAAACATAAGAACGAAGCTGTACCTCCGGTTATAGCGTCAGCCTTACATCGTGGCAGAAAATTTCTGCACACGTTGGCACAATCACCCTCGCAACTTCCCGCGGTGGGGGATAGTGATAGTGGTTATGCCTTATCCCCATGCCTTGGATTGTCTTGGGAGGGTGTTGAAATATCGGAGGGAATCAGCCGTTTTGATGATTCTGGCTATACGGTGTTAAATGATAAAAGCAGTATACCCTGTTTTTTGTTATTCGATCATGGTCCATTAGGTAAGTCACCTTCCTATGGTCATGGGCATGCCGATGCGTTATCAATAATGCTAAATATTGGTAAGCAGAATATTTTGATTGATCCGGGGACTTATACCTATACTCGTCACGCGCAGTGGCGGTCGTATTTTCGTAGCACAAGGGCGCATAATACGGTAATGGTTGATGGGTTGGATCAGGCTCGGCAAGAGACTTCATTTATGTGGTCACAGCCGTTTAAAGCAAATTTGCTTGAGAGTGAAACAGAAAATGAGGGTGTGATAAGGTTGCTGGCTCAGCACAATGGTTATCATAAAGTTGGTGTGACTCACTGGCGAGGGATTATATTTCGTCCATCGAGCTCCCTGCTAATATGGGATTATTTGGATGGAAAAGGCGTGCATGGTTTGGAGCTGAACTGGCATTTAGGGTATCATCCTGATGAGAAAAATGGTGAATATGAATTTCCAATATTGCCACAATCAGTTTTGATGAGTGTCGAAGGCGGGGAGGCTAGTCTGCACAGCGGAACGGTTAATCCTCACTATGCCTGGAAATCCAGAACTTATGGTATTAAGGAGCCAATTACCTCATTACAGGTTCGTTATGACGGGCCGTTATCCCATGAGTTTGTTACAAGAATAGGATTAAGCGGTAATTTGGATAACAAACTTAGTTGCGACGATGATTTGTCTTTTTTCAGGGAAAAATTGTTATGAAGCCGAAGCGAATAGAATTACTCGGGGTGCCTGCTGACTGTGTGAATATGGATCAAGCCCTGGAAGCAGTGGATAATATGATCAATGGCAATCGTGCAGAAACAGTGATAGCCGTCAATCCAGAAAAAATTATAAAAGCACAGAATGATCCTGCCTTATTAGATTTTTTACAACGCGCCGGACTCCTGATTCCCGATGGCATCGGTGTAATATTGGCTTCTCGCATGCTGGGTTTGGGGGTTATGGAAAGGGTGCCTGGCTCTGAGTTAATGCCGGCCATTTGTGAAAGGGCGCCGAAGAGCGGCTACAAATTATTTCTGTTTGGTGCAAGTCCGGAGGTGAATCAGAAAACCGTTGAAGTATTGCGAGAGCGGTATCCCGGGATACAAATTGTAGGTAACCAGCACGGTTATATTGATGATGAGGATATGCCGCAGCTAGTACAACGGATTAATGACTCTCAGGCCCAGTTGTTATTAATTGCCTTAGGTAGTCCTAAACAGGAATTATGGATGGATAAATATCTGCCTCAATTAAACGTAAAGGTATGCCAAGGCGTTGGCGGAACATTTGATGTAATTGCCGGCCGCGTAAAGCGTGCCCCACTATTGTTCAGGAAAGCTCACTTGGAATGGTTCTATCGTTTAGCATCTCAACCTAAACGACTTTTACGCCAGACGGCACTACCAAAATTTGTATTTCAGGTGTTACTTAAACGCTTAAACTTGGTCAATTAGTTATTTCTTTAAGTTGAAGGGTGCCCGCCTTGGCGGCGGGCTAGCTCTTCTTCGCCTGCAATTTTTTTGCTTTACATTCCCCTATTCTATAAAGTATTGCAGCGCTGGGCACCGATACCCAACAACGCAACTAACGCAGTACCAAATAGCCAAACAGCGGCTGGAATAGGTACAACATTAACGACATTACCGTTAAACTTTTCTATTTCACTGCCAAATGGTCCTTGCGCGAAATAAAATTCAGTGCCGCTTCCACCCAAAAGAATAGTTAATTGCCGATCGAGGGAGGTGAACTCGAATTCAAGGTTTGAAAAAAGCCCGTTTTGAAAAGTCACTTCTGGGAAATCCGAGAAAGCTGAGTCATTCGCCATTGTTAATGTATTGCGACCTCAAAAGACCATAGATCCTCGGTGGTAAAGCGGGTGCTCCCTGCGGGGCCAAAGACTTCTGATCCTATGCCGGTGAAGTTGGTGTCATTAATTATGAAACTGCCTTTAAATCACTATTTATAACCGGCAATTTTAACGGCCGGAGGTGACTGTGGCGGAGTGTTCTTCATACCCCCACAGTCCCCTTTATTTATAACCAGTACCAATTAGGCCGATAAGCCGTCTATCCCCCGAGATGAACGGCGGCGGGTTACTACCACCAGGCCTAACAGCGCACTGCCAAACATCCAGATCGCCGCTGGAATTGGTACGACGGATGCCGTACAACTTTTGTAACCAACGCAGTCAAGCACATGCATGGCAATCCTGGAATAGCCATTTAAGTCTGTTAATGCAGTGACAAGAGCCTCCTCAGTACCTGAATAATCAAAATGTATATTCAAGTATTCGCCTGGTCCTATGCCTTTTTTTGGTGCGGGAGAATCGGCGTCAAATCGTGCCATGGTTCCCGCCCAAGGATTGTTCGGTATGTGATTCTTTCCAGGGGGGTTACCGCTAACTCGAGCAGGGCTGAATTTAACGCTTCTCGAGGCCGTACCCAGTGCTGCATTGCTTAAACCCACGCTGGTCAATCCGTTTTCGAAATATATGTCCTCGATGATTGAATTTGACGCAGTTCCGCTGAGGCTTGAATCATTTATAAATTTGAACCAGGCGTTTGTTCCATCCGCCATTACCTCCAATTTCGCCACCAGACCTGAGCCAGAGTTTTCGAAAACCTGGAACGGTAGCGTCGTTAACGCCATTGCATCTTTCACTAAAAACAAGCTGCTAGTCGATACTACTACTGCTGCAACTGCCACACCTTTGATTAGACCTGCCAATAAATTGCCACCCATAGCCACAAGCGTATCCTCCGTTTGTATTCTTTGTATTCTTATAGGTTATTATATTATGTCACGCATTGAGATATCAAGCGTTGTTGCAAGTATACTTAAGCGTTAGCGCTTGTCAATAACGGCTGAGTAACATTAATTGAATTACAACATTTAACGTTATTAATTGCTTTTTATTGTTTCAATCCATTCGTTAATATTTTGTGCGCTAGCGCAATTTATCTTCTGTTAACCTTCTCTTGAAAATGAACAATATACTATAAATAGCGCGTTAAACGGCCAGGAACACTACTGGTGGGATCCTGGACAATCTTACAGCAAGCATTAATATAATTTTTCACAAAAGATAAAAATGCAACTACATGTATAAGGTAAAATTAAGATTAAAGAATATCAAACCCTAAAGAAAGCTGCTCACTATTATTATAAGAACGTTTAAGATACTGTTGTTGTGCCGCATCCTATAAATTCGCACTCCTATGCTTGCAGCGCTCTGCCTCGGTAAGTCCATTTGAAAGGTTTGGCCATTGTTCGGTTAAAATAACCAATAAATTCGAGTACTGTTTCTTTCAACTCGGCAGTTGATTTCACCGATAGCCGCGTCAATCGTCGGCGAACCAAAATGCTGAACCAGATTTCAACCTGATTTAACCACGAGGCATGCTTAGGTGTATAAATAAATCGAATTCGATGTTCGGGATTACAAAGAATAGCTTTTCGTGTTTCCATGTTTTTCAATATGCCGCTCTTTCCTTTGACCCCTAAATCAATATCAATCAGGCCGCATAGCGTTGCAACAAGTAAAACTAAACTTTCGGATTTATGCGTATTCAATTGATCCACGACAAATACCCATTGAGCATCTGGATCAGTCTCAATGGTTTCTTTAATCGCATTGGGTTCTATTCCCTGCGGCTTGCCGCGCAACAAAGAGCAATTGCAATGAAAATCGAAGGTTTTCGAGCTATTTCTTCTAAATACCCCGTCCGCTTGCGGCGGGGATTTTTATTATGTTTTTCAAAATCAGCTTCCGTGCGTGTTTCTTGAATGCTCGGTGATAAAAACCTCTCCGGTTGCCACATCGAAATTAGCAATAAGACATTGCGTTCCATGACGTTTATAACAATTATCATGGCGCTCAACATGCGCTGAGGTCATGGGGGTTATTTCTCGCTCTAACGCTTGCATACCGCTCTTTTCATCACAACTGATCACATGAACCCCAGCCTCTTTTAATTCAATGGCGTTGGTGTAAATATCACAAACTGTTTTGACCTCATCATTGAATGCCGCTTCATCTTCGATGGGCCTGTGTATTCACTGCTTTACTTTGTAAGGTTTTATATTGACCTGATGTTAAAAAAACCTGCAATTGGCTGGTTGAAATGCTATCGACAATTTTCCTTTTAACCAATTCATCGGCCAGCGATGACAAGCTCCAATGACTTAAAGCAAGCCCTTTATCTTGAGGGGACTCGCACGCCACGTTCATGATGAGACAAATTTGTTCTGAGGTGAATTTACACGGGGCACCACAACGAGGCGTATCACTTAATATCTGCTCAACTGAACGTTGATAAGTGATCCCTTGCTCTTGATTTTCAATCGCAGAGAGTTTTTCTTGATCGGTTGCCCAACGATTCCTCCACTTGGAGATCGTTCTTTTATGGACACCCAGTGCGCCAAGCGAAGCTGGCGCCAAATAGACGGTGAAAGTCCGTTACTCGGTAAGGGCTAGCGACCCACCGAGGCCTCGAGTCATGGGCCGTTATCCGTAAGGA
>Ga0316204_10005194_pt1 | contig 21960 bp, 13 predicted proteins | sample 6monrhotite_MG_2_FD_205661 | JGI IMG/M metagenome (GOLD analysis project Ga0316204, IMG submission 205661) | Microbial mat bacterial communities from mineral coupon in-situ incubated in ocean water Damariscotta River, Maine, United States -... | ecosystem: Environmental > Aquatic > Marine >... | reverse complement strand
TCGTCAACGAGCGTCTCTCCGGCGAACACATCGCGACGCAGCTCTCTGCGCACTTCGGCACCTACGTCGTACGAGCGAAGAACAAGGCCAAGGAGCCGTGGGTCGCCCTGTCCATCCCGTTCCCGTTCGAGCGTCAGACCCCGGTCGCGCTGCGCGTGACCAGCGAGCCGCCCGACCAGGTCGCGCGCCTGGAAGTGCTGGAGGACGGCGAGAACCGACCGCTGCGCGTCTACCTCGTTCCGCAGGAGCGGGACTCGGAGGTGCGGCTGCGCGTCGAGACCTTGACGTGGGTCGCGGACCGACCGGTGTCGACGGGAGAGGGCGTGGCGCTGCCCAAGAAGCGCATCCCGAAGGACGTCAAGGAACACCTCGAGCCGGCCGAGGGGATCGACCTCGCCGCGGACGCGGTCAAGGACGCCGCGAAGGAGTTCGACCGCACCGACTTCGCGAGCCTGATGAAGGACGTCGCGGCCTTCCTCTCCGAGCGCCTGACCTATGCGGGCGGCAGCCCGACGCAGGGCGCGGAGGAGTGCATCGGCTCCGGCAAGGCGGTCTGCACCGGCTTCGCGAACACGGCGGCCTCGCTGCTCATCGCGTCCGGACTGCCGACGCGCATCCTCGCGAGCACGCAGCTCGACAGTCGCCTGCAGGAGCACTACATCGTCGAGACCTGGACGCCCGAGCTCGGCTGGTCGCGCTTCGAGTCGACGATGGCGCGCTTCCCGTGGGAGGACTCGAAGAACCTGATCCTGCGCGTCGTCACCTCCGACGCCTTCCGCAACAGCGGGGACGTGCCCATCTACGTCCAGACGGGCGGCGGCGGCACGGGCGGCTTCTGGATGGACCCGAAGGACTCCTGCTGGCAAGGGGCGAACCTCGTGGGGAGTCCCCTCGTGCCTGCGGACGAATTCGACCGCGTGCGGGACGCGGCGGCCGAGGCCTTCGAAGGGCTGCGCAAGCGCCCCGCGGAGAGTCCGCGGGCTTCGCTGCTGCCGACGGGCAAGGACCTCAAGAAGCTGAAGCTCGGCGAGCGTAGCTCCGCGGTCCTGCTGCGGGTCGAGACCTGGTTGGCGGAGTAGGGGCCTGGGAGGCGCGCCTACCGGGACGTCAGTCGGTTCCGCGGGCCGGCGGTCGTGAGAGGCGCCCGACCACGACCGCAAGCGCGGCGAGCGCCGCGGTTTCGAGGCGCAGGACGTGAGGACCGAGGCGGGCCGAGGTGGCTCCGGCCGCCGTGAGCGCGGCGATCTCCTCCTCGGTCCAGCCGCCCTCGGGGCCGATCCAGAGGGCTAGCGGCTGCTCGCGGGTCCAGGCCGGTTCCCCGGCGGCGGTCAGCGCGGCGGAGAGCGACTCGGGGGCCTCCCGGTCCAGCCAGAAGCGCGTGGCGGGGCCCGGTAGGGACTCCATAAACTCTTTCTCCTCAGCGACTTCCGGCATCCATAGCCGCCCGGACTGCTTGAGCGCCGTGCGCGTCACGCGCTCGAGGCGCTCGCGCCGTCCGGAGGACATCGACCGGGCCTGAACCTCGCTGCGGGCCGCCAGAAGGGGTACGAAGCGCGCCACTCCGATCTGGGTGAGGGCGTCCAGGAGATCCTCAGCGCGGCCGCCCTTGGGAAGGGGGGCCCAGACCTCGATCCAGGGCAGGGGAGCGCCGGGTGCCCCGGGGGGCGGCTCGCTCCACGTCTGACCCGTCGCGCGCAGCTCGAGGGCTCGCCGCTCGGCCTTCAGGACCTCCAGCTCCCAGGCGTGCCCGCACCCGTCCAGGCCGAGGAGCCGCTCGCCGGCCGAGATTCGCAGGACTTTGAGAGCGTGCTCGCGGTCGGCGGGGGCGAGCTCGGGGGGGCCCTCGTCCGGGGTGCGGTCGAGGAAGAAGCGTCGGTGGCGGGCCATGGGGGCGCAGCCTACCGGATGCGGCGTGGGGGGTCTGGGGCCCGTCCCGGGCTCGCGCACCGGCCTCCCCGCGGATAAGCTGGCCGTACGGCCCGTAGACGCTCGCCACCGGGTTACCGGCCGCCTGCGTCGGGGTACTCGTGCCACCCCGCCCGTCGACCGCCGCAAGGTCGCCCCCCACAACTCGTTCGGACCGCCCCCCCTCCTCCGACCCGCATGCAAGACCGCTTCTCTTTGCGCTTCCAGAATGGCGAGCGCGAGGGCGACCGCGTCGCGATCTCCGCGCCCCGTTTCACCCTCGGTCGGCGGCCCGGCAACTCCCTGCAACTCGACGACGCCAGCGTCTCCGGCCAGCACGCCGAGATCCTGGTCGACGAGCAGGGTTTGTTGCTGCGCGACCTCGGCAGCACCAACGGCACCCGCGTCGGCGGCCAGAAGGTCACCGAGGCGCGTCCCGCCCACGGCGACCGGATCGTCTTCGGCAGCGTCGAGACGATCCTCGAGGACGCCGAGCTCGGTGGTGACGTCGCGGCGCCGGCCGCCGCGGCCTCCGCGAGCGCGGCGGGCGAGGGCGTCGAGCGCATCAGCCTCGAGCAGGTCGCGCGCAGCGGCAAGGGCTCCAAGGTCGCGCTGATCGGCGTCGTCGTGCTCGTCCTCGCCGGCGGTGGTGCGGCTGCCTTCTTGAGCTTCGGCGGTGGTGGGAAGCGCGCCGGCAAGCAGGCGCCGGTCGCCGTGGTCGAGGGCAACCTCCTCGGCGGCGCGTCGTTCGAGGACGACGACCTCGACACCTCGTGGAGCGCCGACGAGTCGGCGCCGACCCTGTTCAACCCGTGGGGCGGCGCCGCAGCGAGCGGCGAAGACGGCGCGCGCGCTGCGCTGGCCGCGGGCGAGTGGGCCGTGCTCCAGAGCGAGCTCGCGGGCGTCTCCGCCGGCCGCGCGATCGAGCTGGGCGGCTGGCTGCGCGCGCGCGGCGACGCCGCGGGCCGCATCGGCATCGCCTTCCTGACTCCCGACGGCCCCGAGGGCGAGCCGGGACGTCGCACGACGGCCTGGGGCCCCTGGATACGAGACGTGAGCCAGCACCAGGAGGTGCGCTTCACCGCGAACGTGCCGCCGGGCGCCACGCGGGCCCGCGCTCTGATCGAAGCGCGCGCGACGGCGGCGGCCTCGGCGACGGCGAACGAGGACGACGCCGATGCGAGCGGCACCGTCGACGTCGACGACATCAGCTTGGTGGACCGCGGCGCGGCGGGTGATCCCGCGGCCAAGATCGGCGAGTACGCCCTGCGCCTCGGCGGAGAGCCGCCGACCACGATCCACCTCACCAAGGTCAGCAAGTCCCTCGTTGCGGGGCTGCGCGCCGAAGGCGCCGATCGTCTCCGCGATCATCCCTTCACGGTCAGCGCCGGCGGCGGCGCTTTCCAGGTCTCCGCGGACGGTGCGAGCTCGCTCACGCTGCGCGTCGAGCCCGAGCAGGCAGCGGCCGGGATCGCGACGATCGGGCAGACCGGGTTCGCCGAGCAGGGGCCGGACTTCGAAGCAGAGGGCGTGACGAGCGTCCTCCTCGGCGGGGGCTATGACCTCGTCGCGCTCGAGTTCGACCGTCCCGTCAAGGTGACCGGCCGCGGGGTCGGCGGCGCCGATCAGCTGCGCATCGAGCACTCGGGCAGCTTCCGCCTGCGCGTCGACTTCAACGACCAGCGCGCCCTCGCCGGCGACCTCGCCTTCGCGGCCAACAAGGCCGAGCAGGACGAGCAGCTCGGCGAGTGCCTCGCGAAGTGGAACGAGCTCCTGCAGTCGGCGCCCTATGAGGCCGACCTCGTGCAGGAAGCGCGCGCGACCCGCTCGCGGATCGAGCAGGCCGGGCTCGTCGAGCTCGCCGCCGTGGAGGAGACCTTCGAGCAGGCGAACTTCTTCCGCCTCGTCGATCTCTTCCGCCAGTGCCGTGCGCGCGCGGTTGCCGTCGGCGACAAGTACACGGGCAGCGCCGTCGAGATCCAGGCCGGCGAGCTCGTGACGCGCATCGACGAATCGCTCAGCGGTCTCGAGACCGACCTGAACAAGGACGAGGTCCAGCGCTTGCAAGCCATCCATCGCGTGCTCCAGGTGACGGAATCGAACACCCTGGCGAACGAGGTCCAGACCTACTTGAGAGAACGCTTCGGAGTGGAGAACTAACCATGGCCCGCACGACCACCGGAATCGACGTCGGGCTCTCGACGGCCGTTCTCCTTCGAGGACAGTTCAAAGGCGGAACCTTCCACGTCAGTGACTTCGCGGCGGAGCCCACGGGCACCGACGACGTCACGAAGGGTTGGGGCGCGCTCGACCCGGGCTTCAAGCCCACGAGCGCGCGCATCGGCCTGACCGGGCGCGAGCTGAACCTGCGCTACGTGCGGGTCCCGCGCGTGCCCGACTGGCAGCTGCGCAAGCTGATGCGCTTCGAGGTCGAGGACGTCGGCGGGCAGACGGGGGAGGGGGTCGCGAGCGACTTCAACCTGCTGCCCGAGATGCCCGAGATCGACGGGGAGGACGTGGTCCTGCTCGCGATGGCGAAGGAAGGACTGCTCGACAAGCACCAGGAGGGCCTGAAGGCCTGCGGCGGCTCGCTCGACGCCTTCTCGCCCAACGCGCTCGCGCTGTACAACGCCTGGCTGCGCTTCGGCGTGATCGAGGGCGACACGGTGATGGTGGCCAACATCGGCCACAACAACATCGACGTCATCATCAGCCGCGGGCCGGACCTCCTGTTCGCGCGGAACCTCGCCGGGGGCTCGCGCCTGTTCGACGAGGCCATCGGCCAGCGCTTCGGCGTCTCGCTCGGCAAGGCGGAGGAGGTCAAGCTCCAGTACGCGACGCTCGACCCGTCGGCGCGCTACGAGAACTCGAACCAGGAGAAGGCCAGTCGCGCGATCGCGGGGGCCGCGGGCCAGCTCCAGAGCCTGCTCCAGTCGACGGTGCTCTTCTGCAAGAGCCAGCTGAAGATCCAGGGGCTCAAGATCGACCGCGTCGCGCTCTGCGGCGGCGGCGCCGCGCTCGACGGACTCCCGGCCTGGCTGGGCAACGCCATGGGCGTTCGCGTCGAGCTGTTCGACGCCTTCCGCATGGTCGAGACCTCCGGGCTCGACCCGGAGACGGCCGACCGCCTCGAGGAGTACAAGCTCGAGTCCGTGGTGGCGCTCGGGCTCGCGACGATGGCGTCGGACCCCGAGGCCTTCTCCGTCGAGATCCTCCCCGACTCCCTGAAGAAACGCCGCGAGTTCTGGGGCGGCACCGCGTTCCTGGTCGCCGCCGGACTGCTCGGCGTCGCGTACCTCGGCTGGGAGGCCTACCGCCAATCCGACCAGCTCAGCGGAATCGAGACCCAGGTCTCCAAGCTCTCGCGGGACCTCAAGCGCGCGCAGTCGACGCACCAGGAAACACTCGCCCTGATGGAACAGAACGGAGAGCTCGAGAAGGAAGCGCTCGAGTACCAGGCCCTGCTCGGTTCGGGCGAGCAGCTCGTCCGCACCCTCGAGGTGCTCGACGATCGCATGCCCGACGAGTACTGGCTCTCGCGCCTCGAGAGCCGCTGGAGCTTCGACGACGAGCTCGGTGTGGGGCGCGCCCTCGAGCGGCCGATCCTGCACCTCGAAGGTCGGGCGAGGCAGGGCACGGGCCAGATGTCGGTCCTGCACGCGTCGTTCCTCGAGGCGCTGCGCGAGGAGCTCGACGGTGTGCGCTGGAAGTCGGCGCCGCGCTTCGACGGCAGCTCGTTCGAGCTGGACCTGACGCTGCTCGCCATCCCGGATCCGGTCGACGAGAACGCCGAGGCCGGCGACGAAGGGGAGGACGAGTAGCGATGAACTTCGACGACTACTGGCAAGAGAACAAGCGCTTCGTACTGACCGTACTGGGCGGCCTGATCGTGTTCTGGATCGGGAACATGATGATCAACTCGTTCATCGGCTCCGACCTGAGGACCAAGAAGCGGACGCGGATGTCGCTGCAGAGCCAGCTGAAGGAGGAGCGCTTCCTGCCGCGGGACCTGACGACGGCGCGCTCGCAGAACGAGGACCTCGTCGCCGCGCGTGACGAGCTCGCTCAGGCGCTGGCGTGGAGCTCGCGCCCTGAGTTCCGCCTCGATCCGAGCCGCGGCTCGGCGGGCAACCAGTACTTCGCGACCGCGCAGCGCGTTCGCGACGACCTCCTGCGGCGCGCCGGGCGGCGCAACGTCCGCATCGACCAGGACCTCGGCCTGCCCGCGCTGGCACCGACGCGCGACGACGAGATCGAACGCCACCTCGAGGCGTTGGACCTCGTGGAGCGGGTGGTCAGCACGGCGATCGAGGAGCGCGTCGCTCGGGTCGACGACATCGAGATTCGACTCGACCCGGGCCTGCGCGGCCGCAAGGGCGTGGGCCGGGTGGAGCGCACGCGGATCAAGATGAAGATGGTCGGGGAGTCGGCGCCGATGCTCCGGGTGCTCGCGGCGACACAGATGCCCTCGCTGGGGGCGTCGCTCGTCATCGAGGAGCTGGAGATCGTGCCGGAGCGCACCAAGACCGACGAGGTGCGCCTGGAGGTGCAGTTCCTCGCCCCGCGCGTCGCCGCCCCCGCGAGCGACGAGGAGGAGCTGTAGACCATGGCCATCCGACAGGAACAGATCGTCCTCGCCGGCGCGGCGCTGCTGCTCGGCTACCTCACCTTCACGAGCGAAGGGGAGTCCGTCAGGCGCTCCTCCGGCAGCAAGAAGGTGCCCGAGTTCGAGAGTCACTACGCGCCCGACGTGTCGCTGGCGACGGCGCGCGAGCGCTCCGCGGACGACCTCGAGCGTGAGCTCTTCTCCGCTCCGACTGACACGCGGCCCATGCCGCTGCTCGAGTTCGAGGACCCGCCGCTCGAGCCGCTCGAGATGCTGCGTCCCGTGCCCGCCGCCGGGCCGGGGCCCGCGCTCTTCGGTCAGCTCCTGCGCGAGCCGAAGTCGGTCGAGCTGGTGGCGGATCTCTTCGTCACCGACGACGCAGCGGACCTCGGCGACGAGACCGCGGAGGAGGAGTTCGCCGCGCCCGAGGAGCTCGACGAGAGCCTGATGACGGCGGAGGAGCGCCAGGCGCGCCTCGCCAGCTACAAGGCGAGCTTCGACTGGATCGACATCGGCAACCTGCGCTTCGGGTACATCCTGAACAAGGAGCGCTTCGGGCTCGCGCAGCGTGAGGACGAGGCGATCCTGTTCATCGAAGTCGACCCCGCCACCGGCGCGGACCGCTTCCCGGGCCAGGAGCCGTTCGTGTTCGAGCGCGAGCGCGTGGAGGGCTTCGCGTTCGCTGACACGCTCGAGCACCGCATCGAGCTCGAACGCATGGAGTTCGCCGGCAACGTGACCGTCGGCCAGTACACGAACCTGCTCGAGTTCGCCAACCGCTGCCTGCTCCTGCGCTTCGATACGCCGCGCGCGCTCGACGTCGCGGAGGAGATGTACCGTAAGGCCCAGGCGCTGACGACGGACGACCCCACGCCGACGCTCGGACTGGCGGCGGTCGCGGAGGCTGGCTTCGACTTCGAGACGGCCTTCCAGATCTACAACCAGCTGCTCTCCGGCAAGTACGAGGACGACGCGCGCGTCCTCGCTCGCCTGGCGAACCTGGAGACGCGCTTCCGCCTGTTCGACCAGGCGCGCGAGCACTTCGAGACCGCGGAGCGCTTCGGGCGCACCCAGTGGCTCGTGCAGTGGCACTACGGCAACTTCCTGCTGCAGCAGGGGGAGGCGGAGGCCGCGGTCGAGCGGCTGCGCCAGGCGGACAAGTTCCAGCCGACCCAGGCCGAGTACAAGCGCGTCCGAGCGATCATCCGCACCGACCTCGCCAACGCGCTGGTCGCGGTCGGCGAGCTCGACGAGGCCCGCGGGCTGTACGAGCGCGCCCTCCAGGCGGACGACACGGTGCAGCGCGCGAGCGCCGGCCTCCTGAACGTCAACTACCTGGTCGGAACCGCGGACGCGCCGAGCGTCGAAGAGGGCGACGGCGCCGGCTTCGAGCTCTTGATGGCGCAGGGGCTCGAGGCGATCACGGCGCGCGAGTGGCTGGTGGCGCGCGAGCGACTCGAGCTGGCGGCTGCCTCGGATCCGCTGCGCGCGTACGAGGCCTGGCGGACGCTCAGCTACCTGGCGGAGATCACCGGGAACCAAGGCGACGCGCTGGAGTTCATCGACCAGGCCGAGGCCAACGACCCGACCGACGTCTGGACGCTGTTCCAGCGCGGGCGGATCCTCGCTCAGAACGACGACACCGATGGTGCGTTGGCCTCCTTCTCCAAGGCGCTCGACTTCGAGCTCGACCTGCCCGACGCCCTGTCGGCGATGGGCGAGCTGCACCTCGAGCTCGGCGAGTACGAGGCGGCCGAGCGCTACCTCGAGCGCGCGACTGGGATCGACCCGCGGCTCGCTTCTGCGTACACCCGCCGCGGGCTGAACGCCGTGCACCTCAAGCGCCCTGACATCGCGCGCGACCACTTCGAGCAGGCGCTGGCGCTCGACCAGGACGACCCGGTCGCCTCGATCGGACAGGCCTGGTGCGCCTACATGGTCGGCGAGTCGACCGAGGCCAAGACGCTCCTGCGCGAGTTCGAGGACTCGCGCCGCGCGCTCGGCGAGGAGGACCCGTACCGGGTCTACGCCAACGCTCAGATCGCGCGCATCGGCGACTGGGAGGAGAAGGTGGTCTGGACCGACCGCTTCGAGCGTCAGGACATCCTGAACGGTTGGCTGACCGACGAGATCCTGGACACGAAGGTCTTCCTGCGCGATGGGAAGATCGTCATGGAGGGCACCTTCGACAAGACGGGCCGCACGCGCCTCAAGCGCAACTACACGGCTGGCGACTTCGTGGCGATGGAGGTCAAGATGACCATTCGTGCGGGCAGCTCGGTGCGCGCCGGCGTGTTCGTCGCGATCGAACAACGCCGCGGCAACCGCTCGACGAACGTCACGACGGCCGAGGTCACGCTCTCGCGTCACGGTCAGGACAAGACGCCGCAGTTCCGCTCGGTGCGCCGCGGCCAGGACGACGACCCCTACGTCGACTCGAACCTCCTGCCCTGGCGCGACGACCAAGAAGTCGTGCTGCGGCTCGAGCGCTACGGAGAGTCGGCCAAGACGGCCTTCCGCGTCACGCTGGACGGCGTCCCGATCGCCGAACGCCTGCCGATGCCGGCGCTCGGCTCCACGACCCGCGAAATCGTCGTCGGCGCGTTCGCCGAGGGCGAGCCCGGCCGGACTGTCCACGTCGAGATCGACGACGTCGAGATCATCAAGCGCGAGCGCTAGGCCCAGACATGCTGCTACGACGACACGCCACTCAGTCCCGCGCGGGCTTCTCGCTCATCGAGCTGCTCGCGGTGATGGTCATCCTGTCCATCCTCATGACGTTCCTCGCGTTCCGCCTCGGCGCGCTCGGCGGAGCTGCCAAGCAGGAGACGACGCGCTCGTTCCTCCAGCAGGTGGCGCTCGCCGCGAACACCTACGAGACGGAGATGGGGGACTACCCGACGAGCTCGTGGAAGGCCGACTGGGGCCCGACTCCGAACAAGCAGAACCTCGGGGGTGAGGCGCTCTGCGTTCAGCTCTGGAGCAAGGACTACGGCGGCTCGGGGATCTCCGACGACAAGCTGATCAACATGGACGGGGACGAGGCCAAGAAGAGCCTCACGACCCACGGCAACAACGACCTGTTCGAGCTGCGGGACGCCTGGGACAACCCGATCGCGTACTTCCACCGTCAGGACTACAACCGTGAGGACGTCTACCTGACCCTGGACGAGGAGGACAGCCTCGACACCTCGCTCGTGAAGGCCGTCAAGAACCCGAAGACCGGCAACTACTTCAACCCGCGCAGCTACCAGCTGATCTCCGCGGGTGAGGACGGCCTGTTCGGCACGAAGGACGACCTCTACAACTTCACCGTCGAGCGAGAGGACTAGCGGGCGGCATGCACGTTCGGGCAGTCAGGCGGCGGGGGAGCGAGCGGGGTCGTCGAGGGATGACTCTGATCGAGCTCATGCTCGTCATGGGGCTGCTCGCGCTGCTGCTCGGCTTCGGCGTCGGGGCGATCTCGTCCATCGACGTCGGCTCCTACGGCTCCGGCAGCATGGTGCGCAGCGTGCTGCGCTCCGCTGGCAACTGGAGCCGCGCGCGTCAGGCGCCGGCCCGCGTTCGCATCGACGCGGCGGCCGGTCGAATCTCGGCGGAGGGCCTGGCCGTCATCGGGACCTGGCACTTCGAGTCGCTGCCGCCGAAGGCCGCCTTCGGCCTCAACGGGCAGGTCATCGACGCGGAGCTGGTCGACGACGGCTACGTCGGCAAGGCGCTCGGCTTCTACGGCGCGCCCGACGGCGCGCGCTACGAGTCGCCCGTGCACACCGATCCGGCGTTCGGCCTGGACCAGGGCTTTCAGATCCAGGTCGCGCTGCGCCCGGAGGCGATGCGCCGCGGAGCGCTGCTCCAGCTCGGCGGCTCGTTGAAGGTCGAGGCCACGAATCGCCTCGGACTCAAGGTCACGCTCGCCACGCAGCGCTTCGACGACGAGACCGGCGAGGTGAAGACCGCCGGTCGGGCGTCCGTCGACACGCCCACCGGCGTGCTCGCGATGGACGCCTGGAATCGGGTGCTCATCACCTACGACCGCGCGCGCCTCGAGGTCTGGGTCGAGGGCATCCTCGTCGCGGCCGTGAACGAGGAGGGCGACGTCGAGAAGGTCGCCGGACCGATGGTGCTCGGCGGCGGACAGCGGCCGTGGGCGGGCTCGATGGACAACCTCGTGATCAGCGGCGTCGGCGCCCAGGAGGAGATCCTGCTGCCGATGGGCGTGCAGTTCGCGCCGGAGACGCTCGCGACGATCGCCTTCGATGCCGACGGCGGCCTCGACCGCTCGGTGCACGACGAGCCGGTCCTGATCGGCCTCCAGTACGACGACGGGCGCACGGAGATCGTGCGCGTGAACCTCTACGGGACGGTGGAATGAGGACTCGGCGCTCGAACTCGAACACGCGCGAGGGCTTCGCCCTCGTGACGGTCGTCCTGGTGCTCGCGGCGCTCCTGCTCCTGTGCACGCCGTTCCTCCTGAGCGCGCGGAACGCCGACCAGGCCAGCCAGCAGCTCTTCAACCGAGCGCAGGCGCAGATCGCGCTGGACAACGCTTCGACCCACGCGCGCGCCGTGCTCGAACGGTCCCATCCGGCGTTCGACACCACGCGCTACGCCGACGCGCAGGACGAGCTGCGCGTGCTCAGTCGCTTCGCCGACGGCTTCCTCGACGCCCGCGACGCCGAGGGTGTCATGTGGGACGTGACGACCACGGACGTGGCGGGCCAGATCGACCTCGCCTCCGCGCCGCCGCAGGTGATCGGCGCGATCCTCGGCAGCGTCTCGCGTCTCGTGGAGCCGCTGGAGGCCGACGAGAAGGGCGAGATCCCGCTGGCCACCGTCGACGGGCTCGACCCGAGCGGCTACGTGTGGATCGGCGGCGAGCTGATCCGCTACAGCGGTATCGACGGCAACACGCTCACGGGCATCGAGCGCGGCGTGGGCGCGCTCTACGACGCCGAGGACAACGCGCTGCCGGGGCCGCTGCCGCCGACCAGCCACGGCCTCGGGACGAACGTGATCGACCAGCGCGCCTACGCGCCCGTCGAGTGGCGCGCGATCGCGGGCGACGTGCGTACGTTCGACTCCTACGAGCAGCTCAGCGAGGTCAACCAGTACGCGCCGCCGGAGCAGCCGCTCGGGCCGCACCACTTCGAGTCCATGGCGCGGCTGGGCACGGTCTACGGACACGTCGGTCAAGGCGGGCCGTGGCAGCGGCCGGCGCGCATGATCTCCTCGGCGGAGGCCGGGGTGGACGGCGAGATCCGAGTGGACTCGGTGCGCTGGTTCAACATCGGCTCGACGATCCAGATCAAGGCCTCGGGGAGCACGGAGCTCGCGATCATTCGCAACGTCTCCGGCAACGGCACGCTGTTCCTCGACCGCTCTCTGACGTTCAGCTACGAGGCCTACGACGCCGAGGTGCGCGTGCTCGCGCGCCGTCCCGTGAACATCAACACGGCGTCGTCGGCGGTGCTGACTGTCCTCCTGGAGAACCTGAAGGTGCGCGGGCGCAACTCGCGCATCACCGGCGGGGAGGCGAAGGCGCTGGCGAGCCTGATCATCGAGTCGCGGCCCTTCGAGGGCGTCGAGGACTTCATGCGCCGCATCGTCCTGCCGGCGGCCGGCATCGAGCCGCTCCCCGGGGACGCGCCCATCATCCCCGACGCGTTCGCTGGCGGGGACGCGACCTCTTCGGCGGGCGGCAGCGTCGGCGGCGTGATCGACGGCTGGGACGCGGTCGCGCTCTACCGCAACGCGCTGAATGCGAACGACTACGGCCTCGAGTACTCGACGATGCCGTTCTGCTTCACGACCAACGACGTCTACGACCTCTCGCTGCGGGCGGTGATCAACGCGCCCAGTGGCGTCGAGCGCTACGCGGCCGCGCGTGAGGAGACTCTCGCGGTCATCCCGCAGGAGGAGTTGACGCACATCTGGACGACCCAGGAGGACTGGGACGAGATGTTGCGCAACAAGCGCGAGGCGCCGTTCTGGGCCACCGGGCCGGAGTCGACCAGTCGACACGACGGCGCCGGCTCACAGCCGCCCTCGCGCATGTGGGCGCACCTCGGGACGCACGAAGGCGGCGTCTTCCTGCCCGGGGTCGTCAACAACACGGGCATGACCTTCTCCGGGGACCAGCCCAACCCGCAGCACGTCTTCGCGGACCGCGACAGCGCGACCGGCTACGCGCAGCTCTTCCACACCGAGGTCGACGAGAGCGCGGACCCGGAGCTTCAGGGGCGCATGCTTCATTTCCGGCACGAGACGCGCGACCTCGAAGGGCGCTACCTGCCGGACGAGACGGTCACCTACCCGCCGGACAACGAGCGCGTCCAGTGGGACGTCCAACCGTCGACCGGGCTCGTGCGCGGCTTCCACTTCTCCTGCTGGGTGAAGCCGACCTCGCTGGCCGACGGCATCCTGCTCGACGTCGGCGGCGCGTCCCAGGACGCGGACCGCGTCTCGCTCTTGTTCGAGAGCGGCGACCTGGTGCTGCGCTACCTCGACGGCGGCGGCGACCACATCGACACCCAGGGCTTCAGCGAGGCGACCGAGGTGCGTTACGCGCTCGGGCAGTCGGACGACAGCCCGGGCTTGCCGGTCGACATCTGGAGCCACATCGAGGTCGACGTGCGCGGCTCGCGCCCGGACCAGATGGCGCTGTTCGTCAACGGCCTCGCCCCCGACCGCGCGGTGCGCACCCTGGGCCTGACGCGCCTGCAGGGAGCGCTCTCCGAGAACCAGAACGCGATCGCGGTCGAGTCGACCGAGGGCTTCCCGCCGCGCGGCGTCGTGCGCATCGGCAACGAGCTGATCGAGTACACGCTGTCGGGTCCGAACTCGCTGGACGCGAACTACATCGCGACGGGGCCGGACGCGGGCTTCGGAGGCCGCAACGCGCGGACGCGCTGGTCGGGCGGCGATCCGCCCGTCCCCCAGAACCTCGGCGCCATCGACCTGAATCACCCCGACGGGGCGCCGGTCGAGCTGTACGGCTACGCGCAGACCCTCGCCGCGAACACGACCTCCGGGCAGGGGACGCTGCAGAGTGACCTCGGGCAGTTCCGGGTGGGGGTGGTGACTGCGCTGGAGGGCGGCTCGCAGTCCGGCCAGGCGATCAGCGTGCTCGGCCTGTTCGGCGGCTTCATCCTCGGCAACGGAATCAAGCCCGGGGACACGAACATCACCGGCCTCGTCCTCGGCTCGGCCGAGCAGCCGGACAACCCGGGCGCGGACATCCCGGGCGTCATGCAGGCCTTCAGCCAGCAGGGCGGCTACGCGGCGCTGCTCCAGGCCCGCGCAGGTGAGGACGTGGATGGCAACCAGATCGGCGGCTGGTCCGTGATTCGCTACAGCGGCTGGACCGGCAACACGCTGCAGGTGTCGGCCTGGGGCGACGGGGTGACGGAGCTGACGAACCTGAACGGCGTCGACTACGAGGACGGCGGCGGCGCGCGCTCGTTCATCGTCGAGTGGCAGGCCCTGCTCGGCGGCGTCCCGGTTCAGCAGATCCACGAGGCGCGGCTGTTCGTCGTCCCGATCTCGGTAGCGGTCAACGGAAACTCCGGCGCGTTCCTGCCCGCGACGCTGCAGCAACCGCAGTTCGCGCAGATCACCGAGCTCGGCGCAGGTGAGACGACCGAGTGGGTGGCCTACAACTCGGTCCAGTCCGGCGCGGGCACGCAGCTGGTGCGAGACGATCCGATCGCGCTCGAGAACGCCCACCTCGTCGTCGTGCGCGCGCGGGTCGTCGAGCCCGATGACCCGACGCAGCAGTCCTTCGGTCCGCCCGGTGCGCCGCTCGACCCGCCGCCGTCGCCGCCCCTCGCGGGGCCGGGCCCGGCGACGCCGGCGGCACCGATCGGTCCGCAGTGGCAGCCGATCCTCGGCGAACTGCAGGACGCCGACTTCCCGATCTCGCGCGGCGTACGCGAAGCGCTGCAGCACCGTGGCGTGCTCGGGACCTTCTCCCACCCGCACGCGGCGGCGTCGCTGGTCGTGCCCGTGTTCCGCGCGCAGGAGCGCGGCGTCGACGGCGGCCGACCCGGGCGCTTCGACCCGGTCTTCCTGATGGAGTCCGACTTCAGCCACCTCGGCTGGCCGATGACCGTCTATCGGGGGCACCAGTCCAGCTTCAACGTGCTCGTGCACCAGTGGGACCCCACGCCGAACGACATGGTCGCGGTGGACGCGGGGACCTCGTTCAGCCTCGCCTCGGTCGACCAGACCGGCGACTGGCTGTTCACCTTCGACCGCACCGCGCCGGCGCCGGTCCAGGCGGGGACGGTCTCGGGCGGCGGCAACGCCAACGTGGCCGACACGCGCGCCATCGGTCGCCTCCTGCGCTGGCCGAGCGGCGAGCGGGCGCGCGGCGTGACCACGGTCACCGTCGGCGGCGGCTTCGATGGCGGGGGCATTCCCTCCGCGTTCGTCGACGAGGTCGCGTTCGGTGCCACGGAGTTCGGCATGAGCACGCCGCTGGTCGACCCCGAGTCGATGCAGGCCGGGCAGCTCGTCCTGCGCGACGACTTCCCGAGTCCGCAGGGCCAGAACATCCTCTTCGTCTGGCCGCAGACGAACCGCGTTCCGCTCGGGGCCTACGGCTCGACCCACACCTATCTCTCCGACCTGGACTCCGACGGCGGGCTGATCCGGATCGGCACGGAGATCCTGGCCTACGAGAGCTACGACGCACAGCAAGGGGAGCTGACGATCGCACCGAACGGCCGCGGGCTGCTCGGCACGGCCGTCGGCACCTACGAGATCGGCAACACTGCGACGTTCCTCGACGGGTTCCGCGTGGGGATCCTCTCCACCGGAATGGGCGCCGGGGACTCGCAGATCGAGCTCACCAGCTCCGCGGACTTCCCCTCGCAGGGCACGGTCCTGATCGGGAGCGAACTCCTGCACTACACGCGCCTGCGCGGCAACGTGCTCGAGATGCCGCGACTGTCGACGACGGCGGGCGCCAACGACCAGCGCGGCGGCGGCGTGTTCCGCGGCCGCTACGGATCGGTCGGCGGGGCGCACTCGGCCGGCGAGCCCGTCATCCTGTTCCCGATGCGCTACTGGGATCGCTGGGAGGCGCAGGCGGACGGGCCCGAGCTGTCCTACTTCGGCATCGAGGTTTCACAGCCCTCGACGTTCTGGAAGAGCTTCGCCTGGGAAGAGGAGGCCGTGGGTCTGGGCGGCGTCGACCTCGGAATCCTGATGCGCAGCGACCCCGACGTGCCGTGGGACGCCGACCCGGAGCTGACCGACGGCCTCGACGTCTTCTACCAGAGCCAGGACTCGGGCGAGATCCAGAAGTGGATCGGCACGCAGACCGACCGCATCGAGTGGCGCGTGTTCGTGGAGTACACGAACGGCGCCTTCGACCCCGACACGGGCTTCGGTCACGCCTGGCGCACGACGCCGCGCCTGCGCAGCCTGCTCGTGGACTACATCGGCCCGAACGTCACTCTGCGGAGGATCGACCGATGAGGCCTCGCCTTCACCCGCGCGCGCGACGCGCCGGCTTCTCCCTGATCGAACTCGTCCTCGCGACGGGGCTGCTCGCGATCCTGATGGTCGCGGTGATCTCGCTCATCGAGGGGGCGCTGACGATCTGGGAGCGCTCGGAGACGCGGCGCAACCTGACCGAGCAGGCGACCGCGGTCGTCGAGCTGATGGCGCAGGACGTGCAGGCCCTCGAGAGCGGCGTGCGCGGAGACCTGCTCGTCGAGTGGGTGACCTTCGACACCGACGGCGACGAGCTGCGCGAGACGGCCTGGCCGCGCCTGCGCTTCGTTCGTCAGGCCTCGCGCGCCGAGCTGATTCGCCTGTTCCCGAAGGCCCCGCAAGCGGCGCAGCCCGCGGCGGGGGACGACGACGAGGCCGCCGCGCCCCCGGCGCCGCCCCGCGACGAGATCATCGGCCCCGGCCTGATCGAGGTGTGCTGGGTCGTCGTGCCGATCGACCGCAAGAACCCCGACCGTCGCGCCGAGGGCCTCGTCTATCGCGGCGCCCGGCGCCTGCTCGGGGGCTCGAGCGAGTCCTACTTCGACGCTGGCTTCGTCCGGTCGAACGGCATGCCCAACGTCGCGGAGCTCGACGAGGTCACCGGCGGGCTCCTGTGGCTGCAGCCGCTGATGGCGACGCAGACTTCCATCGTCCACGACGGCTGGGATGCGGGCATCGAGCCGGCCCAGGCCGCGACGGCGTGGGACGCGTGGGGAGAGGACCGGCCCGACACGACGGTGCACGCCTGGAACCAGGTCAGCCTGATCCAGCCCGAGTCGGAGGAGCGCGGCGCGCTGCCGCGTCGCTTCCGTATCGAGCTCGAGTTCGAGCGCGAGGCGGACCTCAAGCGCCGGGCGCGAACGAGCAGTCTGATCCTCGTCGAGGACGTCGCGTTCTCCGTCTCCGACGGCACGCGACTCCCGAAGCCAGGCGGCCACATCAAGATCGACGGCGAGTGGATGCAGGTCACGCTGATCTCCGGCGACCGCGTCACCGTGCGCCGCGGGCAGCGTGGGACGCAGATCGTCGCCCACGCGCCGAACTCGCTCGTCCACTGGGGGCTCGCGCTCGTCCGCGAGGTGCCGGTGTCGCTGTACCGGGAGGACTGGGACCTATGAGGCTCCACGCACCCGCCGCGCGCCGCGCCGGCTTCACGCTCGTCGAGGTCGTGCTGGCCATGGGCATCCTGTTGCTCGGGTCGACGGCGATCATCGGCTTCCTGACCTTCGGGTCGGCCACCGCGCGCCACGCGCAGCTGCGCACCCAGGCCGCGGCCGCGGTCGAGGCCATCGAGGGCGACATCGACCGCAACCTGTTCCCGTACGAAGGCGGAGTCCTCGGTGACCCCGTCGTGCTGACCGATCGAGCCGTGCCGGGTGTCCCCGGCGTGGTTTACACCGCGCGAGCGGTGCCCAATCCCGAGCTCGCACGCGAGTATCGCGTCGACATCTCGATGTCCTGGGAGAGCGCGGGGATGAAGCGCTCGAAGGACTGGTCCATGATCCGGATCCAGGAGCTCCCGTTCGGAGAGCGCCTGAGGAGGGAGTTCATCGAGAAGAGTGGTGGATTCAAGCCGCGCACGACTGCGGCGCAGAGCCCTGAAGGCAACGAAGAATGATGCTCACGAACCAACTCGACTGGCGGACCCTCGCGGGGACCGCGCTCGCCCTCTCGCTCGTCGCCGGCAGCGCCTCGGCGCAGGCTGCGGATCCCGCTGCGGGCTCGTCCCCGGCTGCGGGGGACGTCCTGATGCTCAAGCTCAAGTCCGGCGCCTTCCAGTGGGCGTCGATCGAGGAGCACACGGAGCAGGGGCTCAGCTTCCGGCGTATCGACAACGGCGGCATCGTCACGCTCCCGTGGACCATGGTCGAGCCGCGGCAGGAGCTCGAACTGCGCACGCGCTTCGGCTACGTCGACCTGACGGGCGACGAGATCATGATCCAGGCCGAGAAGCTGATCCTCGCGGACGGCCGCGAGGTCATCGGGCTCAAGCAGGGGGAGACGAATGACATGATTCTCTTCCTGACCCAGGGCAAGACGCTGCAGATCCCCAAGCAGCTCGTGCGCAACTACGTCGGCGGCCTGCAGGTGCCGGCGCTCGACGTGAAGTCGAAGGAGGACCTCTACCGTGAGCAGGAGCTCGCGCTCGACCTCGATACCGCCGAGGGCAACTGGGAGCTCGCCGAGTTCTGCGAGCGCATCCTCGACTTCCAGCGCGCGCAGCTCCACTACGAGGCGGTGCGCGAGATCGACCCGAGCTTCAATCAGAAGGAGCTCGACGTGATCCTGTCGCGGATCCAGGTCAAGGTCGACAACCAGGAGCAGGTGGACTACCTCGCGAACGTCGACCTGCTCATGCGGCGCGACAAGTTCGCCGACGCCTTCCTGCAGCTCGAGCTGTTCGACGGCCTGTTCCCCGAGAGCGAACTGCAGACCGATCGGCTGAAGCTCGAGCAGCGCGTGGAGCGCGCACGCGACGACTTCATGCACGTCGAGGTCGCCAAGGCCTGGTACTCGTGGATGGGCCGCCTGGCCGCCAAGGCCTCGCGCGAGATGTCCTTCGAAGCCGCGCTCGCCTACCTCGAAGAGGACTTCCACAACGAGATCGTGACCAACGTCACGGCGGGCTTGAAGAAGAACTGGAGCGACCTCGAAGAGGACCAGGTGCGTCAGTACTTCATCGAGCGCAAGCAGGGTCGCTGGAAGTCGGCGTCCTACGGTCTCGGGACCTGGCTGCTCGGTGAGGACGACGCGCTGAAGGGCGTCGCGCCCGAGGTCCAGGAGGCTCCGAAGTCGGCGCGGGACAAGGCGCGCGAGGACCAGGCGGAGAAGATCCAGCGCTGGCTGCGCAACCAGGAGATGGCCAAGCGCGCGAGCCGCTCGGAGGAGGACGAGGAGGAGGTCGAGATCGCCTGGAAGGTGCTCAGCTCCGGCGCGCGCCGCAACTGGCTGATCGCCTACTACGCCGAGAACAGCGGCGACCTCTCCGTGCGCCCGAAGCCCGAGCTGCGCGACTGCAGCGAGTGCGGCGGCCGCGGCGTCCGCGAGGTCATCTTCTCGGGGAGCGCGCGCCAGGACGCCACCGCGGGCCAGCGCCAGGTCGCCTGCCCGACCTGCCACGGCATCGGACGCACGCGCCGCATCCGCTACCGCTGACCCTCCAGGGGCGCCGCTCGCCCGCGAGGACCGCATTCGACGCCCGGAGGCCTGACGGCCCGGGCGTCGATGCGTAGGATCCCCGCATGAACGCTCTCCGATTCGCCGCTATCGCCGTCCTGGGCCTCGCCGCGTGCAAGGCCTCGAACCCCTCCGTCCCGCGTGCCAAGGTCGCGCCGGTACCGGAGCCGGAGATCCTGCCCGAGACCGAGGAGCAGGAGTCGGTCGTCGAAGAGAGTCGGCCGACGGAGGCCGCGATCGTCTCGCCGTCTCAGGCGACCCCGACCGAGCCGATCGTCGCCCGCATCGGTGACGACGTGATCTACGTCTCCGAGCTGCTGAAGACCTGGATGCTCGCGGACAGCACCACGCTGCGTGACATCCTCGGCACGCTCGCGACGGCCCAGATCGTCCGCAGCGAATCGGCGCGTCTCGGCATCGAGCTCGATGAGGAGGAGCTGATGCGCGAGTACGGCATCGCGCTCGCCGAGATGGAGTCGGAGCTTCAGCAGCGCCAGCCGGGCGTCTCCCTCGACGAGTGGATCGCCGGCGGCCTCGGGCTCGACCCGCTGCGCTACCGCGCGAGCATCCGCGAGGACATCGAACGCCGACTTCTCGCCGAGCGCGTCGTCCGCCACTTCATCGTGACCCGCGACAACGCGGAGGCGGCGGTGATCGTGGTCGCCGACCAGGAAGCGGCGCTGGCCGCTCTGGAGCGCGCCCGAGCCGGCGAGGACTTCGCGGCGCTCGCCGCCGAGCTGAGCCTGGATCCGAGCGGCAAGCGCTCGGGCGGCAAGCTGCCGCCGATCGTGCGCAACGACTCCGCCTTCGCGCGCCTGGCCTTCTCCACGGCGGAAGGCGCCGTCGGCGGGCCGGTCGAGGAGGGGGGCCGCTGGATGCTCCTGCGCACCCTCGCGATCAACGCGCCGCTCACGGGCAAATGGGCCGAGCTCGGCCCGACCATCGAGGAGAGCCTGGTGAAGCGCCCGATCGAGCAGCCCGAGTTCCTGCTCTGGAAGGCCGAGATGCAGGACCGGACCCCGGCGGACTTCGAGCCGTTCTTCGAGCTGATCGGGGAGCCCACCCGACGGTCGCAGCCCTGACGCAACGCGCCCGCAAGCGCGGCCAGCGGCTTGCATCGAGCGCGGCGCTCAGCGAAGCTCGACCTCGATATGAGTGACGTCATCCCCGGTTCCGAGGCCCTCCTCTTGAGCGATCCCCAGACTCCCCGTTCCGAGGAGGTGTCGGCCGAGGGGTCGTCCTCCGTCGGTGACCTGCCCGTCGCCGAGCCGCTCCCGGACGAGGGGGACGAGGCCCAGCTGGACGAGGAGCCGATCGAGGAGGCCCCGGACTCCGATCCGGAGCCTCAGGCGGCGCTGGAGGCCGACCCTGAGGCCGCCACCGAGGAGGTGGAGGACGGAGCCGTGCCCGCGGTCGTCGAGGCCGCCGCGGACGCTCCTGAGGCGCCCGAGGAGGCTCCCGACGTCGAGGAGGAGACCGACGCAGGCCCCGGCCCGGGCGACGCCCTGAGCGACGCCGAGCTCGAGCGCGCCGTCGCCGCCCTGGTCTTCGCCTCGCCCGAGCCCCTGGGCAACACGCGCCTGGGCGCGCTCCTCGAGGGTCCCCGGCCCGGGCGTGTGAAGTCCGCGCTGGCCGCCGTGCAGGCCACGCTGGAGGCCTCTGGGCTGCCCCTCGAGCTGCGTCAGATCGCCGGCGGGTGGCGCCTGATGACCGCGCCCACCGAGAACGAGGTCGTCGCCCGACTGGTCAAGGCGCGCAAGGCGGAGAAGCTCTCGCCCGCGGGCCTCGAGACCCTCGCGGTCGTCGCCTACCGCCAGCCCGTGACGAAGGCCGAGATCGAGGCCATCCGCGGCGTCCAGTGCGGGGCGATGCTCCGAAACCTGGTCGATCGTGGCCTGGCGAAGGTCGTGGGACGCGCCGACGTCCCCGGCGGGCCGCTGCAGTACGGGACGACCAAGGAGTTCCTCGACCGCTTCGGGATGGGAAGCCTGGCCGATCTGCCCCGCGACGGCGAGCTCCTGAAGGAGTAGGGGACACGCCGCGACGCGGCGGTCCACCACACCCGAGCCTCCGCACGCGGGGCCGTCGTCGAGGGCAAACGCCGCCCGAGGTCCTTTCAGGCGGCGGATCCGTGGTCTAGCCCGTCCTCGGGCCCACTCGCGGCTCTCGGTCCCTTGCGTCGCCGTTGGAGGTGGCCGTACACTCTTCGCCCTTCCACGGCGTCCGTGGGCCCCGAGGCCCCGGCGCTCCCTCTCCATGGGGCCCAGAGTGGCCCCCGGCGGCTTGTGGAGTCGCGACCCATTCCATGTCCAATCAGCGCGAGAAGAAGCACGCCCACAAGGGCGAGCACGAAGGAGCGGAGATCGGCTCCGAGCACCACGACGAGCACCACCTGGTGGAGGCGCCGCGGGGCACCAGCCGGACGCGGTTCCTGTTCAACCTGATCCTGGTCGTCTTCCTGCTGCTGATCTTCTCGATCACCGGGCCGATGATGTCCTCCCTCTCGGGAGGCAATCAGAGCAGCGGGGAGACCTACCTGGCGTGGACGATGCCCGGCGGGGATCGGGTCACCCTCGATGCGAACGAGTTCATCACCGAGAAGCGCCGCTTCGCGCGCCTCGGACCGATCCTCGGCTACCTGCAGTTCCCTGGCGTGGACACCGGGGACGAGATCGAGCTCGCCCGCTTCCTGATCGTGGAGAAGCTGGCCGAGCGTGCGGGGATCTGGGTCGCGGACGACGAAGTCTCCGAGACGATCCTCACGCTGTTCG
>Ga0316204_10005193_pt1 | contig 21969 bp, 22 predicted proteins | sample 6monrhotite_MG_2_FD_205661 | JGI IMG/M metagenome (GOLD analysis project Ga0316204, IMG submission 205661) | Microbial mat bacterial communities from mineral coupon in-situ incubated in ocean water Damariscotta River, Maine, United States -... | ecosystem: Environmental > Aquatic > Marine >... | reverse complement strand
GGGTCAGCTAACTCTTTTGGAATGCCTAGCAGGGCGACGACCAAATCTGGGTCGCGCTTTGCCACATCTCGTACTTTGAGTAAAAACTGGTAATTAATACTGGAAAAATCCGTATCTGAATTCATATATCCTTGCCCCCTATCCCTGTCTTTTCGTGTGGTTATTCAAGAGAAGCTGTTTGTTTAAACGACCGAAAACAAACAAATGAGCAAGGAAGGCTATTACACTTAAATCAGATGGTGATTTGTGAGATAAGCAAGGAAGAAATTTGCGAACAAATGTTGCTCGACGTGACAAGCCAACGATATAGAGTTGATGCTTTAATAGCCGTAAACGCATGTCGGGAAACGTGCTCCTTGTCGATTAACTAACGTTCCCAATTTTATCTACTACGCAAGCATTTAACTCCCCGATTAACTTGCCCCTAGGGTGCAGTTTTAGAGCCTATTTTTCTGATAATCGATGTTGCAGTAGGTAAACTGTTTGGCTGTCATCGTATAGCTACATTCGGTGGCGTATACTTGAATGCGATGAGGATTTATTGGGGCACAACCGAATCGGACGTACTGAGAGGGCATTTATGGCAAGGGAATCGCTAAAACAGTTGGTTGATATCCCTAATATTGGTAAGGCAATAGCGAGGAGTTTAGTCTTACTCGGTATTGAGCGCCCCGTTGATCTGATTGGTCGAGACCCGTATCGACTTTATGAAGAGCTTTGTCGTGTGACACAGAAGAAGCATGACCCATGTGTTCTTGATGTGTTTATCTCTGCGGTAAGGTACATGGAAGGTGGCCCGCCTAAGAAGTGGTGGGAGTTTACTGAGGAGAGGAAGCGGAGGCTTGAGGGGAACCTAGCCAGCGACTGATGTGAGGTTTATAGCAACAGCTAACTGTGCTCAGTTAGCCTCAGAGAACGACGGGTGTGTCGCGAAAGCAGCCGTTCCACCGTCATGTTATGTTGATTGGAAGTAGGGAGGAATAGCCAAGTATGAATGTAACGTATGGTGAGTTAAAGAAGAACGATGCTGAAGAGCTGATGAGATTAAGGCTTTCCGTGCTAGAAACAGACCCATATTCCTTCAGTGTTACCGAGGAAGAAGAAAAACAGGCGAATGTAAAGAATGTAGAAAGTGCCATAGAGAGTTACAGGGCATCAAATGACAGAGTAATGTTAGGTGCGTGGAATGGTGGGTTAGTTGGTGTTGCAGGTATAGAAAGATACGGTAATGAAATTGAAAAGCATAAAGTAAGGCTGTGGGGTCCCTATGTAAATCGCTCTAATCGAGGTAATGGTATTGGCGATTACCTCATTGAAAAAGCATTAGCATTCGCATTTTCAATTAATGGAGTTGAGATTGTTACGCTAGAAACAATAAGTGAGTCTAGTAGTGCTGTTTCCCTTTTTAAACGGCGCGGGTTTGAAACGACAGGGGTACAAAATAGAGCACTTTGCTATGGGGGAAAATATGCTGATCTTATATACATGCAAAAATATAAATCAACATAATATAATGTTATGTGCTTAAGGAATTTGTAGTATGAAATATATTTCCGTCTTAAGAGGCATAAATGTAGGTGGAAAAAACAAGATCCGAATGGTTGACCTAAAAGATCTGTATGAAGAATCAGGTCTAGAGAATGTAGCCACCTACATTCAGAGTGGAAATGTAATATTTGATACTGAAGACACGGATATAGCAGGAATATCAATGAGAATTGAAAGGGCTATTCAATCGTCACACGGGCTAAATATTCCCGTAGATGTAAGAACAAGAGAAGATTATATAAAAATACATGAATCGTGCCCTTATCAAGAATCTCTGATAGAGGAAAACGACACCAAAGTATTGGTAAGCTTCTTATCAGGTGAAGCTGCAAGCGATAAAATAAGTGAGATAGAAAGTTACGCCAGCCTTCCTGAGCAAATTAAGGTAATTGGAAATGTAGTCTATTTGTACTGCCCTAATGGATATGGGCGGAGTAAATTATCAAATAACTTCATTGAGTCAAGGCTAGGGTTAGTAGCTACGACCAGAAACTGGAAAACCATTCGTAAACTAGTTGAGTTGAGTCAATGAAATCGCACATAACAATTGGCTTCAAGGGACATACCTCCGCGGCACTTTTTTTGTGCTTAAATAGCACAAAAAATCACCACTACGTCATGCCCCTGAGCCTGAGCGATAGCAAGAATGCTTAAATACTAGACCTCATTTGGTGCGACTCAGTCAGCGTATATTAAGCATTACAGAATTGTAATTAAGTTTTTTATGTATTTATGGGAATATATAAGGAAATTCGCAGTCTAGTAATTTAGCAGTTATATAGTTAGGAAAATTCTAGAGTCAACTACATACGCAATATGGCAACCCTATACAGAAAAATCGCATTTAAGTTATTGCTGATCATCACTATGGTGATTCAGCCGGTTGCGATTGTCCACGCCATGGCGGGTATGAATCACTCGCAGTATCAGGCAATGAATTCAAGCATGCAGAGTCATGATGAACATCATAGCGTGCACCACGCGGCATTGGATATTCAGCAAGAAGCTCACGAGACTGAAGATGACAGCCTTATGAATGATTGCTGCAATACATCCGCTTGTTGTCCGGCTGCGGCTGTCGGTATTACTTCGGTGGAGCATATGCCAGCGCCAGTGTATTCAGTACTTCCTCACATCTCTTGGGAAGGTGTCATTTTGCCTTCCGAAACCAAACCTCCTAAACGCTTTTTCTCGTAAGCAGGATCAATCCGTCTATCGTTTGGACTGATTGAACCGCTTTTTCGTGCGCTACTCGCGCAAACATTCACATTGATAGTTTGAGCCACCAGTACGAGTGCCTTCCGCCCGTGTCTGGAGCGTGATGTGTCCCGTAGAAGTCCGGGATACCTAAGGAGTTTTTATATGCGTCTTCGTTTATTGCGGCGATTCAATTTTGCTGTGTTTTTGTTGTTATCGAGTGTCGTTTCCGTACAGGCAACCGAGGAGTTGTTGTTAGATGGTGCTGTGACCGAAGCGCTCTCTACCAATCCCAGTCTCGCCGCCATCCAGGCAAGAGCTGAGGCCTTGGCTGAGATCCCGGATCAAGCTGATGCACTGCCCGATCCCCGGTTGTCTGTAAACATCGTAAATCTACCTCTAGACAGTTTCTCTTTTACACAAGAGGGGATGACACAGTTGCAGGTTGGCATTACGCAAGCCTTGCCATATCCGGGTAAGTTGGCTTTGCGTTCACAGGCCGCGAGTTTTGAAGCAGGCGCTGCAGAAGCTGATGTGGCGGAGAAACGGTTACAGCTCGCCAGTGATGTCAGAACTGTTTGGTGGAATCTTTTCTACCTGGATAGATCGCTGGAGGTGATTACCCGTAACCAGACATTGTTGCAACAAATCATCAACGTGGCTGAAACCCGTTACCAGGTTGGTCAGGGGCTGCAACAAGACATACTGCTCGCTCAACTCGAGCTATCCAAACTGCGCGACAGCGACATTCGGATAATAAATATGCGTGAAAACGAAGTGACTCGTCTGAACGTATTGTTGGATCGTCCCCCTGAATCATCGATTCAACTTCCTTCATCGGTGGAGGAAGAACTGCCTATCTTAATGACGGTGGAAGCGCTGCAAAAACATGCCGAATCTTCACGCCCCATTCTGTCGGCGCAGCAGGGACGCATGAATTCAGCCCGCACCCGTGTCGATCTGGCGAAAAAAGAGTATGCCCCTGACTTTCAGGTGGGCGCAGTGTATGGCCTGCGTAACGGCAGCAATCCCGATGGCAGTAGCCGTGCCGATATGGGCTCCATCATGTTCAGCATGAACCTGCCTCTCTATACAGGCAGCAAGCAGGATCGCGCCGTCGATCAGCGCAATGCCGAATGGATGCAAAAAAAGTATCAGCTGCACGACCAACGCAACCAGGTCGCTTTGCAGGTGCAACAGGCTTCGACCGATTATCAGCGAGCAGGTGAGCGGGCACAGTTATTTAAGCAGCAGATTATTCCCCAGGCGACCCAGACCGTGGATGCGACGCTGGCCGGATACCAGGTCGGTAAGGTCGATTTTCTCAGTCTGCTGCGCAGTCAGGCCACACTTTATGACTACGAAACCCAATACTGGAAGGCCTTAAGCGCTGCCAATCAGGCACTGGCCCGATTAGTCGCCGCCGTTGGTGAGGAGAAGATTTATGAATAAACAAATTGTGTCAGTTGCGGTGATTGCCGCATTGGGTGTTGGCTTTGCCAGTGGTTATTGGCTGTCCGATTCAAAAACCTCCGAACAGATGGCTGAAATGGAAACCGCTTCGTCTGAACGCGAAGTACTGTTTTGGCGCAATCCGATGAATCCCGCAATTACGTCTCCCGTCTTTATGAAAGATGAGATGGGGATGGATTACTTACCGGTTTACGCCGATGACGCGAAACCAAAAGAGAAAGAGGTACTGTTCTGGCGTAATCCAATGAACCCTGCCATTACCTCACCAGTATTTATGCAGGATGAAATGGGCATGGACTACATTCCCGTTTACGCCGATGGCGGTGGCGGTGATGAGCCTGCCGGTACGGTGACGATTGATGCGGTGACGGTTCAGAACATCGGCGTGCGTACCGTGCAAGCGGAAATCCGTGATCTGTCACGCGCGTTGAACGGTTTGGGGCGCGTTGATTTCAATGAGGAACGCTTAGCCCGGTTGCATCCAAAAACATCGGGGTGGATCGAGGCGCTGCAAGTGGATGAAACCGGCACCCGCGTCAATCAAGATACCATCCTTCTGAGTATCTATTCGCCTGACTTGGTGGCGGCGCAGCAGGAGTTTCTGGTGGCGCTCAATAACTGGGACACGGTACGTAAAAGTGGTGCTGGACAGATGAAACAGAGTGCTAAGACCATCCTAGACAGCGCGCGGGAGCGCTTGCAGTTGTTTGATGTCCCTGCACACCAGATTCACGAGTTGGAACAGGATCGCAAGATCAAGAAACAGCTCCATATTCATTCACCTTTCAAAGGCCGGGTGATGAATATCGGTGCCCGAGAGGGGCAATATGTCTCGCCAAAAAATGAACTTTATCTTATCGCCGATCTGAGCCGAATCTGGGTCAACGTCGATGTGTTTGAAGATGAGTTAAGCTGGCTGAAGATTGGTGATCGCGCCGAGATGCGTGTGCGTGCCGATCCAGGCCGAGCCTATGAAGGTAAGGTAACATTCATCCATCCCATAATGAATGCCAAGAGTCGTGCAGTACAGGTGCGCCTGGAATTCGATAATCCTGACTTGCTGCTCAAACCCGGTATGTTCGCCAATGTCACGCTTTACACCGATCCACAGCCAGGAGCTGTTGTTGTACCCAGCGAGGCGATTGTCCGGTCAGGCAGCCGTGAGCAAGTGTTTGTGGTACGCGAACCCGGTAAGTTTGAACCGCGCGAAGTCTCTCTGGGTGTCTCTGCCGGAGGTTTAACGCAAATTCTTAACGGTGTTCAAGCTGGTGAAGAGGTGGTGACCTCCAGCCAGTTCCTGATCGACTCCGAATCAAAGCTACGTGAAGCCACCGCCAAAATGATGGAGGCGATGGCTGGTGATGGTGACATGGATACGGATATGAGCGGCATGGATATGGAAGATATGTCGATGGATGATTTCGATATGTCTGACATGGATATGGACGAAATGTCCATGGGCGACAGCGCATGGATGGAGGAGTAGAACCATGATCACTAGTATCATCGATGCCTCCCTGCGTAATCGTTTCCTGATCATCATCGCCACGGTTATTATCATGGCGGCGGGACTGTGGTCGATGAAAAATACGCCACTGGATGCGATCCCCGATCTGTCAGATGTTCAGGTGATTGTTTTCACCGAATACCCTGGCCAGGCACCGCAGGTGGTTGAGGATCAGGTGACCTATCCGCTCACCACCGCGATGCTGGCTGTGCCCAACGCCAAGGTGGTGCGTGGTTACTCTTTCTTCGGTTTTTCTTTTGTCTACATCATCTTTGACGATGGTACCGATATGTACTGGGCGCGTTCGCGGGTCTTGGAGTACCTCAACTATGTCAGCTCCCGTCTACCTAGTGGCGTTTCGCCCTCATTAGGGCCGGATGCCACCGGGGTGGGTTGGGTTTATGAATACGCTTTGGTGGATAAGAGCGGCAATACCGACCTTGCTGAATTACGTTCCATTCAGGACTGGTACTTACGTTACCCCTTACAGACAGTTGAAGGGGTCTCTGAGGTTGCGTCGGTCGGCGGCTACGTCAAACAGTATCAGGTGGAGGTCGATCCCAACGCTCTGTTGGCTTACAACATTCCACTGTCGAAGGTGAAGCATGCCATTCAGCGTTCCAACAACGATGTTGGCGGCAAGCTGGTGGAAATGGCCGAAACCGAGTACATGGTGCGTGGCCTGGGCTATATCCAGTCTATTGATGACCTGAATGTGATCCCTGTCGGTGTGGACGAAAATGGCACGCCGATTCGCTTACAGGATGTCGCTCACGTTCACCTGGGGCCAGAGCTGCGCCGGGGTGTGGCTGAGTTAAATGGTGAAGGCGAAGTGGCCGGGGGCGTGGTGATTATGCGCTACGGTGAAAACGCCATGGCGGTCATAGAACGCGTGCGCGCCAAACTGGAAGAACTCAAACCCGGTTTGCCTGAAGGGGTGGAGATTGTGCCTGTCTATGATCGGGGCGATCTTATTACGCGAGCAGTGGATAACCTTAAAGAGAAGTTGATCGAAGAGATCGTCGTCGTCAGCATTATCTGTATCTTGTTTTTGCTCCATGCCCGTTCGGCTTTAGTGGCAATTATTTCTTTGCCCATCGGCATCCTGCTCGCTTTTACCATTATGAAATGGCAAGGCATCAATGCCAACATCATGTCTTTGGGGGGGATTGCGATTGCGATTGGTGCGATGGTGGATGGGGCGATTGTGATGATTGAGAACGCCCACAAACACCTGGAGCAAATGGTTAAAGAAAAGGGCCGAGAACTCACTTCCTCTGAACGATGGCAAGCCGTCACCGAGGCATCCCGAGAAGTTGGTCCAGCCTTATTCTTTTCGCTATTGATTATTACCGTCTCCTTTCTGCCAGTGTTTACTTTGCAAGCGCAGGAAGGGCGGCTCTTTGCGCCACTCGCGTTTACCAAAACCTACGCCATGGCGGCAGCGGCGATCCTGGCAATTACGTTGGTGCCGGTACTCATGGGGTATTTTATTCGCGGAAAAATCCCCCCTGAAGCGAAAAACCCGGTCAATCGCTTTCTGCATTTTATTCATAAACCGACGTTGAATCTCGCCATTCGCTGGCGTTGGCTGACCTTAACATTGGCACTGGTGTTGTTAGCCGCAACGACCTATCCACTCACCAAACTGGGTAGCGAGTTCATGCCGCCCTTGAATGAGGGTGACATTCTCTACATGCCGACAACCTATCCCGGTGTCTCCATCACCAAGGCCAAGGAGTTGCTGCAACAGACGGATAAAATCATCAAGACCTTTCCCGAGGTGCATCATGTGTTTGGCAAGGTTGGTCGTGCTGAAACGGCCACCGACCCGGCACCGCTGGCGATGCTGGAAACCACCATTCGACTCAAACCCAAAGACGAATGGCCTGATCCAGACAAAACTGTTAAAGAATTGATGGACGAAATGGATGCAGCGATCAAATTTCCCGGTCTCTCCAACGCCTGGACCATGCCGATCAAGACCCGTATCGATATGCTTTCCACCGGCATTAAAACGCCCATTGGTATCAAGGTCAGCGGCCCTGATCTGAAGGTGTTGGAAGAGGTCGGTAGTGATATTGAACAGGCGTTGAAACAACTGCCCGATACTCTCTCCGCTTTTGCTGACAAGGCAGCGGGCGGGTATTACCTCGACTTCGATATAGACCGTGAAGAGGCGTCCCGTTATGGGCTTACCACGGGCGATGTACAGGATGTGATCCAGAGTGCCATCGGCGGCATGAATATCACCCAGACCGTCGAAGGGCTGGAGCGTTATCCCGTTAACCTGCGTTATCCCCGCGAATTGCGCGACAACCTGGATAGTCTGAAACGGGTATTAATCCCCACTCCCACTGGCGCACAAATTCCGTTATCGCTGGTGGCGGATCTGCAACTGCGTCGTGGGCCACCGGGTATCAAGAGCGAAAACTCCCGCCCTAATGCCTGGATCTATGTAGATATCAAAACTTCGGACATTGGCGGTTACGTGGCTGAAGCGAAAGAGGTGGTTGCCAGCCAGGTTAAAATTCCGCCCGGTTACAACCTCGTCTGGTCTGGTCAATTCGAATACATGGAACGGGCGGCTGAGCGTTTACGCATTGTCGTACCCGCCACCTTGCTGGTGATATTTCTGCTGCTTTACTTCAACTTCCGCAATATCACCGCGCCGTTAGTGGTCATGCTCTCTATTCCGTTTGGGCTGATTGGTGGTTTTTGGTTGATCTATTTGTTGGGATTCAACCTCTCCGTTGCCGTGGTGGTGGGGTTTATCGCCCTGGCGGGCGTGGCGGCGGAGATTGGCGTGTTAGTACTCACCTTTATCGATCAGGAAGTAGCCAGGCGCCGCCATGAGAAAGGCGGGTGTTTAGACAAGGCTGACATCATGGTCGCCGTGCATCACGGTACTTCCGAACGAGTGCGTCCCATCGCCATGACCGCCACCGCCATCATCGCTGGCCTGTTGCCCATTATGTGGGGCAGCGGTACCGGTTCCGAAGTGATGCAACGCATTGCTGCACCGATGGTCGGCGGCATGGTCACTGTCACCCTTCTTTGCTTGCTGGTATTACCAGTGATCTACGGCTTGGTTTTACAGCTACAGGAAAAATTTAAACAAGATGAGACGGTTTAATTACGGTCTCGAAACTTAACTTATAACTAAATCTTATACAAAGGAGTGAGCAATGAAAAAAGTAATGCAATCTTTATCAACGGTAACGTTCGCAGCGATGTTGGTTACCGCTAGTCCACTTTATGCAGCGGGTGATCATTCACATGGTCATAACAAAGATGATGGCCATCACCAAAATGACTCAGACATGGGACATGATGATCACGGTTCAAGCATGAATGGCATGTTTTTGGTGAAGAAAAACATAGATGGTTATGACGTGAGTTTTCATGTGATGAAAGCCAAACCCGGTAAAGAGATGGGTGGCACCCACGATTTTATGGTCAAGGTCGAGAAAGACGGGAAGGCACTGACCAATATTCCAATGAACACTAAGGTGGTTCACCCCAACGGAAAATCAGAAACCAAGAAGACCATGGTGATGGGTGACTGGTTGATGGCGGGATACGACTTGGGACATGAAGGTAAACACCAGATGATGATTCTGTTCAAAACTGCCGATGGTAAGAAGCATAAAGGCGGTGTCTATTACCCAGGAAAATAATGAGTAAATCAGGGAGGGTGACCATGTCTACCTATGGTTATTCTCCTAAATTTTTTAATAATTTTGGTTTTGTACCGATATTTCACATTATGGTTTGACAGAGAACTTTCCCATCACTTAAATTGGTAGCGATGAAACACATACTGGCTTACATATTGCTGATCGCCAACCTGTCGTCAGGGCTGGCGTTTGCCTGGGATACCCATCCCGAGGCAATGGTGGGCCATGATTCCGCTGCTGTTAACTTGGTGGATGACGATCATGACCATCCCGACGGCGATCTACATCATGATGACCATTGTTGTCATGGTGCTGCGCATCTAATGGGGATTCCCCCTGTCGCCGAGCATGCATTTGAAAATGGGCGTCAGTCAGCGTTTGCCTCATTAAATCATTCACTTCCTTTACCCTACATAGCACCCCATTTACGCCCTCCCAGGGCCTAATTCTTTCTATATGTTTTAAGTCCCACATCCCCGCAAGGGGCTGTGGAGGTTTGCTTTGACGTTGTTGAAGGAATTTATTCATGTCTTTAAGAAGTTACCTGCTGGCAGGGCTGTTGCTCTGTCACGCTAGTGGTGCGTGGGCGGTAATGGCCCCCTATGCGCAGCCACAATTACAGATAAAACCGGCGGGCGAGAAACAGCCCGCTGATTTACAGTTACAACATTTTATTCAAGAGGTATGGGGAAAAAGCCCGTCGGTACAGGCGGCTCAAGCGGGGATTGATGCTGCGCAGGCCCGTGCCAGAGGTGCCGGACAGGCACTCTATAATCCCAGCTTGGAGTTGGAAGCAGAGCGTAGTGACATCAACACTACGACTGTGGGTATTTCACAAACCATCGATTGGAGCGGTAAGCAGGATGTGGTGTCACAATCGGCATTGATTGATGTGCAAACCGCCCAGGCTAATCTCACCTCTGTGCGCCAGCAGGTGGCAGTAAAAACATTGGCGGCCTTGGCCGATGTGCTTGCGGCTCAGGCTCAACGAGACCTGGCATTAATGCGTAGCCATTTAATGAAGCGTTTTGTCGATACCGTTTCTCAACGTTATGAGGCGGGCGATACCTCGTCGCTGGATCGGGCGCTGGCCAAAGTGGCGTACAGCGAGGCGTTGATTCAACAAGCGACCAGTGAAGGTGCCTTGGCTGAGGCACAGGCTATCTTGATAGCGGAGACAGGACTTAGTGCAGATGCATGGCCGAAACTGCCTCAAACACTGGAGCCTCCCCCGGAACAATACCAAGCTAGAGACTTGCTGAATCGTTTGCCAGTACTCCAGGCACAACAACTGCAGTGGCAGCAAGCTAAACAGGGGATTCGCATGGCGGAACGACTAGGCCGTACTGATCCTACCATCGGTATTCGTGGTGGTCGCGAAGGCTCAGAAAATTTACTGGGCCTAAGCCTGGAAATCCCGCTTTTTGTTCGTAACAACTTTAGTGCCGAGGTAGAGGCCGCATCCAAACAATCGATAGAAGCTGAGTTTACCTATCGCAACGCTTATCAAATGGCTAAGGCCAAACTTGATAGCGCTTGGGGACGTTTTCATCATGCTAGTCGCGCCATCAAAGCATGGGCGTTGACAGGACAGGCAGCACACGCCGAGCAGGCACAGCTAATCGAACAGTTATGGAAAAGCGGCGAACTCAGCGCTAGCGACTACCTGATACAAGCAAAACAAAACATCGATACCCAAAGCGCCGCTGTCAGCTTGATTGCTGAGGTTTGGCGCGCCCACTTTGCCTGGTTAGAAACCTCTGGCCAAGTTGAGCAATGGCTAGGGCTGGCAGCGATTGCGGCTATCGAAACAACGGATTCTGGAGTATCCCAATGAAAATTTATTCCCTACTGCTTATAGCGAGTTTGAGTGTGCCTGTTGTGATGGCTCAGGAGCATGATCATGGTCATGGGCCTGAAGATACGCACAGCCATGAAGATGCGTTTGATTTTGATGGCATGGACGTTGAAGAAAGTGGGCACCAACACGACTCTTTAGATCAGGGTGCCCACAAGTCTCATAGAGATAGTTTGGATGATGGTCACGGGCATGAAGAGCATGACCACGAAGAAGAGAAACATGATGATCATGGTGATCACGACGGTCACGCCCATGAAGAAGACGCACATGATGATCATGGTGACGACGACCATGGGCACGGACACGGCCATGGTGAAGAGGCAAGCCACGCAGAGTTAAATGCTGCGCAATTGGCCACTGCCAACATTGAAACATTGGTGGTTCGCAAACAGCGTTTGCCCGAGCTAATTATCGCGCCGGGCGAAGTGGTTGTGAATGCCTACCGCACAACGGCTGTGACTCCTCGCATTGGTGCGCAGGTAATGAAACGTCATGTGCGCCTGGGTGATCACGTGAAAAAAGGTCAAGCATTGGTAACACTTACCAGTGTTGAAATGGCCTCAGCCCAGGGGGAGTTGTTAGAAGCCGAGGCAGAGCTGCGTCGCGTCAAAGAACTGGGCCGCAAAGTGGTTTCAGAAAAGCGTTTTATTGCCGCCCAAATCCGTTATCAGCAAGCTTACTCACAAGCCAGTGCCTACGGTATGAGTAATCGCCAAATTGATGAGTTGATCAAACAGGGCGATGCCGCCAAGGCCAACGGTCAGTTTCATTTGCTCTCTTTCCAAGATGGCACCGTGATCAGCGATGCTTTTGTTATTGGCCAAATCGTTGAACCTGGTCATTTGTTGATGCAGGTGACGGATGAATCACGCTTGTGGATAGAGGCGCGTCTGCCAGCCGGTAGTGCTGATGGAATTAATAAAGAGGCGCAAGCGATTGTTGTGTCGGGCAATGCCAACATCTCCGGGAAAGTGGCGCAGATCCATCACTTGCTAGATGAGGTCACGCGTACACAAGCAGTTTATATCGAAGTGCTAAATGAAAATCATCAACTCCATCCTGGTCAGTTCGTCACGGTTAACATCGATAGTCAGTACACCTCAGAAGGCATTGCTGTACCGATGGAAGCAGTGTTGCGTAACAATAAAGGTGAGTGGCGTGTATTTGTAGAAACGAGTGCCGGACGTTTTGAGCCGCAAGTGATTAACCTGATCGCCAATCGCGGTGATCAAGTAGTGATTGAAGGTATTGAAGAAGGCACTCGCATTGCGGGGCGTGGTGCCTTTTTTGTCCAATCTGAAATGGCTAAAAGTGCCTTTGATACACACAATCACTAGAGGTTAGTTATGTTGAATCGAATTATAGATTTCGGCATCGCCAATCGTCTATTGGTGGTGCTGGCGTTGATCGCCACAGGTGTTGGGGCAACGTTGTTATTGCCTCGGCTCAATCTTGATGCTTTTCCTGATGTCACCAATGTGCAGGTACAGATCAATACCGAAGCACAAGGCTTGGCGGCGGAAGAGGTCGAACAGTTGATTACCTTTCCCATCGAAGCGGTGATGTATTCACTGCCTGATGTGGAAGAGGTTCGGTCCATCTCCAAAACGGGTTTGTCGGGGATTACGGTTGTCTTTAAAGAAGGCACCGATATCTACTTTGCGCGACAGCTTGTGTTTGAACGTTTGCAAGCCGCGCGAGAAAAGATTCCCAGCGGTGTTGCTACACCCGAGATGGGGCCAAATACGTCCGGTTTGGGGCAGGTTTATCAATATATTCTGCGGGCAGATGATCCACAGAAATATGATGCCATTGCACTGCGAAGTCTGAATGACTGGGTGGTGAAACTGTTGTTGATGCCGGTGGAAGGCGTCACCGATGTGCTCTCGTTTGGTGGTGAGGTGCGTCAGTATCAAGTGCAACTGCATCCGCAAAAACTATTGGCCTTTAATCTCGATGTAGCAGAAGTGGCTGAGGCCATTGAACTAAACAATCACAATGCTGGTGGCTGGTATCTGGATCGTGGTTCGGAGCAGTTGGTAATCCGTGGTGTAGGTTGGGTACGCAGTGGTGATGCGGGTCTACGCGATATTGGGAATGTTCCATTGAAGAGTGAGCACGGCACAGTGGTACGTGTTGCCGACGTTGCCACAGTTACGTTTGGCGCAGAGATTCGCCAAGGTGCCGTCACGATGACCCGGCGGGTCGATGGTGAAGCAAAAGCGATGGGGGAAGTCGTTGCAGGTATCGTGCTGAGTCGCATGGGGTCCAATACCAAGGCGACCATTGATGGCATTAAATCTCGCCTGCCCGCAGTACAACAAGCTCTGCCCGATGGCGTTACGCTGGAAGCGTTTTACGATCAATCTGAGTTGGTGAGTAAGGCGGTAGAAACAGTCACCACCGCGTTGATGCAGGCATTTGTATTTATCGTCGTGGTGTTGTTTCTGTTTTTGATTAATCTACGCGCCACCTTGTTGGTATTGATCTCCATTCCTATCAGTATCGGTCTCGCTTTGATGCTGATGGCCCATTGGGGAATCTCGGCTAACTTGATGTCATTGGGTGGTTTGGCAATCGCCATCGGCATGATGGTGGATGGCTCGGTGGTCATGATGGAGCACATCTTTAGTCATCTTACGCGGCCGGACGAAGATCACCGAAAAGATATTGAGACCAAGGTGGCACCTGGCGACCCTGATCCCTTTGATGCCGCCCATGATCGTCGCGGTATTGCACTACGTATCAACCAAGCCGCGCGGGAAGTCGGTCGTCCTGTGTTCTTTGCCGTGATGATTATCATCATTGTGTTTGCACCGTTGTTTACGCTTGATGGCGTGGAAGGCAAGTTGTTCCAACCCATGGCCATCTCTATTGTTTTGGCCATGCTGGCGTCGTTGTTAGTCGCGTTGTTAGTGGTACCTGCATTGGCAACTTATATGTTCCAACGTGGCGTGACGTTTAAAGAGAGTCCGGTTCTCAAACCGCTGGATATTCTCTATCGCAAGTTACTCACGTTTGCATTGAAACAACGCAAGATGGTTGCCGGTGCTGCATTAGCGATGTTTGTGGGTACCTTGGCTTTGGTGCCCAATCTGGGGACTGAGTTTGTGCCGGAGTTAGAGGAAGGCACACTGAATATACGCGTGACGCTGGCACCAACGTCGAGCCTAAATACATCATTAGGTGTCGCAGCAGAGCTTGAGAAAAAACTGCTAGAACTACCGGAAGTGACCTATGCCTTTAGTCGTATCGGTCGTCCCGAGTTAGGCGGTGATCCAGAGCCTGTTTCCAATATTGAAATCTATGTCGGATTGAAACCCGTTAATGAATGGACCAGTGCTAATAATCGCCGTGCATTGCAATCGATCATGGAAGAGAAAATGTCGGTGCATCCCGGTTTGCTGTTTACCTTTTCCCAACCCATCGCTACGCGTGTGGATGAGTTACTTCACGGTGTGAAGGCACAACTGGCGGTAAAACTGTTCGGACCAGATCTGGATCAACTTGCCGATTACGGCAAGCAGATAGAAGCGGTGGTGCGCAGTGTTGATGGCACACGCGGTGTGGAGATGGAGCAGATTGTGGGTGAGGCACAACTGGTGATTCGTCCTGATCGTGATGTATTGGCGCGTTACGGTATTCCTGTCGCTCAGGTGATGGATGTGGTTGAAAATGCCATTGGTGGACGTGAGGCGGGGCAGGTTATTAGTGGTAATGAACGTTATGACATCTATGTCCGTTTAGCCGAGCAATACCGCAACAGCACCGAAGCGATTCAGGCGTTGATTCTGCAATCGCCTTCCGGTGCCTGGGTACGCTTGGGGGATGTGGCCAGCGTATCTATTGAATCCGGCCCACCGCAGATTCGCCGTGATGATGTGCAACGCCGGGTAGTGATTCAGTCCAATGTGGAAGGCCGCGATATGGGCGGCCTTGTCGCTGAGTTACGTCAACGTATCGATAGCGAAATAGATCTTCCGACCGGATACAGCGTGGTCTTCGGTGGGCAGTTTGAGAACCAGGAACGTGCCCAGGCACGGCTGATGATTGTCGTGCCGTTATCGTTAGGGCTGATCTTCCTCATGCTCTACTTTGCATTTAATTCGGTTGGGCAGGCATTGCTGATTATGGTCAATGTCCCGTTAGCACTCATCGGTGGTGTGTTAGCGCTTTACCTCAGTGGGCAGTATCTCTCTGTTCCAGGTTCGATTGGGTTTATCACTTTACTCGGTGTTGCAGTGTTGAATGGCGTAGTGATGGTCAGCTCAATTAATCAACGTGTCGAAGGCGGTACGGGTTTCGATATCGCCGTGTTTGAAGGAGCCTTATCAAGATTAAGGCCGGTGATGATGACGGCCATCACCTCAGCATTGGGATTGATCCCATTGTTAATGGCAACCGGCGTTGGCTCAGAGGTGCAACGTCCCTTGGCCACGGTCGTCGTTGGTGGTTTGGTGTCTTCAACATTTTTAACACTGTTCGTCATTCCGGCGCTTTATGGCGTCTTTTCCAAAAACCGTTTCCAAACGTCTTAACAGATCAGGAGAATTAACTATGAAACTATTTCGTAAAAACATTTTTGCTAAGGTGATTTTGGTCGGTTGTTTGCTTTCTCCATGGGGAGTTAACGCGCACGAACCCGTTGATCCCTCGCATGCTATCCCCGTTGAAACTGTAGGAACTCGATTGGCGTATCCAACTCAAGTTCATGTACAGGAAACTGATGAGGGATTAGAGGTCAAAGGAAAGCTGAAGCGTAAAGGCCACAAAAATATAACGATTCGTGGTCATATGGACGTAGAGTTGATTGGTTCAGAGGGTCAAGTTCTGGAAAGCAAGAAGGTGTCCCTTTCACGTCGAACTGGTTCTTCTAAGCATGATCATGAGCGTGATTTTTCCGCAGTGCTGGCGGTGCCTGACGCAAAGGAGTACAGCGTGCGAGTTACCCACAGCGTGGGTGGTCATGAACATTAATCGTCAGAGTATTGAATGATGGGGCATGAACACCACCATCATCACGACATAGAAACGATGGGTGATCGGCGGCTGATTGTCGCCATCGCCATCAATATGTTGTTGACCTTAGCGCAGGTAGTCGGCGGTATTATCTCTGGCAGTCTAGCCTTGATCGCCGATGCACTGCATAACTTCAGCGATGCCGCTGCGCTGTTGATTGCCTGGGTGGCGCGTAGGATTGGCAGGCAACCAGCAGATCGTTTCAAGACCTTTGGTTATAAGCGAGCCGAAGTGATTGCCGCGCTGATCAATCTTGTTACTTTGGTGTTGGTGGGGCTCTATCTGATCTATGAAGCAATATGGCGCGTGTTTGAGCCACAGATTATCGAGGGTTGGCTGGTCATCATTGTTGCAGGTATTGCTCTGATTATTGATGTGATCACTGCGATACTGACCTATTCCATGTCCAAGCACAGCATGAACATCCGCGCCGCCTTCCTGCACAATGTCTCGGACGCACTAGCCTCCGTCGGTGTGATTGTCGCGGGCACGCTTATTCTACTTTATGACTGGTATTGGACAGATACTGTGTTGACACTGCTCATCGCCGGTTATGTGCTTTATCAGGCGGCGACTCTGCTACCCAAAACCATTCATATCCTAATGCAAGGGACGCCGGAAGATATCTCCATCAATGAGGTGATTCAGGCTATGGAGCAGGTAAAGGGGGTTTCAAATGTCCATCACGTCCACATCTGGCAATTGGATGAACATAAAAATGCTTTGGAGGCCCATGTGGTAATTGACGATTTCGTCGAAACAGAAACTGTTAAAATTGCCCTTAAAACAGAATTGGAGCAACGTTTTGGCATTGCCCATTCAACGCTGGAGTTTGAAACGTCACGGTGTGGCAAGGTTTGTTGCTGAACGCCCTTATCAAGCGAGATATCTATGAAAGCACTATTTGCCGTATTAGTTCTGTACTTATTTCTAAGTTCTATGGCGAATGCCACGGATGATTTTCTCTCAAAAGAGATCGTGGTCTATAAAAACCCGGAATGCAGCTGCTGTAACAAATGGATTAACTATCTGAAAGATCACGGATACATAGTTACCTCAATCGATACTCGTAATGTCTACGCAGAGAAGGAACGACTGGGTGTCCCTGAGAAGCTGGCGGCCTGCCACACGGCCGTTATCGACGGCTATGTTGTGGAGGGTCATGTCACGACCCGGGATATCGAACGGTTGTTGCTGTTTCGCCCCGATGTGAAAGGCATCGCTGTGCCCGATATGCCCATCGGAACGCCCGGCATGGAAAGAGGTGATAAAAGAGAACCCTACAAAGTTATGAGCTTTGATGAACAGGGCAAGGTGGAGGTATTTGTCAGTCACGACTAAGCCTTGGATGAGGCTCAATTTTATCTTTGTCATTAGCCCCTAACAAGCTGTTGTTCCCTTAAGTGGTGTTACGAAATTAGAATTGGCAACACCGTCGTGCTACTACAGTAGGATGCGGTGTGGGTTTATGTCGATAAGATGCCGGAGCAGTTTTGATCGATCTACGGTAGCAAGTCACAGCACCAACGAAAAGGTTGGTGATTTGGCTATCACGCCGCTCTTGGCCCCCATAAAATAATGGCTGCCCCAAGCAGACAGATCGCCGCACCCGTGAGATCCCAACGGTCGGCGCGCTGGCCTTCAACCGCCCACAGCCACAACAGGGATGAGGCGATGTAGACGCCACCGTAGGCTGCATAAGCACGTCCGGCGAAGTCGCTATCGATGCGGGTGAGTAAGTAGGCAAAAACAGCGAGTGCTAATATGCCTGGCGCGACCCAAAAGATTGATTTACCCAGTCGCAGCCAGGCCCAAAAGGCAAAGCAGCCAGCGATTTCTGCCAGCGCAGCACCGAGATATAAATATACAGTCGTCATCAGGGCTCTCCTGAAATAGCGCTCATTGGGCGCTTGCTAGAGTTTGATTGTTGCATTATAGTGCAACTATGCAGATGATAGCCATCCAACCCGAAGAAATTTTCCAGGCCCTGGCGGACGAGACCCGTCTGCGAATCATTCGGTTGATGGTGGCGACCGGCGAGGAGTCTTGCCTATGCGAGCTGGTGGACGGCCTATTGGAGCCTTCGTACAAACTTTCCCGCCATCTGAAGATTCTGCGCCAGGCAGGCCTGTTGGCATCCCATAAAGAGGGGCGCTGGGTTTATCATCGACTTGTGAAGGAACCCGTCTATATGGCGCAACTGTTTACTACCGTGCAGGCATTGCCAGACCCACACGGTATCTACAGTGCCGACCTTGAACGCTTCCGTGAACGTCTTTGTTTGCGCGAAGGTGGCCGTTGCCAAATCGGTATCCAATCTGATGCGCTTAAGGCGGAGGTTCAGTAGCCATGTCCGGTTGCGGTTGTGAAGTCGAAATAAAAAACAAAGAACAGAGCCGTGTGCTCATCTTGTTGTTGGCCATCAACGGCGTGATGTTTGTCGCCGAAATCATCGCTGGCATCATCGGTGACTCGACGGCGTTGATCGCTGACTCACTCGATATGCTGGCCGATGCTACGGTCTATGCCATCGGTCTCTACGCCGTGGGCCGGTCGTTGGCGGATAAAGCAAGAGCGGCTCACATCAGCGGTATTTTTCAGGTGATGCTTGGCTTAGGTGTTTTGTTCGATATCGTGCGTCGTTTCATTGTTGGTAGTGAGCCGGAATCGTTCATGATGATATCCGTGGGTTGCGTAGCGCTGATTGCCAATACCATTTGTTTAAAATTGATCTATAAACACCGCCAGGGTGAGGTGCACATGCGCGCCAGTTGGATATTTTCCAAAAACGATGTCATCGCCAATCTGGGTGTCATTATCGCTGGTGTTCTGGTGGCGTGGCTGGCTTCGCCCTGGCCTGACCTGATTATCGGCTTGATCATCGCGACGATTGTCGTGCGTGGTGGGCTTCACATCATCAAAGACGCTAATTCTGAAAATCTGTCAAGTAAGGAGACAAGCTCATGAGCATTCAATATGGCTTTGGCAAAACTGTCGCGACCGATTTCGACAGTGCTATCGAGAAGGTGACTGCCGAACTGCAAAAAGAAGGTTTCGGCGTACTCACCGACATCGACGTGCAAGCCACCTTAAAGAAAAAACTGGGTGAAGAGATGCCGCCCTACCGCATTCTGGGTGCCTGCAACCCACCGCTGGCCCACAAGGCTATCAGCAACGAACCGTCCATCGGGCTGCTACTGCCCTGTAACGTGCTTGTTCGTCAGGATGAAAACGGCGCAGTGCATGTTGAGTTCATGGACCCGGCGGCGGTATTGAACCTGGTGGATAATCCCGCCGTTGGCGAACTGGCCGGTGACGTAAAATCCCGTCTGGAACGAGTGTTGGCGGCGTTGTAAGCCGTTTTTGTTATGCGTCAGTTCATCGTCCGCCTAATGATTTTTACCGTGCTCGCCACCAATGTGGCGTGGGCGCTGGACGATTGTTCTTCGCAATTTTCAAATGAAACATCCGGGTGGGCGCAGGCAGGCGATTTGTTTGGTGATAACCAGAACAATGGCGTTTGTGACGAACCTTGCATCGGTTGGCTTCATCTTGTCGCCATTGCCCCCGCGGCAAAGCTCGATTATTTCCCATTCCTCCGCCAGGACGTGGCGCGATTAACCCTTTCCTATCACTCCCTCGATCAAGAACCTCCCTATAAACCTCCCCAAATCTGAGTGCTTGCCTGGGGCGTCATATGCCCCGTGTGATTTGTTGTACCGAATTTAAAGCAAGGACTCACTGATGAGAAGACGACTTTTCAAGCCGGCAGCGGTGCTCGGCTGTATTTTGATATTGACCTGTAAAACCGTAAGTGCAGATGAACAATCGGCGTTGACGACGATGGTTCGCACTGTACTGGAGAATCACCCCAGTGTTTTGGCTGCACGATCCGAACTGGACGTGACCCAGGCGCGTGAAAGCGCCGCCGACCGGCCGCTCTACAACCCGGAACTCGATGTGGAGTATGAAGACGCGGGCGATGTCACCACCAAGACGCTGGGATTCAGCCAGTCTATCGACTGGGGTGACAAACGGGAGGGACGCAAGCGAGTGGCGGCGCTTGAGCGCGAACGTGCGGTCGCCGAATTGGCGGGCATCCGCCAGGAACTGACCGCGGAACTGCTGAACGCATTAGCGGATTACCACGCGGTGGCTGAGCTTGTGGGCCTGGCCGAGCAGCGTAGCAACCTGATGAAGCGCTTTTTGGAACTGACCCAGCAGCGGCAGCAGGCGGGTGATCTCGGTCAGGTCGCGTTGGATCTGGCCAGATTGGCCTACACCGAAGCCAACCTGCAACGGGTGCGGATTTTGGGGGATCAGGCGCAAGCGGAACAGACGCTGAAGGCCGTCGTCGATGAACCGCAAGGCGGTTGGCCGGTCTTGCCCGTGCTTCCTTCGTCATTGTCGCTTGATAGCGCGAATATCGACACGCTGCTCGAACAGTTGCCTGTGCTACGGGCAGCCCGTGCCCAAATCACCCAAGCCCGCGCGGAGGTGGACCTGAGTCGCCGTGAGCGCAAGGCCGACCCCACCATCGGCCTGCGCGGTGGCCGCGAGGGGTCGGATAACCTGATCGGAGTGAGCCTTTCCATTCCCCTGTTTGTCCGTAATAGCTTCAGCGCCGAGGTGGATGCCGCCAACGCCCAAGCGATCCAGCGTGAGCAGAGCGCTTATAACATCTATCGCACCAGCCGTGCCCGGTTGATCTCCACCGCCCAACGTTTCGAACTGGAGCGTCAGGCTTGGAACGATTGGCTACAAACGGGGCAGACCAGTCTGGAGAGACAGGTTCAGCTATTGGAACGCCTGTGGCGGGTGGGAGATCTCAGCACTGCGGACTATCTGGTGCAGGTCAAACAGACCCTGGACACCCGTACCGCCGCCGTCGAACTGCACGGCAGTTTATGGCAAGCCTGGTTTCAATGGCTCGCTGCCAGTGGCCAAACAGAATCCTGGCTGGGGTTGAAAAATTAATCCCTTGCCCAACGAATATTTTTGGAGAAAACGAATCATGAATAAGTTATTGAACCGCTTCCTCATTCTCTGCCTGCTGGGCACGGCCCCGGTTTTTGCTGAAGAGGAGCATGAGGAGGAAGAAGGTGGCATTCCACCCATGAGTGTGGAGCAACGCCAGGAGATGGGCATTCTTACCCAGAAGGTGGGTACTCAGGTATTGGCCGATGAGGTGGTCGTCCCCGGCGAGGTAACGGTCAACCGCTATCACACCACGGAAGTGACGCCGCGTATCAGCGCCCAGATCACCCAGCGCCATGCCCGCATGGGGCAGCAGGTCAAACAAGGACAAAAGCTAGTCACCCTCTCCAGCGTCGAGATGGCCGAGGCCCAGGGGCAATTATTGATTGCCGACAAGGAGTGGCAGCGGGTGCAAAAGCTGGGACGCCAGGTGGTGTCGGAAAAACGCTTTGTCGCCGCCCAGGTTGAGCATCAACAAGCCTATGCCAAGGTGCTTGCCTTTGGCATGACCGAAGCACAGGTGAAGGCGCTGTTGAAACAGGGGGATGTCGCCAGGGCCACAGGGGCATTCGATTTGCTTAGCCCGCAGAAAGGTACGGTGCTTAGTGATGACTTTGTCCTCGGCCGGGTGGTCGAGCCGGGTATGGTGCTGATGGAGATCAGTGACGAATCCCGCCTCTGGGTGGAGGCGCAACTGTCACCGGAGG
>Ga0316204_10005191_pt1 | contig 21986 bp, 24 predicted proteins | sample 6monrhotite_MG_2_FD_205661 | JGI IMG/M metagenome (GOLD analysis project Ga0316204, IMG submission 205661) | Microbial mat bacterial communities from mineral coupon in-situ incubated in ocean water Damariscotta River, Maine, United States -... | ecosystem: Environmental > Aquatic > Marine >... | reverse complement strand
TTTTAATCGGTCCCAGGGTTATCCCCTATAAAATTATTGCATATTTTTTATTATTTTTTAATCTTGTAAGGGTTAACCGTTGTTTTATAGCAGAACATAGGAATGACAATCACAGATTATGCTTATAACATAAGTTTAATTTTTTGGGCAATAGTAGAGTGTAAATATCTACTATTTCCAGCTAATGATGACTTTTTTTGAATAATTTGTCAGTTTTGCAAGCTCATTTAAACTTTAATAAAATAGTAAATTCGACAGCATTGAACCCATAACGGTTATCAAGAACGTGATTGGAGCTGAGAGAGGAGGTGAGCTATCACCTTCTGATAATGAGTCTGACTAATTATGCACGGTAAGAATCCACACCTCCTGTAATTTGTATTTTTACCGTTTTTTTATTTACAATTGTTAAAAGGATTTAGCAAGTCTAAGCGATAATGATACGGAATATAAAACTATTTGAACAGGGCCCATAAGCCACCAACTGCCCCCAACGCTGCCAGTACCTGGGCTTCAAATAACATACCTCCCGTATAGAGAACCGCTCCGCTGAGCAGTAATGCAGAGCTGAGAATGGCTTTTACCGTGGTTTTGTGTTGCTGATCAATTTTTTCTTCTATGCGATTCAGAGTCTCACTCTTGTAATTGATGCTGAGCTTACCTCGACGCACCTGCTGCACCACATCATAAACATGACCCGGCAATTCTGGTAATTGTTCCATCCATAAAGGCGCGTTGTGCTTGACCTGTTTCGCAAAAGAACGAAAACCCAACTGTTCTTTCATCCAGTTTTCCAGGAACGGCTTGGCCGTATCCCAGAGATCCAGTTGTGGATAGAGTTGCCGCCCCAGGCCTTCAATATTCAACAGGGTTTTTTGTAATAATACCAATTGCGGCTGTACTTCCATATTAAATCGTCGGGCAGTCTGGAATAAACGCAATAACAATTGCCCAAAGGATATTTCATGCAGCGGTTTTTCAAAAATAGGTTCGCAGACTGAACGAATGGCTGATTCAAAATCATCCACCCGGGTATCGGCCGGTACCCAGCCCGATTCCACATGTAATTCCGCCACGCGATAATAATCCCGATTAAAAAAGGCCAGGAAATTTTCCGCCAGGTAGCGTTGATCTTCAGGATTCAGGCTACCCATAATACCGAAATCAATAGCGATATACTGTCCGGTATTGGACACAAAAATATTGCCGGGATGCATGTCGGCATGAAAGAAGTTGTCTCGAAAAACCTGAGTAAAAAAGATTTCCACACCCATTTCAGCCAGGCGTTTGAAATCGATATCCATGGCTTTCAGATCATTCATATTGGTAACCGGCATACCATGAATACGCTCCATGACCATGACTCTCTTACGGCAATGATCCCAGTCAACTTCCGGAATATACAGTAATGGTGAGTCTTTGAAGTTACGTCTCAATTGAGAAGCATTGGCGGCTTCTCTTAATAGATCCAGTTCATCAATAATATTCTTTTCAAACTCTTCGACTATTTCACCAGGGCGCAGACGTTTGCCATCCGCCCAGTATCGTTCAATTTTCTCGGCAATCGCATAGAGCAGAGCCAGATCACGACGGATGACTTTTTCGATATCAGGACGTACTACTTTGACCACCATCTCACGACCATCCAGCAAGGTTGCTTTATGTACCTGAGCGATAGAAGCTGAGGCCAGAGGCGTCCGATCAAATTCGGAAAATATATCGTCAATGGGCCGTTTAAAAGAGTCTTCAATAATCTTTACCGCGACATCACTGGCAAAAGGTGGTACCTGATCCTGTAACTTGGCCAGCTCTTCGGCCAGATCATCCGGTAATAAATCCCGGCGTGTCGATAGTATCTGCCCAAATTTAACAAATATTGGCCCCAGATCCTCTAATGCCTTACGAATGCGTTCACCACGAGGGCTTTTGGCTCGATGTCGAAACCAGAATGTTGGCGACAGAAAACGAACTAAGCGCAATGGTCTGAACAGGTGTGTGTTGAGAATTATTTCATCCAGTCCATGTCGTAGCAACACCCGACTGATATACATAAGATGAAAGAAATGGGTGATATTTCTCATGAGATAAATATTACTCGGACGGCTTTTTATTAAGTGTTGTCAGGAGTCGGTTAACCCTTGCTTCCGCTCGGTCAACGTCACTGCGGATCTTATCGACTTCAGCATTGAAATGGTTAATTTCCGGACCAGAAGCAATATCACGGGTTTCATATTGCACATATTCACTGACATCCATGGCAAAAGAATCCGCAACCTGTTTGCCCCAACCCAGAACACCCCGGGCCAGATTTCCCAATGAATGGGCAATCACATCGCCGGTAATATGAGAGAGGTGTTCTTCCCAATCGATATCCAGTTGCTGGAATAGTGACTGAAAATGTTGCCCCAGGGCGATATCACCGGTAATACTGATGTCACCTTTAAAAACCGAAGCGGTTTTTTGCTTCTCTTCTGCCATTGCCATACGAGCAAAGGCCAATAGCGAACCCGTGATCACGGTATCCGCATCGCCGTCATAATGACTGACAATCTGAATGCCGTTTTTATCTGGAAAAAAATACAATGTCTGTTCCATATCACTGATATGAAAAGCAATGATACGGCCTTTAAAGCGTGCCAGACGTTGATAGGTCTCAGGATCCATTGCAACCAATTGATTTAACCCTGCTTCCATAGCAGCAAGCAGGGGAATCAGCAAAGGATTAATGTCATCTGAGTGTTCCGTTTGATTCATTTTGTCCACTGGGATTAGTACCTGTAAGGACTAAAATTTAAAACCACGGTGCAGGGCAACAATGCCACCTGTTAAATTGTCATAATCACAACGCTCAAAACCGGCGTTACACATCATGTCTTTCAAGGTTTCCTGATCCGGGTGCATACGAATGGATTCAGCCAGGTAGCGATAGCTTTCTGAATCGTTGGCAATCATCTTGCCCATAAACGGCAAAATATTAAACGAGTAAAAATCATAGACAGGACTCAGGCCTGGAGCGACAGGTTTGGAAAATTCCAGCACCAGTAAACGACCACCCGGCTTTAACACTCGATACATGGAAGCCAGAGCGGCATCCTTGTCCGTGACATTGCGGAGTCCAAACGCAATGGTAATGCAATCAAAACTATTATCGGGAAAGGGCAGGCATTCGGCATTTGCCTGAACATATTCAATATTGCCCGCATAGCCTTTATCAAGCAAACGTGAGCGACCCACTTTAAGCATGGAATCATTGATATCACCTAATATCACCTGACCGCTGTCGCCAACCATTTTAGAAAATTTTGCTGTCAAATCACCCGTACCACCCGCCAGATCCAGCACCCTGTGACCGCGACGAACACCACTTTTTTCGATGGTCAGACGCTTCCAGAGACGATGGATACCCAGGGACATCAAGTCATTCATGACATCATATTTACTGGCCACTGAATGAAACACTTCCGCAACTTTAGCCACTTTTTCATTGGTATTTACGGTTTTATAGCCAAAATGGGTGGTATCACCCGTCTGATCGTGATTATCCATGCTGCTTCCACTTAATTAAACGATACACTCATAGATTATACGTTGATTTGACCAGAAAATCACACACGAACATCAAGATAGAGGCTTGGGAATTTGCCCGCTAAGCCATAGCGATGAATCTGCTTGCCCGGTACCAGCATACCTCAGTTCAGAAGGTAAGGGCAAAAGCAATTAAATTAGACCGTTTTTCTTTAATAATTCATTAATCAGTTCTTTGGAATCATCATCCTGAATTGTTTCCGCCAATGTCCAGGACATGTCATTTTCCAGTCGATACGAGGCGATAAACTCATGTGGTGTTTTACCCTGCCAATCTTCGGGAGACAGCATTGAGAAATAGCTGTCTCCCTGTGGTTTTTTATACAGGTGATAGATTCTTCCTGGAATTCGGGAGAAATTACATTGTGCCTGATGTAATTGCTGATCTTGCTGGGCATCCTGCAGAACTTCCTGTGCCTGTGCCTGCAGGGCTTTAATCTGATCGGCAATGACCTTGAGTTTGGCACTGACGCGGATATTGATTTTGGCGTCTGCTTCTGAAATTTGCCGGGCCAGATCCACCAGCTCAAAATGCGGCGCCAGACGACTGACCGGATAGGGTGAGGTATTATTCTTACCCTGATGATTGGGACCACTGTGTTTGGTTTTTGGGTTATCCGCTTGGTCTGTCATTGCTGGCACGCATTTATGGGGCAGGATTGGGATGCATAGTATGAATGGCTTCGATTTCTTCAATCAGCGTGGCGTCCAGTTCCAGATCAATGCTGGCAATATTACTCTGTAATTGCGCCATCGTAGTGGCGCCAATAATACTGGCCGTTAAAAAAGGGCGGGAATTGACATAAGCCAGTGCCATCTGTGATGGTTCCAGATCGTGTTTTCTGGCTAAAGCCACATAGGCTTCAGTAGCTGCCAGCGATTCAGTATTGGTATAGCGGGTATAATCAGGCCAACGGGTGATCCGGGCATTTTCCGGTTTCGCTCCACCCAGATATTTCCCAGATAAGACACCAAAGCCCATGGGTGAATAAGCCAGTAAACCCACCCGTTCTCTATGGGCAATTTCAGCATTACCGATTTCAAATGTCCGGTTCAGCAGACTGTAGGGATTCTGGACCGAAACCACTCGGGGTAAATTACATTGTTCGGCGATACGCAGAAATTCCATAATTCCCCATGGGGTTTCATTGGACAGGCCGATATAACGGATTTTGCCAGCCTGAATCTGCTGAGCAAGTACTTCCAGTGTTTCTCTGATGGGTGTCATTGCCTCTTCATCAAGGGGCTGCTGATAACCCAGGCGACCAAAAAAGTTGGTCGTTCTTTCTGGCCAGTGCAGTTGATAGAGATCGATATAGTCGGTTTGCAGACGTTGCAGGCTTTGCTCCAGCGCCAAAGAAATATTCATGGCGTCAAAGCGACTATTGCCGCCACGGATATGCGGTATCCAGTCAGGACCAGGACCGGCAATTTTACTGGCAATAATGACATCATCGCGTTGACCGCGTTTTGCCAGCCAGCTGCCAATGATGGTTTCGGTTTTACCGTAAGTTTCGGCGCGGGGAGGAATGGCATACAATTCCGCGGTATCAATAAAATTGACCCCTTCTGACACCGCGTAATCAAGTTGCTCGTGTCCTTCCCGCTCCGAATTTTGTTCACCATAAGTCATCGTGCCAAGACAAATGGTACTGACTTTCAGATCGGTGTTACCCAACAAACTATAGCGCATTGACAGGGTCCTTAAGGATTGTTGTTATCAGGCCGTTTTCACTACGGCATCCCGTTCACAATAAATACTGTTTTCAAAGTCCATATTATCAGGGAAAGTCTGAGCAATAATCCATATCTGCGGCAGATCATTGCTTAATTTCGGCAACACCTGCAGAGATTTCTCGGTACGCTCTTCATCAAAAAAGGCGAACGGCTCATCCAGAATAAGGAACTGACGGCTGTGTACTTTGCGGCTGACCATTTCCTGAGACAGCGCCAGACGCACCGCCAGCATGATTTGCCGCTGTGTGCCACTGGAAATTTCATCCAGATCCATGAAATCATGCTTTTCATTGGAAAATACCCGCACCGTCAGGTCTTCGTCAATTTGCAGGTGCTCATAACGATTTTCGGTAAACAGAGGCAAGGTTTTACCCACATGGTCGCGGATAATATGATTAAAACGTTTTGACAGGTGTCTGCTGGCGCCGGTCAGAAGCTCCGTGGCCAGTTCCCTGACTTGATTTCGAGCAGCCTTTTCATCAATCTGAACCCCTAAGGTATCAATTTTTTCCATCAGTTCAGCCGCGCGATTGACGCGTTCCCGTTCGGTGACTAAAGCACTGGACAATTCACTGATTGTGCCGGCCTGTTGTTCCTGTTGTTGGGCTAAGAACTTCAGGTCTTCAATTGTGCCCTCATCCAGTTTTTTTGCCTGGATCTGACTCGTAGTGACCTGATTGAGCAATATTTGCCGCGGTTCATCGGCCGACACACCGCGCATAGTGTCAATCGCCTGCATTTTTTCCGCCAATTCAGTACCCGCTTTGCTAAGCCGGACAATATTGCCTTTTTGGCTGACAATGGCTGCCCAGGAGGCCAGAAACAGAATACCGGCGATTGCCCCCATATATAATAAGTAAGGATAATATTTTACCGTGAGCTGAGGCAGATAGCTTTGCAACAGTTGACTGACCTGCTCATGAATTGCAGCATCCGGCATTTTCACCAACACCCACCATAGTCCTAAACCAACCACCGCAAGGACAAAGTAAATAAAGCGCCAGAAAGAACCACGGCTTTTTTTACTCTGACAGTGGCTGAGTTTGGGTGCCGTGTCATTATAGTGCTCAATAGCATTTTTATAATTGGCCAGGATTTCATCGGTCTGCGCTTTATCTTCAAGGGCTTTATTGTGTTGCGCAGTTAAAGAATCAAGATGTTCGTCATCCAGTTCCAGTTCCTCAACCTGCTCTTCAAGTTGAGCAATTCGACTACCCAATTCATCCGAGGCTTCAAGCTCCTGCCGAATGTCTTCATTGATGCCCACTTCGCAATATTCCATGGTGGCAATACCCGCCATGGTTTTCAAAGCATAGCTATGAGGGTGTGGGGTAGTAATTTCCCGTTGTGCCAGATAAAAGGACTCGATAAATTCATCAAATTCAATCGAGGTCAGGTCAAACAGGGCATCGTCGACTCGGTCGATACCCCGGGCAATAGGATTTTCTTCATTGTAGACTTTAAACAGTTTGGCAGAGTGATTGCCATCACAATCCAGCATTCGGGTAATGCCATATAACTCACCATCGGCATCATCGGCTTTTTCACTACTAAAGTGAATAGTGACCGAACAATCACTCTCGCCCCAGCGAATCACTTTTTCCAGTTCGTCTTCATCAATGGAAAAAGTACGGCCAAATAAAGCAAAACAAATGGTTTCGCCAATGGTACTTTTTCCGGACTCATTGAAACCACTGATGGCAATAACACCTTCCTGAGGCAGGTCTTTTAGTTCAAGTTTTTCATATTTAAGTACATTTTTAGCGTTGATACTATGAATGATCATATCCATCCCTCATCTTCAAGTACCTGTAGTTTACGCAAGGTGAGTTCTTTGGCTGCTTCGAAGGTTTGCTCATCAAATTCTTCTCCAGAATTCATGCGACGTTCCTTTTCCTCCAGGCAATAGCTGGTAAACTCTTCAATGGTGGTTCGGCGCTCTGTAATATTCAGAGGCTTGTTGGTCACTTCAGCCGACATGCAAAAATCTCCTGCAAGCTTTTAATACTTAAAAGTCAATGAAGATACACTATTATTAGCTATAGTTACAATCAGTAATGAAAAAAATATAAATTTTTTGGTAAAACCGGGGGACTGGCAGAGAATTGAGTCGCCTCAACCTCTCCGGATGGAGAGGTTGACAGGCCTGACTTAGGGCATTAATTCACTTTGCGTTCATGACCCGCATCTTTTAACTTCTGCAGATAATCCTGCCACATTTTTTCCTGGTTGTGACCGTAATCATAAAACAGATCCCATGAGAAAATACCGCTGTCATGACCATCGCTAAAGTTAATTTTTATAGCATAGTTGCCCACCGGTTCCAGCGATTCAATATTGACGTTTTCCTTGCCAATTTGTAATGTTTCTTCACCCGGCGCATGCCCCCTGACTTCCGCTGAAGGGGAGTGAACCCGTAAAAATTCACTGCTAAAATGAAAACGTGAACCATCATCAAATGCGATTTCCAGTTCCCGCGATTTTTGGTGAAAGTTTATTTCTGTTGGTGTCGGCGTTTGTGCTTTTTCTGACATCTTTCTTACCTTTAAGCTAATTTCCTGGACCAGAACTTTTTCCTGAATGGATAAGTATTTGGCCCTAAAGGATAAGTATTTTTACGAAATTAAAAATTTCTAAAATACTAAACGGAATTAAAAATTTCTCCAGTCCTGATTCATTCTTCTATAGAGTTACTGCTTACAATATATAGCGAGACAGATCTTCATTAATCGCCAGCTCACCCAATTGTTCGTCCACATAGCGACCATCGATCTTCAGGATTTCACCGTTTTTATCCGATGCTTCAAAAGAAATGGATTCCAGCAATCGCTCCATAATGGTATGCAAGCGTCTGGCGCCAATATTCTCCGTTGATTCATTCACGGTAAAAGCCACTTCGGCAATTCGTTCAATGGCGCTTTGTTCAAATTCAAGCTGCAAACCTTCAGTGCTCATCAAGGCACAATACTGCTCGGTTAATGAGGCATCCGGTTCCACCAGAATGCGACTGAAATCTTTAACATCCAGCGCACTGAGCTCAACCCGAATAGGCAAACGCCCCTGCAGTTCCGGGATCAGATCCGATGGTTTGGATAAATGAAAAGCTCCTGAACAGATAAACAGAATGTGATCCGTTTTGATCGTGCCATATTTAGTTGACACGGTACTGCCTTCAACCAACGGCAGGAGATCCCGCTGTACCCCTTCACGTGAGACTTCCGGTCCACGACCGCTTTCGCTGCGAGTAGCGATTTTGTCAATTTCATCCAGGAAGACAATACCATTTTGTTCGACATTTTCAACAGCCTGATGCTTGATTTCATCTTCATTGATCAGCTTGGCCGCTTCTTCTTCGGTGAGGATTTTGAGGGCATCTTTGACCGGCGTTTTACGTCGTTTGGTTTTGCCACTGCCACCCAGATTCTGGAACATGCCCTGCAACTGGCTGGTCATTTCCTCCATGCCCGGAGGCGCCATAATTTCTACGCCGACGCTGGGGGTTTGGACATCAATTTCAATTTCTTTGTCATCGAGTTTTCCCTCACGCAGCATTTTACGAAACTTCTGCCGAGTACTGGTTTCAGTACTTGATGAGGAATCACTATCCCATTCATCAGCACCTCTGGCAGGCGGTAACAGGATATCCAATATCCGATCTTCTGCACCATCCATCGCCCGATGTTGAACCTTTTCCATCGCCTGTTCACGAGTCATTTTTATCGCGACATCCAGGAGATCGCGGATAATCGACTCAACATCACGACCAACATAACCAACTTCCGTGAATTTAGTAGCTTCGATTTTGATAAAGGGCGCTTTGGCCAGACGTGCAAGTCGGCGGGCAATTTCTGTTTTACCAACCCCGGTTGGGCCAATCATGAGTATGTTTTTGGGCGTTATTTCACTTCGTAATGGCTCATCAACCTGACTTCTACGCCAGCGATTACGTAAGGCAATTGCCACCGCACGTTTGGCATCTGCCTGGCCAATAATATGTTTATCCAGTTCCTGAACAATTTCTCTCGGGGTCATTTGAGACATTGATTCTATATGCTCCTCTTGCAGCCTTGTTAATTTAGGGCTAGTCTAAATCCAATACTTCAATGGTATGATTATGGTTGGTGTAAATGCAGATATCACCCGCGATGGTCAAGCCTTTTTCAACGATTTCCTGAGCGCTCAAATCGGTGTTATCCAGCAAAGCTCTTGCGGCTGATTGCGCGAATGGGCCGCCGGAACCAATGGCAATCAATCCTTCTTCCGGCTCAATAACATCACCATTACCGGTAATAATAAGTGAAGCGCTTTCATCCGCCACAGCCAATAAGGCTTCCAGCTTGCGCAAAGACTGTTCGGTACGCCAGTCCTTTGCCAGTTCTACTGCCGCGCGCACCAGTTGCCCACGGTGTTTTTCTAATTTGGCTTCAAAGCGCTCAAACAAAGTAAAGGCATCGGCCGTACCACCGGCAAAACCCGCAATCACCTTGTCATGAAACAGACGACGAACCTTCCGGGCATTACCTTTCATAATGGTATTACCCAGGGATACCTGACCATCACCACCGATAACCACCTGGTTACCTCGTCGTACTGAAAGGATTGTTGTTCCTCTATATTGTTCCAATGTATTGATCCTGCTTATTTTCTAAATCACTTGAAATGAGCCCAGAGCCAGTTAACAAAGCAGCCATGATATTTTTGACTTATTATGTTACCAAAATAATGATCGTCAAATTCAACATCGGCCAAAGGCTATGAATTCTTTGAAATAAGGCTCATTTGTAATAAAATCAAGGCTTCGCACCAAAGTAACATTAAAATTTACTGCTAAACTGGAAATAGACTTAGTGTTATAATCCGGATGGCTTGACAAAGCACACCGTTCATCTTTCAAACCATCTAACCATAGACACCATACTTAAGGCGCCGTAATTATTAATAGAAATCATGTCAACCGTTAATTTTCCTTTTGCTCGCAAACTGGCATTGTCCATGGTGGTACTTATTGTATCCGGAATGCTGGCGCTTGGTGGTTTGATCATTCAGGATCAGAACAAGTTGCTGGAAACGCAAATGCACGGCTATGCCCGAATATTAATTCAGGAGTTGTCGGCTTCGGCCACAGAGTCTTACCTGACTTCCGATACCCTCGATCTGAATGTCCTGGTCAAACACCTGTCAAACTATTCAGAAATTCTTGGCATTGCTTTCTATTCCGATGAAAAGCGGCCTTTAAGCAGCGCCGGTACAGTGCCCTCCACGGTCCAGTTTCCAGAGTCGGATGAAGAAGTTGCTACCCAGCAATGGCATCATCCCTATCTGGCCACTGATGACAGCCGTTCAACCACTGAGCCCGCGGCATTCACAGGCGGTCCCGCTAATTTATCCTATATCGGCAGTATTCGCTATGAAGATGTCACCATTGGTTATGTGTTATTAACCTTTGATCAGAGCCTATTCACACAGGCCCGAATAAAAACCCTGTACACCATTGTGTTAACCACTATCGTGCTGATCATTCTCACCGTTATGTTTGCTTTTTTTCTTGGTAAACGCCTGTCTCGTCCAATTGAAGAACTGGTGGATGCCAGTAAAGCGATTTCCAAAGGCAATTATAAAATTCGTTTCGATGAACGACGCAATGATGAATTCGGGATTCTAATGCATTCTCTGAATATTATGGCCGAAGGCTTATTGAACAAAGAAACGGTTGAAAAAGCCTTTTCCCGTTATGTGTCGCCAAAAGTCGCCCATGAAGTACTCAATAACCTCGAAAGTATCAATCTGGGCGGACAACAACTGGATGCCAGTGTTCTGTTTGTGGATATCATTGGTTATACAAAACTCTCCCAGACATTGGATCCGGATGAGGTTAACCGAATTTTAAATGAATATTTTTCGCATATTGCCCAGGCTGCACAAATTTATAGCGGTCATGTTGATAAATATATCGGTGATTGCGCCATGCTGGTTTTTGGTGTTCCTGAACAGGATGAACATCACTCTTATCAGGCAGTATCATGTGCATTATTAGTCCAGAGAATCATCGATAGCCTGAATCAAAAGCGTAAGAAAGAACAACTGCCAGCGATAGACTTCCATATTGCCGTAAATAGTGGTTTAATGCTTGCAGGAAATATGGGCTCGCAGCAACGCATGGAATATACCGTTATTGGGGACGCCGTTAATCTTGCTTCACGAATTGCCAATTGTGCGCATGATAATGAAGTACTTATCCCTGCTGCAATGCTGGAACGCCCTGGAATTGAAGATAATTTCACTTTTGAGAAAAAAGATTGTCTCAAGATCCGTGGGCATGATAATCCGGTAACATTGTACCGGGTCACTGGTTGTACCAATGCCAATCAAAATAATTTAACCAGAAATATGGAAAAACTAATCAGTCATGGCGCCTGAAAAAAGTCATCCGATCATATCCTCTGTTACTCCTTTATCGACGATTTTAGGCGTTGTTCTGCTGCTATCGGTTTTATCAGGCTGCAGTACTTATATTGCGTCAAAACAGGATGATATACTCGTCCAGATTGATGTCTGGTCGGCAGAAAACGAATTCGGTAAAGCCTTTGAAACTCTGGATTATGTCAAAACCACTCATCCACAATACAATGACCTGCAAACAAGAAGAAAATCCCTGCTAACCGAAGCCACAGAGTTTGAACAGAAAGTTCAGACGCTTGTAGCCAAGCTCATTCAGGACAAACAATGGGCAGACGCACTGGATACAATTGATGATGCCCGAAAAAAATACCCTCAGGGAAAGCTCATCGAGAAAACAGAACAACAATTACTGGCAAAACAAACTGAGACTCTGGCTGAGATTGACCAGAGAATCATGATAGAAAGAAGTCAGTGGATGATAAAAACCCGGCCAATTTATCAGACCAAACTCAACACCGATCCCAGAAACACGGAATTAAAAAACCACGTGGATTCCCTCAATAGTGAATCAGAAACTCTGGCACAAAAACTGACACTCTTGTCACAACAGGCAATAGAAAGCAAACATTTCAAAACGGCCCGGATTCGAATCGTGCAAGCCATCGAATTAAAACCAAATAAAGAACGCAATAAGATTTTAGCCAGTCTTAAAAGCAGAGAAAAAGTTACCCATAAAAAGAAACAACAGGCAAAAAAACGTACCCACAAGAAAAAGCAAAACTCGATTCTGATTGATATTGAAAAAAGCTTTAGAGCAGGCGAGCTGTTAAAAGCCAAGCAACTCATTGCTCATCTGGATGAAAAAGAAAAGAATAACCCGGAATTAATCCAATTGGAGCAGGAACTTGATCGCTCGATTAACTATAAGATTCAGCACTACTTTTCTGATGCCAACCGACTCTATACAGAAGGTGACTTTCAACAGGCCATAGCCATTTGGGAGCAGGTTCTACAATATGATCCTGAAAATGAATTGGCCAGGAAAAATATCCAACGTGCAGAAAAAGTCATTGAAAAACTTTCTACCCTGAGAGAAAAACAGCAAAATTAATCTCCTACTGTTGGTAAGAATGAATTTTAACTTATAGCAATAAGTCTCACATGTCCAAGCCTTTTCTTATCTTACAGTTACGCCCGGAAGACGACACCTCAGACAGTGAGTTCGCAGCCATACTGAAATATGGCGAACTTGAAGAGCAAGATGTTCACCGCCTTCGTATCGAAAAAACCGGTATCCCTGATAAGCTGTCATTAACTGATTATTGTGCGGTGATCGTGGGTGGCAGTCCTTTTGATATCTCAACACCGGAAGCAGATAAATCCTCTATCCAGAAAAAAATCGAGCACGACTTCAAGCGCTTATTTGATAACATCGTTAAAAATGATTTTCCTTTCCTTGGGGCATGTTCAGGGAATGGCTTATTGGGTTCCTACCTTGGCACTTCTATTTCGACTCGATATGGCGAGCCGGTAGGGTGCGTCACCCTGGATATCACGGAAGCGGGGAAAAAAGATACGTTGCTGTCCGGATTTCCTGAGCAGATCTCGGTATTACTTGGACATAAAGAAGCCTGTGATAGCTTACCCACAGGGGCAACCTTGTTAATGTCCGGAACGGCCTGTCCGGTACAAATGTTTCGTGTTGGCCAAAACGTCTATGCCACACAGTTTCATCCAGAAGGCGATAGCGAAGGATTCGTCACACGCATTCATGCCTATAAACACCATGGCTATTTTCAACCACATGAAGCGCAATGCCTGATTGAAGCGGTCAGTCAGGAAAACACCCCGGATGCGCAAAAAATACTGCAACGCTTTGTCAAACGCTATGCTTAGTTGTACGAGCAAAATTTAGTGCCAGAGTTTTTGCGGCGGCTCAAACATATTAACAACCTGGTCAGGTATTATTTCTGGGTAATCGTGTATTTCAGTATTTCTACCACCTGCTCTGGTGTCTTGACCCACGCCAGCGCCGCAGCATCCACTTCCTTGAGAGGATGAATGATATCCTCGTCGTGGAGAGTAACGTAGGGAGTACCCAAAGCCGCACAATAGCCTGCGTCAAATGCAGCATTCCATTGTTTGTACTTGTCTCCAAAACGAACTACGGCCAGGTCACAGTTTTCAAGAAGTGTTCGGGTTCTGATTGCATTGACTTTCGCTGACTTGTGATCTCGCCAAAAGTTATTGTCTTCGGCACCCAGTAAATCACCGGCGCTGTCACTGGCCTGATGATCGGTAACGGCTGATGTAAAGATGATCGATAGCTCATTTGCCTCACAACCCGCTATTATTTTTTGTCTCCAGTCTGTATGTATTTCACCGGATAAATAGACAGTCCACTCCATATTTTTTCCTATATATATTAATCAATAAAACGATTCTACCACTCTTTACGAATTAATTTCATAAGTGAGGCCGTATAAATAATGCCAGCAATGAAATATTCATTCATCTTGCGCTGAATAATAATTATAAAACTGTTTGGCCGTTCTGCCGCTTTTTGAAGCCCTGGTCATAGAAAATGACTTTGCAGCTTCGTGAAGTGCCTTTCTGTCACCCTTAATGTTGGGAAAATAGCTATCGACAATTGTTAAGTATTCCTCCATATTTGATGGATAGAATGATAACCACAAACCAAATCTATCTGAAAGTGATATTTTTTCTTCGATCGCATCGGAGTAATGTACTTCACCAGCAATAATTTTTGAATCCAGATTGTCTTTCATATACTCTGGCATCATATGTCTGCGATTTGAGGTCGCATATAATATGACATTTTCAGGTGGTCGTTCGATTGAACCTTCAAGCACCGTTTTTAACACCATATAAGTATTTTCATTTTCTTCAAATGAAAAATCATCACAATAAATAACAAATTTATGCTCAAGCTCCCTTATCTCATCGACGATATCCGGCAAGTTATGTAAATCATTTTTGAAAACCTCTATCAGGCGCAAACCACTGGACTTGAATTCATTTAAAATTGCTTTGATCAGTGACGACTTCCCGGTTCCTCTTGCACCCCATAGCAAGGCATTATTGGTCGGTTTACCGGCAACAAATCGTTCGGTATTTCTGAGCAATTCAGATTTTTGACGATCGATTCCAATCAATGAGTCTAGTGAAACTGGATCAATTGAAAGAACAGGGCGTAACCGTAGCTTTTGCTGTCGCCATATGGCCGCATAGGTTTCATTCCAGTCAATTTCCATATGGTTCAACCCTTACTCTCGATAAATATTAAATTGGCCAGTACTGATACAGATATTTCTTTCATTATACATTGACATTAATGACTCATTACACCCCATGAATCACACCAGCCACCATAGGCTTTTACTTTTTCTGTCACTTCTTTTTGAATTTTCACAATGAAATCGTAGCTCAGTTTTTCAGTAATATAAAACTGCACATAGCCATTGGCATCATCATTTTCGATATCTTCTTCATCTGGTTCTATAAAATTGCAACCAGGAAATAGTCCACTTATAGCGTGAATTGTACTATCGGAAAGAGGCCAACAATCAAAGTCAATATTGATTTCGATTTCATGCTCTTTAGAAAAATCAAATCCATGTTCTTCTAACGTTCTAAATACATCGCCATCCACATCATTTGGCCAATACATATTAATTTCTCTTCATTACCTGAGATGTTAGCATACACCTGATTAAATAAATGGTTATCAATTTTTTTGCATTATAAAAAATTCATAACCGTAAAATTTTGAATATTGCCGGTAAAAATTTACTTCATTTTTAAAATCCTCAAAAACAGCCAGAGCAATTTTATTTCCCTGATATTTTTTATTCAGACGAGGAAATTCTTTTTCCATTGGTAAATAATAATTATTTAACCATGCCGATTCAGGTAATGTAAAATGTGCGATCAAATTAAATCCTTCCTGGTTAATAATTTCAATATTCCCTGCAATCGTTTTAATATCCGGATACTCACCTTTAAAGTATTCATAAACGGTATCAGGAGCATCAGGAGCGGTATAGACAAGCTCTGATACAGCCAAATAGCCTTTGTCTTTCAAAAGCTGATGACATCGCTTTAATCCATTTTGAAATCCCATTAAATACAATGCGCCTTCTGACCAGATAATATCAAAATATTTTTCCTCAAAATCCATCTCTAGCATTGATATATTTATTGGGATGATATGTTCGTCAAGGCTTTGCTTTTTTGCCTGCTCCATCAGCATATCAAGAAAAACCTGATGGTTATCTAAAGCAATGGCTTTTCCCTTTGAAATTCTTGCCAATTCCAGGGTTTGCATGCCCTGTCCGCACCCGATATCCAAAATAAATGGCGGTATTGGGAATGTAGGAATAAAATTAAATGCCCGCCTGGTATATTCATTGTCACCAGGACCACTTCGTGGAAGCGCTTCACATAATTCGTAAATATATTCAATTCCTTGCATAGGATCTTTCTTTGTATTTTTTTCAAGAATAAGGTCTAATCATCAGGCCTTGATTGACGATATTAATAGTCTTCTATATCGCATGCTGTATTTTCTAACGCTGACAGTTTATTGACCAGACTTTCTTTCAGGATATTGATTGTTTCAACAGGAAGCTCTCCTTCGACGGAAACCTGTAGGCAGTGACTCTCTTCAACAAATTTTACTCTGACTGCATCTATATATATCCAAAATACGTTATGTTCTTCCTCATCTTCTTGCAAATTGTCATGAGCAAAATCAAAAGTATAAAATTCATTTACTAGTGTAACATCGGGCCTATGGCCAAGTTCATTTTCCAGTCCCTCAATGTCATTTTCATAATCATCTAACCAGCTTACCCCTAGCTTCCACAAAGCTTGTCTTATCTCCCAAAGATGATTGTTTTTTTTATCACGACGCTTGATTTCCCATCGGACCCATGCTCTTTCTGTCAGCCTTTCCCAATACCAATCGACCAGATTTAATTTCCAGTCATCAATATTGTCTCGCAATGAGTACTCTTGACCAAGATCCACTTTTCCATGCGTAATTAAGATAGATTTTTTATCTGAACTTAACGTTGCATTATGTTCATGAATCCATCCAGGTGATTGACCAGACGCCTTAATCTTCTGCATCTCGTAGCTTTCCAGATCAAGAATATAAATTTGAGTATCTGCAATCACTCTTTCTTCTGGATAACCCAAACTGCCAATAAGGATTATTTTATTTTCTATCCGGGTGGCAGAATGGAAATCTGTCGAAGGGAAGTCAGATTTTGAGTAGCAATAAAAATCAATCGTATCATCTGGATACACCACAACTACATCATTGTAAATATTGAAGTCCGGGTCATAATAATCTTCATGCTCACCTCCGATATAAATTATCCGGCCATCTTCTAATTCGGTTACTGATTGGCCGAAACGATCAAAACACCAGGCTGGCCCCTCATCAAAGGAAGATGGTCCGTTTAACCTTTGAGTAGCTGCATAAGCACTTAATTTTGAATGAACCAGCCATTCCCATACCTTGGACTTAATCTTTGTGGGATTCTTTTCACCCAGCCGCGGTGACCGCCATTCGCAAAACAAAGAAGGAGTCACACCATATAACATCGGATCGATTTCTTGTTCCATAATTTATATCTACTGTTTCGTCTACAGACAGGCTATCCATAGATTTTTAATTCTATCAAAAGGTGTCTTTTGGTTATTTCTCAAACACTACTTTGAAATCATCTTTCATACTTACCTTCAGCCAACCTTCTTTATACTTTACGGTGCTGGTATATTGATACTCTCGTTCGGCATCATCATGATCCAGGCTCAGGATTAAATGACGGTATTGATTGGTACTGGTATAGTCATACATCTGCTGATCGCCGCTGGAATTGCCAAAAGCTAAAATGGGTTTCACGCCAATATGTGCCAGAATATTTTCCGGTTTACCGGCTTCTACGTTGGCAGGCTCCAGAGAACTTCCGGCCCTGAGAAAAACGGCATTGCCATTTCTGACTTGAAAATCAAGCTCGACTTTAGAACCTATCAGATGGGAATACTCAAAGCCCAGCTTCTCTTGCCCCATCACCCGCACAAGTCCCTGCCAGGAACCCGATACGATATAGACATCAAACTTATTCAACTTCAGGTATTCAATTAATTCCACCATAGGCTGGTAGAACAAATCTCCATAGAGAATCTTAAAACCTGGATGTTGTTCAGTAGTGATAAATTTTAGGGCCTCCTCCCTGTATTGACTTTGAGGATAGCCCAAATAGGCGGTATTAAGAACCTGAAGATAGTTTTCTCCCAGATATTCATGGTCATTGTTTAACGCTGCTTTATAAGGTTGCACCTGACTTAACGTTGGGCTTTCATTGGCGATTGTCTGTAGAAAATTAACCGCGATCACTTCGGCAATTGAAGTCGGCTTTTCACATATCAGGGTTCCATCCATATCAAAAGTAGCAATACGATCCGATTCCGGTACAAAGTGCTGACTGTTTTTATCTGTCACCTGCTCCACGAAATCAATGATTTTCTGTTTAATCGTCCCAGGCCCACCAACCCAGGAAGCGAGGTTGCCATCAGGCAAACTCTCCTGGTTAAAAACAACACCTGCATTACCCTGTAAAATCAACAGGGCAATAGCTATAAATAACAGTTGTTTAATGAGTTGCTTCATTGACTTTTATCCTTTTAAATCATTAAGCAGTTGAACTTATCAGGTCATGATACCATGAAAGGATAGTCATATATTTATGCTCATGAACTGAGATAGCCCATTACAGAATATAATTTATATGTAGCACAAATCCACTAAATATCTATTACCTTGATGGCTTACTGGTCGTACACAATATAATCTTGTAACATCATCCCAACGGGTATCCAGGAGTTAAATAGTTTTGTTATAATTCATTATCAGCCATTAATTTGGCTACACTCCTAGCAGAATCAGCACCAGATTTTGAAAAATCAATAATAATATTCTTTCTGTCATCTTCAGGCTGATTTTGGCTAAATCAGTAGTGAGTTGTTTAATATCACTGCATTTTGTGATTTATGATTACTCATATTTTTTCCCATCATGCTTTAACCAGCCGCCTACATGACGTCCTTGTGGATCATGATGTGTCCAGTGCACAACACCGCCTTTAGAATTCCACTCATACTCGCCAAAAAACTGAATTTCATCACCAGTTTTTATGGTATGTATTTTTGGTGCTAAATCGATGTTATGAGCAATCAATATAGTTTGACCTGAAGGCAATTTTAAGAGAAATCTTTGATGACGGCTGCCTTTATTATCATCACTGAAAATGCGGCTAACCTTTCCTGAACCGCTAACTTGTATATTACTTAATCGATTATGAAAAGCATCCGTAATTTCTTGATTACCTGGTACGCTTTCATTGATAAAAGAGGATAAGATGGCAGGATTATCTTGTACATAGGTATAAATCCCGATGCCGATAAATAGCACAATCAATAATTTTTTCATGTAATACCCAAGAGTTCTGTTTTAGTCAGGTTCTTCACAGTATAAATAACCAACTTTCTGACCATCGTAGAGTATGTTATTCCTTTTTCTGTACAATAGCATAAAGCGCTTTATAGGTTAATGATAAAGCAAAACACTCAAAGCTGCATTTATATATGTAAGAATTGCCATTATGACCTGTTCTGTTAATGTGACGTTTTCACGATATAGTGCATATAAGATTAATTGCAGTGCCCATGGAAATAGAGCAACAAAATTGGAATGACCAGGGCTTGAGAGAAAAATTGGATATTATTCCATGGCACCAGAAACACATTGGATACTATTTGTGTTATTGAAAATTTTTTACTTTAATGCCTTGCTCTAACCCGAACTCTATAACGCTGAGTAGTAATACGATCCGGTTCCGGCAAGACAAAGGAAGGAGATGCATTATACGCTGCTTATAGAAACCCATAGTGGAAAACAGATGATAAAGAAGACTTACCCTTTGTGACGATTCTTTGCTGGCTATAGTATTATAATATTTGCTTATATATTTTTATTAAATCAAATATGGTGAATATTCCAAAAAATTCCATTCAATGCTTAATGCCGATGACAGCTTTCTTACCTGCTTGATTGTTAATTGAATTTTGCGTGTGTTTGTTTCATTGAAAGTCTCTATGATTTCTGCATCGGCCTGCAATTGCCAGAGATCGCCTGTTTCATAATTGATGAATAACAAACCTGCGTGGGGATGAGTATATAAATTACCCAAAGTCATATACATGTTATTGCCTCGATAATCATCAAACGCCAGCGTGTCATTATTTTCGATGCTAACAAAACCTGGCTTACCACCCCGATGAGAAATGTCGGCGCCTTTTTGTTCCGCATCAGGATGATAACTGGCAATAAAAAAAGTATCCGCCTGTTCAATAAGTTCTTTACAGGCATCATTCATTTGTGAAAATTCTTCAACATCATTATCTGGATGATGATTAGAATTATTACTCACAATTGCCTTACGGGCCTGAATATATTTGGGACAATTACCAAAGGCCTGTTGTACTTTTATTAACAAACCTTGATCATTGTGTTCAATTAATTCACCGGCTATTCTATTACGACGTCGGCTATGGTATTCAAGCCCCAGAAAACCCAGATATTGATTGTGCTTTATATTGTCTATTAAACAATCACCGGCAAGCGGTTGTGCATTTATTTTCAGGTGTTTATGATCTGGTACCGTTAAAAAACCTGGCGCTCCCATTATAATAGAAGCCCATGGTTTATCCTGAGTATCAACCGATGCAACAAAAATTGTATTTAACAATGGATAAAACTGTTGTTGCTGTTCTGATAAAAAATCAACGACCATCATTTTTGCCAGCTTATCCGCTTTTGCTTCAACCCCGGATTGCTTTTGCAAATATAATTCTCCTGAATGATAGACAGGATGTTTACTCATGGGAACACTCACCTTAGTTTATCGCCAGCCTTATTAGCCTGGCTTGATGGGAATTTAAGCTCATAAATATTTTAGTAGCAAACACATGGCTTTCTTATGCGCTTACTAAGCCAACAGATGTTTTATCCATAGGAACAAAATTGTCTAAGGCTTCTATACGCTGCAACCAGTTTCGAATATGTGGATACTCCATCAGTGAAACATCACCCTCTGGTGCATGGGCAATATAAGAATAAGCGGCCACATCAGCAATATTGATTTGCTCTAATGCCAGCCATTGTCGATCACTTAAATGTTTATTCATAATATTGAATAATGCATGGCTCTGCTCAATCGCTCTATCCTGATCAATATCTGCGTTAAAAACATTCACTAATCTTGCCGCTGCAGGTCCCGTTGCAATTTCTTTGGTTGCAATGGCCAGCCATTCCTGAATTCTTGCGACTGATTCGGCATCCTGTGGATACCATTCGGGTGCGTATTTACGGGCAAGATAGGAGATAATGGCGACTGAATCACGCACAATAAATCCATCATCATCTAATACCGGTACTTGTTGAAACGGATTCAGTGCCGTGTATTCACTGCCTAAATGCTCTGCCTCATCCAGTTTGACATGGACCAGTTTATAGTCGATATCCAGCAGCGACAACATTAATCGAACGCGATGGGAATGACCTGATAGTGGAAAATCGTATAGTTTAATCATTGAATTTCTCCGTTATAACTCGTTTATTTAATCGTTGTTGAAACTGACTGACCAGTACCAGAAAGACAGAACCGCAGAGAACTGGAAAGATTAAAAACTCCAAGCCTGGCTGCAAATAGATAATAGCGATAGGATCAGCACCTGTTGGTGGATGCACAACTTTTAACACGGCCATCAAGCTAATTGAAATCCCGGTAGCAGAAACAGCAGTACACAACTTGCACCAAAAGGCGCCATCAACAAAGGTTGCTTGAGCACATATTCCATACTGAGTAGTGCAAACAATGCCAAACTGGCTATCAAACCAGAGACCAGGATTTTGTATATCTCACTAAAGTTTCTATCTTTCTGGGTTTTCATTAGAACACCTTAATATACAGACCTGTCTTGTTTTGAATATAATATATACAGATCGGTATAGTCAAGTTGTTTTTATTAATAAAAACATAAAATTTATTATATTACCTTATTTTCAACAACTTAAAACATAAAACAATTCATTGAGGTGATAAAAACAGGAGATTCTGTTATTTTCTTGTACAGAATGGTATATTTTAAAAAAATAGTTATTTGAGAATCAC
>Ga0316204_10005190_pt1 | contig 21986 bp, 20 predicted proteins | sample 6monrhotite_MG_2_FD_205661 | JGI IMG/M metagenome (GOLD analysis project Ga0316204, IMG submission 205661) | Microbial mat bacterial communities from mineral coupon in-situ incubated in ocean water Damariscotta River, Maine, United States -... | ecosystem: Environmental > Aquatic > Marine >... | reverse complement strand
CGGGCGCGGCGGCGGGCGCGGTGGCTGCGCAAAGCGGTGCGGAGGGTCTGGATCATTGGAATGCGGGATGCCTGAGGTTGCGCCATGGGGGTGCTGATTACGCCGAAACCGGCCTCTGCCACAAGCCTATGGCAGGATATAGAGCCAGAACGAGGCGGTGATCACCGATAGCGCGGTACCCACCAGCACCGCCGAGGCCGCGACCCGTTTGGCGACACCATACATATTGGCGAAAACATAGGTGTTGATGCCGGGGGCCATGGCGGCGGTCACGACGGCCCCGCGCAACTGGGCGTCGTCGATGCCGATCACCACGCGGCCCATCGTATAGGCGATGGCCGGGTGCAGCATGAGCGACAGGGCACAGATATAGGCGATGATCTTGGCGTCGCCCTCGGGGCGGTAGCGCACCAACACGCCGCCCAGACCGAACAGCGCCACCGGCAGCGCCGCGCGCGCCATCAGGTCGACGGCCTCGGTCGCCACGCCGGGCACGGCCACGCCGCTCAAATTGACGATAAAGCCAAGCCCGACCCCGATCATCAGCGCGTTGCGGAACATCGCCCGCGCTACGGTTGCCAGCACGCGGAGCGGGTTGCGGCTTGCGGCGGTGAGGGTCTCCATGGTGGTGATACCGAGGAAATAACAGAACGCGGCATGGATCGAGACGATGGCAAAGCTGGGCCCAAGGGCGGCGAGGCCATAGGCGCTCTGCATCACGGGCAGACCCAGAAGAACGGTGTTGGCGAAGAGGGCAGCAAAGCCGATGGCGACGGAATCGGGCCAGGGGCGGGCAAAGAGGAACCGGGCACCCAGAAGGCCCAAGATAAAGCTGACCAGCGATCCGGTGTAGAAGGAGACCAGCAGCGGCCAGTCGAAGTTTTGCTCCAGATCCAGCGTGGAAATGGCCCCGAAGAGCAGGGCGGGAATGGCGAATTTCTGGGTGAAAGTCATCAACGCATCGACGCCATCGTCGCTGAAAAGACCGGTCCAGACCGTCAGATAGCCCGCCCCGACGACAAGAAACACCGGCAGCACGATGAGGATCAGATCCAGCATTCAGATCTCGTAATCGATCTGCATCCCGTCATAGGCAGGCGTGATGTGGGCGGGCGTCTCAGCATCCAGCGTGCGGTAGTCGAGGTCGATATGCATATTGGTCAGCACCGCCCGGCGCGGGGCCAGTTGGGCAATCCAGTCGAGCGTGTTGTCGAGATGCGTATGCGAGGGGTGCGGGCTGCGGCGCAGGGCGTCAATGATCCAGCAATCGAGCCCTTTCAGAGCTGCGCGGCTTTCGGGATAGAGATCAGAGACATCGGGCAGATAGGCGAGATCGTTGATGCGAAAGCCGAGGCTGTCGATATTGCCGTGCTTGACGCGGAACGGTGTCAGAGTGATCGCGCCGCCGGGGCCGTCGATGGTGACATCGCCCGGCATGGTGTGCAAATCGAGGATCGGCGGGTAATCCGAACCTTCGGGCTGCACGAAAGCGTATCCGAAGCGCGAGATCAGGTCGTTCTGCGTGGCACCATTTGCATAGACGGGCAGGCGTTTGCGCATATTGATCACGATCATGCGCAAATCGTCGAGCCCGTGGGTGTGATCGGCATGGGCATGGGTATAGACCACGCCGTGCAACTGGCCGATGCCTGCATCCAGCAACTGGGCGCGCAGATCGGGCGAGGTGTCGATCAGGACATTGGTGGTGCCGGCCTCGGTGCTCTGTTCGATCAGGAGCGAGCAGCGGCGGCGCATGTTGCGGGGCTCAGACGGGTCGCAATCGCCCCAATGGCCGCCAAGGCGCGGCACGCCGCCGGAGCTGCCGCAGCCCAGGATGGTGAAACGCAGGCGGGCCATCAGGCGGCTGCCTCCCAATTGGACGCTTTCCAGAACAGCCGGTCGAAATTGCGCGTGGTCTGGGCAAAGAAATCGGCCACCGGCAGGCCGAAGGTTTCGGCGGCTCGGGTGGCGGTATGGGCGGTGTGGGCGGGCTCGTTTCGGCGGCCGCGATGGGGCGGCGGGGCCAGATAGGGTGCGTCGGTTTCGACAAGAATGCGGTCGATGGGGGCTGCGGCGAAGATGGCGCGCAGATCGGCGGAGCGGGGAAAGGCGGTGATGCCTGACATCGAGAGGTAGAAGCCGAGCCCCAGGGCGGTTTCGGCCAGCGCCGCGGAGGAGGTGAAGCAATGCATGACGCAGGAGAACGCGCCCGCCGCATGTTCGCGCGTCAGGATACGGGCCATGTCGGCATCGGCGTCGCGCGAATGGATGATGAGCGGCAGGCCGGTTTGGCGCGCGGCCTCGATATGGATGGTGAGGCTTTCCTGCTGGAGGGCGGCGCTGTCGGCGGTGTAGTGGTAGTCGAGCCCGGTCTCGCCGATGCCGACGAATTTCGGGTGTCGGGCCAGCGCAATCAGGTCATCGACCGTGGCCAGCGGCTCACTCGCCGCACTCATCGGGTGGGTGCCCGCGGCCCAGAAAACCGGCGCGTGGGCCTCTGCGATGGCGCGCACATCGCCCGCATTCTTCAGCTTGGTGCAAATCGTGACCATGCGGGTGACGCCCGCATCTACGGCGCGGGCCACGACATCGGGCAATTCCTCAGCGAAATCAGGGAAATCGAGGTGGCAATGGCTGTCGACGATAGCGGGCAGGTCGCTCAAATCGGGCATCCTTTGTGCCGGGGAATTGGGTCAGAGGGGCCGCGCCTCTGCGGTGCTGCCGATCCTGAGACACATATCAAGGATGAGCGCGGCGGGGTCAAGATTGACCGCCCGGCCCCGGCGCGCGCGCGATGTGAGATCGGCGGCGAGATCGGCCCAGGCGCGCCCGGCGGCCATGTCGGGGGCCAGACGGGTCAAAAGCGCCGCCTCATCGGGCAGGATCGCGGGCGGGGGCGTGCCGGTGGCCCCGGTGCGGGCCAGCCGCGCCATCAGCCGGTCAATGAGAACGAGGGTGAGGTCGAACCGGGTCTCGGCCCCGCGCGCGCCCACCGATTGCGCAAGGGCGTTGGCCATCATGCGATCCATGCGGGGCAGGGTGGCCGCGAGGTTCAGGATCTCGGCGTAGAGGGTCAGACCCTCCTGCTGCACCAGCGCCACGGCCTCACCCACCGATCCCGCGGCCAATTCGGTCAGACCGGCGCTGTCGCCGATGGCACAGCCCGCCTGATCCAGCGCGCGGCCCATGTTTTCGGGGTCGAGCCTTGCCAGCGCCAGAGTGCGGCAGCGCGACCGGATGGTGGGCAGAAGGCGGGACGGCTGGTGCGAGACCAGAAGCAGGGTGGCCCCGGCGGGCGGTTCCTCCAACATTTTCAGGAGCGCATTGGCCGCGGAGGGGTTCATCTCGTCGGCGGCATCGACGATCACCACGCGGCGGCCGCCATCGACGGCGGACATGCCGAAAAACGGATGCAGCTTGCGGGTTTCATCGACCGTGATCACGGTCTTCAGCTTGGCGGTCTTGGCATCCCACGGCCGGCGCAGCAGAAAGAGGCGCGGCTCGGACATGGCATGGATGTGATGGGCGACCGGGTGGTCGGGCGAGATGTCGAGGCTGGCGGGGGCGGGCGCGGCAAAGAGGGCATCGCCGCTATCGTTGGGCGTGGCCAGCAGGAACCGGGCGATGCGCCACGCGAGCGTGGCCTTGCCCACACCGCGCGGGCCGGTCAGCAGCCAGGCATGGTGCTGGCGGCCCGAATTGAAGGCGTCGAGAAAGGCGGCTTCGGCCTTGTGCTGACCGAAAAGCGCGGGCGTTTCGCGCGGATGCGGGGCACCGGGGGCGCGGTCGGCCTCGGGCGGGGCCTCGATCTCGCCCAGGGTGCTCATGGGCTGGCGGCCAGAACGGTGGCCAGGATGTCGGCAGCCACGGCGTCGGGTGCGCGGCCCGCGTCGATCAGGCGGCAGCGGTCGGGAAATTGCGTGGCCAACGCCCGGAACCCCGATTGCAGCGCCTGCTGGAAGGGCAGGCCGAATTCCTCGAACCGGTCCTCGCCCGAGGCGCGCGCGAGGCCACGGGTCAGGGCGCGCTCAGGGTCCATGTCGAGGATCAGCGTCAGGTCGGGCTCGACCCCGATGGCGGCGGCGTGGATGGCATCGGCAAAGCCGCGCAGATCGCCGCGCGTGGCCCCCTGATAGACGCGGGTGGAATCGGCAAAACGATCCGTGATGACGGTCTTGCCCGCCGCCATCGCGGGGCGGATGGTGCGTTCCAGATGGTCGCGGCGGGCGGCGTTGAAAAGCAGCGTCTCGGTCTCGGGCGACCAGCGGTCGGGATCGCCTTCGACCAACAGGCGGCGGATTTCCTCGGCCCCCGGCGCACCGCCCGGTTCGCGGGTCAGCATCACGTCATGGCCCCGGTCGCGCAAGGCCGCGGCCAAAAGCCCGGCCTGCGTGCTTTTACCCGATCCGTCGATGCCCTCAAACGAGATGAACACCCCGCGGCCCTAGCCCGAAGCCAGGGGATTGTCGCCGTTGCGGATCATCTCAAGCACATATTCCGCCGCGGTGCGCATCCGCGCCATGAAACTTGCCGGGCCGACATCGGCGGTGGCCACCAAAGGCACCCTGCGTTCGCCAAAGCCTTCGACCTGGATCACCAGTTCGCCCATTTCCTGACCGGCCACAATCGGGGCCTGTACGGGGCCGCTGAAAATAGCCTCGGCCTCAATCGCGTTGTCCAGAAGCGAGGGCAACAGCATCGAGATACTGCCCGCCGTGGCAAGCCCGACCGTGGCCGCGTCGCCCAGAAATACCGGGGCCCGGGCCACTTCGGCACCATTTGCCACAACCTCGGTTTCGGCGAATTGGCGGAACGCCCAGTTGGCGATGCGTTCAGCCTCGCGCGCGCGCGCCTGCGGGCTGGGCAGGCCGGTGATCACGAAAGTAACGCGGCGCTCGCCCTGCACGGCGGATCCCACCAGCCCATACCCGGCCTCATCGGTGAACCCGGTCTTGAGCCCATCGGCCCCGATGCCAAGCGACAAGAGCGGGTTGCGGTTGAACCGGTTATCGGGCGCGCGGCCGTCAAATTCAAACTCGGTCATCGCGAAATAGGGGTAATATTGCGGAAACTCGGTGATCAGCCGTTCGGCCAATATGCCCAGATCGCGCATCGACATGACATGCGCGGGGTCGGGCCAGCCGTTGGAATTGGTGAAGTTCGAGTTCATCATCCCCAACTGGCGCGCCCGGCGTGTCATCAGCGCGGCAAAGCCTGCCTCGGTGCCATCGGGCGACAGCGCTTCGGCCAGCACGGCGGTGGCGTCATTGCCCGACAGCACGATCACCCCGAGCAAAAGATCCTCGACGCTGACCCGGTCGCGGGTGTTGAGGAACATGGTCGAGCCGCCGTAATCCATCGCCTCCTGGCTGACCGGCAGCAGGGTTTCTAGCGTCAGCTGTCCCGACTCGAGCGCCTCGAACACCATGTTGATGGTCATCAGCTTGGACATCGAGGCCGGCGGCAGCGGCGTATCGGCGTTGTAATCAAGCAGAACCTGGCCGGTATTGTGGTCGATCACATAGGCGGCCGTGGCCTGGGTCTCGAAGGATTGTGCCAGGGCCGGCAGGGCGGCAAAGCACAGCGCGAAGGCAAGGCGAAGGGAAGCGAACATGTAACCTCTTGGTCCGGGTCAGTTGGTGACGAAATAGGCGTCGGCAAAGCCGAGCCCGCGCACGGTTTCCAGCAACTGGGCACGTTCACCGCGATTGCGGGCCGGGCCCACCACGACGCGCCAGAAGGTGCGCCCCGAGCTGGATTGTTCGGTGATTGTCGGGATCAGCCCCGCGCCGCGCATCATGTTGCCGGTATTGGCGGCATTGGCCTCGACGCTGAAAATGCCGATCTGGATGAAGGGCCGGTCCAGCGTGCTGGCCTGCGGGGCAGGGGCAGGGGGTGCGGTTTCCTCGGCCTCATCAATTGCGGCAGCCGCGGCGGCGATGGGATCAAGCGCCGAGGCGGCGATCTCGCCTGTTGTGGCGGATGTGGCGGCGGGATCGGCGACCGGGTCGGGATCTGCCACTTCCTCGCGCCTCAGCGCGGTGACATTGAGCGTGATCGGCGCGCCGGCAACCATGTTGAGCGCGGCAGCGGCATCCGAGGAGACCTGAAGCGGCGGCCCGGGATTTTCGCGTTCGCGCCGGAACAGCGCCCCGATGACAAAGCGGCCATTATCCTCGTTGCGGATGATCACCCGTTCGGGACTGGTCGCATCGGGGCTGGCCACCCAGACACCGCCAAGCGAGGGCCGTCCATCCCAAAGCCCCTGATCGGTGGCCTGGAACACCTCGGGTGCCTCGACATCGCGTTCCACCAGCCGGGTCGAGTTGACGGACGCGGCGCGGTCGGCACCGCCACCGGCGTTCTGGCCAAAGGGCAGTTGCAGCCCGGCTTCGCAGGCCGACAGCGTCAAAGCCGCGACAAGAAGCCCGGTCCAGCGGAGCCCCGCCCGTTTGGTCGATTGGATGATCATCGCTCGGTTCCCCTGCTCGGGCCACCCCGCACATCTGTTCCCGATGCGGCGCGCCAGCCCTGCCAATGCCTGTCCGGAGGCCCCCGTGCCCCGGCCTCATTTCGCGCAACGATACGAGGTATACAGTGTCACTGCAAACCCATCCTTTCCCGATCGGCAACAACCTGCGGCTGAAGGGGCTTTGCGCCAGTGCTTTTAGAATCAATGGCTGCCGGGTATGGGGCAGATGTCGGAGGAGTGGCAGAGTGGTCGAATGCACCGGTCTTGAAAACCGGCGTGCGTGAAAGCGTACCGTGGGTTCGAATCCCACCTCCTCCGCCAGAATGCTGTCATCGCCTCAATATGCTGGTTTCATTGTGTAAATGCGAGCTGGCGAGAGGTGCTCCCACACACATCTCCCACACACGATGCCGCCTTTCACCCAAGCATACGCAGCGCTGATGTACCCGTGACACCGCCGCCTCGACATTGCATAGTTGGAGCACGCAAGGGGAGCTTCCCTTTTGGGGGCGAGCGCTAACGCTCTGAGGAAGCCAAGTGGAGACGAAAAAAATGAGCCGCACAGTGACCCTTGTACTCACTCTGGCCGCCATGGTGGTGTTCGGCGCGTTTGGGAGGTAGGTCGGAGGCTGGTTTGAGCGCACCAACACCGGCGGACCTACTGTCGAGGCCCTGCAAATGCAGGTGGCTGAGGAGCTTCGACAAGGCCTACCTATGCGGGTGGATGAGTTGACCGTTTGGACTACCGTCTCTGCAGCTGGCCCAGTCCTGCTCTACACTTATCGCATGGACTTTAACGCCGAAGATGAGCGCCTAGCCGGGTTTGATGACAGGATACAGCAACTTATCACAACGGGTGTTTGCAGTACGCCGGGAATGGTGCGCACCATGGGAGAAGGTGCTGAGTACGAATACCACTACCGCTCCATGGACAATGTGCTCCTCGCGGAGTTTCGTGTGAACGCCGCAGCCTGCCAGCAGTAACCCGGTGCTTGCAGGTAGGACCACGTCCGTGACCCAGTCCTGAAAGGCACGGGCTTCCGGCTTGTTGGAGCGCATGGTCAGTTTGTACAGACCGTGTTGAATGTCACTGAGAACTGACCCGGTATTGTCACCGAGATTTGACCCGCTCAGTCGTTATGCTTTGTTCGTCATGATGTGGTCAATGCTGGTGCCTCCTTCCGTTTCTGTTTTGCAATCTCGGAGCTGGCTTTGAAGCGGTAGCTGTCGTTGCCGGTCTCCAGGATGTGGCATCTGTGGGTTAGCCGATCGAGCAAGGCAGGTCATCATCTTGGCATCACCAAAGACCGTTGCCCATTCGCTGAAGCTGAGGTTGGTGGTGATGACCACGCTGGTGCGCTCGTAGAGTTTGCTCAGAAGGTGGAATAGCAGCGCGCCGCCTGATGTGCTGAACGGCAGGTATCCGAGTTCGTCGAGGATCACCAAGTCGGTTTTTACCAACGCTTCAGCGATTTTCCCGGCCTTGCCTTGGGCCTTTTCCTGCTCCAGCGCATTGACCAGTTCAACAGTTGAGAAGAAGCGCACGCGTTTGCGGTGATGCTCTATGGCCTGAATGCCGAGGGCGGTCGCAACATGCGATTTCCCTGTGCCTGGTCCTCCGATTAAGACCACATTCTCAGCGGCGTCCATGAACTCACACCGATGCAGTTGGCGCACGAGGGCTTCGTTGATCTCGCTGGCAGCGAAGTCAAAGCCAGAGAGATCCTTGTAAGCCGGGAAGCGGGCGGCTTTCATGTGATAGGCAATGGAGCGCACCTCTCGTTCTGCCATTTCCGCCTTGAGCAATTGCGATAGCATCGGGACGGCTGCATCGAATGCAGGGGCCCCTTGTTCGATCAGATCGCCCACTGCCTGCGCCATTCCAGGCATCTTCAGGCTGCGCAGCATGATGACGATAGCGGCACCGGCAGGATCATGACGCATGACGCGTACCTCCCGTGCCTTTGGCTTGCCGCAGCCCGTCGTAGCGGCTGACATTGGCTTCAGGCTCTTTGCTCAGGGCCAGAGCTGAAGGCGGCGTCACATCTGGCTGGTCAGTCGGCTTTCCATCCACCAGCCTGTGAAGCAGGTTTAACACATGGGTCTTGGGCGGCACGCCTGCTTCCAGTGCCATCTCTACGGCACAGAGCACAGCCTGTTCGTCATGGTGCAACACCAGCGACAGGATATCGACCATTTCCCGATCTCCGCCGGGCTTGCGCAGCATAAGGCTCTGGAGCTTGCGGAAGGCCTCGGGCATTTCCACGAAGGGTGCACCGTTGCGCAGCGCCCCAGGCTTGCGTTGGACCACCGCCAGGTAATGACGCCAATCATAGATGACGCGCCCCGGCTGACGGTGGGACCGTTCAATGATGCGCAGATGTTCGCAGACCACCTGTCCCTCAGCTACAATCACTAGCCGTTCGGGGTAAATATGCAGGCTGACAGGGCGGTTCGCAAAGCTGGCGGGCACGCTGTATCTGTTCCGATCAAAGGTGATCAGGCAAGTCGGTGACACGCGCTTGCTCAGTTCAACAAAACCGTCAAATGCTGTTGGCAATGGCATCAATGCCGGTTTCTCAGTTTCCCAGATGTCGGCAATACTGCCCGGCAAGCTGCCATGCGCAGTCTCGGCCCACAGCACCATGCAGCGCTCTTCCAGCCAGTTGTTCAACGCTTCAAGGTCTGGAAATACAGGAGCGACCTGCCACAGTCGATGGCGCGCATCGCGGACGTTCTTTTCAACCTGACCTTTCTCCCACCCGGCAGCTGGATTGCAGAACTCCGGCTCAAAGACATAGTGGCTGGTCATCGCCAGAAAGCGTGCGTTCACATCGCGCTGCTTACCTCGTCCAACACGATCAACAGCCGTCTTCATGTTATCGTAGATACCACGGCTTGGGATGCCACCGAAGACACGGAAGGCATGCCAATGGGCATCAAACAGCATCTCGTGTGACTGCAACAAATAGGCTCGCACCAAAAACGCGCGGCTATGTGACAGCTTGATATGAGCCACCTGCAGCTTGACGCGCTCGCCGCCAACGTTGGCCCAATCCTCGCTCCAATCGAACTGGAATGCCTCCGCGGGCTGGAACACCAACGGCACGAATGTCCCCCGCCCAGTCGTCTGCTGCGCGCGCTGCCAATCCACCTTCCAGCCGCGCACAAAGGCCGCAACCCGCTCATACGACCCGTCAAAGCCTAGCTTCACCAGATCAGCATGCATCTGCTTGGCAGTGCGCCGGTCCTTGCGCGATTTGCGCTGCTCTTTCAGCAGCCAGCCCGACAGTTTCTCCGCGTACGGATCCAACTTGCTTGGCCGCGTCGGCGTCTGGAAACGAGGCTCAACTATCTCAGCCCGCAAGTATTTCCTGATCGTGTTGCGAGACAGCCCAGTCCGCCGTGAAATCTCGCGAATGGGCATCTTCTCCCTCAGTGCCCCCTCTCGTGCATGTAAACATGCACTGCCGGGCAATGATCGTCGAATTACGCTTAAAAATCCCATGTCTATCACTCCAGTAACCCCCGACAAATCCCGTCAGGGGCACGGTTGCACATGGATCATTTCTCAGTGACAATTCTGACCTCTACCGGGTCAGTTCTCAGTGACATTCAACAGTACAACCCCTCTCGTCGGCATCCCGCTTTGGGGTATAAGTCACCGATCACTTACGAAAGGAGCGCCGCTGAAGGGCTGGAATCTCCAAGCCCCACTCCGTCCATCAAACTGGGGGAACTCCAAACCGGCAAGCTCACGCCCCCAGCTTCCTGGAAATTTAGCTGGACCACTTCAGTGTGAAACGATCAACGCGCGCGCAAAGGGCACCACCGCTTCCAAGTGCATCGTCGCGATGGCACAAGGGTCAATCATGCATTAACATGGAACAGGGTCCGCTTGGGCGGGCTTAGATTGAACGTTCGAATTTCAAATATAATCAGGGGGTTAATCTGCTGTGAAACAACTTGTTCTGGGCTTTGTGGCATCCGTGGCATCGTTGTATTCGGGTCCTGCGATTTCGGACGAACTGTCATTGGCGTATTTCATGGGGCCGCGGCATCCGATGAACGCGGCGGTTTTCACGCCATTCAGTGAAAGGCTTGCCGAAATTTCGGGTGGCGAACTGACGGTTGAACAGTTTCCGGGCGGCGCTTTGAACTCTGTCCCGCCGCAGCAATACAATATCTTGTTGGAGGGCGTCGCCGATATCGTATTTGCATTGCCGGGATACACGGGCGACGTGTTCCCGTTGACCAATGTGGTGACCTTGCCTGGCGTCTGCGATCGGGCAACTGACTGCACACGGGCTTTGCTGAACGCGCGCGATATCATTGAACAGGAATACAACGCCCAGCTGCTGGCCGTTTGGGCCAACGACGCGCCGGTTCTGATCACGCGCGACCGACCTGTAAGAACGCTCGAGGATTTGCAGGGAATGATTGTTCGGGTGACCGCGCAGCAGGACGTTCCATTCGTCGAAGCCCTCGGCGCATCTGCCGTCGCGCAGCCGGTAACCGTGATCAACCAGAACCTGACGAACGGCGTCATTGACGCTATTGCAATCGGTCCTTCCGCAATCCGATCTTTCGGCCTTCACGAGGCTGGTAATTACATCACAAACTGGTTCCCCGGTTCGGGCGCTGCCTTCGTGCTGCTTATGAACCAGGAAGTGTATGACGCTCTCAGCGACCAGGAACGGGCCTGGGTGGACGCCGCAGCCGACGACAGTCTTTCGATGGCGGGCGGCGAAGGGTTTGAGCGTGCCGCTGTCGGCGGGCTGGCACTGGCAGCGGAGGCCGGAGTCGAGATCATTGAAATCCCAGAGGCAGAACGTGCCCGCTGGATAGAGGCAATCGGTCCGGCGACTGAAGCGGCCTACGCCGAACAGATCGGTGACATGACCGTGGGCGAAATCGTGGCCATCATGCACGGTGAATGATGTGAAAAAAGGCGGCACCCGCAGCTTGCACATCGTCAGCCGGCTGCTGGAAATCGCCACTTGGCTTTTTGCAGTGGCCGGCGGGGTCGCCGTGTTTCTTCTGGCGATGGTCACGATTGTTGCCGTCGCTTGGCGGTATATTCTGAACGATCCGATCTTTGGGATTGAAGATCTTTCAGTCGCCCTTCTGATTGTTGTGGCTGCGGCGTCGGTTGCGGTCGGTGCCGGCACGGGATCACATGTCAATGCGGATATCGGCAGCAAATTCGTCGGTCCCCGGACGCGGGCGGTTCTGGATGCCATCATGCGGATTCTGACCGTCGGAATAATCGGCCTTGCCAGTTATGCCCTGGTCGCGAAAGCCTGCGGTCCGGAACGTGCCTGTATTACAAACAATCTGAACATCGTTCACCGGCCATTCTATTACCTATTATCCGCGTCCATGGCTGTTTACGCCGCCAGCGAGGTTCTGAAGCTATTCACCGGCGAAACCTCCGACCCTGAATCAGATCCCCTGGAGATCGTGGATTGATGGACGGCAGCGTTATTGCCATCCTGGGTATGGGCGCGCTGCTGGTCCTGTTGATCATCCGAATGCCTGTTGGCCCCGCGATGATGCTTGTCGGCACAGTCGGCATATGGACCATTCGCTCGCGCGCGGCACTGCCCAAGCTGGCAGGAGAAATCTTCAACGAAGCCTCCAACTATTCGCTGACGATCATTCCTTTGTTCGTTTTGATGGGTAATTTCGCGGCCGTCTCTGGGATGAGCCGCGATCTCTATTCTGCGGCCAACAGCTGGTTCGGCCACCTCAAGGGCGGACTTGCCTCGGCAACGATCGTGGGGTGCGCGGGGTTTTCCGCTTTGTCGGGATCCTCCCTTGCCGCCGCTCTGACGATGGGGCGCGTGTCACTCCCCGAAATGCAGCGTTTCAACTATGACAACGGCCTTTCGACAGGGGCAATCGCCGCAGGCGGGACACTCGGGATTCTCATTCCACCCTCTGCGGGCTTCGTTATCTACGCGATCTTGACCGAAGAGAGCATCGGGCGTCTTTTCATGGCCGGCGTTTTCCCCGGGCTGTTGCTGACCGCTTCCTTCATTCTGGCCATTCATATCGTCGTTCGTCGGAATCCCTCCCTGGCTCCCTCAACGCAAGAGATCGAGCCGATGCGGGCCAGAATGCGGGCTTTGCTGAGATCTGGTTGGATCATCGGCATTATCCTCCTGACAATCGGGGGAATCTATTCAGGCGTTTTTTCGGCCATTGAGGCGGCCGGGATCGGGGCGGTACTGTCGATGATCGTGACGGTCATCAGGGGTCGGTGGTCCTTAAAAAATCTCAGGTCGGTGTTCACATCCACTCTTTCCTCAACCGGAACGGTTTTTCTGATCCTATTCGGGGCGTTCGTTTTCAAGAGCTTCATCGGCTTCACGGGCTTTGCCTACGATCTGTCGCTGTGGGTCGAAAGCCAGGGCTTTGGCGGTCTGCAGGTCGTTATTGCATTCCTGGCGCTGTTCATAATTCTCGGGATGTTCATGGACGGGTTTGCGATTCTTGTTCTGACTGTCCCGATCATTCAGCCCATCATTCAGCCGCTCGGGATAGACATGATATGGTTCGGCGTCCTGATGGTCATCTCTTTGGAGATGGGGCTGATCTCACCGCCTGTCGGGCTGAATGTTTTCGTCGTCAAGGGCATCGCGCCAGGCGTGCCGCTGAATACGATCTTCCGTGGGATTTGGCCGTTCTGGTTTTGTATGCTGGTCGTGTTGGCGGTAATCGTGTTTTTTCCGCAAATAGCGCTGACGCTTCCCAACACAATGTTCAACTAGACCGTTGCATGGTCTCCTGGCTCCTCTCGGTCCTGTAATGCCTGGGCCAGCGCTTTTCTGTCCGTCTTGCCGGTGTCGGTCTGCGGGATGGCGGGCATTTGCACGACACGGAAATTGTACAGGTCGCCTATGTTCCGCGTCAGAGACGCCATGAATTCCGCCTCGTCAAAGCCGTCCGCGATGACCACGCCAAACCCGATTTCGTCGATTCCGGTATCCGTCGGAACGCGAAATGCAGCAACTTCGGAGACTCCGCGATATCGGGCGGCGGCTTGCTCCAGCATGGACGGAGCAAGCTTGTTTCCACCAACGTTGATGAGTTCCGATTTGCGCCCCGAAAGCACCAGGTTGCCCTCGGTCGTCATTCGACCAATATCACCGGTCGATATCCAGCCGTCCTCGTCAAAAAGGGCAATGTTTTCTGGGTAGTTCTCTGTGCGCATGTTTTCGGGAACCTGAAGAAATAACTCACCCCCGTCACTTGGCGAAGCATCCGCACCTTCAAGCGTTTGAAACCGGTAATTGAAGACGTCCCAGATGGGCCCTACCAGGCCCGGTGCATCTTCAGTACGACTCGCTCGAAAACTTGCTATCGTGTCCGTTTCTGTGCTGCCGTAGTCTGTGTATACTTCACAGCCGAAAACGCGTTCGCACCGCGACGCGAATTTTCCGCTTATTGCGCCACCACCCACATTGATCCGTCTCAGGCTTGGAAATTCGGCCCCGGCGGTTTCAGCGGCATCCACCAAACGCCTGAGGTGAAGCGGCGGGATGAAAGCATGGGCAATCTTGTTGGCGGCCAGCCCCTGAATCGTTTCCTCGACCGTAGCCATCATCGGCATGACGCATTGAATTTCCAACAGGCCCGACAAAACGGATTTCAGCCCGATCAGGGAGCCGACATTTTGAGCCACGAACACGGGTCCGTCCAGGGTACCTCGCGCCCGAAGGCCATTATGAACACGGGCCAGGAACGTCTCTTCGCTATCGTTGCGCAATTTGGGGATGCCGGTCGTGCCTGATGTAGCATGGATTATCCGCCCGCCGGGGGTGATGGGTATATATCGGCCCGGTGCTCGTATCCACGACTGATCAAAAGGGATCTCGAATGGCTGCCCGCTGCAATCCGGGCGCGCGCGCACAACCCAGTTTACCTTGACGGGTCCGTCCACCGCTGCCGCGGCAGCACCTACAGCGATCGGAGTTGCTCCAATCCGGATCAAAGCAAGCTTCATCGCCGCCACCGAGATCGTTTCGCGTGTGGTCACCACCACATGGTCTCCGGCCTGAACCCCGGCATCAATCAGGCATTCCGAGAACCGCAATATGGCCAAAAAGAAATTGGCAAAGGAGACAGGCGCCGTTCCGCCTTCCAAAAACGCATGCGATTGGGCAAAAGCCTTGCATGTGCGTTCCACACGTTCCGAAAGTGACTGCGCCATCGTCGGCCGATCCCCTGTTTTTCCTGTCCATGTTCTGACTTGTGCACCTCGGGTATAGTGCCGGCCCTTCACTCATGGTAGCAACAGGCCAGAAGGGGCGGTATGCAGAATTGAACCAATTGAGGGCAAATATTGTGAGCAATCGGCTGCTTGAAGCGTTCTATCCGGCTGCAATGACCTATCCGGACAAAATTGCCCTGATGACCGATCGCAGCCAGATGTCCTACACGGATATTCTGTCGCTGATGCAGGTGCTGGACATTCAGCTGAAGACACGGGGCGTCCGCGAGGGACAGACAATTGTCGTCGATACCGACCGCAGCGAGCTGTGTATCGCCTTCTCGCTTTTGCTGTCCCTCAGATCGCTGACCGTGGTTTTCACATCTGCGCGGCTGGCGGTCAGGCGCGAAGTCGCCTTCGACCGCATCGTGACCATGGCCGCTGTAGAAGATGTACCACTGGAAAAGCAGATTGTGATGGAGCCGGACTGGTTTTCACTTATGGGAACCATTCCGCTGCCACGATATGAGAACCTCCCCGGATCCGGCGGCTGTTTCGTTACGCCGACATCGGGCACGACGGGCATCCCAAAGCTCGTCAGGTCGCCCGAAGCCAGCCGAATGCACGACTTGCTGGCCATGGAGTCGCTTGCGCTGGATGAACTGCTTGCGATGCGCTTCATGACCACCGCAGGCCCGAATACCGGGTGGGCAATGAACAGGACGCTACCCGTGCTCCTGGCGGGCGGGTCGGTTTTGTCCCTGGGAAATGACACGTCCAACTTCCTTCCTCATGTCGACCAGTGGCGCGTGTCGCACCTTTCCGTGACACCGTCGGTTTTGCAGATGGCCCTGAAGATTCCCAATGCCGCGCAATATCTGACATCCGTCAAATCCATTGAACTTGGCGGCGCATATACGCCGCCGGCACTGCTGAGCGCCATGCGCAAGATCTGCCCTGCCGAGCTTGTCGTATCCTACGGCGCAACCGAGGTTGGGGCCCTGTGCAGGCACGTGCATTCCGAAGGTGTCGAACCACAGGAAGGATGTTTGGGTGAGATCGTTCGGCCGGACCTGGAACTGCTGTTGCTTGACGAAAACCTGCAAGAGACCCCCGGGGCTACAGAGGGCATTCTGGCGGTCCGCCCGCCAGAGCATGCGCAACGCGACTATCTTCAACCGGACGACCAAGACGACGGGGCCGGTTTTCGGGAGGGTCTCTTTGTAACCGGAGACATCGTCCGCAGGGAGGGTAATTCGCTCTACCTTGTCGGGCGTCACAAACGGGTTTTGAACCTCAACGGCAACAAGTATTCTCTGGACGGGATTCAGGCAGTCCTTGCCCGCGGTCTTCCTGCCGGCACCGAGTCCGCCGCAGTGGCAACGGTGGACAGCGACGGGCTGGAACAACTGGTGGTGTTCTATGCGGCGCCCGTTCAGATTTCCGCTTCTGATATCGAGGCGGTTCTGACCAATCACTGGAAGAAACTGACCCTCGGGGCTGCGTATCAAGTGCCGGAAATGCCCATGACGCCATCCGGCAAGTTCGACCTCGGTGCGCTCAAGTCAGTCATGCTTGGTGCCCAATAGAAAACGGGCCGCCCTTTGGAGCGGCCCGTTTTCTATTTTTCCGAAACCGGCGCGGTTAGAAGCGGAAGCCGACGCGCACCGATGCGGTGGTAACGCTATCGGGCGACTTGTCGTCATCAGTGGGATCGTTCAAGCTGACCCAGTTGGTCGAGCGCATGGTCAAATCACCGCCAATGAACATATTATTGGACAAGTTGGTCTCGAACCCGATCCCGACCGAGAAACCGGAAGCGGTTCCACCATCCTCATCAAACTCAAACAGATAGTCGCCTCGCCACAAACCGGCGGCACCATAAAGCATCGTGTTTTCGCCGATTCCCATACCGAGTCGACCACGAAGATCGATAAGCCCCTCGATGCCGTAATCGCCATCCCCGCCACCGAAGTAGACATCGTTGCTCCACAAACCCAGCTCGACACCCATAAGAGTGTTGCCGTTGACCCAATTGTAGCCGCCGAAGCCGGAAAACGCGAGCCCGGTTCCAATGGCGTAATTATAGTCGTCGCCAACTTCGCCGGCCATGGTGCCAAAGCCGAGGCCGACATAAGGACCGGCAAAATCGGCGACATCAGCATTGGCCGAATCGGCAGTCATGGCGGTAATTGCCGCGCCCGCTGCAACAACGCCAAAAATTTGTTCCTGATTAATCATTTGTTTCCCCACACCTTTTTTTCTGTTTCCCCGCACGGGGACCGAGACTGAAATCCACCGATGTAGCCCTGTCAACGGACCTTCACCGATATCCAGCTGTCAACAGGTTACTCGGAACGCCTAAGCCAAAGAAATACAAAGTGCTACTTCAGGTAAACTCGATTGTTGTTGCATCAGATTTGCAACAACAATCGCCCCGGTTGCTGTTCAACGCGTGGCGGCCGCGCGTTTGGCCTGGGCCATCGCCACGCAGGCCTTTCGATCCGGTTTTCCATTCTCTGTTCTTGGAATGACATCGGAAAAAATGAACTTTGCCGGCGTTGCTGCGGTCGAAAACGCCGTGGCAATCTGGATGCGGGCTTCGCTGACAATATCCGGCGTTACCGCCGTCGGGCTGGCGCGGATCAGGGCGATCAGCTCTTTCAACCCGTCATTTGCCGGCATCACGAAGCACACTGCATCTTCCACCCCCGGTACGGATTGAAGAACGAAATCCAGCAAGGCCGCGTTGACCTTGACGCCGCCGAGATTAAAGGTGTCGGTTGTCCGTCCGGTTGCGGAGAAATCGCGATCTTTGGTCACGATCCCCCTGTCGCCCGGATAGAACCAACCGCTTCTGAATGCCGCTGTTTCGGCCTCCGGGCTGTTCAGGTATCCCGGCACAAGATGGCCATTCCGAATGCGGACAATTCCCTCCGCGCCGGGCGGAACAGGGTGATCGTTCTCGTCAACAATCTCGATCTCGGAATCGCGCCAAACCGTACGGGTGGAAATTCCTCCCTCCGCATTGATGGATTTTGCGTTCTCAACAACAAGATCTGCCTCGGTCGAACCGTAGGTGTTCACAACGGTATCAAAGCTTTGCAACATACCGAAAGCGAGCTCGTCAGGCAGGAAATCTCCACCGACAAGGGCCTTTCCGATCTTTTTGGGCAAGGCGTGTTCGGGAAGGACGTGCTTGATCTGTGACGGCGATCCAAAGACGTGGGTCACGCCGATTTCGGTCCAGAACTTTGTGTCGGGACTCAGCACAAGTGCCGCGCCGCAGGTCAGGGCGCAAATTGCCCGAATAAGAGCAGGTGGGGAATGAACGGCGAACAGAAAGGCACAGATTTCATCGCCAGTGGGGAATTCCCCCGCATTCGCAGCGAAGCGGTTTAGCAATGTCTCATGGCTGAGTGCCATGAACTTTGGCGTCCCCGTTGTCCCTGAAGACGGGAAAATCAGCCAGGTATTGTCATCCTGCGCGAATCCCGGGAATCGAGGTCGGGACATTCCGTCATCGCCGGCAGGTGGCCGGGTCCAGGACGGGTCGATCACAACGCTACCATCGGCGGCCTGCTGGTCGCCGTCGATGGTTTGAAACCGGTGAGTCACCTGAACAGAATTGGCCCGCACCAAAGCCTGACCGTCAAAAACCCATCCGCATCCGACAAGTGCTGCTGCCAATGCTGATGCGACGACCACAGCCGGATCGGCAGATTTCACCGCGATGGTGGACCTGCGGGTCACGCCGCAGTTCCGAAGATGAAGGCCGTAGCTCAGGACAATTCCTGAAAGCTGGTCGAAAGTCAGCTCAAAACCTGGCGATTGGATCGCAAGTTTCCGGGGCGTGGACTGGGCGTGATCCAGAATATGCTGCATTGCGTTCTTGCGCATCGAATCCCCGGCCTATCGTCAAGATTGATTTCGGCTGTACTATACGTCTACCAACTTGCACTTCCAGTGCGCATTTAGGGGTCAATCAAAGCACCTGCGCCCGAAACCCGATGAATCGTTGTGGTTGACTGCGATGCCGGCCAGCCTGGATGGAAATTGAATTTTCTGTGTCACAGGAGCGAAGCAATGTACGAGACAGCCCGACATTTCATCGGCGGAAGTTGGGTCTCGGATGCCCCGAACGGAACCGCCGACGTCATTGACCCTGCGACCGGCACCAAGATCGGTGCCGCGGTCTTGGGCTCGACCGAATTAGCCAATCAGGCTGTGAGCGCCGCGCGATCAGCCTTCGTTGGGTCAGATTGGTCAATGGAGCCCCGCCTGCGGTCCCGCGTGCTGGATGCGTTCGCAGACAGGCTGGAAAGCCTTGGTGACGAACTGGTGGAAATGCTGGTTCGGGAGAATGGCAAGTTACGTTCGCAGGCCATGCATGAGATTGCAGCGGGCGTGAGCGAGGCACGGTACTATTCCGGTCTGGCGCGAAACATCCAGGGCAGCACAACTGAAACCGGGAAAGGGAAGCTCTCTCTCCTGACCCGTGAACCTTGCGGGGTCGTCTCGGTTATCGTGCCATGGAACGCCCCGGTCACATTGCTGGTTCGGTCGGTTGCGCCGGCGCTGGCGGTAGGCTGTACCGTGATCATTAAACCCGCCCCGCAGACGCCGCTTGTCAATGCCGCGCTGATGTCCTGCTTTCACGGTATCGAAGGAATCCCTTCTGGCGTCGTCAATTCGGTCAACGAGAACGGGGACGAAGTTGGAAGGCTGCTGTCCAGCCACAGCGACATCGACGCGATTTCCTTCACGGGATCTACGCAAACCGGCAAGAATGTGATGGCCTCGGCGGCTGCGACGGTAAAACGGGTTTCACTTGAGCTTGGCGGCAAGTCCCCGGCAGTGGTGTTTCCAGACAGTGACCTTCCGAAGGCGGTCGCCGAGATAAGCCGCGCGTCGATTGTCATGGCCGGACAGATGTGCACGGCGGTTAGTCGAGTCCTCGTGCACGAAAGCATCGCGTCGCAAGTCGAAGAGATGCTTGTAAATGCCTATGGTCGCATCAGATTGGGTCATGGAATGAACCAGGAAACGGATCTTGGTCCGCTCATCGACAAGATGAGCCAGAAAAGGGTCTTGGACCTCATCGAACGCGCAAGCGATGAGGCCGAGTTGGTAATGCGGGGACACGCTCCGGGTGGTATTCTGGCGGAAGGTGCCTTTGTCTCACCTACAATCGTCAGGATTTCGGATACCAGCCACGACCTTGTGCAGCAGGAACACTTCGCGCCGCTGGTCACGTTCGAAACTTTCTGCGATGAGGCCGAGGCTTTGGCGAAGGCCAACGCAACCCGCTACGGGCTGGCCACAAGCGTGTTCACGCAAGGATTGGATCGCGCGATGCGCATGAGCCGGCGTTTGAAGTACGGAACTGTTTGGCTGAACTGTCACAACAGGCTGTTTGCGGAGGCGGAAACCGGCGGCTTTCGCGAAAGCGGCGTTGGCAGGCTGCATGGTGCACAGGGTCTGGACGAGTTTCTTGAAACAAAGCACATCTACCTGGAGACAAACTGACATCGGGCCTCAGCGCTGCAATCCGGCCAAAACCCGCCTCGACTTGCCACGTGCCTAACAGCTGGACATGTCCTTCATTGAGTTGTTGGAAGCTTACGTAGAGCTTGCCGGAAGCTTTGTCGCCAGGTGACAAAAATTCAATAAACCACGACACAGGGAACGTCTGACAATAGCTTCAGGTTCTTTGACGGGATGTTCGATGGTGTTCGCACATATCAAGGGCGCACAACGGATCAGCACGAGCAAAGAGTAGCTTAAATCACGCCGGAAACTGTCCAATCCTCGGCGGGCAGCTCAGATTTCCGCAATGTAGCCGATGGCCAACTTGGTGGATTGACGCATTAGGACGAGTGTCCTAATGTCGTGCGTAGCAAGCCGATCCGGGACGGACATGCCAAAACACACCACGCGCGAGTTGATTGAGGAAAGGGCCGATATCCTCTTTTACGAGGGAGGGTTCGAGGCGACATCGTTTGCGGATATTGCCAGCGCGGTGGGCATATCGCGGGGGAACTTTTACCATCACTTCAAGTCCAAGGACGATATTCTGGAGGCAGTCATCACCCGAAGGCTGAGGGCGACCCGGGCCATGCTCGATAACTGGGAACGCGGTGCTTCACCGGAAATTCGGATTATTTCATTCATTCGAATTCTGATAACCAACCGGACGAAGATCATGGCGTTCGGGTGCCCGGTCGGCACGCTGAACACGGAACTCTCCAAGCTTGATCATGCCGCCCAAAGCCATGCCGCCGAACTATTCGGTCTCTTCCGAGACTGGCTGTCCAAACAGTTTGCCGCGCTGGGCCACGCTGCCGATGCCGAGACCTTGGCGCTGCACCTGCTGGGGCGCTCGCAAGGTGTGGCGGTGATGGCATCGACGTTTCGGGATGAGGGGTTTCTCCGGTCGGAGGTCGCGTCTTTGGAATGTTGGCTTCGCGGGCTTGCAAATCAACCGAAAGACAAGGTCCGGGGTGGCTGAATGTTCATTGTTCTTCTGAAGTTCTCACACAACAAGGCAGGTGCGCCAGAATTCATGGCCGCGCATAACGAGTGGATCGCACAAGGTTTCGCGGATGGCGTGTTCCAGTGTGTCGGCTCTTTGGTGGCTGCGGCCGGGGGTGCCCTTTTGGCATCCGGTGAAAGCCGGGAAGACCTGGACGCGCGCGTCAACGCGGATCCGTTCGTTCAGAACGATGTCGTGATCGCGGAAATCACGGAAGTTGACGTCAAGAAAACCGTGCCTGCGCTTGCGGGCCTCAAGGCGTGATGAAGGAACCGGACGTTTATCGGGCCGGATTTCATTGATCACATCCCATTTGTTCTGTTCAGCATGGTCAAGGAGGCCGAGGGTCCGGTTTGCTTTCTAGTTCAGTGCATTTGTTGATCGCCAGTCGGAGGGGGTTTCTTTGATCTTGCCGTCGACAGCTTCATCAACCAGCTTGCCGTACTGCCGTGGATCAGTCTTGGCCCTTGTTGCGAAGGCAGTGGCCAGAACCGCACGTGGTGTTGCCCGGTCGCTTTCATTACTGCAAGTCCAAACCCGGTCCGGACCGCCCGGTCGGTGAACCCGGACAGCAGAAAGCCTCTGTTCGGCATCGGGTGGGTTTCGAAAAGAAAGGAACGCCAGCGGTGAAGCGATCAACCTGCGGGGCCGGTGACGCGATTCAGGTGGCCCATTTTGCGGCCCGGACGCGTCTCTGATTTGCCGTAGAGGTGGATCTGCGTGCCGGGGCGGGCGGCGGCCTCAGTCACCCGGGCGACATC
>Ga0316204_10005189_pt1 | contig 21988 bp, 14 predicted proteins | sample 6monrhotite_MG_2_FD_205661 | JGI IMG/M metagenome (GOLD analysis project Ga0316204, IMG submission 205661) | Microbial mat bacterial communities from mineral coupon in-situ incubated in ocean water Damariscotta River, Maine, United States -... | ecosystem: Environmental > Aquatic > Marine >... | reverse complement strand
AACAGCTTGTCTCCGTCGAAAACCGTCCACGTGTTCGCAAGGTCTTGCCTCCTGATGTCGCCTTGCGGCGAGGCATCTGACGTCGCAACACCCTCTCGCGTGTGACGCTGGGACGTCGCGTTCCTCAAAGGTACGCCTTCGCAGTTGGCGCGCGCCGTGCGGCGCGTTTGGAGCCGCTCTGGAAGAGGAGGGTGGGGACTCAGCGAGGCCACGTCATGATCCGCGGTTGGGCGAAAGGTGCGGGCGCTGCGGACTCGGGGGTGCTGCGGGCTCACGCGCCTTCTGGCGTCTGAAAGAGGAGAAGGGAGCGGGAAGGGAGGTGGAAGGGAGCGCAGTCAGTCAGAGGTCGCTGACTTGAAGGGCTGGAGGCCCGCGTCGCCGAAGCGATCCAGGTACTCCTGACGCAGCCCGAAGCAGCCCGACTTGTGGGAGCACCCCTCGCACACATCCGCGTAGTGCCGATGACTCAACTCATCCGGGGTGAAGATCCGGCGCTCCACCATCTGACTGTCGATCAGATCCTCATGACCGGTCAGCAGGCAATTGGGGAACCCACAGGGCCCGGCGATCTGCACCGGAATACCCGCATCGAACAGAGTCCGACAGGCAGCCACCAGCGGCGCCCGGACGACACCAAACGAGACCTGCCGCGCCTCCCAGAGCCCATCCTCGAAGTAGCTCGTCGGGTGCGCGTAAGTCACCCGCCGCACAGGGTTGTCCGGAAACGGCTCCACGAACGCCGCGACGATGTCCGCCGCCTGCGCCGGCAGCCCCGCGACCGTGTCCTGCTCCACCACACAGGTCAGCGTCGCCACCAGCCCCGCCTCCAGCGCCGCCTGCACTCCCGCCCGGGTCTTTTTGTGGGTGCCCGGCGCCCGGGTGATGCGATCGGAGATCAACGGATCCGCGCTGTGGTAGCTCACCTGAATCGCGGTGAGCCCCGCGTCGACCAGGGACCGCAGGTACCTCGGGTGGGCCAGCCGGATCGCGTTGGTCTGCACCGAGACCACCATCCCGTGAACCGCCACCGCCCGCGTTATCAGCGCCGGCAGCTCGGACCACGTCGTCGCCTCGCCGCCCGTGAAGTGCACATCCTTCACACCCAGCGCCGCCAGCTCATCCAGCCACGCCCAGTACCGCTCGATGGGCGGCGCGGGCCACTGGCGCCCCTGCCAGCAGAACAGGCAGTCCTGATTACAGCGGTAGCCCAGCCGCAGCGTGCCGTGGTCGCCAGCCGGGGCGGGGTTGATCTGCCGGAACTGGGTGTCCCGCATCTGCGCGAAGGGCCTCCAGGCACCCAGCGCGCCGTCCAGACGGCGCAACGCGCCGCCGATGATCTCGGGATCGAGCGACATCGCCGCCCGCACGGAGCGACGCAGCCGCGGGGAGGGCGACGCCCCGGAGCGGGTCGGGCGCTCCCCCAACTTCAGCCGCCCGGCCGAGCCCTGAAAGCCAGCCAATGACAGGGCGATCGCCCCGTGGTGCCCCTCCAGATCCACGGCGATCGCGTCCCCGTCGAGCGCCCAGCGGAGCCGCGTGCCCGACGGCGGCGCGAGCAGCGCGGTCAGCGCCTCGTCAACAGACGCGCGCAGCAGGCCCACAAAGGGGGAGAGGTCGCGGCTTCGGGTGGGCTCTCTCAAAGTCTCTTTCAATGCTGGCTGCTCCGTACCGAGGCTACCACCCGGACACGGGGCTAAACTACATCCCCTGAGTCGCACGCTACGAGGAACTTTGATGAACGCTCACTTCCCCTGGTCCGGTGCCCGCGCGGTGTTCGCGCTCACACTGGTGCCCCTCGCCGTCGCCCTCGTCGGCTGCGTCACCAAGACCGACGGCGACGTCATCCCCTGGTCCGAGCCCGGTCGGGACAACGATCTCGACGGCTACTCCCCCAACGAGGGCGACTGCGACGACTACGAGCCGCTGGTCAATCCGGACGCCGTCGAGGTCTGCGACGGGATCGACAACAACTGCGACGAGGTCATCGACGCCGACGCCGAGGACGCGCCGACCTGGTACATCGACTACGACGGCGACACCTACGGCGGCTCCAGCGCCTACGACGTGGTGAGCTGCGATCAGCCCGAGGGCTACGTCAGCGACGGCACGGACTGCGACGACGACGAGCCGCTGGTCAACCCCAAGGCGGACGAGATCTGCGACGGGATCGACAACAACTGCGACGAGCTGGTCGACGAGGACGCGGTCGATGAGTCGACCCTCTGGTACATCGACGCCGACGGCGACGGCTGGGGCACCGACGAGTACACCATCAAGCAGTGCACCCAGCCCAAGGGCTACGTCATCGAGCTCGGCGACTGCGACGACCTGGACGTCGAGGTGAACCCCGACGCCGAGGAGGTCTGCGACGAGGTCGATAACAACTGCAACGACTCGATCGACGAGGACGTCATCGAGACCTTCTACCTGGACCTGGACGGCGACGGCTACGGCGTGGAGGGTGACAGCGAGGTGATCGAGGGCTGCGAGGCCCCCGCCGGCTACACCATCAACCCCGGCGACGACTTCGACTGCGACGACGGCGACGCCTGGATCCACCCCGGCGCGGCCGAGCTCTGCGACGGGGCCGACAACGACTGCGACGAGGACACCACCGACGAGGATCGGGCGACCTGGTTCACCGAGAAGACCGCCACGGACCTGAGCATCGACCTCGGCGGCGGCACCGCCAGCGTGGCGGTGGAGTTCAGCGTGGACGACGACGGCGAGCTGCGGTTCTGCGACGGGACGTGGTTCGTCAACCTCGAGATCGACGGCGCCGAGGTGAGCGTCACCAGCCTGAACGGCGCGGACGTCACCACCCTCGACGGCGCCGGCACCGGCTCGGTGCTCACGGTCCAGTCCGGGGCCAACCTGACCCTCGACGGCCTGACCGTGACCCACGGCGAGGCCTCCCAGGGCGCGGGGCTCTACCTCTCCTACGCCAACGCCACGGTCCACGACGCCATCATCACCGAGAACGACGCGGACGATGACGGCGGCGGCGTGTACGTCTCCGGGGCCGTGCTGGACATCAGCAACACCACCATCACCGAGAACATCGCCACCAACAACGGCGGCGGGCTCTACGTCTACGGCGGCTCCGAGGTGACCATGGACGACGTGATCGTGCTCTCCAACGGCGCGGGCGGCGACGGCGGCGGCATGTACGCCTACGCCATCTCCACGGTCAGCCTGGAGGACAGCACCATCACCAACAACACCGCGGGCGAGGACGGCGCGGGCATGGTCGCGGGCTACTCCACCCTGGTCTCCTTCGACGGCGTCAGCCTCTCGGAGAACGACGCCGGGGACGACGGCGGCGGCATCTACCTCTTCGGCTTCGCGGAGCTGGCCTCGCTGGACTCGGGCATCACCGGCAACTCCGCGCTCAACCGCGGCGGCGGCATGTTGATCTACGACGCCGAGGCGGATCTGAACGACACCAACCTCTCCACCAACGACGCGGCGGAGGGCGGCGGGGCCTACCTGGACTCCGCGGCCGTGCTGGACGCCTCGGACTGCTTCGTCGGCGAGAACAACCCCGAGGACATCAAGGTGCTGAGCGGAGTCACCTACGACTACGGCGGCACCTCCAGCTTCGAGTGTGACGAGGACGCCTGCCAGTAGATGCCAGGCGGAAGCGTGCGTGCGCGAAACGGGTACCGGGGGGGCTGGCTCGTTAAGGGTTGGGAATGAAGCCCAATCGCGCAATCAACCTCGCAGTCGTACTGATCCTCCTCCTCTGGTTCGGATTCGGTACGGCCATCGCGCTCGCCGTTGACTACCTCTGGTTCGATGCACTGGAGCACGGCACCCTCTTCATGACCTCGCTGAAGGCGCAGGTCGGGATCTGGTTGGCGGTCTTCGCCCTCGCCGTGGTGGCGATCGGGCTGAACGCCCGAGCGGCCTGGAAGGACGCGCCCATCAACTTCGGCGTGCTGGGGAGCGGCGGCGAGACCGAGCTGCGGATCTCCTCGTGGCAGATCGAGCGCATGGCCCGTCAGGCGGTCGTGGTGCTGGTCGGCCTCCTCTCCCTCGGCTTCGCCAACGGCGTCTCCCGGGCCTGGATGGAGGTGCTCGCGTACCTGAACCGGGAGCCCTTCGGGGTCACTGACCCGGTCTTCGGGCGGGACATCGGCTTCTACTTCTTTGAGCTCCCGGTCTACGAGCTCGTGCACCAGCTCTTAATCGGGCTGTGCTTCGTCTCCCTGGCCTTCGTGGCCGGCGTCCACTTCCTGCGGGAGCAGCTCCGCGTGCCCCGCGTGGCCGAGGGCATCCCGGACGCGAAGGTGCTCACCATCGGCCCCGGCGTGGACGTGCTGCGGCAGCTGGAGCAGGGCCCCCAGAAGCGCGGCCTGAGCGACAGCGGTCGGGCGCACCTGCTCAACCTCGGCGCGGTGTTCTTCCTGCTGCTGGGCGTGGGCTTCTGGCTGCGGCGCTTCGACCTGCTGTTCGAGCGCACCGGCGCGGTGTTCGGCGTCGGCTACACCGACATCAACGCCCACATCCCCGTGCTGTGGGTGATGTGTGGCGTGGCCGCCGTGGCCGCCGTGTCGCTCATCGCCTCCGTCTTCCGCGGCGGCTGGCGCGTGCCCGCCTTCACCGTGGGCGGCTTCTTCGCCGCCAGCGCCATCCTGAACGGCATCTACCCGCCGCTGGTGCAGAAGTTCTTCGTCACGCCCAACGAGCTCCAGGTCGAGAGCGAGTACCTGGAGCACAACATCCAGGCGACGCGCGAGGCCTACGGCTTCGCCGACATCGAGGTCAAGCCCTTCGAGGCCGCCACGGACCTCACGATGGAGGACATCGACTCCAACCCGCTGACGATCAAGAACGTCCGCCTCTGGGACACCACTCCGCTGCTGACGACCTACAGCCAGCTCCAGGAGATCCGGCTCTACTACGACTTCGTGAGCGTCGACGTCGACCGCTACGAGATCAACGGCGAGCTGCGACAGGTGATGCTCTCCGGGCGCGAGATGAACGTCCACAACCTCTCGTCTCAGGCGCAGACCTTCGTCAACCAGCGCCTGCAGTACACCCACGGCTACGGACTCACCATGAGCCCCGTCAACGTGGTCACCGAGGAGGGCCTGCCGGAGCTGTTCATCAAGGACATCCCCCCGCAGACCGTCTCCCCCGAGCTGGAGATCACCCGCCCGGAGATCTACTACGGCGAGCTGACCGACGAGTTCGTGCTGGTGCGCACCAACGGCGAGGAGTTCGACTACCCGCTGGGCGATCAGAACCAGTACACCCGCTACGAGGGTGCGGGCGGCGTGGACATCGGCTCCCTGGGCCGGCGCCTGCTGTTCTCCTACTACTTCAAGAGCGCGGACGTCCTGCTCTCCAACTACCTGACCGAAGAGAGCCGCGTGCTCTTCCGTCGCCAGATCGTCGAGCGCGTCACCCGCCTCGCCCCCTTCCTCCACTTCGACTCCGACCCCTACCTCGTCATCAACGAGGGCCGGCTCTTCTGGATCCTCGACGCCTACACCGTCAGCAGCCGCTACCCCTACTCCGAGCGCCACCGGGGCAGCTTCGGCAGCCGGGCGAACTACGTGCGGAACTCGGTCAAGGTGGTGATGGACACCTACAACGGCGACGTGAGCTTCTACATCTCCGACTCCGAAGACCCGATGGTCCGGGTCTACGACCGGGTGTTCCCCGGCACCTTCAAGGCGCTGGAGGAGATGCCCGAGGGGCTGCGCTCCCACCTGCGGCACCCGGCGGACCTGTTCCGGCTCCAGGCCGACATGTACCGCACGTACCACATGACCGACCCCAACGTGTTCTACAACAAAGAGGACATGTGGGAGTTCCCGACGGAGCTGTACAGCGGCAGCGCCCGGATCATGGAGCCGTACTACCTCATCATGAAGCTGCCGGATGAGGAGCGGGCGGAGTTCATTCAGCTCCTGCCCTTCGTCCCCACCAACCGGGAGAACATGATCTCCTGGATGGCCGCGCGCTCGGACCCGCCGCACAACGGCGAGCTGCTCCTCTACCAGTTCCCCAAGCAGAAGCTCATCTTTGGCCCCCGCCAGATCGAGTCCCGCATCGACCAGGATCCGGAGATCTCCGAGCAGATCACCCTCTGGAGCCAGTCCGGCAGCCGCGTCGTGCGCGGGAACCTGCTGGTCATCCCCATCCGCGACTCGCTGATGTACGTGGAGCCCCTGTACCTGCAGGCGGAGTCCAGCCAGCTCCCGGAGCTGAAGCGGGTGCTGGTGTCCTACGAGAAGCGCATCGCCATGCGCGAGACCCTGGACGAGGCCCTGCTGGCCGTGTTCGACCTGGAGGACGTCGCCGAGCGGCTGCCCACCGGGCGCGAGCAGCGCCAGGAGGAGCGCGCGGCCCGAGAGGCCCGGGAGGACGTCGGCGAGGGCAGCGGCGTGTCTCGCGACCGGGAGATCCCCGTCGAGTGGCAGGTGCTGGTGAACGACGCCGTCCGGCAGCTCGACGCCGCGGAGGCCGCCCAGCGCTCGGGTGACTGGGCGCTGTACGGCGAGGAGCTGTCGAAGCTCCGCGACACCGTCCGTGAGCTGGAGGCCGCTGGCGTCATCGAGCCCAGGCCTGAGAACACTGAGAACACTGAGAACACTGAGGACGGCGAGTAGCCGCTACCAGCGGTCCAGGGTCAGCCCCAGGTGCACCCCCTCGTTGCCATCTTCGTCCACCATGGGGGCGAAGGTGGGGCGGAGGGTGCCGGGCAGATCGATCCGGGCGAGCCGACCCGGCAGCGGCGGCAGCGCGCGGGCGGTCCCGTCGGCGGACTGGCCGCGGGTGAGGAGCGCGCCGGTGACCATGCCCGCGACCGAGCCGATGCCGCTGGCCGCGGCGACCTGGGGGCTGTTGTCGGTGAACATGGCCGCGCCCAGCGCGCCGAGGGTCGCGCCGCTCAGGCCGCCGAGCTGCGCCCCGAGGGTGTCGCGCGGCGCCATGCCCACCGCGGGGCTCACCATGACGCCGCCCGCCACCAGGAACAGATCGCCCACGATGGTGCTGGAGAGGATGTAGCCGCTCCTCTCCCACTGGGCGTCCGCGGCGGCGGGCACGATGGCGCCGTACCACGCGCCCCAGATCGCCGAGGTGCCGAGGAAGGCCATGGCGCCGGGGTTTGGATCCACCACCGGCGAGGCCGCCAGCAGGCCGGCTGAGACCCCCGCAGTGCCGACGAGGACGAGGCCGCCGTACTGGGAGCTCAGGTCGAAGGCGTCACGATCGTCGGCCACGGCGCCCAGCGCGATGCTCTCCGCGAGCGCGAGCGCGGTGCCGACGCCGACCATGCTCCAGTCGTGGCTGTCCGGGGAGAGCGGCTCGTAGAGCAGCGGGCCCGCCGCGAGCCCCGCCGCGCCCATCGGCAGCATGACCCGGAGGAGCGTGCGGTCCTCCGCCGCGCCCAGCAGCGGGATCCCCGCCCCCAGCGCGTTGCCGACGGCCGCCCCGTAGAGCCCCAGCGAGGTCTGCTGTGTGGAGAGCGGGCGGATCTCCGTCAGCGTGAAGGCGCCGGCGACGCCGGCGTGCACCGTGAGCCGGACGAGCCCGCTCTGGAGCAGATCCCGGCGGTCGAGGGCGTAGGGCAGCAGGCCGCCGATGACCGCCGCCTCCGAGGCGACGACCCCCGCGAAGTAGACGTCGTCGCCCTCCAGATACCAGGCGTCCTGGAGCGCGAGGCCCGCGCCGAGGCCGACAGTGGAGCCCGCCAGCGTCGCCACCGCCCGGGTCGGGCCCGGATCGTTGCGCTTGCTGCCGAGATCCGAGAGGCCGCGCCCGAGCTGAAAGCCCAGGTAGCCGGCCGCGTCCATCTCCAGCACGTCCACTGGATCCGGGGTGTTCGCCATCCCGCGAAGCCCCAGCGCCGCGCCGCCGGAGACCCCCAGCACCCGGTAGAGCGCGCCGAGCTCATCGCGCTTCAGCGTGTTGGGGTCGGTGAGGGGGTCGTGCAGCGCCGTGGTGGTCAGGCTGGCGGCGGTCAGGCCCCAGCCCACGCCGCTGGTGAAGAGCAGGCCCTGGCCGTCGCTGATGGCCCGATCTTTTGCGTAGATGAGGCCGCCGCCGACGCCGATGAGCGCGCCGCCGGTCCCGCCGATCGCCGGCCCCGCGTCGAACTGGCCCCAGGTGCCGACGGCTGAGAGCAGCACCCCGCCCGCCGCGCCGCTGCTGAGCATGAAGAGCGCGCTCCCGGCGGGATCCGACGCCCCCGCCGGGTCGCCCAGCTCGGCGAGCACGGCCGGGTAGTACGCCTGCATCGTCGCCACCGCCGACCGCCGCAGCGTGTTGGGCAGATCGTCGTCGTTGGCGAGCTTCCACAGCGCCTGGGCCGCGCTCGGGGTGCCCAGCTCACCCAGCATCGTGAGCCCGGCCTCGCGCACGCTCATGGAGAAGTAGGTGCTCTGGGCCGCCATCTCGCCGATCTCAGCCGCCCCCGGATCCGTCAGGTTGGCCGAGACCTCCAGCGCCAGCTTCTGCACCTCGGGATCCCGATCCTGGGCGGCCGCGCGCAGGAAGGGCAGCGCCCAGGCGCTGCCGGAGAGGCTCAGCGTCTCCGCCGCCTCGACCCGGTTCTCCATCGGCTGCCGGTCGTCAATCAGCGTCACGCCCGCGCTGATCAGCGCCTCCAGCGCCGCGTGCTTCGCGCTGCCGGCCTCCAGCGCTTCGATCTGCGCCTGCGCCGTGTCGAGCTGCGTCTGGAGGGAGACGTTGGCGTCCTCCAGCGCCTGAGCCCGGCGCTCGCTCTCCGGCGGCTCCTCCGCATCCTGTGCGAGGGCTGGCATCGACAGCGTCAACAGCGTCAGCAGCATGGTGGCAACATAGTGTGGGTGTCTCCTGCCGCGATTATGCCGCCAACGAGGGCTCTGTGCAGATCAGCATCGACAACACCTGGGACGGACAGTCCGCCCACGCCAGCGAGATCGCCCGCCTGACCCTCTCCGCCGAGCCCGGCGTGCTGCGGATCGACGTGGACGCCCCCTTCCACGCCGACCCCGCCCCAGCGCACCCCGTCGGCCCCACCTGGGGGCTCTGGGACTACGAGGTGGTCGAGCTGTTCCTCCTCGGCCCCGACGGTCGCTACACCGAGATCGAGCTGGGCCCCCACGGTCACCACCTGGTGCTCCAGCTCCACGGCGTGCGAAGCGTCACCGCCCGGGAGCTGCCGCTGGACTACGCCGTTCGCGTCCAGGGCGGGCGCTGGACGGCGACCGCCCGCATCGAGCGCGCCCTGCTGCCGCCGGGCCCGCGCCGCCTGAACGCCTACGCCATCCACGGATCGGGCGCCGCCCGCCGCTACCTCGCCCACGCCCCCGCGCCGGGGCCCGCCCCGGACTTTCACCGCCTCGACTCGTTTCGCCCGGTCGTGCTGCCGCGGTGAGCCGCGAGAGCCTCACTCGCCGCAGACGTACTCGGTGACCTCAAGGGATTCGATGAGGTGGTAGTTGGTGAGTCCGCCGGTGCCGGCGGTGAAGCCTACATAGGCGGGAAAATCGAAGCCGACCGCGTCGCCGCCGACCGTGATCTCTTGATCGATGTAGATGACCTCATCAATGGCGATCGTGATGAAGGGGGCCTCCACGCTGACCTCCATGCTGTGCCAGCCGTTGTCCTCCATCTCCGGCAGCACCACCCACACCGCCGGGTCGTCCACGTCCCCGTCGAAGGTCAGCATCAGGTGGTCCTGCTCGGTTGGATCCTGGCCGTCGTTGAAGTAGGTGTCGACCTCGATGGACCAGCCGGGCAGCGCGGGTCCGGCGGTGCAGTCCGCGTCGCCGCCGTAGCCGATGCCGCAGCCGGTGCCGCCCAGGAAGGTGGTCATGCGGTCCGCGTCCAGCGCCGTCAGGGAGATGCCGTCCGCGCCGCTGCCGTCGCCGATGAAGAAGTTGAAGCGGATCTGCACCGAGCCGCCGTCGACCTCGCTGTCGGTGGCGAAGGCGGTGCCCACCACGTTGGTGGCGTCGTCGGTCAGCTCCAGCCAGTCATTGACCGTGTCCCAGCTGGCGGCGCCCTCGAAGTGCCAGCCGCTGATGTCCAGCTCGTCGGAGGTGTAGCCCGCCTGCTGGCAGACGGAGAGGGTGTCCTCGGCGGTGTTGCCGCAGGAGTCGGTCACCGTGAGGCGCAGCTCGTGGTCGCCCTCGCTGCGCCCGGCGTAGGCCCAGCTCGCCTCGGCGAGCCCCGAGGCGTCGGCGGGGGCGCTGCCGAGCACACCGTCGGCGCTGGAGAGCCAGGCGATCGAGAGGGCCTCGGCGGGGTCTTGATCGTCGGAGACCTGGCCGGTGAGGGTGACGGGCCCGCCCACGTCGAGGGTCGCGGCGTCGGCGGGGGAGGTGATGAGGGCTGAGGGCGCGCCGTCGAGGGCGGCCTCCAGGGGGACGCGGACCTCGGGCTCGTCGGGGTCGTTGCTCTCGAAGCGCAGGCTGCCCGCGCCCTCGGTGCCGATGAGGGCGACCCGCTGGGACTCACCGGCCTCCAGCGAGAACGCGCCGACCGGCGCCGCCAGGGACCAGCCGTCCGCCTCCAGGGAGGTGGCGTCGACCTCCAGGGTGCCGCCGCCCACGTTGGTGACGGTGACCTCGCGCTCTCCCTCCACACAGAAGACCTGGGAGATGCTCGGCGGCTCCACCTGGATGTCCGGCTCCTCGCCGCCCTCGACGTCGTTCTCGGCGCTGAGTTTGTAGTCGGAGCAGCCCTGCAGACAGGTGAGGAGCGTCAATATCAGCAGGCGACGCATGGGGACTCCCGGAGGGGGCGGTCAAAATATCACGGTAGACTCCGGGTGTACGCGGTCTCAGGAGCCTGCTTGCGCTACGGACTGACGACCCGCCTGGAGCCCGTTCACCAGTGGTCGGGCGCCTCGGACCGCCCCGCCCCCATCGTCGCCCTGCACGGCTTCACGGGCAGCGGCGAGGACTTCGGGCCGCTGGCGCCGCTGCTGGAGCGGGAGTTCCTGGCCCCGGATCTACCCGGCCACGGCGGCGCGCAGGCTTCGATGAGCGCCGCCTCCTACAGCATGGAGCGCGCGGTCGGCGGGCTGGCCGAGCTGCTGGACCGGCGCGCGGCGGCCCCGGCTGTGTTCATGCGCCCGGTGCTGCTCGGCTACTCCATGGGCGGCCGGATCGCCCTGAGCTTCGCGGCGGCCTTCCCCGAGCGGCTGGCGGCCCTGGTGCTGGTGGGCGCGAGCCCCGGACTCGCGGACGAGGAAGCCCGCGCGGCGCGGCGAGCGGCTGACTCGGCGCTGGCGGATCGCATCGAGGCCGAGGGCGTGCTCGCCTTCGCAGAGCGCTGGGCGAAGCACCCGATCATCGCCTCCCAGGCGCGCATCACCCAGCCCTACCTGCGGGAGATGCGGCGGCGGCGGCTGGGCAATCGGCCGTGGGGGCTCGCCAACAGCCTGCGCGGCGTGGGCACCGGCGCCATGCCGTCGGTGTGGGGTGCGCTACCGGACCTCCGGGTGCCGACGCTGCTGCTGACCGGCGAGGAGGATCTGAAGTTTCGGGGGATCGCCCGGGAGATGCGCGCGCTGATGCCCGAGGCTCGACATGAGGTGATCCCCGGCGCGGGCCACTGCGCCCACCTGGAGCGCCCCGAGGCGACCGCGGCTGCGATACAGACCTTCCTCGATGCGATCTCCAGCGAGGAGTGACCCCCCCACAGTGAGAAGCTCTCATGGCCTTTGAGCACCAGACCACCGTGCTGTTCAGCCAGGTCGACGCCGTCGGCATCGCCTTCTTCGGCCGCGCCTTCGAGATGTGTCACGAGGTGCTGGAGGCCATGCTGGCCGCCGGCGGGATGCCCCTGCACGCCATCCTCGACGGCGGCGAGTGGGCCATGCCCCTCGTGCACGCCTCGGCGGACTTCAAGCGCCCCATGAAGCTCGGGGATCGCATCACGATCCACATGGAGCTGGCCGAGATGAGCGGCGGCTCGCTGACCTTCGCCTACGCCCTGCTGGGGGAGTCCGGTGACCTGCGGGCCAACGTGAAGCTGGTGCACGCCTTCATCGACCGCAAGCGCTTCAAGGGACGGCGGGCGCCGAAGGAGGCGCTGGAGGTCTTCGAGCGGGCGGGGATGACCCTGCCCTGAGCGCGTGATGTTGTAGCCTGATGGGGATGCTCGGCTTGTCTCCGGGGGGCGCGCTGTTGAGCTGCGCGCCCAAAGACGACGGCGCGTTCGCGGGGGCGCCGACGGGCGATGAGGTGGCGGTCACCTGGCCCGACGGCGAGGTCTCCGTGTTCGGGGGTGTCGGTGTTCGTCGGGTGATAACGACTCCCCGAGGGCTATAATGCGGGGGTGACGAACGCTGACCCGTCTCCCTCTCGCCGCCGTACACCGCTGGTGTACAAGCTGCTCCTGGCGCTGGGTTCGGCGGTGCTGGCCGTGGTGGGGTTGGAGGTAGGGCTGCGGCTGATCGGGCCCATCGGCCCCGAGTTCGTGCTGGACGTCGAGATCAGCGAGATGCCGCCGGAGCTCTTCCACCCGGACCCGGAGTCCGGCTTCCGCGCCATGCCCAACGTGGAGGGCACCTACACCACCGTGGAGTTCAGCAACGTCGTCCGAACCAACCACTACGGGCTGCGCGGCGATCAGATCGGGCCTAAGTCCCGCGGCGGGCTGCGCGTGTTGGCGGTTGGGGACTCGTTTACGTTCGGCGCGCAGGTGGAGGAGGACGAGACCTTCTCGGCGAGGCTGGGGCCGCTGCTGAGCGAGCGGATCGGGCGCCCCGTAGAGGTGCTCAACGCCGGGGTCGACGGCACGGGCACCTACCAGCAGGTGGCCATCCTGAAGCAGCTCAAGATGCCGCTTCAGGCCGACGCCGCCGTGATGGCCTACTACCTGGGCAACGATCCCCTGGACAACAAGGTCTTCGAGACGGCGACGGCGCCGCTGGCGTCCATGACCCAGGAGGCGGCCGAGGCGCTGACCGCGCGGGGTCGCCGCAACCGGGAGCTGGCCTCGTGGTCTCGCATCTACGCGTACTTCCTGGCGACCAGCCTGCTGTCCTACGGCGAGGAGGACTTCCGGGTCGCCATGCAGATCGACGCCATCCGGGTCTTCGGTGAGCCCGAGGTGCGCGCGGAGCTGCTGCCCTACACCGAGGACGCGCTCGCCCTCTACGCGCGGACCTGCGAGCAGCAGCAGATCGTGTGCTTCCTGGCGCTGATCCCGCCGCTGTTCGCGGTGAATGACCGGCGGGCCAACGCGACCTTCAGGGCCTTCGGGATGGACCCGGAGCAGGCCGACATCGACGCTGTGGCGCGGGAGATCATCGCCGCGGCGCCGCCCTCGCTGCATGTGCTGGACCTGACGCCGGCGATCCGGGCGGCCGCCGAGGACGAGGAGCTCTACTACCGCTTCGACGCGCACTGGAACGCCGAGGGCCATCGGGTCGCCGCCGACGCTATGGCCGACGCTATCGCCCTGCCGCTGAAGAAGGCGCTCGATGAGAAGCTGGACCGACAGCTACAGCACTGATTACGACGCGGGCGCCAGGACGGTGAGGAAGCGGGGCGTCGGGTTCTGGCAGGTGTTGCAGAAGAGCCCCAGCAGCCACGTGCCGTCGTCCGTGATGCCGGTGAAGGGCGCGCTGCCCTCGACCTCGCTCAGGGTGATGGAGGTGCGCTCGGAGACCTCGAGCCCCCAGCTCTCGGCGGCGATGTCCCGCAGGAAGAAGAAGTCGTCCTGGAGCACGCTCAGATCCTGGTCGTAGCGGGCGAGCAGCAGCTCATCGAGCTTGTGAACCGAGACCTCGTTGCCCAGTGGATCCGTCGTGAGCCCGCCCCAGTCCAGCTCGATCTCGGCGCCCTCCTGCAGGTAGACGATGTCCAGAGAGCCCAGATCCACGTCCGCCTCCAGCAGCGCGGTGCTGTCGCTGTAGGTCGCGCTGAGGCTGGCGCTGGTGGGATCGGCGTCGAGGAACATCAGGCTGTGGAAGCTGTTGCTGGAAGCGTCCAGCAGGGAGACGAGCCAGGCGCCCTGGCCGTCCTCGAAGTAGGTCTGGGGGTTCGGGTAGACCCCCCCGATGTTGAACTCGCTCAGGGCGCAGCGCTGGGACTTGGACTCACAGGTCGTGTAGAGGCTGATGTCACCTTGATCCAGCGTGTCCTGGGCGATGCCCTCGGCGACCTCGTCAGCGGTCTGGTTGGTGAAGACCACCAGCCAGGCCTCCTCGACGTCGACCGCGGGGTCGATCGGCTTGCCGTAGAAGTTGGTCGTCAGCCCCGACCAGTCGACGACGACGTCGCCGTACTCCTGCAGCGGCACGGACGTCACGCTCAGCTCGGAGGTGTAGGAGAAGTTGTTCTCGTCCGAGAGCGCGCAGGGAGACTCGCAGGGCTCGATGGGCGCCTCCGCGCTGTCATCGGTTGCGGGCTCCTTGTCCGTACACGCGGCGGTCAGCAGGAGCGCGAAGAGGGCGGTGACGACTGGCACGAGGCGCCTCGGGCTGGGGTTATACTGGGGCCGACCCGGTTCGGGGAGACACTTGGCATCCAAGGACGTTCTACCGCCTTTCGGAGCGACCCGCGCCCGGGGGCTCCTCTTCATCGGGCTCCTCGCCGCCGCGGGCTGCTCAGGCAAGGACGAGCTGCCGCCGCCGCCGGGCACGGACGACGGCGCCGCGGATGACACCCAGCCCGACGACACCGGCCCCGACACGACTGACCCCGCGGACGACACCGGGGCGGAGACCGGGCTCGACACCGCGCCCGATGAGACCGGCGCGCCAGACACCGACGCACACGCGGGCGCGCGCCTGGAGGCGGGCGGTGTGGTGACCTGCGCGGATCCCTCGGCCCGTGAGGCGTCGCCGATTGAGAGCTGGAACCCCGGCGGCGATTGGGAGAGCCAGGACTGGATGACCCCCGACACGGTGGTGGCTGGAGCCGGGGTGACCGTCGCGGATCTGACCGGGGACGGGCTGCTGGACATCGTGCTGCCGCACTGGGAGCAGGATCAGCTCTTCGTGGCCCGGGCCGGCGGCGGCTTCGACGACAAGACCGCGACCCACTGGCCCTCCGAGGTGACCTCCAACAGCGCCACCGCCACCGTCGCGGACATCGACGGCGACGCGGATCTGGACCTGTACCTCTGCAACATGGAGGGCGACGATCACCTGCTCATCAACGACGGCAGCGGCCACTTCTCCGACGGCACCGCCGCCGCGGGCCTGAGCGGGCGCGACCGGCGCTGCATGGGCAGCAGCTTCGGCGACATGGACGGGGACGGCGACCTCGATCTCTTCGTCGCTGACTACCTCTGGTGCCTGGGAGACCCCGAGACCGGCGAGACCGTGTGCGATCGGGATCCCGACACCCTCTCTCCCCAGTCGCTGTGGGAGAACCAGGGCGACGGCAGCTTCGTCGACGTCTCCGAGAGGCTCTCCCGCGACACCCTGGTGCACTCCCTGATGCACGGCTCGGTCTGGATCGACGTGGACCTCGACGGCGATCAGGATCTGTACGTGCTCAACGACTCCCGCGAGGAGATCGCCTGGGTCGAGCCCAACCTCCTGTACCTGAACGACGGCGCCGGCGGGCTCACCCGGGTCGAGGAGGGCTCCCAGGCGGAGCTGGCCATGGCCTCCATGGGGCTCGCGGTCGGCGACCTGAACGGCGACGAGTACCCGGACCTGTTGATCTCCGACAACTACGGGGTGGTGCTGCTGGAGTCGCTGGGGCTGATGGACTGGTTCAACGGGGCGCTGGCCCGGGGGCTGGACGTGAGGCCCACCGAGACCGACCGGGAGACCGGCTGGGGCACGCTGCTGGAGGACTTCGACAACGATCGGGATCTGGACACCGCGGTCGTCTTCGGGGTGCTCTTCCCCGACGGCGAGTCCTTCGGCGCCATGGAGCAGCCCGACGCCCTCTTCCTCCAGGGCGACGACGGTCAGTTCGAGGAGATCGCCGACGCCTGGGGCTTCTCCGACACCCACGTCGGGCGCTCGCTGGGCATCATCGACATCGACGGCGACGGCTGGATGGACTTCCTCCGCAGCCCGCTGAACGGGCCCGCGATGCTGCACCGGGGGCGCTGCGGCGCCGAGGGCTGGCTGGAGGTGCACCTCCGGGACGACGCGACGCCCAACCGCTTCGGCGTCGGCGCCCGGGTGCGGCTGACGACCGGCGGCGAGCGCCAGCTCCGATGGATCTTCGCGGGCGGCACCAGCATCCACACGAGCCTCCAGCCGCAGGCCCACTTCGGCCTGGGCGACCCTGAGACGTTCGACGCTGTCGACACCCTCGAGATCCTCTGGCCCGACGGCGCCACCAGCACCTTCACCGACGTCACCCCCAACCAGCGGGTGACGATCACGCGAGAGTCCCTTTGAAGTCCGTGATGTCCCGATTGCTCCAGGCGCTGCTGTTGACCGTACTCGTCGCCTGCTCGGGCAAGGACGAGCTGCCGCCGCCGCCGGGCGCGGACAGCGCGACCTCCGACACCACCGGGCCGGGCACCGGCGACGGCGACGACACGGGAACCACGGACTCCGATGAGCCGGCGCCGGAGCTGGAGTGCGAAGAGACCGGCATGGTGAGCGCCGTGAGCGCCGAGGTGACCGAGAAGGTGAACACGGTGGTGCGCGTGCGCTGGACCACCGAGGAGCCGCAGGTGAGCCAGGTGCTCTTCGGACAGAGCGCGGACTACGACATGGCCACCGCGATGGAGACCGAGCCCACCACCGAGCACGTCGCGCTGCTGCGCGGCCTGAAGGCCAACGCCCGCCTTCACTACCGGGTCGTCGTCGACGACGGGGCCGTGCACTGCTCCGATGACGCGACCATCGAGACCGGCGGGCTGCCCTCCTCCCTGCCCGAGGTCTCGCTGGAGGCCAACGACGAGGCCCGCTCCGTCGGGGGCTACACCGCCGTCCCCATCGTCTCGGGCGACGTCACCAGCAGCACCATCGCCCTCTTCGATCAGGACGGCGACTACGTCTGGTACTACGAGTTCGACGGCGGGCTCTCCATGCGCGCGACCGTCTCCCGCGACGGCGAGTGGGTGCTGTTCAACTACGTGCCCCAGTCCCCCGCGGATCAGGGCGCCATCTACCGGGTCTCCTGGGACGCCGAGACCGTCGAGACGATCGAAGTCCTGGACATGCACAACGACTTCGTCGAGCTGCCCGGCGGTGATCGCTACGCCTCCCTGCAGTGGGAGACCCGGGAGTTCGAGCACGAGGGCGAGACCCGCCACATCGTGGGCTCACGCATCATCGAGTTCGACGCGACGGGTGAGGTCGAGGTCATCTGGAGCACCTTCGACGAGCTGACGCTGGACCTCTCCGAGGTGTACCCGCCCCTGCTGGCCTCGGACGAGCTGGAGGACTGGACCCACCTGAACTACCTGCACTACGACGAGGACAGAGACGCCTACCTGATGCCGGCCTTCCATCAGGAGATGGTGTTCAGCGTGGACCGGGGCACGGGCTCGCTGAGCTGGGTGCTGGGCGGCGCCCAGAGCAGCTTCGAGATCCAGGGCGACGCGGCCATCGTGTTCCCGCACAGCGTCGTCAACGTCGGCGACCGGGTGATGGTCTTCGACCACGGCGAGGCCACGGAGTGCTCCCGGGCGGCCCTGTTCAGCATCGACGAGACCGACGGCACCGCCGCCGAGGACTGGGCGTACTACTCCGAGGACTGCCTGCTGGTCTACTTCATGGGCTCCGCCAACCTGCTCTCGAACGACAACCTGCTGATCACCTGGTCCACCTCCGGGCAGATCGACGAGATCACCCCCGACGGTGAGCTCGTCTGGCGCGTGGGCACCGCCATCGGCGCGGCCTTCGGCTTCGGCGCGCGCGTCGGGGGAATCTACCCATGAGCCTGCTGCTGCTGGTGTTGGGGCTCGGGTGCTCGGGCAAGGACGAGCTGCCGCCGCCGCCCGGCGGTGACGGCGGTGATGACACCCAGATCGACGCCGACGATACGCAGACAGAGACGACCCCCGACGACACGGACACCGACACCGACACCACCGACACCGCCGACACCTCACTGCCTGACACCGACACGGGCGACACCACCGATGACACCGGCATCCCCCGCGTCGCCAGCCTGGAGGAGGGCGGGGTGGTGACCTGCGCGGATCCATCCGCCCGGGACGCTCAGCCGCTGGCGCTCTGGAGCCCGGGCGGGGACTGGGGCGACCAGGGCTGGGGCTACCCGGACAACGCCGTGGCCGGCGCCGGGGTGACCGTCGCGGAGCTGACCGGCGATGCTCTGTACGACATCGTGCTGTCCCAGTGGGGCCAGGACCAGCTCTACGTGGGACAGGCCGACGGCAGCTTCGCCGACGAGACCGCGACCCGCTGGCCCAGCGCGCCCTCCAACAGCGCCGCCAGCACCGCCGTGGACATCGACGGCGACGGGGATCTGGATCTGTACGTCTCCAACATGGAGGGGAACGACTACCTGCTCATCAACGACGGGACCGGCCACTTCGCCGACGGCACCGCCGCCGCGGGCTTCGCCAGCCGCGACCGCCGCAGCTTCGGCAGCGCCTTCGCGGACATGGACGGCGACGGCGACCTCGACGCCTTCATGATCGACTACCTCTGGTGCTTCGGAGAGGGCAACCCGTCGGACGAGCTGGAGCCGGACTGCGACCCGGAGCCCGAGGACGTCGACCCGCGCTCGCTCTGGGAGAACCAGGGCGACGGCAGCTTCGTCGACGTCTCCGACCGCCTCCCCCACGACGCCCTCACCGAGTCGCTGATGCACACGGCGGTCTGGATTGACCTCGACAGCGACGGCGATCAAGACCTGTACCTCGCCAACGACTACATCGACGTGACGCTGCCCTGGGTCCAGCCCAACCGTTTATTCTTGAACAACGGCGACGGCACCTTCGAGGTCGCCCCGGACGACACCTACGCGGAGATCGCCGTGCTCTCGATGGGCCTCGGCGTCGGCGACCTGAACGGCGACGAGTACCCGGATCTGTTGATCTCCGACAACTACAAGGTGACGCTGCTGGAGTCTCTGGGGCCGCTGCAGTGGTTCGAGAGCTCCCTCTCCCGGGGCATCGGCCTGGGCGACTCCCAGGAGGCCGGCTGGGGCACGCTGTTCGCGGACATGGACAACGACGGCGACCTCGACGCCCCCATGGTCTACGGCAAGATCTTCCCCTCGGACACCTTGTACGAGATCCAGCAGCAGCCCGACACCATCTACCTCCAGGGCGACGACGGCCAGTTCTCCCAGGTGGGTGACGCCTGGGGCTTCAATGACACACAGATCGCGCGCTCGCTGGGCGTGATCGACATCGACGGCGACGGCTGGATGGAGCTGATCCGGGGGGCGCTGGACGCCCCGGCGACGATCCACCGCAGCCGCTGCGGCGCGGAGGGTTGGCTGGAGGTGCACCTGCGGGACGAGGCGACGCTGAACCGGTACGGGATCGGCGCGCGGGTCCGGGTGACGGTCGGCGGGGAGAGCCAGATCCGTTGGATCCAGGCCGGCGGCACCAGCATCCACACCAGCCTCCAGCCGCTGGCCCACTTTGGCGTCGGAGGTGCTGCGAGCGTTGACAGCGTCGAGGTTCTCTGGGCCGACGGCAGCGCGGATATCTTCACAGACATCACCCCTGGCCAGCGCGTCACCGTCACCCGCCGCTGAGCAGCGATCGACTCAGAGTCCAGATGTGCGTCATGAGCCGAATAGTGGGAGAAGCCGTATCAGCTCCCGCGCAGAGTGCTCCGGGAGACCTTGCCCAGCTCCGTGCGCGGGAGGCTCGTGGCCCACTCGAACGCGTCGGGCACCTTGAAGCCGAGCAAGCGCTCGCGACACCAGTCGGCGAGGGCCTCGGGGTTGGGGCGATCGGCGCCGGGCGCGGAGACGAGCCAGGCGACGGGGCGCTGCCCCCAGCGGGCGTCCGCGCGGGCCACCACGGCGGCCTCGGACACAGCCTCGTGATCCTCCAGCACGGCCTCGACCTCAGCGGGATCGATGTTCTCACCGCCGGAGATGATGACGTCGTCCGACCGGCCGTGGACCTGGACGCGGCCCTCGTCATCGACGGCGCCCCGATCGCGGGTGACCATGCGGCCGCCGGGGGCGACGGGCCCCTCCACCGTGAGCAGCCCACCCTCGGCGGTGACGCGCGCGAAGGGCATGGCGGCGCCGACGTGGCCGCCGGGGGAGAGGTCGCCCGGGGCGCGGGTCGCGAGCTGTGAGGCCGCCTCGGTCATGCCCCAGGTGATCGCCACCGGCGCGCCGATGACCCGACAGCGCTCGATGAGCGCCTCGGGGGTCGCGCCGCCGCCGAGGAGCACGGCGCGCAGGCTGGTCGGGAAGGGGCGGGCCTCGCGGGCATCCAGCACCGCCGCCAGCATGGCCGGGACCAGCGAGACGAGGGAGGCGTCGCCGCGATCCAGGGCGCGGGCGACCGCCGCGGGATCGAAGCGATCGTGCAGGGCCACGGTGGTCCCGTAGAGGGCGCAGCGCAGGAGGATGGAGAGGCCGCCGACGTGGTTCAGCGGCAGGCAGCAGAGCCAGCGATCGGCTGGGTCGTGACCCAGCCGCATGGCGCTGCCGAAGGCGCTGAAGGTGAGCTGCGCGCCCGTGAGGTCGATGGGGCGCGGCGCGCCGGTGGTGCCCGAGCTCATCACGGTGAGCCGGACCTCCTCCAGAGGCCAGTCCCGCTCGGGGGCCGCCTCGACGCCGCTGACCGAGAGGCTGTCGCTGGGCAGCCCCGTGAGGGCCTCGCGCTGGTCGCCGCTCAGATCCTCGGGGGCGTACAGCGTGAGGGCCGGCGTGAGGATGGTGAGCGCCCGGCGCAGCTCATCGGGCGTGAGGGAGGGGGAGAGCGGCGCGGCGACAGCGCCCAGCCAGCTCACGGCGTGGAAGGCGGCGATCCACTGTTGGCTGGGGCCGCCGAGCAGCACCACCCTGTCTCCGGGGCGCACCCCACGCTCCTTCAGCGCCGCGGCCTTTCGAGCCGCCGCCGTCGCGAGCTCCGCGTAGGTCAGCGACCACCCGGCGCTGATCAGCGCCGGGTGACTCGGTCGGGCGCGGGCCGCGCTGGCCAGCGGGTGGGGGATGGTGGTCACGCCGGCGCCCTCGCCGTGAGCCGTGAGCCGCCGAAGGTGACCGTGAGGGGGCTGTCCGCGCGCATCACGCCCGCCGCGGCCTCGGGGCCCTCGGCGATGTCCCGGGCCAACAACCCGCCCGTGTCCAGCCCGCAGGGCAGCAGCCCGGCGGGGGCGGCGGCGGAGACCTGGAGGGCGCCGTAGCGCTCCACCGCCGCGCCGAGCACGGTGGTGACGATGCCGCGAAGACCGGCGTCATCAGCCTGTCGCAGCAGGCCCAGCGCGGCGCTCAGGCCGCCCACGAAGGTGGGCTTCACCACGATGACGTCGGCGGCGCCGCGCGCGATGATGTCCGCCACATCGCGCGGCGAGCGCACCGGAGCGTCCGCCGCGAGGGGCACGCCGAAGCGACGCAGCCGCGCCATGGCGTCGAGATCGCTCACGGGATCCTCAACACATTCGATCGACAGCGCGCCCAGCCGCTCCAGCATCCACCCGGCCTCGGCCTCGGTCCAGGCGCCGTTGGCGTCCAGGCGCAAGCTCACGCCGTCATCGATGAGCGAACGTACCGTGAGGATTCGCCGCAGATCAGCCTCCAAGCTCTCCGCGCCGAGCTTCAACTTGAGGGCGCCGGCGCCGGCCCGCGCGGCCTCCGCCGCGTCCCGTGCGTCGTGCACCAGGCGGCCCACGGCGACGACCTCCCGGGCCGCCGGGTTCAGCAGCCGCGCCACGGTCAAACCAGCGCGCCGGGCGGCGAGGTCCAGCAGCGCCTGATCCAGGGCGTGAGCCGCGCTGGGAGGCAGATCCAGCGCCGCGATGAAGGCGGCGATGTCCTCGGGGATCTCGGGGGCGTCGGCGCCCTCGATGCGCGCCGCCGCGATCGCCAGTCCGCGCTGGGCCATCAGCAGGGACTCCGGGCTCCACCCCGGCAGGGGGGCGGCCTCGCCGAACCCGACGACG
>Ga0316204_10005188_pt1 | contig 21989 bp, 14 predicted proteins | sample 6monrhotite_MG_2_FD_205661 | JGI IMG/M metagenome (GOLD analysis project Ga0316204, IMG submission 205661) | Microbial mat bacterial communities from mineral coupon in-situ incubated in ocean water Damariscotta River, Maine, United States -... | ecosystem: Environmental > Aquatic > Marine >... | reverse complement strand
ATTGGCAGGAAAATAGCCTATGTTAGCGGATCAATATGCTGTGATGACCGGGTTGTTATGACTATGAGCGGTGTATTTAACATTATTCGCCGAGGGTAAGCGTGCTCCCTATATTTTGGTCAAAAGCGTGTGGTTATTTTGTCACATTGCGTTTCAAATCCAAATTCAATGTCTCAAATACAAGCTTACCCAACTTTTTTGATAGTGGCGCAAAATGGCGACCGGCTTAGTTTCCCAATGATTGAGAATATGATGTTTGACTGGTCAAAACGAGCAACATCGGCTTCGAAAGTTTTTGGGAGGATACTACAATGAAAGTCGCGTTTACCGCAAAATCTTTGAAATCTGCACTATTCGCAGGTGCTGCTTTGGGTTGCTTCGCAACACCGAGTGTGTCTTTTGCACAATCTGAACAGGTGGATGATGAAGACAGCAATATCATCACCGTTATCGCACGTAAGCAGGAAGAAACACTACAAGAAGTGCCTGTTACCGTAACAGCGATTGGCGGCGATACACTGGACAAATATCAGGTTGATGAAATTGCCGACGTTACCAGCCGCGTTCCAGCTTTGAATGTGCAAGTTGGTGGCTCCGGTTCAGGCGGCCAGATCAGCTTGCGCGGTGTGGGGTCATCCAATATTTCGGCGTCGTTTGACTCGGCTGTAGCGTTCGATTTCGATGGCGTGCAAATCAGCACCATGCGTCTGGTTCAAGCAGGCTTTTTCGATGTTGCACAGATTGATGTGCTAAAAGGTCCCCAATCATTGTTCTTTGGTAAGAGTGCGTCTGCCGGTGTTTTTGCAGTGCGTTCAGCTGATCCGACACCCGATTGGGAAGTAGGGGTTAAAGTCTCGCAGGAATTTGAAGAAAATGGAACCACCGTGGGTGGCTATATTTCGGGGCCTTTGTCTGGGAAATTAGGCATTCGCCTTGCCGGCCAGTATCAAAATATTGAAGATTATGTCGATCTGGCTCCCGGAACGCCAGCTTTCACTCCGGGTGGCGCTTTCAAAACGAGCCGTGGCCTGAAAAACTTTGTCGGCAGGGCCACTTTGCAATGGGACCCATGGGATAATTTCAGTGCCAACATAAAGCTGAACTATCTGCGCAACGAAAATGATGGTGCTATTGCACATTCGGATATTAATTGCGGTCCCAATGGCCGTGCCGACGAAATTTTCGTTCTAGGTGGTGTCGCTATTCCATCCAACGCAGATTGTAATGATTCGGACGGCTTATACCATCATACAGATGCGCATCCTTCACTACGCATTTTGCCTCCGGGTGCGCCGGGTCTCGGGAAGTTACAAAACGGGCGACCATTTGGTGAAACGGATATCTTCTTTGGTCGTTTGAAATGGGATCTGGATGTTTCTGACACTTTAACCGTTTCTTCGGTTACCGGATATCTTAACCTCGATGCGGTCGACTTCGATTGTTACGGTTATGTTGGTGTTCTTCCTAATGGTGCACCAGGTGGTGTGGGTTGTAGTGATCCGAACAACCGAACCGAGCAATTCACTCAGGAATTTCGTCTTGCAAGTGATTTTGATGGAATGTTTAACTTCATGGTTGGTGGTTTCTACGAGAGCCGAGAGATCGATTTCGACACCACGCAGCTTGCGGTCAACATTGGATTGGTTGCACCTGATCCCATTACCGGAAGCACATTTGACTATCTGAAGCAGCATAACACAAAAACAGAGGCTATTTCTTTGTTCGGTAGTGTGACCCTTGATCTGACTGATCAATTGGAGCTCTCAGGCGGTATTCGTTGGACAGATGAAACGAAAACAAACACCATAACTGTGCCTTATGTGCACGCGTTTCTATCAGCGGGACCTGCGTTTATTCCAAGCGGTTTCTTCTCTGGTCCAATTAATTTTTCAGATTCAAACTTCTCACCAGAAGTCACGTTAAAATATCAGGCGACCCCGGATGTAAATATCTATGCGGCTTTCAAAACTGGGTTTAAATCTGGTGGCATTGATAATAGTGCGCTTCCATCTTCTAGTTTGCTAGGCTTCAATGATCCGAATCCAGCGGTTAGAGCAGCGGTTGCAAACGCGCTGATCTATCAGTCTGAAACGGGTAAGGGCGGCGAAATCGGTGTAAAATCACAATTTGCTGATCGCACGTTCACACTTAACGGCTCTTTGTTCTACTATGTGTTTGACGATCTTCAGGTCCAGAATTTTGACGCAACGACTATCCAATTTCAAACCTTCAATGCGAGTCAGCTGACCAGCCAAGGTGTTGATATTGAATTTGCTTGGATAACACCGTTGGAAGGACTCAACTTGTCGGGTGCGATTGCCTACACTGATGCAGAGTTTAGTGCGCCTTTTGTAACAACCTCTGGTCAGGACATTAATGGTCGGCAAGCGGCTCGAGCTCCTAAATTTGCAGGGAATATTGCATTCGACTTTACCGCGCCAGTTGGTGATTCTCTCGAGTTTGGGATCAATGGCAACCTGCAATATAGCGGTTCTTACTTTACCAACGAAGATTCTCTTACAGATCTACGGCAAGATAGTTACGTATCGATTGATGGTGCAATTTCTATCGGCGATCCGGACGGGTCTTGGAAATTCTCTCTTGTTGGTGTGAACTTGACCGATGAAATCTGGGTCAACACCAGTGGCGGTCGTCCGTTCCTAGCTCCAGCCGGCAATCCATTGGGATTACCAGCTGGCGATGATCTCGTGGTTACTCAAAACCGTGGCCGTCAAGTCTTTGTCGAAGGACGCTTTAAATTTTGATCAACTCTCCCGTTGATCATTAAATGGCCGGAACATTGGGGAATGTTCCGGCCTTTTTTATTGGGTCGAACAAAAGGCGTCGAGCATTTGTTCGACACCGGTTTTTTCTAGTTAAGTTGCTGAAACGCGAACAGGTATCGCACTCTGAATTGCCTGTCCGGTAATCGGATCCAGATGATCATTATCAACGATCAACCTATTGGTGGAGCCGCCTTTGGTCATGACATCGTCTTTGCCAGATTCGGAATCTCCAAATGCATGACTCATAGATATAACGCCGGGACGAACTTTATTGTCGGCTTTCACCATGCCGAATATCGAAGCCGTTGGTGATTCAATTTCCACAACTGCTCCGTCTTCGATACCAGCTGAAGCCAAATCTTCCGGGTTCATATAGGCAGGATTAGTGGGCATTTTTTCAATGAGTTTAGGGAAGGTATGGCCATTACTGTTGTAACGGTGTTTGGATCGTCTTGAGATAAGGCGAAAATTAAAGCCGTTTTCTGCCGGATCATGAGCCGCATAGTCAACCAGTTCGTTTGGCATTGCACCTGCATTCAGATCAAATTTTTCGGCCGCATCAGGATCGGCAGGGCCAACCACTGGATGACGCTCATCATAAGTGATCGCGGCACCTTTACGATCGAGTGCTGCGGCATCAACCTTGGCCTCACTTGGTTTTACCAGTGAACCTTCAGAGATTAGATCAAGGACCGTCGCCTTGTCAGGGCATTCGTCCATTGAAACTGAACCACCGGGATAGCGCAATTCGACACCCATATGCTTTGCAAGCCACCAGAGCATTTCATATTCATCCATTGTGTCACCAGGTGGAGGCACCATTGCTTCGGTATAATGTGCATAGGCTTCTTCACAAAAAGCGTCAGACACGTTGTTAATATCTTCACGTTCTAGACACATGCTTGGCGAGAGAATAATATCCGCGCGTTTTGCGCTGGCCGACATCCATGGATCGACTTGAATGTAAAGTTCACACTCTTCCAGGGCGCGGCGTACTTTTTGTTGGTCGGGAAATGCAATTTCGGGATTTCCGCCGATCGAGATAAACGCTTTGATCTGCCCTTCGCCGGGCGTGAGGATTTCGTCAGCCAGCACATTGCAAGGCATTTCTTTACCCAATACGCCAAGACCACGGATACGCGATTGTTCAAAACCTTCGCCAAAGGTTGGCATTTTCGGAGCGACTTGCGCTTTTTTCGGGCCTCCCATTAATGGATTGAATACCATCGGGGCTGAAACCTTCTCGCCTTCCTGATTAAAGCGGGCGCATAGAATGTTGAGAGAAGCGACCAAATATTCGGTCAACGTTCCATTTCCAGCCATTTCTGGACCAGTGCCCGTTACGACCCGGCCTTTGTTCGCTCCCGCGAACATGCGTGCTGCAGCGATTAACTGATCTTTGTCTACGCCAGCGCGCTTTGCAGCAACTTCAGGAGTAATCGGTTTTACAGCTGCTTCCAGCTCTTCAACGCCGTCAACATGCGCCGCGACAAAATTTTGATCGAATAGTTTTTCGGCAAAAATTACATTGAGCATACCGGCAAGCAAGGCCGGATCTTCTCCGGGCTTTACCGGTAAATGAATATCTGCAAGTTTCCCCATCTCATTTACCCGAGGGTCGGCAACAATCAGTTTGAGGCCTCTATCCAGGGCATCACGAATACCGCGGGAAGGCGACGATGTAGGCATACCGCCTGAATAGTGCGAAACAATCGGATTGTTACCAACAAACATCGCGACGTCAGATTCGGTGAACGCGTTGCCGCCACCCATCCAGGTTCCATAGCGAGCTGTTGTAAAGACTTTTGCTGGTTGATCGACTGTTACACTGGTGAAAAAGTTTCGTGATCCTATGCCTTGAGTGAAGGCATAAGAGGTCCCAAGCACGGCACTATTCTGGAATGCATTGGTGCCGCAATATACTGCGACACTATGCGGTCCATGTTCTTCCACCATTTTTTTCATCGTTTTGCCAGCAAGCTTTAGGGCCTCTGCTGTTGCAATGTCTTTGAAGCTACCATCGGGTTGACGGATTTTACTGGTGATCATCCGGCTATCAAGATTGTGCATATCCGGCATCTGACGGCCTTTAATGCAAGTGTAGCCGTGAAACAGATGATCTTCCTTGTCACCGCGAACCGCTATAACTTTGTCATCTTCAATATCTACCAGCATCGCGCAACTTGCGTGACAGAACCGGCAAAAAGTCCGTTTGGTCTCGACGGCCATTAACACTCTCCTTTGTTAGAGGGGTACCACAAGATCATAGCCCAACTCGACTGGCAATTTTGCCCGTGGGACTGCCATTTGTGAGACTGTTCTAAAAACAGAAATGATATACTTTGCCGATGACAGGGGAGTAATCGATGAACAGTTATAGATATTGGTGCCTCGAAAGCCGACCAGATGGCAATGAAATGGAAGATCTAGAAGCGGCTCTTGTCTTGAAGAACGGCCCTTTGCAGGAACCGGCGGATGGGGAGGTATTGGTAAAAAACCACTTTCTTTCCATGGATGCCGGAACGCGAATGTGGATGACAGATCGTGAGGATGGCTACAATCCGCCGCTGCCCTTGGGCGGTCCCATGGTGGGCCTGGTATTGGGCCGCGTCGAAAAATCAAACGACAGAGCGTTTGAAACAGGCGACTTGGTGCGATGTTTTGGTCAGTGGGCAGACTATTCACTGGTTGAACCGGAAATGGCGGGCATGGTTAAACTGGATGACGGCATAGAAGATATTCGGCAGTATTTTGGCGTACTCGGAATGAACGGCTGGACCGCACTTTGGGGATTGACGGAAACTGCTCAGGTCAAGTCAGGCGAAAATGTCCTGATTTCGGCTGCCGCTGGCGCCACCGGTATTCTGGCATGCCAGATTGCAAAAATATTGGGAGCAAATGTCTATGGTCTGGCCGGCGGATCGGAAAAATGCCGCTGGCTGGAAGATGAAATCGGTGTCACGCAAGCCATAGACTATAAATCGGCCGATGTGGCTGCGGAACTGAGCAAGATCGATGGCGGAATACATGCCTATTTTGATAATGTGGCAGGCCCAATACTTGACGCAGTCCTTGCCAATATGGCTCTTTATGGCCGGATAGCGCTGTGCGGCTTGATGGCTCAATATACCGGAGACGGGAGAGGGGCAGGGCCGCAAAATTTTGATCAAATTCTGATGAAAAGACTGTCTGTGATCGGTTTTTTCTCACCTGATTTCATGGATCAGGGTGAAAGGTTGACCGCGCAGCTGCGCAAATGGCTGGAAGGCAATGAAATCATGACTCCCTTTGATGAAACTGCCGGCTTGGAAAATGTTCTAGTGGCCTATCGCAAGCTGTTTTCAGGGGGGAATATTGGCAAGGTAATTGTAAACTTAAATTGAAATCCGACTTATTCATCAATTTACCACCTATGTGCATTATTGAGACATGCCTGCCGGGCCAGGCAGATAATTTGAAAAACCTCCACTAATCGCTAGGAGAAACAGTGTTTTTTTGGCACTATGTTTCCGCTGGTGAAACAGATCGATGAAACCGGGGAAAATAATGTCCGAATATAAATCTCACCTTCAAGATGTTTTAGATGCACCTGAAGGACCGCAAATCGCCGCCCTGTTTGACTTTGATGGAACAATTATCGCCGGTTATTCGGCTACCGCCATGTTGCAGGAAAAGATCAAACGGCGGGAGATGACCGCCGAAGAACTGATTCAAACCGTAAATGTGATTGCGCAATATAGCACCGGGAATATGGGCTTTTCGGGGCTAATGTCGGGTGCTGCAAAATTCATGAAAGGCGTGACCGAAGAGAGCTATTTTGAATTTGGCGAAGAGTTATATGAAAAACATATCGCGAGAAAAGTTTATCCGGAAGCCCGCGCATTAATAGAAGCACATCAGGCCAAGGGGCATACAGTAGCGATCGTCTCCTCTGCGACCATATATCAGATTGAACCGACAGCTCGCGATCTGGATATTGAGCATGTACTTTGCTCCCAATATGAAGTGAAGAATGGCGAGTTTACGGGCAACATCATTCGTCCGCTTTGTTTTGGCGAAGGTAAGGTTATCGCTTCGGAAAAACTGGCCGAGCGCATGAATCTAGACCTGGACCAGAGTTATTTTTATTCCGATAGCTATGATGACATTGAACTTCTCGAACGCGTAGGGAAGCCACGCCCGTTGAATCCAAACGGCAAGTTACGAGAAGCCGCAAAAGAAAATGACTGGCCACTCGAGAAATACGACAGTCGGGGGCAGGGGAAGCCGGTTGATTACTTGCGAACAATCTATGCGACCGGATCGCTGATAGGATCAGCCGTTGCCTCATTGCCGATTTGGGCATTGACCGGATCCCAGCGAGAAGCGATGAATTTTTCCGCTGGTCTGTTTGGTGATCTAGCAACCGCTATTACAGGTTGTGAGCTTGATGTGACTGGCGAAGAAAATCTCTGGACTGCGCGACCGTGCATCTTTGTATTTAATCACCAGAGCAAAGCGGATGTGATGATCCTGGCCAAGTTGATCCGGAAGGATATGGGCGGTGTTGGCAAAAAGGAAATCAGGGATACCCCGGTCATTGGCAAGCTTATGGAACTTGCCGGAACCGTGTTTATTGATCGCGCTGACGGGAGGAGCGCCATTAAGGCCATGGAGCCTCTCATTGATGCAATAAAAGTTGAAAAAAAGAACATTTGTATTGCTCCGGAAGGTACCCGGACCCTGTCTCCGAAATTGGGTCCTTTTAAGAAGGGCGCCTTTCATATGGCCATGCAGGCTGGTGTTCCGATGGTGCCGATTGTCATCCACAATGCAGGGGATATCGCACCAAAGAACGAGTTTCTCATGCGTCCGGCGAAGGTAAAGGTAGACGTATTGCCTCCGGTTGATACCAGCAAATGGTCAGTGCGTACCATTAATGATCATGTTGCCGAAGTGCGCGGCATGTTTCTGAAAGCATTGGATCAGGAAGATGAAGAAGATGCTTTGCAAGCTTTGACCAAGGAAAGAGGCAGCGAGCGCAAGAAACCTGCTCCAAAGCGTAAATCGCCAACGAAGCGCGTTCCAACCAGAAAACCTTCTGCCAAGAAGGCCGTTACGAAAAAGCCGGTTGTGCGGGCCAAGGTAACAAAAAGAAAGCCGGTCGGTCGCGTAACGAAAAAGTCGGTGGCAACAAAGAAGAAGCAAGCTACCAAATAGTTTTCAGTTAGGGAGTGGGGATGGACGAAGCGACGGTAATAGCAACAACTGGACCAATGTTGGCACAAGGGCCAAAGCTGTTTATCATCGATGCACGCAATCGGGTTGAGCGAAAATATCTACTGGATTGGCTTCATACGTCGCTGGCGGAAGGTGGGCCGGGAGCAGATTTTAATTGGATCAGCCTTCCGCTATCCGACGAACGGGCAAACCTGCGTTTGGGAACACTTTCGGAAAAACTCAAAAACGATAAAAACACGCTAGTGGTGCCGGTTCGGATTGCATGGCGGGTGCCGAATTTTGAAAAAAGCCGCGCAATTAAGAAGCGTCACATTTTATTGGGCGATCCCCGTAATCCCGGCAGTTTGCGCGCCAGAAGCATATTGATCCGAGATAAACGGCGTGCACATTGTTTGACGGGACAACCCGCGACAATCGGGGATCTGCGCGATCGTTACGATACGCTCAAACCTGGATTAGAAGAAGATCCAGATTTGGATTTCGCTGCCTATGTAGCGCGCCAAGCTGGATTGGTGCTCGACATTGCCGAACGTGGATTGCGCGGGCGTCGGTATAAAGTCCCACGGCATGTTGCCGCTGGACTTCGCAGTGATCCGCGATTTCGATCGGCTATGTCGAAGCTGGCAAGCGAAACAGACAAGTCAGAGGCCTTGCTTTACGAAGAAGCGTCGAAATACATGAAGGAGCTTATTGCTAGACCAAGCCCTTTGTTTATCGACTTAAAGGCAAAGCTGGATCGCTTCATGCTATCCCAGGGCTACGAAGATGAAGTGGTTTTCGATCCAAAGGAACTGACACGCCTGCGTAAGACCATGCGCGAACAGCCGACGGTTTTGCTGTTTACGCACAAGACTTATATAGACGGCGTTACCCCAACAGATCTGGCTTATCAAAATGACCTGCCACTTGTGCATGTCTTCGGCGGTATCAACCTCGACTTTTTCGGACTTGGCTTCATGTTACGCCGCGCGGGCACGATCTTCATTCGACGGAGCTTTGAGAATAACCCGGTCTACAAGCTCGTGTTGCGTCACTATGTCAGTTATCTTCTGGAAAAACGGTTCCCCATGACATGGGCCTTCGAGGGAACACGTTCGCGGTTGGGCAAGCTAATGCCTCCTCGCTATGGTCTTCTCAAATATGTTGTAGATAGTGCGCATTCGAACGAGATCGAGAACCTGAACATCATTCCGGTTGTTACCAGTTTTGATTTGATCCGAGATGTCGAAGAATATGCGGGTGAACAGCGGGGACGCATAAAGAAACCGGAATCGCTAAGCTGGTTTTTCGGCTATTTGAAGAGCCTGCGAGAGCCCATGGGTAAAGTCTATGTCGACTTTGGTGAAACTGTTGTTCTTGAGAAGGCTCCAAAACCGAATGATAGGCTTGCGCTATCCAAAATCGCGTTTGAGGTAGCTGTGCAAGCCAATCGAGCCACACCGGTGACACTTACGTCACTCATGTGCTTGTGCCTTTTGGGTACTGCTCCAAGGGCGATGACAGCCGATGAGCTGCGCGCTATCATGACATTCTTCGTGAACTGGGCGCGAGAACGCAATATTCGTATAAGCAGTGATTTGACCGAAGAAAATTTGGGAACGGTTCAGAATGTGGTTGATACATTGGTCAACAGCGGTTTGTTGGTGCGCTATGATCAAGGCTCCAGTACAGTATATGCAATTGAGCCCGATCAACATCCGATTGCTAGCTATTATCGCAATTCGATTATTCACCATTTTCTGGACAAGGCGATAATTGAACTGTCAGTCCTCAAAGCGCGGGAGGTGCAGGATCGGCCCTCTGCCGAGGTGTTTTGGGAGGAAACCGATCGATTGCGTGATTTGTTCAAGTTTGAATTTTTTTACCCCGCAAAAGACGAATATAGAGAAAACCTGAAAGCGGAACTGCAGCGTACGGATCCAGATTGGGAAACGAAACTGAATGAAGGGGGGCCTTTGTTGAAGGGCCTGACCAATCGGATGCAACCGTTGATTGGTCACGCCGTGTTCCTACCCTTTGTGGAAGCATATACCGTGGTTTTGGATATCCTTTCGCGATTGGATCCAGGTGACTCTATCGATAAGAAAACTTGCGTTGAACGCGCCCTAAAAGAGGGCAAGCAAGCCTACCTTCTGCGCCGGATCACGAGTGAGGCGTCCATAGGCAAGATCCTTTTCGAAAATGGATTCAAAATGGCTGCTGGGCTTGGATTGACCGCTGAATCGACGGACAAGACTATTGCTGAACGCAAAGCGCTGTTGCGTAAATTCCGCGCTTTGTCGAGACGCATGGAAAGATCGCGACTGGAAGTGCTTCAACTCGCCGATAAAATATTTGAATGAAGGAAATGTAAAATATGCAACAACTTAGCGCGCAAGACGCCCAGTTTCTCTACATTCAATCCGAGACCAATCTGACTCATGTGATGGCGGTATATGTCTTTGATCCTTCGACCGCTCCAGGGGGAAAGGTGCGGTTCAAGGATATTATCGAACATATGCGCGGACGGCTGGATGTGTCGCCGATGCTTAAACGGAAATTATACCGGCTGCCGCTCGACATCGATCATCCGTACTGGGTGCACGATGAGCATTTTGACCTGGAAATGCACATGTCCCACAGTCGACTGCCCGAACCTGGCGATTGGCGGCAGTTTTGTATCTATGTGGCGCGTCATCACAGCAAGCCGCTTGATATGAACAGGCCGCTTTGGGACATGCACGTGCTGGAGGGGCTTGATAACATACCTGGTTATAAAAAGGGCAGTTACGCGCTGCTGACCCGAATTCATCACTCAACCATTGATGGCGCTTCTGCCGCTCATTTCTTTGCGGCCATTGCCGATATCGATAATAAAGGGACACCTGCGATCCCGCTTCCAGAAGCTCCGCCCGAGCCAGACGAGCTTCCAGACATGTCAGAGATGGTAAGCCGTGCAATCAACAGCACCGTGACATCACCAGTTAAAATGTCGCGGGCCCTGATGAAATTTGCGCCCGCTTTGCTTTCTACAGCGCAGAAATCGCTGAGTAGCGATGATGAGGAAGCAGATACCGGCGTCCCGGAAACCCGTTTTAATAGCTCTGTCACGCCTCATAAGATGTTCGATGCTGTGACTTTCGATCTGGAAGAACTTAAAAAAATCCGCAAAAAAGTAGATGGAGCCACAATCAACGATGTTGTTCTAGCCATAGCGAGCGGCGGCGCGCGCAAATATCTGATGAAGCACAAAGAATTGCCAAAAGAATCTTTGATCGCTGTTGCGCCCGTAAATGCTCGCAGTCGGGCAGGGGAGGAAACCGAGCCCGGTAACAAGATCAGCGCGATGACGATCAAAATATGGTCGAATATTGCCAATCCAATCAAGCGGATGGAAGCCATTCGGGATACAACCAGAGAAACCAAAGCGGCGAAATCTGGCTTAAGTGCAAGGATTATGACCGATATTACCCAGCATATCCCTGGTGTAACAATGTCTGGTGTCGCGCGGCTTTTAACGGATGAACGATTCGCGCCTAAAATGAGCAACCTCATCGTATCAAATGTACCTGGTCCGCAGATCCCAATGTACATGAATGGTGCTCAGCTAACCCATCAATATGGCTTGGCTCCGCTGGCACATGGTATGGGGTTATTCATAGCAACACCAAGTTATAACGGCACAATCTCCTTCGGGATTACATCTGACCGTCAAATCATGCCCGATATCGACTTTTTTGTGGAATGTCTCAAAAAGGCATTTGCAGAATTGCAGGTTGCCAAAGCTAATCGCACGGTTAAAAAGACACCTGCACGAGCATCGACAGCCAAAAAGGCTGCTGAGCCGCAATCTGATGGATCCAACTATCGGCGGGTTTCCAAAACGCCAAGAAGAGTGAAGCAGAGCAAGGCAAAATAGGAGTGGATGGAGCTAAATTGGCGTCCGTGATGCGCGGATTCCCTAACAGGTCGGCGTATCTGACCGCAATCTGAGTGAGTTTATTATGATCCTGAACACCACCCTTAAAATGGAAAAAGCTATGGCACAGGCCAAGAGCTATTCTGAATGGTCTGATGCTGCAAAAAAGCACGACAAATCTACAGGGGTGGATATCTGGAAGAAATCGGATGAGAGCAAACATTTCGATCATAAATCGATCCGCCGCCGCCTTAAACGCCTCTCCAAGCTTTGGAAAGAACAGGACAACAAGGGTCTTCTATATGCTCTGAATGAAGGCATTCACGGAAATATGGACGGGATGGGTAATGACCGTCTGCATCAGAAAGCCCAGTTTGGAACAAAACAGCTAATTCAGGACTATGTTGATGCGATTGTAAATGCTCTGAATTACTTGGCTGGTGACAAGGTCACAGATATCCCTTTCGAGGAAAAATTGGATTTTTTCCGCCGCGCGCAGCATTGCTACGGCCGATCCGCCTTTTTGATGAGTGGGTCTGGCGCATTTCTATTTTTCCATGTTGGCGTTGTGAAAGCGCTCTGGACCGAAGGATTACTGCCAAGTATTTTGTCCGGCTCGAGCGGAGGCTCAGTTGTTGGAGCCCTTGTTAGCACCCATGCCGATGATGAAATCCCCGACTATTTTCAGGCAGAAATAGCGGTAGAAAACTATGAACGGGCTAGGGGAGCAAATGATACTGGAAAAGGACGCCTGGACCAGGATGAAATCCGTCGCAGTATAGAAGGAATGATTCCCGACCTGACTTTCCAGGAAGCTTATGAGCTAACTGGCCGTCACCTGAATGTCTCGATTGCACCAGCTGAACGACATCAAACTGCGCGCATGCTTAATGCTATTGCCTCACCAAATGTCTATATTCGCGAGGCGGTTTTGGCATCCTGTGCGGTGCCTGGCGTATATCGTCCTGTGACACTGGCCGCAAAGAACCACAAAGGCGAACGTGTGCCCTATTTGCCCAATCGTAAATGGGTCGATGGATCGGTTACCCATGACTTGCCTGCAAAAAGGCTGGCAAGGCTATATGGTGTGAATCATCACATTGTTAGTCAAGCGAACCCCATCGCAACGCCGTTTGCTAGCGACTTCAAAGCGCAGAAGACACCGCTCAACGCCATTCGCAACGCATCAACGGCAACAATGAAAGCATGGATAAATGCAAATGCAGCGATCTGGCAGAAGCCTTTGTCCTATTTCCCAAGATTGAACAGTCTAACCAATATGTCGTTATCGCTGATCAATCAGGACTATACTGGCGATATCAATATTGTACGGCCACCAATGTTCTGGAGCCCTTCCAAAATTCTCAGCCATTTACCGCTCGAAGATGTTGAAGAGCTGATCGATCTTGGAGAGCGGAAAACATGGCCGAAAATTGAAATGGTGCGCACACAAACGAAAATCAGCCAGACTCTGGACCGTATTCTTTTTGAATATGAGAACGAACTGGCCCATGATCACGAACTGGCGATGAAAAGGAAAATCGCTTGATCCATGAAGCAGGCGCTCTGAAACTCTCCTCGCCGTCACTAGGGGCGGGAGCAGAGCTGTTTTGTCAAAGCTGGTTGCCCGACGGTGATGTTAGGGCCGTAATAATATTGGTGCATGGCTATGACGAGCATAGCGGGCGCTATGAATATTTTGCAAAACACTGCACGGACAGAGGTTTGGCAGTATATGCGCTTGATCATTGGGGACATGGCAAGTCAGATGGCGTTAACGGGTTTGTTCCTGCCTTTTCGATATATCATGATGGCGTTGACCAACGAGTTGCGGCATTGCCTGCGGAACATGCATCGCTGCCAAAAATATTGGTCGGCCATAGCTTGGGCGGATTGATTGGCGCCACCTATCTGCTGAAAAAGCAATCGCAGTTTGCGGCAGCTGTGTTGTCCGGTCCTGCGATAAAGGCGGCTGATGAACCGTCGGCTTTCCTGAAGTTCATTAGCAGATTGTTGTCAAAGATACTGCCAAAACTGGGTGTTATAGCACTCGATTCTAGCGGGGTGAGCCGCGACCCAAAAATAGTAGCTGATTATCTGGCCGATCCATTGGTATCCGGAACAAAGATTAGTGCTCGTCTGGGGCATGAGATGATGAAACAGATGGATCATGTTCAAGCCAACGCATCAAAACTAACGCTGCCCTTGTTAATGCTCCACGGTGAAGCCGACCGTCTAACGGCCGTTGAAGGGTCGCGTTTTTTGAATGACAATATTGGTAGCGCCGAAAAGAAGCTTAAAACTTATCCGGAACTGTATCACGAGATATTCAATGAACCGGAAAAAGATGCGGTGCTTACCGATATGACCGACTGGATCGATGCCAGGTTGGCTTAATTTTGGAAACGGAATCTGATGGATATTTTGACAGTCGTAATTAGCGTCATCGTCGCAGCTATAGTTGTAATACTGGCGCTCTATTTCTTTTCTCCGCGAACATTGTTCAACTGGCTTCAGAATTCACTGCGCCGAAAGGGTGGCTTGGTCGAAAAGTCGATCGAGGCGGGCGGTTTCAATTGGCCCTATTTGGAAGGCGGACCTGCAGATGGGGAGGTTGTGGTTCTCGTTCACGGTTTTGGAGGCGATAAAGACAACTGGGCGATGTATTCCCCCCATATTACCGCAAAGTATCGTTTCATTTCCATGGACTTGCCAGGCTTTGGTGAAAATGACCGCTCGATGGATCGGGAATATGATATCGCATCTCAGGTAGAACGGTTGCGCCAGTTTCTGGATGCACTGGGCATTGCCAAATGTCATATCGGCGGCAATAGCATGGGCGGGCATATCAGTCTGCAATTTGCGCTGTCCCATCCGGAATATCTGAAATCGCTGACGCTATACAATAACGCCGGTGTAATCGGTGAGAATGAGAGTGAGCTTCAGGGCGCCGTTGAAAATGGCGAGAATGCGCTAGCCATCCAGTCGGTTGAAGATGTGAAGCGAATGATGGCGTTTGTCACCCACAAGCCCGCTCCCATTCCAGGCCAGTTCCGAAAAATATTCTTCGAAGATGCCAATGCGCACAAGGATTTACTTGATAAAATATTCTGGTCGATTGTCGAAACAGCGGTAAACAATCCGCTGAATGAGAAGCTGAAAGATTTAGATGTCCCCACGTTGATCATTTGGGGACGGCATGACCGATTGATCGATGTAAGCTGTGCTGAAGCTATTCATGCCGGCGTTGAAAACAGCGAATTAGTAATTTTTGAGGATGTGGGACATATCCCCATGATCGAAAAACCCAAAGAAACTGCTGCGGCAAAACTCGCTTTCCTTGCCAAACACTAAATTAGCCGCCACTCTGGCTTTCACGAACACTTGATAAAAAGGTGTCATGGGCAAGAAGGGAAAGTGCATGAATTTGCGTGTTGGATTGCTGGGTGGTGGATCATGGGGAACGACGGTCGCGTCGATTGTGTCGCGGAATGCGCCGATAAAGATTTGGGCCCGTAGCCCCGAAACAGTTGCGGATATCAATGACAATCACCGTAACAGCAAATATCTTCCGGATGCTATGCTACCGGAAGCGCTGGCGGCAACAAATGAAATTGGTGATGCTGTTTCGGGTTGCGATGTTCTTATCATGGGTATCCCATCCAATAATTTCCGGACTGTTTTGGAAGAAGCCAAGCCTCATCTGCGACCTTGGGTTCCAGTGATCAGCCTGACCAAAGGTTTGGAGCTGTCTACCGGCATGCGGATGACCGAAGTGATTGAAGAAGTGTTGCCGGGCCATCCGGTTGGCGTGCTGACCGGTCCGAATCTGGCGCGCGAGATTATGGCGGGACAGGCAGCGGCGAGTGTCATTTCGATGGAAGATGAGATTATCGTCAAACAGCTGCAGCAGCTTTTCAATTCGGGACTTTTCCGTGTTTACACCAACACCGATCTTCTGGGCTGTGAACTGGGCGGTGTGCTGAAAAATATTATCGCAATTGCGGTAGGGATGGGCGATGGCCTTGGTGCCGGTGACAATACCCGGTCAGCTTTGATTACCAGAGGTTTGGCAGAGATTACCCGGCTGGGTGTCGCTATGGGAGGTCAACCGGCCACATTTGCAGGCCTGACCGGCATGGGAGATATGATCGCAACCTGCACCAGCCCACTGTCGCGCAATCGTCATGTTGGTGTAGAGCTGGGTAAGGGGCGGCATATTGACGAAATTATCGATGATATGCTGATGGTGGCGGAAGGCGTGAAAAGTGCGCCAACCGTAATAGCATTGGCCAAGAAATATAATGTATCCATGCCGATCGCGGAGGATGTCTTTGAAGTGACCAAAGGCAATCGCACTGCCATCCGGGCGTTCCGGGGACTAACCCGGCAATCGGTTGGCGCTGAGTCAGACGCCGGCTAGTTTCGCTGCTTCTGTTCAGGCATTGAGCAGAGAGACATCTCCGCCAGCGGCGGCAATATTGCGGGTTACGGTTTTTTCAACAACGAAACGGTCAATGCCGTCATCGGTTGAGATGACCGGCAAAATTGCGCCATCACGTTCAATCAGACGCTTACCAAACTCTTGAAGAAGCGGGTGATTGGCAGAGATGAGGAGGGCGCTATATTGCGGATCGCCCAATGCGATATGCGAATCCATCGGTTCGTCGCATATAACCACTTCATTACCGGTTCTTTTGGCAAATTGCAGGGCTCTATCGCGCTGTGGATCATCGGAGCTTAGCACCGCCAAAATTTTACCTCGCGGTTCAACGGAATAATGATTGGTTTCACCGGCGGGCGAAGGCAGTTTGATAATGGAAGTGCAGACTTGTCCTTGATCTACGCTCGGCGACTTTGCGCGGCTGAGGCGATATAAATAGAGCGGACCACCTGCTTTTGGTCCGGTCCCTGAAAGTCCATGTCCTCCAAACGGCTGAACTCCGACAACTGCACCAATTTGATTGCGATTGATGTAGATGTTCCCGACATTCGCCCTTGCCGCGAGCTGGTCACAAGCGGAATCGATGCGGCTGTGAATGCCAAGAGTCAGTCCATAACCGCTAGCATTAACTTTATCGACGATTGTGAACTTATCTTCCGCCTTAAACCGAACAACGTGAAGCACAGGTCCAAAAATTTCTCTATCCAGTTCAGAAAAATCATTGAGCTCATAAGCAACCGGGCAAATAAAATGACCCTGTCCATTGTGAGGCGGAGGTGCTTGCCCAATCTTTCGGGCAGCGCTATTGATCCGCTCAATATGCTGTTTGATCATCGCCTCGGCTGCCGGATCAATTACCGGACCGATGTCGGTTTTGATTGAGACGGGATCACCGACGCAAAGCGCATCCATCGCGCCAGAGAGCAGTTCAATAAAATTGTCGGCAATATCCTCCTGCACGCAAATGATTCGCAGTGCCGAACAGCGTTGCCCCGCGCTCTGAAAGGCGGAAGACACAACATCATCAACGGTCTGTTCCAACAGGGCGGAAGAGTCGACAATCATAGCATTTATGCCGCCGGTTTCGGCAATAAGTGGCGTCATAGATTTGTCGAGCTCGGCAAGGCGAGAGGCAATGCGTTTGGCGGTCGCTGTGGAACCGGTGAAACAAATGCCAGCAGTCCGAGGATGGGAAACCAGTGTTTCTCCCACAGTTTTTCCGTCTCCGGGAACAAAGTTAAGGGCAGCAGGATCAACGCCAGCATCGTGCAGCAGCTGCACGGCTTGCGCGGCAATAAGCGGTGTCTGTTCAGCAGGCTTTGCGACTACTGTATTCCCGGCGGCCAGAGCTGCGGTGATTTGTCCAAGGAATATTGCCAACGGAAAGTTCCATGGTGAGATGCATACAACTGTGCCAAGCGCGCTGCGGCTGGTAAAATCATCGTCGAGCGACCGCGCAGCATAGTATCGACAAAAGTCCACAGCTTCGCGCACTTCGTCAACGGCATCGCCCCAGGTTTTTCCTGCTTCCTTGATCGCCAGATAATGAAACAGCGAGCTGCGTTCTTCCAGCAAATTGGCTGCGTTTTCGAGAATTGAGGCTCTCTCGGTTTCTGATCTGCCGGACCAGACCGGAATAGCTTGAGCAGCTGCATCCATCGCCTTCGTTGCGATTTCCCAAGTCGCATTTTTGCAATGTCCAATGACGTCGGCTGTATCGGCTGGATTGGTGATTTCATGACGGTCGCCAGTTTCAACGATGCCCGCAATAACGGGTGCTGCTAAATAAGGCTTGGTAATCTGTTCATCCAGTCCAGTCAGGAATCGATTTTGGACGATGGGATTGGACAAGTCCCAACCTTCTGCAACCGGCCGGTTTTTCAGATAACCGCGCGGGACGGGGATGTTCGGATTTTCAATTGTAGAATGAGCCGAGATAATATTGATTGGATCTTTTACCAGCTCGGCAACATCTATCTCTTTGTCCGCCATTTTATTGACGAATGAACTATTGGCTCCATTTTCCAACAGACGTCGAATGAGGTAGGAAAGCAAATCTTTTTGCGTTCCTACGGGTGCATAGATTCGGCTGGTGATATGCTGTTCGTTCAATATTTGATCGTGCAATGGTTGGCCCATACCAAATAGACGTTGAAATTCGAGTTCCTGTTTTGGATCAGCCATTTCCCGAATAGCAGCGATACTGTGCGCATTATGTGTCGCAAATTGCGGGCTGAAACTTTCCGGATGATCCAGAAGCTTTCGGGCACAGGCCAGATAGCTAAGATCGGTCATCTCCTTGCGTGTAAAAACCGGATAACTTTCCAGTCCCATTTCTTGCGCACGTTTGATTTCACTATCCCAATAGGCGCCCTTGACCAGACGGATCATTAAAGGGGCGCCCAGATCCGAAGCCTTGGTCTGGAGCCAATCCAATAGCGGCATTGCTCGTCGTTGATAGGCCTGCACGACAAAGCCCAGGCCAAACCAGCCTTGAAGCTCTGGCAACGCAATGAGCGCTGACAAGACATCCATCGATATATCCAGTCTCTCCGACTCTTCCGCATCAATGGTTATTTGGACATTGGCCATCCGTGCCTTGATCGCCAACGGTTTCAATATTGCTGCGATTTCCGGTGCGACCTGGGCGGCGTGACCAAATTCATATCGGGGATGAAGAGCCGACAATTTTATGGAGATACCGTGATTGTACCGCGGATCACTCGACCTTGCATTGGCGGCAACCTTATCAAGCGCGTCGGCATAAGCTTGATAATATTTTTGGGCATCTTTGTCGGTCCGTGCAGCTTCTCCGAGCATATCGAAGGAAAATAGATAACCATCCCGGCCATAGATTCTGGCCCTGTTGAGTGCATCGTTCAATGTTTCCGCAAACACAAATTGGGAGGACAGGGCGCGGATGCCGTGACGGGTTGCTGTGCGCAGTAAACTATTGCCCATATCTGCAATGAAACGGGTGAGGGCGGATCTTTGTTGGCCAGCCCAGTCAATCCATTTGTCGGCAACATGTAATGCGCGCGCGGCTAGACTCATTGTTAGAGAATGCCCCGGTCCCGAATGGGAAAGCCAGTTTTTATTGCCGATTTTGTCGGCAATAAGCTGATCAGCTGTGATTGCATCAACAGTCCGCGACATGGCCTCGGCCAGCCGCATCAATTCGACGCCTTCATCGGTTGCGATCCCATATTCGGTTAGGAACTGATCGATAAGCGGCGGTTTCTTATTCTCTCGGATTCCATGGATGAGCTGTCGACTTGCCTGTGAAATTCTTTCCCAAGCAGCGTTGTCCAATGCAAGCGTCTTGCTCAATTCCGAAAAAAGATCACTTTCGCTGCGCCATGTAGCGTCCGCAATTGACGTGCGCTTGTCTGTTTTCACAGGTATCGTAACTTGCTGGTTCATCAAACCAGCATATCAACGGGTTATAGGCTCTGAAATAGAGAAATATGCAAATAGGTAGGAATAAATTCCATAAACATTGCGCAATTTACTGTGATTGTTCTAATGAATGTCGATGGATAGAGATTTAGACAAATTTGATTGGCGCATTTTGGATGCAGTGCAAAGCAACGGCAGGCTTGCTTTGGCCGACCTTTCGGACCGAGTGGGATTGTCAAAAACACCGTGCCAAATTCGATTGAAGCGTCTTGAAGAAGAAGGCTTCATCACGAGCTATCACGCGCGTTTGAATATGCGGAAAATCCGGAAAAACTATGTCGTGTTCATACAGGTCAAATTGGAGGCAACCAGCCGCCGTCACCTGGAGCAATTTAACGCAGCGGTAAAGAAAATGGATGCGATCCAATCTTGTCATATGATGGCAGGGGGCTTCGACTATCTGCTAAAAGTTCGATGTCGTAATATGGAAGAATATCGGGGGATTTTGACCGATAATATCAATAGTCTGCCGGGCGTCTATCAGACGACAACCTTTCCCGTTATGGAAGAGGTAAAGCGTATGGCGGATGTGGACTTGAGCGAATTTGTCTAGCGATAAAACGGTTGCAAATCAGAGATAGCCTGCTTCCCGAAAACTGAAGCAGGACCTAATCCCGAAAATGAAATGATCGTGAAGCTGCACATCCAGTGAACGGCATAAATTCGCGATCATTCGTGTCGTGCGCATATCGGTCTCGCTCGGTTTGGTCGATCCGGCAGGATGATAATGGCAAAGCACGATCATATTATATTTTCCGTCGACAATACGCTTTGCAATCTCTTTCAAATCGATATTTACCGAACGGGCGCTTCCCGTGTTGAAATTTCTTTTTTCCCACAATCCAGAGCGACGGGATCGATAGACAGCGCACGCCTGTTCGTTTGGCGATTTATGCCAGTTTTTTTGAATGTCGGACAAACAATCAATAAGGGCGCTTTTCGGATGAGCGCCTGACTTCAAATGCGACAGGAGTTCCCAAATGTTCCGGTTGTGATACACATGGTTACATTGCATCAAACCGGATAGAAATTTTGGTCAATTACCTCCGATATGGAGCGATTTGCTGAAAAATTGACACCAGACAATTTGACTGGTTGAGCAAAGGGCGACAGCGGTCTAGCGTGATGTGCAGTCAACAAAAGAGGCACTATTGATTCCCGGCGATCATTACGAACAGCAATATCTGAACCTGATGCGTCATATCTGGACACATGGGGACGAACGGGTGGACCGCACCGGAGTCGGAACGCGCGCTGTATTTGGTTCGACCATGCGTTTTGATATGAGCGATGGAGCAATGCCACTACTCACAACCAAGCGTGTGTTCTGGAAAACCGCAGCACGGGAAATGCTATGGTTCCTCACCGGGGATACGAATATCCGCGAGTTGGTGAAGCAAAAAGTGCATATCTGGACCGATTGGCCGCTGGATAATTATCGCAAGGAATCCGGGGAAGATATCGACCGGGACAGTTTTGAAAAGCGGATTATCGAGGACGAAGATTTTGCGGTCAAATGGGGCGATCTGGGCCCGGTATACGGTAAGCAATGGGTGAACTGGCCGACATATGAACCCGCTGGCGACGGCCTCTATCGCAAAGCGAAGAAAGGCATCAATCAAATTGCGTTGCTGGTCGATGGTATAAAGAATAATCCCGGATCACGACGGCATATCTTTACCGGATGGAATGTCGCCGAATTGGACCAAATGGCTTTGCCGCCTTGTCACAAGACATATCAATTCTACGTCGCAAATGGAAAGTTATCCGGATTGCTCCAACAGAGAAGTTGCGATTTGGCACTCGGTGTTCCGTTCAATATATTCTCGGCAGCCTTGCTGATCCGGATGGTTGCGCAGCAATGCGATCTGGAACCGGGCGAGCTGGTCTGGAATGGGGGAGATGTGCATCTTTATCTGAATCATGCTGACCTTGTGGAACAACAGATTGCGCGGAAACCATCGGGTGCGCCAACCATGACAATTATTCGCAAACCCGAATCAATTTTTGACTATGCAATAGAAGATTTTGCGGTGCATGATTATACACCGCAATCTCATATATCTGCACCGGTAGCGGTTTAGGTAATACCGCCGGGTAACCTATCCGTTAGAAATACCGTTGTTGCTATCCGGCAGCCACGGGATCGTTGTGAAAAATCTTTCGCATCAGCGGCTCAAAG
>Ga0316204_10005187_pt1 | contig 21991 bp, 20 predicted proteins | sample 6monrhotite_MG_2_FD_205661 | JGI IMG/M metagenome (GOLD analysis project Ga0316204, IMG submission 205661) | Microbial mat bacterial communities from mineral coupon in-situ incubated in ocean water Damariscotta River, Maine, United States -... | ecosystem: Environmental > Aquatic > Marine >... | reverse complement strand
TTTCTCTTCCCCACTGACTTTCAGGCAATTAAGTAACTGCGCTTCTTCACGTGAGGCTAGTCGACCTATCACCTTTAATTCATTACGCTAAATTTTAAATCCTTGATTCAAAAACAACATCTTTTTTTATCCGCAGATTACGCAGATTCACGCAGATTAACTGCACGAACCATGCGTTTGTACTCTAGGCTGCTAGCTCCAAAATTTATCAGCAAGCCTTTTTCTTTCCCGCTGGCTTTCAAATAATTAAGTAACTGCGCTTCTTCACGTGAGGCTAGTCGATCTATTGCCTTAAGTTCAACAATAGTCGTTTCATAACACAAAAAATCTGCCCTGTAGGCAGCACCCAGACATTTACCTCGATAACTTACTGGTAGTTCAACTTCCCTCACATAGGGAATTCCTAGATGCCTAAACTCTACTTCAAAAGCATCCTGATACACCGCTTCCAAAAAACCATGTCCAAGCTCACGATGTACTGCCATTGCAGCACCGATGATTGAATAAGTTTGCTCGTCCCGTTCCATTTTTTCGCTTCTAAATCTGCGTTAATCTGCGTAATCTGCGGACAAAGGTTTTTAGTAAACCCGTGCTTTAAGCGGGAACGTGTCTACAGTGAGCGGCTTCAACCGTACCGGCTTGTAATCTAGCCGATATCCTTCGCTGTAATACAAAGAGTGTTTCAACCATTTTTTGTCGTCGCGCTCGGGGAAGTCATCGCGGGCATGCGCACCACGGCTTTCTTCGCGGGCGGCGGCGGCCGTCATAGTTGCTTGTGCAACTTCGATCAGGTTGTCTAATTCCAGCGCTTCGACACGCGCAGTATTAAACACTTTGCTTTGGTCATTGATGATGGTGTTTTTTGCGCGCTCGGCTACCTCACGTATTTTCGTCACACCCTCTGCCAATAAATCAGGGAAGCGGAACACCCCGCAATGTGTCTGCATAATTTGGCGCATGTCCGCGCCTACATCTGCCACTTTTTCGCCTTGCTTTTGTGTTTCCAATCTAGCCAATCTAGCTAAAGGACGATCCGCCGCATCGGCGGGTAGTGGTTTATGATGCGGATTGAGTTTCAAATCTTCAATGATCTGCCGTCCGGCGGCTCTGCCGAACACGATGAGATCGAGCAAAGAATTACATCCTAGGCGGTTCGCGCCATGCACGGACACACAAGCGCATTCTCCCACCGCATAAAATCCCTGCACCACATCTTCTGGTGCGGTACTGTGTGGCGCAACCACTTGCCCATGATAATTTGTCGGGATACCACCCATCATGTAATGTGCTGTTGGCACGACTGGGATAGGTGCATGTGCGGGATCAATATGGGCAAATTTGAGTGAAATATCGCGTATACCCGGCAGGCGGTGACGAATAACCTCATCGCCCAAATGATCTAGTTTGAGCAACACATGATCGCCCTTGGGACCACAGCCTCGCCCTTCCTTAATTTCGGTAGCCATCGCACGTGACACCACATCGCGACTTGCGAGGTCTTTAGCAGTAGGTGCATAACGTGGCATAAAACGCTCACCATCTTTATTAACCAGATAGCCGCCCTCGCCTCTCACCCCTTCGGTAATGAGCACACCCGCACCATACACGCCAGTAGGATGAAATTGAAAGAACTCCATATCCTCTAGCGGGAGCCCTGCGCGTGCTGCCATACCAAGACCATCACCAGTATTAATGTAAGCATTGGTGCTCGCCGCAAAAATTCGCCCTGCGCCACCTGTCGCAAATAGCGTAGCGCGCGCGTGCAAAATCATCACTTCGGAAGTTTCAATTTCCATCGCCACCACGCCCAGCACATCACCGTCTTCATCGCGAATCAAATCCAAAGCCATCCACTCCACAAAGAAGTTGGTATTGGCTTGCACATTCTGCTGATACAAAGTGTGTAGCAAAGCATGTCCGGTACGGTCGGCGGCGGCGCATGCTCTATCCACAGGCACTTTGCCGTAGTCCTGCATATGTCCACCAAACGGGCGTTGATATATCTTGCCGTTGTCTAAACGATCGAACGGCATACCGAAGTGTTCCAGCTCATAAACCACTTCCGGCGCTGCTCGGCACATATATTCGATAGCATCCTGATCACCCAAATAATCGGAGCCTTTCACAGTGTCGTACATATGCCAGTGCCAATTATCTTCCTTAACGTTGCCTAAGGAAGCCGCAATACCACCCTGCGCCGCGACGGTATGAGAGCGTGTCGGAAAAACCTTGGATAGCACGGCCACTTTCAGCCCTGCCTGAGAAAGCTGCAAAGCCGCGCGCATACCTGCGCCACCGGCGCCCACCACGACCACATCAAACGTACGTTTTGTTACTGACATTAAAGACCCCACAATATTTGCACCGACCAAATGACATACATCATCAGAGTCAATATAACCAAGACATGAATAAGTAAACGAAAGCTTGCCCGGGGGACATAGTCCATGACGATATCGCGCACACCGATCCATGCGTGATAAAACAAACAGAGTAGAAACAACAAAGTAAACGAGCGCATCACATTACTGGAAAATAAACTCGTCCACACATCGTAATCAACTCTTTGTTGCATCACTAGATAGATAGCAACAGATAGCGTAAACAAGGCCATCACTGCTGCCGTCACACGCTGCACCAACCAATCGCGCAATCCGTAGTGCGCTCCTGTTACCACACGATTTACCATAGCCGCACTCCTATCAAGATAGTCAGTATCAAGCTGATACCTATCACCCACTTGCTACTCGCACGAGCTTTTGCCAAGCTAGAGGTCAGATGTAAGTCGATAGCCAGATAGCGTATTCCCGCACAAAAATGATGCAGAAACGCCCACAACAAAACTAGCCACAACATTTTACTCAAGGGATGCTGCAAGAATTCAATCAGGCCTGTATAGGAAGCAATTGAGCGCAAGCTGCTATGCAAAGCCCATAGCATCAACGGCAAAAAAACGAACAACAATAAACCGCTTAAACGATGCAGAATTGAGACGTAAGCAGCCAAAGGAAGTTTAATCAGGTGCAGGGCGAGGTGCTTGGGGCGTTTTTTATTCATCCTAAAACCTCACCACAGAGACACAGAGACACAGAGACACAGAGAAAAGCCAAACATAAACAACTTATAGACGTGGCGACCACCACCCGTCGGGTGAGCCAGCAAACCGGGGGATACTGTTGTTTTTACTCTGTGTTCTCGGTGTCTCTGTGGTGAAACTGCGGTTTTAAGGTTCATTGTAACTAGCTCGCAAAATGATGGCTAATCTTACACCCCCAGAATGTTTTTTGCTCTACCCATGTTGCTGGGAACACTAATATCCGCCCACACGACAAGATTTATGCGCCGTAAAATTACGCTCATACAATCCCTAATGTAGTAGCATTCATTCGCTGACCCAAGCCGTTCTAGCTTTTTAATACTCAATGAGCGCCTATATATCAGCCACACGATAAGGAATCGCATTGAACCTACATAATTTTCTGACTAGTGGAATTAGCTTCGACGAGGCTGAAGAAGGTCTCGAGTTCCGTTTTCATTTCCTGAATGCGCTGATGCTAGTCTCCATTGTCGCAACATCAGCATTTGTTCTGCTCGACCAGTTTGGAATAAATTCGCTAGGCAAAGTTCATCTATTTTCCAGCGAAGCATACGGGCTAATTTCTGCCTTTGTAATCTGGTATTTGCGCAAGGGAAAGCATGTTTACATGACTTGCGCTTGGATTATGATCGTTGCAACTTATTTGGTTTTCAGCTCTGCGTTAATATTCGTTTTGAACGATGAGCTGCGTGTGGTCTGGTATTACATTTTTGTCGTAGTAACTTATGTTGCACTAGGCAATAAATACGGACTAGGGGCAACTTTAGCTTCTATCTTAACGGTTAGCGTAGCCAAATTTACTTTCGGCATCGCTCTTTCAGACCATGCTTACTTCACCTTCACGCTAAGTCTGGCGGTCACCAGCGGCATAGCCCACACCTATACCAATTTAGCGAATTCATTTTTTGATCGCCTTGCCTTCAACCTAGCTCAGTTACGGGACCTCGCCAGCAAAGATCCCTTAACAGGAGTAAGAAATGCGCGCACCTTCTACGAACTGAGCAATAAACTGATTCAAGTCGGACAGCGCAATGCCACCCCTTATTGCACTTTATTTATTGACCTTGATCACTTCAAGTCGATCAACGACCAATATGGACATGCCGCAGGTGATGCGGTTTTGTGCGCCGTATCAAACTGCATTAACAGCCATTGCCGCGAAAGTGATATTGTCGGCAGAATTGGAGGAGAAGAATTCGCGGTCTTCCTACCCAGCACTAACGCACATGGGGCGGTGCAGCTTGCGGAGAAATTACGCCACAACACCGAAATATTAATTCATACTTTCCCTAACAACGAACAACGCGCTGTCACCTTGAGCATAGGTGTGGCACAGAGTGAAAGCAAGGATCAATCCATCGAAGACATTCAAAAACGAGCAGATAAGGCTATGTACAAGGCAAAAAAACAAGGCCGCAATCAAGTCACATTCGCTCCAAGCTTAGCGAGCTGATTACATTACCAATATTAAGCAAAAATAATTGAACTCGCCTCCTGTGCTCCATTCATTCAGACAAAAATTTCGCAACTGGGCATTTCGTCGTACCGTTGAGACGGGCACGGTGATACTCAATCAGCGCCGTATTTACATCGTTCCATCGCGACAAGGATTCGGCTTCGCTGGTGTGTTGCTGCTGATGTTACTAGGAGACATCAATTACAACCTAAGCCTCGGTTATATGCTCACTTTTCTGCTCGCCACCATCGGCGGGATGAGCATGGTGTATGCCTTTCGCAACATGGCCACTATCGAAATACGGGCGGGCCAGATAGCGCCCGTTTTTGCTCAGGAGCAAGTTCACTTCACCTTCCACTTCAATAATGCCAGCAAGCTGTCTCGCTATCAGCTACATCTACGCGATGATGCTGATCACCACACCGTGTTTGACTTAGCCCCGCAGCAAACTACCAAAATACAACTTGCCATGCCCACCATACAACGCGGCTGGATAGATAGCGGACGGTTGACGCTGTATACGGAATTTCCTTTCGGCTTATTTCATGCATGGACGTATATACATTTTGACGTGCGAGGTTTGGTCTATCCAAAACCCGCCGCCGCTCAGCCCTTGCCCGCCGCTTTAGCAGAGAATGGCGACGGCAAATTGTCAGCTGCAGGTGATGAAGATTTTTCTGGCTTACGTAATTATGTTGCGGGCGATGCCATGTCGCGCATCGCATGGAAAACACTGGCACGCGGACAGCGCTTACAGGTCAAACAATTCTCAGCAAGACAGGGACAAGAATTATGGCTGAATTGGTCAAAGCTTCCCAATATCGCTACCGAACGCAAATTGGAACTACTCACGCGCTGGGTCTTGGATGCGGATGCACAAGGCTTGATGTATGGCCTGCGCCTAGCGGACAGCGAAATCCCTCCGCAGAATGGCTCGATACATCGGACGGAGTGTTTGCGTAGACTTGCGCTTTATGGGCTGGCGAAAGGTGAGCAGTGAAAAAAAATACTTTTGAAACCAAGACTCTCACCACAAAGACGCAGAGACATAGAGAAAAACAAACAACTTTATTGCTAAAAAAATTATCTGCGTCAGCACTCTTCCGCACACACTATTGCGACAGCATTACATGCTCCGTGTCGAGCTGCCTTGATGGTGGACTTGTTTTTTCATGAAACTCTCTGCCCCACTCATCTACGGTCTCATCATTTGCATACTGCTGGTGAGTGCTCCTCATGCCACGCATTTGCCTTTATGGGTTAGCGCCTTGAGTGTCGTGTTGCTTGCTTGGCGCGCCTATCTGACTTATAGCGGCAACGCATTACCGTCTCGCGGTCTACTCGTATTTGTCACCTTAGTTTGCGTCGCCGGGCTCGCGCTTAGTTTTCATACACTTTTCGGACGCGATGTAGGAGTCATGCTGCTAATACTGCTCGGTTCACTTAAATTGCTTGAGTTACACGAAACACGTGATGCCACGATACTGCTGTATCTTTGCTGCTTCGTCATCATTACTAATTTTTTCTATTCACAAAGTATTGCCACTGCACTATTCATGCTGCTCACACTGCTGACGATTATGAGCACATGGCTGCTGCTTCACACCGGTGAGTTGACGCTCAAGCCACGCATACGCATTGCTACCACAATATTGCTGCAAGCGATTCCCTTATCCTTGCTAATTTTCGCACTCTTCCCACGCATCCAAGGCCCGCTATGGGGGATGCCACAAGATGCTTACGGTAAGAGCGGCCTATCCGATAGCATGTCACCAGGAAGCTTGAGCAAACTATCGCTCTCAGATGCCGTTGCCTTCCGTGTCAGCTTTGCTGGGAAGAAACCGCCACAAGATAAGATGTATTGGCGCGGCCCAGTATTGTGGGATTTTGATGGGCGCACGTGGACGCATGGACGCAATACAAGCTTGCGGCCTTCTCGCCTAGACAAAGTCAGTCAAAGAGTACGCTACACAGTCACACTTGAGCCACATAACAAGCATTGGCTATTTGCCTTGGACATGCCGATTCACATCTCCATTCCTGCGGTGTTTTCACCAGACTACAATCTGTTAAATAAAACTCCAATCAACTCACGTTTACGCTACGATGCGACTTCTTTATTGAGCTACCTAGCCAATCTTGATGAATCTAGTCAACAGTTGCAGCGAGCACTCGCCTTACCGGATGGATTCAACCCAAGAGCGCGACAATTGGCTGAACAATGGCGCGCACAGAACTTAAACAATGAAGCCATCGTAAAAACCGCGCTCGCCTATTTCAATCGCAATGGTTTCGAATACACGCTTGAACCACCGCCGATAGGTCGCAATAGTATTGATGATTTTCTATTTAAAACACGCAAAGGATTCTGTGAATACTACGCATCTAGCTTTGTGTTTTTAATGCGCGAAGCGGGGATTCCGGCGCGGGTTGTTACCGGTTATCAGGGCGGGGAGTACAACAACTACGGCGGCTATTACATCCTACGCCAATCAGATGCTCATGCTTGGACTGAAGTATGGTTGAAGGATAAAGGCTGGGTACGTTACGACCCCACCGCATCCATTGCTCCAAACCGCATCCGAAGTGGACTCAGTGCGGCATTGCCAAACAATACGGCTTTGTCTTTCTTCGCACGCACTCAGTCACCGTTTTTACTCAAATTACGTTTCAACCTAGATGCGCTTAACAACCAGTGGAATCAATGGATATTAGGCTACAACAGCGAACGTCAGTTCGCCTTTCTGACCCGCCTCGGCATGCAAGATGTCACTTGGCAGAAATTAGTAACCTACATGATGATCGCTGCGGCCTTACTAGTGGGTATATTCACTTTATTCATGTTGCGCCGTTTAACTGTACGACATAACGATGTCGTACAGGCCACATGGCTAAAGCTCTGCCGAAAACTAGAGAAAACAGGATTAGCTCGCGCTCCACATGAAGGCGCGCAAGATTATGCAACACGAATCTCCGCCGCACGCCCTGAACTGTCAGCGAATATACGAGATATTGCTTCACAATACATAGCATTACGCTATGGCGAAGTACAAAATAAACATTTATTAAAAGCTTTCAAAATTGCGATCAAAACGTTCCCTAAGTAACACATGTACCGTGTATAGAGTGTTTAGCAAAAAGCTGATATCTGCTATTTACCGTGCGATGGAAAAAATATTTAGGGTGAATTTATGCAACTGTACAGATTACCTCTACGAAATGTTACTTAGCGCCAAACCCCTATACTGCTTTCATCCATGTCGATACGTAAAAAAGCGAAACATTTACTGTTGCTTCCAACTCCCCCTCAACTCGCTAGACATTCTAAAGATCTCTTCCAGCTTGGCTGCATCATTATTTTCCAAGGCTTGATACACAATATTCAGTTCATTGGTGTATTGCTTTACTTCACGCATCAAGGCATCGCGGTTGGCCAAGCTGATATCACGCCACATTTCTGGGGAGCTGGCGGCAATGCGGGTAAAGTCACGGAAGCCGCTGGCGGCGAAGGAAAGTAATAAATCGCAGTTATCGCGTTGCGCGAGATCGTTCACTAAAGCAAAAGACAGCAAATGCGGCAAATGGCTCACGGCAGCGAACACTTCATCGTGCTGCTGCGGAGTCAACTCACTCACTACTGCACCACATAATTCCCATGCTTGGCGGATGCGTGCTACAGATGCAGCGCTGCTTTCTGCCAAAGGGGTCAGCACGACTTTCTTGCCTTGATACAGATCCGCAAGAGCCGCCTCTGGGCCAGTATTCTCAGCGCCTGCGATGGGATGTCCAGGTATGAATTGTGCAAGCCTGCCACCCAAATTGGCACGCGCAGCAGCGACCACATCGCTCTTGGTACTACCCCCGTCGGTCAGCAAAGTATGCTCACCCAGATACGGCGCAATGCGTGCCATGAGTTCCGGCATTTGCCCTACGGGCACTGCCAGCAACACGAGATCAGCATCACCCAGCTCCGCAAGATCAGTGCCTATGCGGTCAATCACGCCGAGTTGCTTGGCTTGCTCCAGCGTCGTCTCCCTGCGCCCGAAGCCAAGCACTTCTTTGACTCCATTAGCCTTGCGCAAGGCCAGAGCAAACGAACCACCAATCAGTCCGACGCCGAAGATAACGATTTTATTGAATAGTGGCTGGATCACAACATTGCTCATGATGGTGGATGTAGTTCAATCCACGCTTGAAGTTTCGAGGTAATATTTTTATAGCCTCAGTATCGGTCTCACCCCATGCTTCTCCAAATTCAACACTCAAGCGTCCATGATTAACGCCCACACGTTGAAAGAAGTTAGAAACCTTAGCAAAGTACTTTAGTTTTCCCATCGGCGGGTTTAGTTCTTTAACCTCAATGAGATAATCGTATTCTGCCATTACAGTGTACGCCCAATCGCTCCGGCAATCGCACCCAGTGTCACCATAAGTTTCTTTAACTCATCAGGCGTCAAAGCTTGATCGGCATCGCACCATGCATCGCACGGACTAGGATGCATCTCAACCAACAGACCATCCGCACCCGCCGCAATAGCAGCTTGCGACAAGGCAGCAACCATCCAAGCTTTTCCGCCCGCATGTGATGGGTCAACAATCACTGGCAAGTGGGTTTCTTTTTTCAATACAGGAATCGCAGTTACATCCAAGACATTACGATAAGCGGTTTCAAACGTACGGATACCACGCTCACAGAAAATAATGTTGTGATTACCGCCCGCTGCAATGTATTCCGCCGACATCAACCACTCTGAAATCGTCGCCGACATTCCGCGCTTGAGAATTACTGGCTTATTGAGACGCCCGACTTCTTTAAGCAAGTCAAAGTTCTGCATATTACGTGTGCCAATTTGAATTACATCCACATCGTACTCAAGGAATGCATCGATCTGACGCACGTCCATCAGCTCAGTAACGATAGGCAGTTTATAACGGCTGGCGGCTTTGCGGAACATATCCAAGCCCTCTACACCTTTCCCTTGAAACGCATAAGGGCTGGTGCGCGGCTTGAATGCACCACCGCGCATCAAGCGACAATTCGCTTCATGCGTGAATTGTGCCGCCAAGTCCATTTGTTCCTGAGTCTCAACCGAGCATGGCCCAGCTATGACTTGAATCTGATTTCCGCCCAGTTTGATGTCACCGATATCGACCACGGTATTTTCTTTGTGCGATTCACGTGACACAATTTTATATTGCTTGGCGATATGCATCGCAGATTCAACACCTGGCAACGATGTAAACATATCTGCATCTAGCTTACTTTCATCACCAATAGCGCCAATTACAGTACGCTCGACTCCACGCGAAATGTTAGCCTTTAAGCCAGCAACTTCTAGTTTTTTAACTACAGTTCCAACTTGTTCGTCGGTAACTTCTCTACCCATTACAATAATCATTTACTTTCTCCAAGAGTCTGCTGCTTAATTACTTTTTCCAGTACCGACAAAAATTTCGCATTTTCACTTTCCAGACCAACACTCACGCGCAACCAGCCTGGCATCTCATAATTCTCAATCGCACGCACGATTACACCCAATTCCAACATACCTCGGTAAGCTTCTGCTGCATTTTCAACTCGGAACGCAATAAAGTTACCAAAAGAAGGAATGAATTCCAGCCCCAACTTAAACAAACCATCGCTAATCTGCGCCATACCGCGCTGATTCAACTCAAATGTCTGCTTCACAAAAGACACATCGCGCAAGGCAGCTACTGCCGCCGCTTGCGCCACGCTATTGACATTAAAGGGCTGACGCACTCGGTTCATCATATCTGTTACTTGCTCATGAGCTAAGGCATATCCCACACGCAATCCCGCTAAACCGTAGGCTTTGGAAAATGTGCGCGAAACAATAAGATTAGGAAACTCCTGCAACCAAGCAACTGAATCGTATCGTTTATCTTCCGGTAGATATTCGTTATACGCCTCATCCAATACAACTAAAACTTCCGGTGCTAAAGCACGCATAAACAACAACAACTCCTCCGCACTCAAAAACGTACCGGTTGGATTATTTGGATTAGCGATAAACACCATCTTTGCTTTATTGCTGATAGCCGCACTAAGCATTGCTGGCAAATCATGGCCGTAAGCCTTGGTTGCTGCGACGCTAATCCCAGTTGCCCCAACCGCCTGCGTCGCCAATGAGTACACCGCAAAAGCATGTGCCGAATGCACCACTTTATCACCAGGCTGCAAAAATGCACGCGTCACCAACTCCAGCAAATCATTACTACCATTGCCCAAGGTTACGTTTCCATGCTTTACGGCATAGCGCTTTACTAAGGCATCTTTTAAATCAAAACCATTTCCATCGGGATATATAGCAATCGTCTTAATTGCCTCCTGCATCGCAGCAATAGCAGCAGAGCTAGCCCCCAAGGGATTCTCATTAGAAGCTAGCTTGACGATGCCAGTAATACCCAACTCACGCTCCAGCTCGGCAATCGGCTTACCCGGCTGATAAGGCGCAATAGCGCGAATATAGGGAGGTGCTAAATCACAATAATTCATAAAATCAAAATCCACCACAGAGACACAGAAACACAGAGGAACCCAAAATCAAACAAAACCAAACAACATTAATTACCTTCGTTTTGCTTTTCTCAGCGCCTCTGTGTCTCTGTGGTTAATATTTTTTCACACAGCTACCGGATAAGAGCCCAGCACCTTGACGAAAGACGAAATCTGCCTAAGCTGCGTTAATGCAGCAGCGACCTTGGCATCAGATTGATGACCTTCAATATCCAAATAAAACACATACTCCCAAAGACCGGCACGAGATGGACGCGATTCCAACTTAGTCATGGAAACGCCATTTTCCGCCAAGGGCACCAATAAATCGTGCACGGCTCCAGGACGATTCTGCGCCGACATGACTAGCGAAGTCCTATCCTGCCCCGAAGGCGCAACATCTTGCTTCCCTATCACTAAAAAACGCGTGGTATTACGCAAATCATCCTCGACATTGGCTGCCAACACTTTCAATTTAAAATGCTCTCCAGCCTGCTCACCTGCTATCGCTGCCGCAAATAAATCTTCAGCAGCCAGCCGCGCCGCATCAGCATTGCTTGACGCAGTAATACGTTCCGCATGTGGCAGATGTGTAAGCAACCAATTCTGACACTGCCCGAACGACTGCGGATGCGAATACACTTTGCGTATCAGAGACAAATCATTCTCGTTCGACAACACACATTGATGCACTTGCAACAACACTTCGCCGCAAATTTTAAGATTACTAGTCAACAATAAATCAAGCGTACGCCCCACGGCCCCTTCAGTGGAATTTTCCACTGGCACCATGCCGTAGTTTGCCGCATCACTTTCCACGGCGGAAAACACGCTATCAATAGACTCGACAGGCTGACCTTCGATTGCTTGACCGAAGCGTTGAAACACAGCCGCTTCTGAGAACGTGCCATTCGGCCCTAGATACGCCACACGCAAGGGCTCTTCTAAGGCCCGCGACTGCGACATAATTTCGGTAAATAATTGCCTCACACCCTTAGCGGGCAGCGGCCCTTGATTCGCCTCCACCAAACGCCGTAACACCTGCGCTTCACGCTCGGGCCGCAATACCACAGCCGCACCTTTGGCGTGACCAATCAATTGCGCCAACTTAGCACGCTCATTGAACATACGCAGCAACTCATCGTCAATGCTGTCTATCTGATCGCGATACTTAATTAATCTATCTGGCATAACTCATTAACCCTTGCTCTTAGCGAATTCACCCATAAAGCCAAACAACTCTTGCACTCCCGCAAGTGGCATGGCGTTATAAATAGAGGCACGCATACCACCTGCAAGCTTGTGGCCTTTAAGTTGCAGCATGCCACGCGCTTCCGCTTGCTTTATAAACTCAACATCCAGTGCCGCATCTTTGGTGGAAAAAGGCACATTCATACGCGAACGATCCAGCTTGTTCACCGGACAATGATAAAAACCATTGCTGCTGTCGATAGCGTCATAAAGCAAATTAGACTTGGCGATATTCACCTGTTCCATTTGCGCCACACCGCCGTTACGCTTCAACCATTGAAATACCAGACCCGCCATATACATACCGTAAGTTGGAGGGGTGTTGTACATCGAATCATGATCGGCATGAACTTTGTAGTCCAACATACTCGCCGAACCAGCCGGCGCGTGACCGATTAAATCTTCACGCACAATCACCAGCGTCAAACCCGCAGGGCCAATGTTTTTCTGCGCACCCGCATAAATCAAACCAAATTTTGAAACATCGCATAGGCGCGACAAAATATTAGAAGACATATCTGCCACTAGAGGCACTTCGCCAACATCCGGCACCCAGCCAAATTCCACACCACCGATAGTCTCGTTGACCACATAGTGCAGGTAAGCAGCATCCTTGTTGCACTGCCAAGTATCAAACGCAGGAACATAGCTAAAGCCCTGATCCGCGCCACTGGCGACCTCATTTACTTGGCAGATCTTTTTTGCCTCGTTAATTGCCTTCTTCGACCATGCGCCTGTATTTACATAGTCAGCAGATGATTTACCGCGTAACAGATTCAGCGGAATCATAGAGAACTGCAAGCTCGCGCCACCTTGCAAGAACAACACCTTGTAGTTTTGGGGAATGTCCATCAGCTCGCGTAGATCAGCTTCAGCCTGAGCCGCGATACTCATAAACTCCTTGCCGCGATGCGACATTTCCATCACCGACATACCCGTACCATGCCAATCAAGCAACTCTGCACGCGCCTGCTCCAACACCTCACGCGGTAAAACAGCTGGACCGGCGCTGAAATTATAAATAGTCATATAGCATCCTTGTGAAGGGGGAGAGTTTGAAGGCAGAACCAGCCGCTATGCCGGCTCACATGCCCCCTTTTACCCCTTCTTCTTATTCTTCCTGTTCAGGCTCGTTATCGTTAGCAACATCCGCGTCTGCGTCACTCACTTCTGCATCGCCAACGCCTGCCAATTCATCGCCTTCCAAGCCATCATCTTCCACCTCGGCTAGACGACTCAATCCGGCTAATTTTTCGCCTTTTTCCAAATTGATGAGGGTGACACCTTGAGTCGCACGGCTCATTTCGCGTATTTCTTTAACGCGAGTGCGGATCAACACGCCATTGGTGCCAATCAACATGATCTCATCTTCGGTACTCACTAGCGTGGCCGCAACAACTTTGCCGTTACGCTCTGAAGTTTGAATTGCCATAATGCCTTGCGTGCCACGACCGTGACGGGTGTATTCAGCGATCGGCGTGCGCTTACCGAAACCATTTTCGGTTGCGGTCAGTACGCTTTGATCTTCATCTTCCGCCACCAACAAGGCGATCACTTTGCCACCTTTAGTCAACCTCATACCGCGCACACCACGCGATACACGTCCCATTGAACGCACATCATTCTCGTCAAAGCGCACCGCTTTTCCGCCATCCGAGAACAACATCACATCATGCTTGCCGTCAGTAATTGCAACACCAATCAAGAAGTCATCGTCATCCAAATTAATAGCGATAATGCCGGCCTTGCGTGGATTGGAGAAGTCTGACAAAGGTGTTTTCTTCACCGTGCCGTCGGTCGTTGCAAAGAATACAAACTTATCTTCTGTAAACTCTTTCACCGGCAAAATAGCGTTTATCTTCTCGCCAGTTTCAAGCGGCAAGAGATTCACAATAGGTTTGCCACGGCTCATACGCGTACCCTGAGGCACGTCGTAAACCTTGAGCCAGTACACACGGCCTCGACTAGAGAAGCACAAAATATAATCGTGGGTATTGGCGATAAACAAGTTATCTACAAAATCATCTTCTTTAGTAGATGCCGCTTGCTTGCCGCGCCCACCGCGCTTCTGCGCGGCATACTCGTCCAACTTCTGCGCCTTCATATAGCCGCCATGCGACAAGGTCACCACCACATCTTCCGGTGTCACGAAGTCTTCCATGCTCATATCTTGAGTGTGAACAATAATCTCACTACGGCGTTTATCGCCATATTGCGACTTGATCGCTACCAACTCGTCATTAATAATCTGCGTTACACGCTCCGGCTTAGCCAAAATATCCAGCAGGTCATTAATCTTTTCCATCACATCGCGGTATTCGCCGACAATTTTATCTTGCTCCAAACCTGTCAAACGTTGCAGACGCAATTCCAAAATCGCCTGCGCTTGCACATCGGAAAGCCTGTAATAACGCTCATCACCCGTCCCCAGCATACCGAATTCGGGAGACAGTGTTTCTGGGCGTGATGCATCACTCACTCGGCTCAACATTTCTTCTACTAGCGCAGAACGCCAAGTCTGAGCCATTAAGGCCTGCTTAGCCACCGCCGGACTCGCAGCCGCTTTAATAAGCGCAATGATCTCATCCACATTGGATAACGCAACTGCCAGGCCTTCCAAAACGTGACCACGCTCACGTGCTTTGCGTAATTCGAAAATAGTACGGCGTGTAACCACCTCGCGGCGATGACGCAAGAAGGCATCTAGGAACTGTTTCAGGTTCAGCAGTTTTGGCTGACCATCTAGCAAAGCCACCATATTCATACCGAAACTATCCTGCAACTGCGTGTGCTTATACAAATGATTAAGCACAACCTCCGGCATCTCGCCGCGACGCAACTCAATCACCGCACGCATACCAGATTTATCCGATTCGTCACGAATTTCAGTAATGCCTTCAATCTTTTTCTCACGCACCAACTCGCCAACCTTGATGAGCAAATTCGCCTTGTTCACCTGATACGGTAGCTCGTCAATAATGATGGCCTGACGCGTACCAGTTTTATCAATATCTTCAAAGTGAGTACGTCCGCGCATCACCACGCGACCACGTCCTGTGCGATAACCTTCCTTAACCCCTGCCAAACCGTAAATAAAACCAGCTGTAGGAAAGTCTGGCGCAGGAACAATGTCGATCAACTCCTCAATGTCAATGTCGGGGTTTTTCAACAAGACAAAACAAGCATCAAGCACCTCCGACAAGTTGTGCGGGGGGATATTTGTCGCCATACCCACGGCAATACCGGAAGAGCCATTTACCAACAAATTCGGAAAGCGTGCTGGGAACACCAGCGGTTCGTGTTCAGAACCGTCGTAGTTAGGCCCGAAATTCACTGTTTCTTTATCCAGATCAGCCAGCAATTCGTGTGCGATACGCGCCATGCGAATCTCGGTATAACGCATCGCCGCCGCATTATCCCCGTCCACCGAACCGAAGTTACCCTGACCATCCACCAGCGGATAGCGCAAAGAAAAATTTTGCGCCATACGAACGATGGTGTCATACACCGCCGTGTCACCGTGAGGATGGTACTTACCGATTACATCACCAACGATACGCGCTGATTTCTTGTAAGCTCGATTCCAATCATTGGAAAGCTCGTGCATAGCGAACAACACTCGCCGGTGCACAGGTTTTAAACCATCGCGCGCATCGGGCAAAGCTCTACCAACGATCACGCTCATGGCGTATTCCAGGTAAGACTTACGCATTTCTTCTTCGAGACTAACGGGTAGTGTTTCTTTTGCGAATTGATCCATCTGTGGAGGCTTCCTAAAATGCTTAAAAATCAGTGCGCCAGTTTACCACGCCACGCGATTTCGAGCCAAAGCAAAATTGGCTAGCCCTCAGAGGCCAGTTTTGCTACATTCCACCCCTGTTTACCTTCGCATAGAGTGCCGCATGTCCAACGCAGATCCGATAGAAATCGAAAAATTCAGCCAACTTGCTCACCGTTGGTGGGATGCCAGCAGTGAATTTCGCCCCTTACACGAGATAAATCCACTACGTCTGAACTATATCAACCGCATCGCCCCGCTTGCCGGCAAAGCCGTGCTAGACGTAGGCTGCGGCGGCGGCATACTGTCTGAAAGCATGGCAGGCTCTGGTGCGCAGGTCACAGGTATAGACTTAGGAGAAAAACCACTACAAGTCGCCAAGCTGCATTTACTGGAAAGCGGAAAGCAAGTGGAATATCGCCACATTGCCGTAGAAAACCTTGCTGCCGAGTGTCCTGCCTCCTTCGATGTCGTCACCTGCATGGAGATGCTAGAACACGTTCCCGACCCGCAAAGCATCGTGCGCGCCTGCGCGCAACTGGTCAAACCCGGCGGTTATATTTTCTTTTCCACGCTCAATCGCAATACAAAATCTTATCTACTCGCCGTCATCGGCGCAGAATACCTACTCAAAATGCTGCCACGCGGCACGCATGATTACGCCAAATTCATTAAACCTTCCGAATTAGCGCAGTACTGTCGCAATGCCGAACTAAATGTCGAAGACATTAGCGGCATGAGCTACGAACCTATACTCAAAACCTATTCATTGGGCAAAGACACCGACGTCAACTATCTATTCGCATGTCGTCGTGATTAAAGCCTTCCTTTTTGACCTAGATGGCACTTTTGCTGACACCGCTCCTGATCTTGGCGCTGCACTCAATCATGTACTTACCTTACATGGTCGCCCAGCCATACCTTTAGCCCTTAGCCGTCTGCAAGCTTCGCACGGCTCAGCCGGAATGCTAAATCTGGGCTTTAACATCAGTCCCGACAATCCTGAGTTTAACGACCTACGTAATGAGTTCTTAGCCCATTACACCGCCCATATTTGTGAGCACACCACACTATTCGCAGGAATAAAAGAACTACTCGACGAACTTGAAAAACTCGGCATACCATGGGGTATCGTCACCAATAAACCGCACCGTTTCACCCTGCCACTCATGCAAGCACTAGGCTATGCCGAACGAGCCGCCTGCATGGTGAGCGGAGATAGCTGTAGCCAGTCCAAACCACACCCAATGCCAATGCTTCATGCTGCAAAACAATTAAATGTCGCAGCAAAGCATTGTCTATACCTTGGCGATGACAAACGCGACATGGATGCAGCCAATGCCGCGAACATGCATGCTGTCATTGCTATGTATGGTTATATTTCACCACAAGCCATACTCGAAACATGGCATGCTGCGGCCCGTATTCACAACCCACTAGAATTGCTACATTACACAAAGGCCTAATCAGCGGTATCATTCGCACATAAGGGGCCTCTATAAATTCAAAATCCTAAGCGAGACAAGGCGCGAGTAAAAAATGATGACGATGCATATGCCTGATATGTTAGGAGTCATTTTTTACGAGCAACGCAGTATCGCGACGGAGTTTGGATTTATAGAGCTTCTCATAAATTAAAGAACATCAATATTTCTGGAGTGGGCGCATGGATGATAAAAAGCAAGCAACAGGGAATGACCAAGCCCCTACCGCGCCCGCACCAGAAGGACTTCAGGAAATACTTCACAAAGTCATCCTAGCCCATCAGCAAGCGCTAAAGCTACTACAAGAAACTGAAACCGCATATAGCCGCTTGGTCCCCCACCAACTACTCAATTTGCTTGAAGTCAAAAGCATTGTCGATGTCAAACTCGGTGATCAGGTGGAGCGTAAAATGACGATTATGTTTTCGGATATTCGCGACTTCACGCCCTTGTCCGAATCAATGACCCCGACGGAAAACTTCGAGTTCATCAACTCATACTTGAGCCAGATGGAACCCGTAATCGGCAAACATCGTGGCATTATCGACAAATTCATCGGAGATGCCATTTTGGCACTATTCGCACACGATGCTGACGATGCCGTCAGTGGTGCCGTCGCCATGTTAGAGCGACTCAATTACTACAACGCCGGGCGCATACGCGCAGGCTACACCCCTATACAGATCGGCATCGGGCTCAACACTGGCATGGTGATGATAGGCACTGTAGGCGGAATAAACCGCATGGATAGCACCGTCATCGGCGATGCGGTCAACCTAACTGCACGCTTACAAGAAGCGACCAAAACCTATCATGCGCCACTCATCATCAGTCAAAATGTACTTTACGAACTAGCCTATAAAGACAAATATCACATCCGCTTTCTAGACCGCATCCGCGTCAAAGGCAAATCTCAACCCTTGTCGATCTACGAAGTATTCGACAATGACCCAACAGAACTACGCAGCAGCAAACTCGCCTGCCAACCCCTGTTCGACGAAGCCATAGCCTTCTACCACTTAAAAGATGTAGCACGCGCCATTGAATTACTAAAAAAATGTGTCGAAATCGCGCCCAACGACATTCCAGCCCTCATGTATCTTGAGCGCTGCTACGAATATCAAGCCACAGGACAACACTGGAGCACAGGTGAACTCGACATCGGTCTACTTTGGAAAGATGAACTACTCATCGGACAAGCACAAATCGACACAGCCCACCGTGAGTTTGTCGAACAAGTCAACATCTTCACAACACAGATAAAACAAAACAACGCCGACTTCGACAGCATCTTCAGCTTCTTGGCCGAGTACACACAAAACCTCTTCCCCGTCGAAGATGAGCTAATGGAACAGTGCCAATATCCATTCGCAGAAAGCCACAAACAAGAACACCAAAACTTCATCAAACACTTTCAAGCACTCCAAGCAAAAACGCTCTCTGGCAATGACGATCCGCGCTACCTTTCCTTCCGCATCGAATTACTCCTATTAGATTGGTTCTCCTCACACGCCACAAAAGGCGACCGACACATGATGCGCTACCTGCAAAATGCAGCCAATCCAGTTCGCAAAGAAAAACGCCCTGTACAATAAAATATTGTGTGGTGGCCTAACACCAGCCCTGTTACAATTCGCATAGCTTAGCAACAAAAGCCGAACCGGGGGCGACCTGGCTTCGACGTGGGATGCAAAGCAGTGTAGGGCATACCGAGGACCCGCAACCTCGTAAATCAGCTGGAAAACCAATAGTCGCAAACGACGAAAAGTACGCTCTAGCCGCTTAATCGGTTAGACCTCACACCCTGCTGTCTGTGGAGGGGCTCAAGGCAGTAATGCCGCGATGAGTGAGGTCATTTACACAGAATCGTGTCGTGCAGGGTTACTTTGTACGAAGCTAAAATTAAGGTGACTCGTCCTGTAGCAGCCTGTCGGTTGGCGTCTACCGGGTAAAATTAAATAACTTGACTAAGTATGTAGAACTATCTGTAGATCACTTGCGGACGCGGGTTCAATTCCCGCCGCCTCCACCAATCTAAAGGTTTCCAGAAACCACTGGAGACCCATGCAGCCAAGCCTTTCACGAGGCTTGGCTGTTTTTTTAGAACAGCCAATAAACCTTAAACCACCTGTTTTATCACAAGCCGGCCCTTGGGGTTTTGCAAATGGGATTTCATTTTGGCTGAAAGCCGATTGCCATGGTTCATAGTAAAACATTTAAGACATACAATAAAAAATAACGCAGCACCAATCTAGTACTGCGTTAGCCATCAATACAGAGCTATAAGAATACTTATCGGTTCAACAAACGAATCATAATCTGCAATTCACTCGCTGATTTCGAAAGCTCTTGCGAAGCAATCTTTGCCTCCTCTGCAATTTGAGCATTGCTATTCACTAATTCAGACACATTTTCTAAGCTATGGGAGACACCTTCACTCGCGATAGATTGTTGACTAGATGTTTCAGCAATACGCTGAGCACTCTCGGTAACATTTCGACTTGTATCAATCACTTTTTTTAGCGTCTCTCCATTTTCTTGGACAATAGCAGCTCCTTGCTCAACTTCTTGTATAGCCTCACCCATCGATACAACGACACTTTCACTCACATCTTGAATATTACCAACCATAGCGGCAATATCATTCGTGCTGATCCCAGTCCGTTCCGCAAGCTTCCTAACTTCGTCAGCCACCACTGCAAAGCCTCTGCCTTGCTCTCCTGCACGTGCTGCTTCAATAGCGGCGTTCAGTGCTAGCAAATTGGTTTGTTCGGCAATTTCCTTAATGACATTGCTGACATCACCAATTTTTTGAATCGCATTTTTAAGTTCATTCATGGAATCGCTCGATGCTCTTACCGCTTCAACAACTCTGCTTGTCGAGGCAATCGATTTCTCCATTTTTTGATTGCTATCTTCAATCATCCTCTGAGAACTAATGGCCGCCTCGGCGGAACTATTCGCATTATGAGAAACCTGCAAAACCGATTTACTGAACTCCTCCATGGTACTTGAAATTTGAGAAATATCATTTTTCTGCCTTATAGAGTGCTGAGTGACTTGATTTACTTTGTCATCCAACTCTGTACTGCGCCCCAAAATGATACCCGCAGCCAGTGCCATCTCATCCAGCATCACTTTGATCTGCGACTGCATAACCTGTAGTTTGCAAAATAAAACCCCAACCTCGTCTCGTCCAGAAATATTTATATCACCACTAAGGTTACCCTCTATCACTTCTTCGAACTGACTTTCCATGCCAACCAAAGGATTTTTTACAAATTTATTGAAGCCAGCCCTAATCATTAAAAAGATAAATAATTGAAGAATAATTTGCGCAGCTATTAGCATTACCAACAATTCATCAAGTTTGGCGAAATCAGCAGTCAAATCTAAAGTTAAGTCTGATGCACCATTCGAACTACCCTCCTTAACGATATGACAACTCAAACAATCCGTGTTATGAAAAGAACGAGAAACCAAATAAGGAGTAATCGCCCTAAATAACTCCTTCCCATCAACTTTTGACTGTGAGAAATAGGACACTGACTTGCCTTGTTTTTCTGAGTTTTCAATCACTTTTTTAACCAAAGGGTCGTCAAGATGCTCTTCCGGCAATCCAGGACCAAATTGTTGAACGACTTGTTCACTACGAATTAAGCGCAAAGATTGAAGCTGCTGTCCTTCAATAATTTTACTAATCATTAATTTGCGATTTTCTGGCTCTGAAATCATTCCAGTAACCATCAACATATTCGCAGTATCAATCACCTGCATCGACGTTGCCTCGGCGCGAAGTTCAGCATTGGTAATCATCGTAGACTTCATCTGCTCATACAAGAAATATGTTGAGCAAGCCAGCAGCACAAATAAAACAGGTTGAATTAATAATTGTAGCTTTAGATTGAGCGATAGCTTGTTAAATTTATAACGTTCGAATTTCGATTCAATTGCTGCACCTGTTTGGTTTAACTGCTTATAAAGAACTTCAGCAGCCGCAATGTCTTTTCTTGAAGGGGAGCTTCTTACAGAAAGGTAGCCAACCACTTTTCCTTTTTCTTTAATCGGAGAAACGAGTGCCTTTACCCAATAATAATCACCATTTTTACAGCGATTCTTTACAAGCCCGCGCCAAGGCAAACCGTCATTCAAGGTATCCCAAAGCCATTTAAAAGCGGAAGGTGGCATATCAGGATGGCGCACCATATTGTGGTTTTTCCCAATAAGCTCATCTCTGCTAAAGCCGCTCATTTCCACAAATTCATCATTCACATAAGTGATAGTATTGTGGACCCACTCGTCAAGACAGAAATCAGTCTAGTTTAAGCTGGTATGTCCGCCTTACACGCAGCTGCATGACGCTGCCTCATTCGGGTGCTCGTCCAATAGTTTTTCGGACTTGCTAAAT
>Ga0316204_10005186_pt1 | contig 21991 bp, 21 predicted proteins | sample 6monrhotite_MG_2_FD_205661 | JGI IMG/M metagenome (GOLD analysis project Ga0316204, IMG submission 205661) | Microbial mat bacterial communities from mineral coupon in-situ incubated in ocean water Damariscotta River, Maine, United States -... | ecosystem: Environmental > Aquatic > Marine >... | reverse complement strand
CACAGCCATACCAGTCAGTATCCAGGTTTCACGCCATCTGGGCATTTCATCGAAAAAACCTAACATGGCACTAGCCTAGAGGAGAATGATTGCTTCACTATTCAATGCCATGGTTAACGGCAGGCAAGCAGATTTGCCTAAATCCCTGGTTTACCTTTGAATATGAGTTAACTTTTAGGCTTGAAAAATTTTGCCATGAGCAAAACCGTCATCCGGGCAGTTCTCCCAGCAAAGCAGGTTTATGCTCACGTAAGATTTTTTCTGCAAATTCCATGAAAGCCCTAATACGGGCTGTTTTTCGCAAATCCTGATGGGTCAATATCCAGATATCACGGGATGGTTCGGGCGGCCGTTTTGTCGCTCTGACCAGATCGCCATAGCCATCTGCGGCCAGACAGGGCACTGCAATCAACCCCATTTTTCGCTGCGCCATTTCCAGTTGCAAAGTTATACTGCCAAAACTGCCCCAGACGGGCACCCGGTCAAATTCGGTGGTCTGGGTCCAATCTGGGTATCGTCCTTCTCGATCTTCCCAACCAAGCCAGCGCGCTGCCTCAGGGTGGTTCTCAAAATCATGTGCAGCGATATAGTCGGGATGCGCGTATACCGAAGTGGTGTAAGAAAACAGTCTTTTCCCGACAAGTGTATCAGGCGGATTATTATCCATGCGAATAGCGATATCGGCCTCCCGGCGTGCCACGTCGAGAATGTCATAGCTCGTAAGAATTTCCAGTTCCAAGCCCGGATATTTCTCACAAAACTCAGGTAGATAAGGTGCAAAAATGCGGATCGCAAACGGTTCCGCCATAGTCACTTTGATCTTGCCTGAAAGCTCATTGTCACGGCCGGCAATATGTCTCTCGACGGCCAGCAGATCGTCATTAAATCGACCGGCAGCTGCAGCCAGCTCTTCACCTGCCTGCGTCGGTAGATACCCCTCCGGTCGTCGTTCAAACAAGGTAACATCCAGAGATTGTTCAAGCTGGTCTATCCTGCGACTGACAGTTGAATGGTGCACCTTGAGCGATTTTGCAGCTGATCGAACCGTACCGGCGGCCATGACTTCTCGAAATGTTTTGATCTCTTCCCAGTCCATAGCTCTCTCTTAGAGTAGTTATTGGCTTTCCGCATGGCTAAATTTTGCAACAATAAGTTGCAGCAACGCAGTTAGACAACAGATTTTTTAGCCAGTACCAATGGTGCATATAAGCTATATGGGAGAGAGGCGATGGCGAATTTATCCACCAAAGGTTTCCGGTCAACCGGACTTTCAGCACCCGGGTTCGGACAACATCCCCAATATTTGTTAGACATTGTCCAGTCCCGGTCGCTTCATCAACTCATATTGAATGAGGCGGTAATTGCTGCGACAGACCGTGCGTTGGTCGTTTTTGAACAGGGCCTGCGCAATGTCTTGTATGTTCCCCGTGCAGATATCCTGATTCCCCTCACCCGCAAGAAGGGGCAGTCCAGCTATTGCCCCTTCAAGGGAACCGCAACTTACTGGAATCTGGAAGCCAATGGCAAAATCTGTGAAAACGTCGGGTGGAGCTATGACCTCCCCTATGACGAAGTAGCTCCGCTAAAGGATCATATAGCTTTCTATCTGGACAAGCTCGATTGTTATTGGCGAAATGGAATCGATCAGCCATTATTGGGGCCCGGGCGTTGCCACGGAGAGGATTGTTTTTCACCCATTGCGGCCTAATCAGCTAAATCTAAACCAGCCAATCACACTGAAGGATATCAAATGACCATACCCATTTACGCCGCGGCTGCGGGAGCATTTTTGATCATCTTGCAAGCCATACTCATGGTCTCGGCAGGATCCCATCGCATAAAATCCGGTATTAATCTTGGCACCGGAGAGGATCCCGTGATGGAGCGGAAAATCCGGCGACATGGGAATCTGGCCGAGAATGCCGGTCTATTTGTCGCTGTTTTGGCACTCGCCGAGATGACCGTTGTTCCCAATATTGTTGTTCAATATATTGCCATTGCATTTGTAGTCGCACGCATATTCCATGCCATTGCGCTGTCATCTGCTGTTGGAGCACAGGGCGCTGAAGGCAGCAAATTCTTCGTCATTGCGCGGGTTATCGGAGCGATGGGAACTTTTCTCTCGTTTCTCGCACTGGGCGGATACATTCTTTTCGGCCTATTGTAGGACCCTTCGGAAAACTTAAGAGGAAACACCATGACACTACCGCTCTCCCAGGTTGTCAAAAACTCCACTGCGCAGGCCTTTCGCGGTTTAACGAACGTGCTCACCAAGACCAAAGAACACGCCGCAGCAGAAGGAATTGATGATATCAATTTTCTCGATGCACGGCTTTTCCCGGACATGCATGAAATGAAGTGGCAAGTGCAGATGATCACCGAATTCGCTGTCCGGGGAACCGCTCGAATGACCGGCGTCGCAACGGATGATCTTCCCAATCTGCCGATGGAAGGGGATAATTTTGATTCCCTCATCAAACGCATTGAGGAATGTGCAGAAACAGTGGCGAAGGCCAATGATGCGACCATTGACGGTAATGCGGATATGAAAATCGAGATGCCTATCGGTCCCGATCAAACTATGGAACTGGACGGCAAAACCTATGTCCAGAGCTTCTACTTACCCAATCTGTATTTCCACGTCACAACTGCTTATAATCTGGCACGAATGCAGGGTGTTGCATTGGGAAAACGCGACTACATGGGAATATAGAGAGCGATATTTGGAATCGCGCGCACTAGAGACATGCGATAATTTCCCATTGCGCTTCTTGCCTCTTGGCTTAGGGAGATGGCGATGACTGACAACACCTCCTCCACTCGCCTTGTAATTCGCCAACCCGATGACTGGCATGTGCATCTTCGGGATGGCGCTATGCTGGCGACGGTTGCCGATTATACCGCACGTCAATTTGCGCGAGCAATCATCATGCCCAATCTGACTCCTCCTATTACCACTGTTGAAGCGGCAATCGGTTATCGGGATCGCATCCGGGCAGCCACAGATTTTGATTTCAAACCGTTAATGACCTGCTACCTGACCGATGACATAGAGCCCGATGTGGTTCGGCGTGGTTTTTCTGAAAATGTTTTCACAGCCTGCAAGCTCTATCCAGCAAATGCCACCACAAACAGCGGTCATGGCGTAACCGATATCCGAAACATCTATTCGGTATTAGAGACAATGCAACAGATTGGAATGCCGCTTTTGGTCCATGGAGAAGTGACTGACAGCGATATCGATATTTTCGATCGCGAGGCGGTTTTTATTGATCGCATATTATCCAATGTGATTTCGGATTTTCCGGATCTGAAAGTTGTGTTCGAACATATTACGACCGCTGAAGCAGTCGAATTTGTGGGTAGCAGTGGTCCCAATATTGCTGCCACGATTACACCCCATCATCTGGCATTTAACCGCAACGCAATATTCCAAGGCGGAATACGGCCACATTATTATTGCCTTCCCGTAGCCAAGCGGGAGAAGCACCGATTGGCTCTCCGCCAAGCAGCAACATCGGGTTCAGCAAAATATTTTCTGGGTACCGATAGCGCTCCCCACTTGGTGGATGATAAAGAGTCGTCCTGCGGCTGTGCGGGTCTGTTCAACGCCCCATACGCATTGGAGAGCTATGCACAGACTTTCGAAGAGGAAAATGCGCTCGATAAGCTAGAGGCCTTTGCTTCGGAAAATGGGCCACGTTTTTACGGTCTCACGCTGAATGATAAAAAGGTGATTCTCGAAAAGCATGACAATCGGGCCGCCAAAGAATTTGAAACGGAAAACGGGCCGGTGATCCCATTTCTAGGCGATGAAATCTTGTCGTGGAAATTCGCGGGATTTGAACATTAAAAACCTTCTATTGCTGTGGAAGGCATGATGTGACTGACACACTTTCGAAAACCGAAGGCGAACCGCCAAGACGCATTAGCGAGCTAAAATTGTTCCTGTTCGCTCTGGCTACCGCAGCGGCCATTGCCAACGGCTATTATGTTCACCCGCTCATCACCCCGGTCGCTGATGAGTTCGGTGTAAGCGGTGCGGTGGTGGGGCTGGTTCCTGCGTTAAACCAGATCGCGCTCGCACTGGGTATTTTGCTTTTGTTGCCACTTGGTGACCGGGTAAATAATCGAATCTTGGTTACGATATTCGTCTGCGGCCAGTTTATTGCCATGCTTGCCATGGCACTTTCGGACAGTTTTTTAATCTTCGCCACAGCATCGTCTCTGCTCGGCTTTTTTACGATTATTCCCTATCTGTTACCAGCCTATGTGACACAGCGGGTGCGACCGGGTCGGATGGGCCATGTCACCGGTATTATGGCAGCCGGAGTAACGGTGGGCATATTGGGCAGCCGTGTCGGCGCCGGAATGCTGGGCCACTATTTTGGCTGGCGCACGGCCTATTGGGTTGGCGTTGCACTGACTGCCTTGCTGGTTATCCTGTTGCCATTGATCATGGATCGCAAATCGGAAGAGCCTGAGAAAAAGGAAAAACCGCCAAGCTATCGTGAGCTACTGGGGTCACTCTGGCCGATGATCAGAGCCTATCCCGAAGTGACATTGGGTGGTTTCATGCAGGCGATTTCTTTCGGCCTCTTCCTCGCGCTTTGGTTGGGCATCGGACTACATCTGCCGCGCATTGGCTATGGTGTGGATACGGTCGGCTATCTGGCTTTTATTGCCGCGATAAACGTTTTCGTTGCGCCCTATGCCGGTAAATTTATCGATCGGTCCGGTGCAGAAGAAACCCGCGTCTTTTTCTCTGCCATCCAATGGATCGGCGTTTGCCTGTTACCCTTTGCGGGCGACAATCTGATCATTCTCATCATAGCGGTCATTCTCAACACATTGGGCGGCGCGTCCAAAGATGTCGCCAGTCGAACCATCTTATTCAACCGCGCACCTGAAATCCGCACGCGATTGATGACCATCTATATCGTCATCATGTTCATTGGCGGCGGCATATCGAGTTGGCTTGGCACTGCCGCGTACGAATATGCCGGCTGGTCCGGTATCTCGACTATGGCCATCATCTATGCCTCGATCATCATGATACTAGCGATCTGGGGACTGCGCTTCCGCAAGATTGAAACCTAACATTCTACCAAATTAACGGCCAGCCCGCCCTGCGAAGTCTCCTTGTAGCGTTCGCTCATGTCTAGGCCGGTTTTGCGCATAGTCTCGATCACTTCATCCAGGCTAACCCGATGCGTGCCATCGCCCAGGATAGACAGACGAGCCGCTTCTATCGCTTTCACCGCCCCCACGGCATTGCGTTCAATACATGGCACCTGCACAAGTCCCGCAACCGGATCGCATGTCAGGCCAAGATTATGCTCCATCCCAATTTCAGCCGCATTTTCAACCTGTAAAGGTGTGCCGCCCCAAGCAGCAGTGAGTCCGGCCGCCGCCATTGAACAGGCTACGCCCACTTCGCCCTGACATCCGACTTCCGCCCCGGAGATAGACGCATTTTCCTTGAACAGCGAGCCGATGGCCGCAGCCGTTAGGATAAACGTCTCGACGCCCGCAGCATCTGCTTTGGGAGAAAAACGCTCGTAAAAACGAAGCACAGAGGGGACGATGCCGGCCGCTCCATTGGTTGGAGCGGTCACTACCTTACCGCCCGCTGCATTTTCTTCATTCACCGCCAATGCCCAAAGGTTCACCCAATCAAGAATGGTCAGCGGATCAGACAGCGCGCGTTCCTGTCGTTCCATCAAACGGCCATAGATTAACGGCGCGCGGCGCTTCACCTTCAGTCCACCGGGTAAGATACCCTGCTGTTTGATCCCGCGATCGATACAGGCAGACATGGCATCAGCAATTGCACGAATTTCGGCGCTGATTGCATCATCCGATTTTCCAGTGCGTTCATTGTTCCGCATGATATCGGCAATTGACAGGTTTTTGCTGTCGGCAATTTCCAACAAATCAGCACCCGAGCAAAATGGGTGCGGTACATCCCAAAGACCGGTTTCCGGATCATTGCTGCCAATCTGATTCTCATCTAGAACTGCGCCGCCGCCGACCGAATAATAGACGCGGGTTTCAACAAGATCATCGCCGTTAAACGCGTTAAGCCGCATCGCATTGCTATGAAAATCGAGGCGCTTCTTTTGGTCAAAGATAACATCCGCATCCTCATCAAATGCGATATCCTTCGCGCCATTCAAACTGATCCGGCCATTGGCACGAACCGCGTCCACCAATCTATCCGCATCATCCGGTTCGATATTTTCCGGGCGCTGGCCCGAAAGTCCGAGCAGAATCGCGCGATCCGTGGCATGGCCTTTTCCGGTCAGTGCCAGTGAACCAAATAATTTGGTCTCCAGCCGGGTCACTTCTTCCAGTTTACCACTGGCGGAAATGCGTTCAACGAACAGCGCCGCCGCGAGCATCGGCCCCATCGTGTGAGAGCTGGATGGCCCGACACCAATTTTGAAAAGTTCAAATGTGCTGGCAACCATCTGGTCTTTCTACCTCCATAAAACACTGTTATCCGGACTCAATTTGTGAACAATTCCGATATTATGATTTTTGGCTCCGGCTTGAAAGCAGAAGCACATTGCCTCTAACCCATTATCTTATCGTGGAAGGTGTGGATATCAAAATCATCGCCAGTTCTTCTTTAGCCTCCGTTCGAAGTTCCGGATTCCTGAACATGTTGAGCGCGTGCAAGCAGCCTAGGCTATTGGCGGTCATCGCCCCTGTGATATGACGGATTTGTAACAAAAAGGGCCGGAGGTTTCCCTCCAGCCCTTCTTGATTTCAAACTGAGCTGAACGACTTGGCTTAGAAGCCCATGCCGCCGCCCATGCCGCCCATACCGCCCATGTCAGGCATTGCAGGAGCGCCGCCGCCAGCATTATCGTCTGGCAGTTCAGCAACAGCTGCTTCAGTGGTGATCAGCAGACCAGCAACCGAAGAAGCATCTTGCAATGCAGCACGGACAACTTTGGTTGGGTCGATCACGCCAGATTTGACCAGATCTTCGTATTTATCGCTGAATGCGTTAAATCCGAAATTCTTGTCTTTCTGGTCGAGCAATTTGCCCGCAACAACCGCACCGTCAAAACCGGCATTTTCGGCAATCTGGCGAACCGGAGCCTGCAGCGCTTTACGAACAACGTCGATACCGCGGGTCTGGTCTTCATTTTGCCCTTCAAGGCCTTTGAGAGCAGAAGTTGCATAAAGAAGAGCGGTTCCGCCGCCAGGTACAATGCCTTCTTCGACAGCAGCCCGGGTTGCGTGCAATGCATCGTCAACACGGTCTTTCTTCTCTTTCACTTCCATTTCGGTAGCACCGCCGACCTTGATCACGGCGACACCGCCAGCGAGTTTCGCCAGACGCTCTTGCAGTTTTTCTTTGTCATAGTCGGAAGTTGTGCTTTCAATCTGTCCGCGGATCGCTTCAACGCGCGCCTTGATGTCAGATTTTTTGCCGCCGCCATCAACGATGGTGGTGTTGTCTTTATCAATGGTGACGTTTTTGGCTTGACCCAGCATGCCCAGCGTAACGCTTTCCAGCTTAATACCCAGATCTTCGCTGATCATTTCACCTTTGGTGAGAATTGCGATATCTTCGAGCATCGCTTTACGGCGATCACCGAAGCCTGGTGCTTTAACCGCTGCGATTTTCAGACCGCCGCGCAATTTGTTGACTACCAGAGTAGCCAGCGCTTCGCCTTCAATATCTTCCGCAATGATCAAAAGCGGACGTCCGGCCTGTACAACAGCTTCCAGGATTGGGAGCATAGGCTGCAAGTTGGTCAACTTCTTTTCGTGGATCAGGATATATGGATTTTCGAGGTCCGCAATCATCTTGTCCGGGTTGGTGATGAAGTAAGGAGACAGGTAACCGCGGTCAAACTGCATGCCTTCCACAACGTCGAGTTCGAAGTCGAGACCTTTGGCTTCTTCAACCGTGATCACGCCTTCTTTGCCGACTTTTTCCATTGCTTCCGCAATTTTCTGGCCAACTTCTTTGTCGCCATTGGCAGAGATAACACCAACTTGCGCTACTTCTTCACTGCTTTTCACGTTCTTGGAACGCTTTTGCAGAGATTCGACAACAGCAGCTGAAGCTTGGTCGATGCCGCGTTTCAGGTCCATCGGGTTCATGCCAGCAGAAACCGACTTCATGCCTTCTTTGACAATCGCCTGAGCAAGCACTGTAGCAGTGGTAGTGCCGTCGCCAGCAACATCATTGGTTTTCGATGCCACTTCGCGAAGCATCTGTGCACCCATATTTTCGAACTTGTCTTTCAGTTCGATTTCCTTGGCAACCGAAACACCGTCTTTGGTAATGCGCGGAGCGCCAAATGATTTGTCGAGAACCACGTTACGACCTTTAGGGCCGAGGGTTACTTTAACCGCGTCAGCCAAAGTGTTCACACCGCTCAGGATGCGTTCACGGGCGTCGCGACCGAATTTTACGTCTTTACCAGCCATAATAATTTCCTCTGGTTATGAGATTTAACAATAAGATGAATGAGAAGCTACTACTCGATGATACCGAGAATATCGCTTTCCTTCATGATGATCAGATCTTTGCCTTCAACGGTAACTTCCGTGCCGGACCATTTGCCGAACAGGATTTTGTCACCTTTTTTGACGTCGAGCGGTGTAGATTTACCGTTATCGTCTTTCAGGCCATTGCCAACGGCAACCACTTTGCCTTCGGATGGTTTTTCCTGCGCGCTGTCAGGAATGATGATACCGCCAGCGGTTTTTGTGTCCGCTTCAACGCGGCTAACCAATACGCGGTCATGTAGTGGACGAAATTTCATATGTTTCCCTTTCTTGTCCGACCTTTAGGATCAACCCGCCTGCTCCTTTGGAAAAAGGCCGGTTGAGCTGAATATTCGAGAATTAGCACTCACTCCTTTCGAGTGCTAACGATGTCCATGTAGTCGCTATTCTCCGGCCGTCAAGAGATTCAATCAAATTTTCTTAGATTAGTTTTTGTTGGATTTCAGGGGCTTTGCGATTCTTTTTGAAGATTCTTTGCTGTTCACTGTAACGCGGCCCCGGACTCTCGCGAATGACCTGATGAACCACTTTGAGCGGTTCACCCTTATCCCCCCCCTTTTTTTTGAGGAAAAATTCATGTCTACATTCGTAAAATCCGCTGCTGCAGCCGCTGTACTGGCCTCTGCTGCAACCATGACCTTGACAGCAACCGCTGCTGAAGCCGCGGGTGCCAAAGAAAAATGCTTCGGTGTTGCGCTGGCTGGCAAAAATGATTGCGCAGCAGGTCCCGGCACCAGCTGCTCTGGTACTTCGACGATCAATTATCAGGGCAATGCATGGAAATATGTGTCCAAAGGCAGCTGCGTCAAAATGGGTGGTTCGCTCACCGCCAAGAAAGGCAATAAAAAGCCCGTTCCACAACGCAGCTAAATGCGCTAGATTTTGTGGATGAACAGCAATTCTGATCCTCTAGTTTCGGAAACTCATTCTATGTCGTGCTCCCTCCCTCCATCAGGCGGCATAGGTCTGAAGTCGGTCCATTATGAAAATGTGCTGGCAGAAGGTGACAATCTGAAACACCCTTCTTGGGTTGAGGTTCATCCGCAGAATTACTTCGGCGATGGCGGACCATCGCATAGATGGTTAACTGCCATTGCCGAAGTCTACCCTATGAGTTTCCACAGCGTTGGCCTTTCTTTGGGTAGCGCCGACGGTTTGAATGAATATGATCTGGAAAAAATGGCGGCGCTTTGTGATCGCTATCAGCCAGCCATGGTGTCTGATCATTTGAGCTGGAGCGGTAACGCCCATGACCGATATCCCGATCTGCTTCCTATACCTTATACAAAAGAATCACTCGACCATTTCACGGTCCAGATTGGCCGCGTACAGGATCGATTGAAGCGACCTATCCTGATTGAGAACCCCTCGCGCTATCTCTCCTATAAAGATGATGAGATGAGCGAAACAGATTTTATAGGCGCGCTCTGCAAGCAAGCCGGATGCGGCTTGTTGTTCGATGTCAACAATGTCGAAGTCACCGCAACCAATGTCGGTCTTGATATGGAAGCCTATATTGACGCCATTGATCCCGATATTGTCGGTGAGATGCATCTGGCTGGACATGCCCGCGAAGAACATGGCGACGGTCCGCTATTGATTGATGATCACGGTTCGATAGTCAGCAAAGTGACATGGAAACTTTATCGCCGATTTATCGAACGTGCCGGTCCCAAGCCCACATTGATCGAATGGGATACCGATATCCCCGAATATGATGTACTGATGACAGAAGTCGACAAGGTTGAAGCCGTACTCGAAAACCACAATCAAGAAACCCCGCGCCATGCCCTCGCTAGCTGAGAGTCAATCGCGTTTCATCGATTGCCTGCAAAAGGGCCCTGACCATCTGCCGGTGGAGCTATTCATCGAGCCTGCCAATCGCGCGCTTCTTGGCATGAAAGCCCATGCCAACACCATTTCCCATGCCCGGCTGGTAGCACTGGATAACGCCTATCCCAAATTGCACCAGCATATGGGTCATGAGAATTTTCATTCCATTTCACGCGATTATATTGAACAGGATCATATTCTGCTTTGCGATATGAATAATATTGCCAAAGACTTTGCGCATTTTCTGGAAAAGCGCGAAATCGGTGCAACGGAAGTCGATCTGGCCAGGGTTGAATGGGCCTGGCTGGAAAGTTACCGTGCTGCCGAAGCCATACCGGTTCGGTTGGAAGATATTGCAACGCTGGATGAGGAAAGCCTGCTTGGCTTCCCTGTCGATCAACACCCCGCCGTGCGATTCATAGAACTGTTCGGTGAATTGTCCCCCGAGCTCAGCGAATTGGGGGATGAAACACCCTATGCTCTCATGGTAGTCCGTCCAGAAGCACAGGTCCTTTTTCATCCGCTCACTGACCTTGAGCATGCAATAACCAGAAAAATTGCAAATATTTCGACAATGGGTAACCTTTTGGAAGAAGCCATCGAACTGGTTGGTAAGGACGCGAATACTGAAGGGGATGCCGAACAGGTCATGCCCCATTTGATCAAATTGATCCAGGCAGGCGCGTTGATGAAAAAACAAGAGTTACAGGGAATTTAATATGACCAACCCGATACAAAATTTGTTCGAAAAAATTGGCGGCCCGGGGCCGGAATCGATTGCGCTATTACTTGCCCGCCTGGGGCTTGGCGGGGTATTTTACCGGTCGGCCACTAGCCGGATGGAAGACGGAAGCTGGACACAATTGTCCGAAAATGCGGTGTACCAGTTCTCCGAAGCACCTTTTAACCAGGTGCCTGTTATCAATGGCGAGTTTGGCGCCTATTTCACCAGCTATACTGAGCTTTTGATCGGCATCGCGCTGATGCTCGGCATTGCAACCCGTTTCAGTGCCTTTGCTGTGCTTGGCATGGCCGCGATTATCCAGATTTTCGTGTTCCCAAGCTTCGCTCACCTATGGGCGACCGTAACCGTCTGGGTGGCACTCGCCCTTATCCTGATTTTGCGTGGCGGTGGCCTGCTATCAATAGACAAGCTTATCGGGCATAAGCTCGGCTAACCAGTTGCATTGGGAGCACATTCATGATCGCCAACGAAGAAACTATGCGGCACTTGATGATCAAGGCGCAAGGCGGTGACAAGCAGTGCTATTCCAGCCTGTTGATTGAGTGTGAGAAATGGCTACGGCGCTATTATGCACGGAAAATCAACCCGTCTGCGATAGATGACCTGGTTCAAGAAACATTGATTTCTCTACATCGTAAGCGCGCCAGCTATGACCCAACCAAGGCATTCCTGCCCTGGCTCGCCGCTATTGGTCGTTATCGCTGGATCGACAGCTTGCGTAAAATTTATCGTCACGATCATGACGAGCTGTACGAAGAAATGGTTGCTGATCCGCAGGAAGAAAGCGTGTCTGCAAAGGTTAGTCTGGAACGTCTTTTGGGTATGATCCCGGAAAAACAGGCCGAAGTAATCAGTATGGTGAAAATTGAAGGCCTCAGCATTGCCGAGGCATCCGCACAAACCGGTCAGTCGGAATCACTGGTCAAAGTAAATATCCATCGGGGCTTGAAAAAAATGAGCGCCCTAATCGAGAGTGAATGAGATGAGTAATGGTGCAAACAGCTTGATTGACGGCTTGGTCGACGAACTCGAACCGGTCAAAACAATCAAACCTGCTCGCGGCCTGCTGGTCGTTGGCGGATTGACCCTGGCAGTTATGGCAGTGGTCGCGACGACCCTGGGTGTCCGCAATGATCTGGCGATGGGCATGGCAGATGAAATGTTCTTCCTGCGCAGCGGCGTTTTGTTGATGTTGGGTTTGGCCACAGCATTTGCCGCCGTGAATTTGGCGCGGCCCGGAGTGGGCAATCTTAACCGTGGTTGGGTCTGGGCTTTGGCAACCGCGGCCCTATTCCCTCTCACTGCTGCGATTATGAGCGCTATCAATATGCCGCCGGTCGAAGCTCTTCGCCCAATGGAAGGTTTGAAATGCCTCGCTATTAGCGGTCTGGCTGCCTTCTCGATCGGAAGCGGCCTGACCTATTGGCTAAAACAGGGCGCACCGACTTCTCCAGAGCGCGCCGGTTGGCTGGTCGGTATTGCCTCGGGTGCGCTCGGAGCGGCAGCCTATAATATCTACTGCCCGTTCAATGATATTTATTATATCGGCCTTTGGTTCACCCTGCCGGTTCTGGCGAGTGCAATTTTTGGACGCTTGGTTGTCCCAAAACTGATCCGCTGGTAATTTGTAAAAAAATATCCATATAACCGGCAGGTTGCAATCAACCTGCCGTTTTTTGTTGGAGACAAGTGAATATGCAATTTGCGCGGATGGCTTGGAAATTTTTGGTGGCGATTAAAGATGGACTTGTGCTCATCGCGATGTTGCTCTTTTTTGCGGTGCTCTATGGCATACTTACCTCCCGTCCCAATATTGCTTCGGTCGATGAAGGGGCACTACTGCTCGATCTCAACGGGGTGATTGTAGAAGAATCTTCGCAACCCGATTTTCCTACTTTTCTGACCGGTGATGGCGGCCCGATGGGCGAATATCAATTGCGCGACGTTGTTCATATTGTTCAGACCGCAGCAACCGATGATAAGGTCGAAGCCATTGTGCTGGACCTCAGTAGCTTTGTAGGCGGTGGCCAAACCAGCTTGACCCGGATTGGCGAAGCACTGGCATCAGCCAAAAAAGCAGGTAAACCTATCTATGCTTACGCCAATTTCTATGGTGACGATGCCTATCAGCTGGCAGCGCATGCAGATCAAATCTGGATGGACCCAATGGGTGGAATTATTTTTGCTGGGCCAGGCGGCAACCGGCTCTATTACAAAGGTCTGATCGATCAACTGGGCGTTACCGCCAACATATATCGCGTCGGAACCTATAAAAGTGCGGTTGAGCCTTATATGCGAACGGACCAATCCCCAGAGGCCAAGGAAGCAAGCGCCGCCCTTTACTCAGGGCTCTGGGAAAACTGGCAATCGGAAGTGAAAAAAGCCCGACCGCAGGCCAAAATCAAAGAATATGCCGAAGATCCAGCATCTATTGTTAAGACAGCAAGCGGCGACTACGCCATAATTGCAACAGACTTGAAACTGGTTGACAAAATAGCCGACAAAAGCGCTTTTGATCGCTTTATCGCGGAAAAAGTTGGGGAAGATACTATTGCTTCACCCGACAGCTTCAAATCCATCGACTATACCGCCTATGTCGCCGCAAACCCGGTCGAAGAAACCGGTTCGCCTATCGGTGTCATTACCGTGGCAGGTGAAATTATATCTGGCAATGCGGGTCCCGGAATTGCAGCCAGCGGCCGTATTGCCGAGCAGATTTACAAAGCGCTGGAAGAGGATGATCTGAAGGCAATGGTTGTGCGCGTGGATTCCCCTGGCGGCTCTGCCTTTGCCAGTGAGGAAGTTCGACTTGCTCTTCTCGAAGCAAAGAAAAGAGAACTACCGATCATTGTGTCAATGGGAGATGTTGCGGCCAGCGGCGGTTACTGGATCGCTGCAGCGGGCGATCACATATTGGCCGAACCCGATACGATCACCGGTTCCATCGGTGTTTTTGCGGTCTTGCCGAGCTTTGAAAAAGCGCTTTCCAAATGGGGGATTACAGCGGATGGTGTGCAAACAACGCCGCTATCGGGAGAACCCGATTTTGTCGGCGGCTTCAGCGCAGATGTGAATACGATCCTGCAAGCCGGTGTCGAGGATAGCTATAGCGATTTCCTCAATCTGGTCGCCAAAGCGCGCAATAAAACGCCGGAGCAGGTCGATGCCATAGGCCAAGGCCGTGTCTGGGACGGCGGCACCGCCCGGCAACTGGGGCTGGTTGACGGCTTTGGCGGAATGGATGAAGCGCTGGCCGAAGCGGCAAAACGCGCTGGATTGGCAGAAGGTGAATATTATCCCAAATATCTGGATGCGCCAGTCGAATTCAGCTTTTCGATGCTCGATGGCATTCCGTTCGTGAAACAGAACGCAAAGCCTGTGACCGGAATCGTGGGCTGGATTGCGCGACAACAAAAAGCGCTTTTCGCCGACGCACTGGCTACGGCACAGGGTCTAATGGCGCGCGAGGATGTACAGGCGCTTTGTCTGGAATGTGGGCCGCCCAAATCACTTCGTGGCGATGCAACAATCAACTGGCTCGATTGGCTGAAACTTCAATCCTTTTCCTCTGCCCCACGATAGGATGGTAACGCCAGACCTTTGACAATAGCAAATGCGCGGAGAGCAAAGCCGGCTGCGAACGCTATCAAGGCAGCAGCTATTCCGGGCACACCAATCTGAGCAAGCAGAACGAACAGGAATGCCGATAATGCACCTGCCGTCACATAAAGTTCCGGCCTAACAATGATAGACGGTTCGCCGGATACCAAATCGCGAATCACACCGCCAACACAGGCCGTGATAATCCCCATGATGGCGGCAGGTACTGGATCAATACCAAGCTGCAACGCCTTTGCTGCGCCAAATACGGAATAGGCCGCCAAACCAATTGCATCGAACCAGTCGACTGCTGCCGGCCGCCAGAATTTCACCGGCGTTATCCAGATCAACAAAGCAATAGCCAAACAAAGAATAGGGACCCGGCTGTCCTGAACCCAGAAAACCGGTGCATCGATGAGAAGATCACGCACCGTGCCACCACCGACGCCCGTTACCAGCGCAAAAAAGGCGAATGTCACCAATGTCTGCCCATTGCGCGCGGCAACCAGTGCACCCGAAATAGCAAAGACGGCTATGCCGAACAGGTCGAGCCAGCCCAGCGCATCATATAAAAGTTCCGCGTTCAAATGGTCGCTCTTCGTCGTTTTTTCCGCCGGCTGAACAGCATGATAAAGCCGAGAATAGAGCCAAATAGCGCCAGCGCCGCTGAGCCGATCAAGATCGGATGGCTGGTATCCTCGCGGGTCTGCAGGTCCATAATGTGCAGGCCCCACATGAAATCAAATGCACGCCAAAACTGTGTGCGGACCGCCAGTGTCTCTCCGGTTAGCGCATCTATGTAGATATTCGTACCATCGGAAAAATGCACCTGCCAACTCGCTTTCTCTCGGCGCAAATCCGATGGCGATTCATTGGCGGCGAAATAGCGGATCGATTGAATGGCTTCTGGTGGAAGATAGACTGCTTCTGCCGCCGCCTTAGCTGCTTGCTTGTCAACGGATGGCATTGCCCGACCCGTTGTAGCATCATAGCGTACCGTATCGCCGTCCTCATAGTTCACAATCCAGATCACGGAGGATCCCTGAGTGATCAACCGCGCATCCATGACCGCATCGCCCTTGTCGGCGAACATTACAATATTTTCAAACGGCATCGCTAGGACTTGCTGCTCAGCGCGCAGATGGTTCCCGCGCACCTCCTCTATGGGACGTGCCACCATGAACATGCCACTGGCGGTCCAAAGGATCAGCGGCACTCCAATCAGCCAACCCAGCCAAATATGCCATTTCATAAAGTCTCTATGTTTGATCGCCATATGCGGAGCCTCTTGTCCGAGTCTTTCAATCGCCCAATAACGTTCCGATCTGCCGCGCGCCATCGATTGTTTTATAGTCCTGAAACTGATCTGCGATAAGTTGAACGCCCACTGGCATATCATCAACAGAACCGATAGGTAGCACCGTCGCCGGTAGCCCCGGAAAGGTCACAAGCCCGGCCCAGGCAAGCTGTTCGGAAAACGGTCTGTCCACTCCATCAACGCTATACGTCCGATCCTTCATCGGTCGCGCATCATGCTCAAAGGCTGGCGTGCTCGAAACCGGGGCGAGTACAAAATCAAACTCTTCGAACAATGAGCGCCAAGCCAGCTGGTTGCGAAACTGGGCATCGGTCAGATCGAACCAGTCACGCACAGTCACATGCGAACCATCCGGCCGCGGAGCGCCCGCAGTCACTGCAATATTCAGCATGCGCATATAATCGCGATGCTGATTCTCCAGATCGGGGAGCAGATCGGTTTCCCGGCTCACCTCTCCGCCGCCATCTTCGATAAGCGATACCAGGTCTTTCACTTGTCTACGCATTTGATCGTCTAGTTCTGCGGAAGGATGATCAAGCAATAATAAAATACGGCAATCTGAAAGGGTTTTAGTCGCTTTTACCAGAGGCCGGTCAAGTGTTGCCTCCAGTAACAGCTCCAAATCATCCGCACTGCGCGCCAAAGGTCCGACAACTGCAAGCGCCGCATCTGCCCCTTCTTTGACACCGGGGGGAGTATGACCTTCTTGGGAAATAGCTCCATAGGTCGGCTTATGTCCCCAGACACCGCAATAATGTGCAGGTACCCGGATTGATCCGCCAATGTCACTGCCATATTCTACCGGAACCATACCACTGGCCACCGCCGCTGCTGCCCCGCCCGAAGATCCACCGGCAGAGCGCCCATGATCATGCGGATTATTGGTGCGACCGTAGACCGGATTGTCGGCAAACCAGTCGGTTAGCAATGTCGGAATATTTGTCTTGCCCAGAATGACAGCACCAGCTGCTTTCAATCGTTTGACAACAGCAGAATCTTCTTCTGCCGGTTTGGCCGATGCCCCCTTTATGCCCCATGTTGTTTGCAAACCACCAATGTTGAAACTTTCTTTCACCGTCATCGGTACACCGAGCAATGGCGCGGATTCTCCTCTTGCCAATCGCGCATCTGCATCTCTGGCCTGTTGTCTTGCTGCATCAAAATCGCGGACCACGACTGCGTTAATCTCCCCGTCCAGTTCTTGGATCCTTGCAATGGTTGCCTCAGTGGCATCAACCGAGGTCGTTTTTCCGGAGGCGATGTTAGCTGCTAGTTCAGCCGCGGTGGGTTCGCTGGTTAATGATGGAATGGACAATGCGTATCTCCCTTTGCGCCCGGATTAAACCCTTAGCGCTGTTTTGGATAAAGCTACGCCTCTGCGCGTTTTGCATCAAGTGTCCAACACATCAGATATGGATGGGCTTGCCCTGCACACCCATGGCGGCCTCTTTGATGGCTTCGCTATGCGTGGGATGTGCGTGACAAGTATAGGCAATATCTTCCGATGTCGCGCCAAATTCCATAGCCTGAGTCACTTGTGCAATCATCGTACCGGCGAGTGATGAAATAATATGCGCTCCCAATACACGGTCGGTTTGTGCATCCGCAATGATCTTCACATAGCCATCGGTGTCGCGATTGGTCTTGGCGCGGCTGTTCCCGGCAAAGGGGAATTTGCCGACTTTATAGTCGATGCCGCTTTCCTTCACCTCTTCCTCGGTCTTGCCGATATTGGCAATCTCCGGATGGGTGTAGACCACACCGGGGATCAAGTCGTGATTCACTATGCCTTGCTGGCCGGCAACAAATTCTGCCGCAGCAATGCCTTCATCTTCGGCTTTGTGCGCCAGCATCGGGCCAGGGGTAACGTCACCAATGGCATAGACACCGGGAACGCTGGTCTGGAAGTCATGGCCGACTTCAATCTGGCCGCGATCATTCGCTGCAATACCTGCCTTGTCGAGAGCCAGTCCATCAGTATTGGGTTTGCGGCCAATCGCAACCAGCACTGCATCCGCTTCAATCGTTGAGGCTTCACCACCTTTAGCTGGCTCAACCGTCAGTGTTGCTTTCTTGCCTTTGACACTGCAGCCGGTAACCTTGGTCGATGTCTGAATTTTGAAGCCTTGCTTCTTAAATATGCGCGCGCTGTCTTTGCGGATATCACCGTCCATCCCCGGTAGAATCTTGTCCAGAAATTCAACCACAGTCACTTCTGCACCAAGTCGCCGCCAGACGCTGCCGAGTTCCAGGCCAATCACACCGCCGCCAATGACGACCATATGTTTCGGCACTTTGGGCAGTTCGAGCGCTCCAGTGCTGTCGACGACGACATGCTTGCTATTGTCTATTTCCACACCGGGTAGCGGCGTGACAGATGAACCAGTGGCGATGATGATATTCTTCGCGGTAACCGACTTGCCGCCGACCTTGACCGTGTTGGCACTTTCAAATGCACCATGCCCCTTCAGCCAGTCGACCTTGTTCTTCTTGAACAGAAATTCGATACCGCCGGTCAGTTCTCCCACAGCTTTGGTTTTTTCCGCCATCATCTGTTTCAGGTCGAGCTTGGTACCAGTCAGTTTAACGCCAAATTTTTCAAGCGCGCCCGAATGCGCTTCCTCATAGAGTTCGGATGCATGGAGCAATGCCTTGGAAGGGATACAGCCTACGTTGAGACAGGTCCCGCCAAGCGTTTCCCGGCTTTCTGCACAGGCTGTTTTCAAGCCGAGCTGTGCTGCACGAATGGCCGCCACGTAACCGCCCGGTCCCGAGCCGATTACCAGAACATCATAGTCAAAATTATCGGTCATATTTCTTCTCTCACACCGTCACCCTGAACCTGGTCAGCATGACGAGACGTTGGACAAAATTACAAATCAATCAAAAGCCGTGTCGGATCTTCAATCGCTTCCTTGATGCGAACGAGGAAGGTTACCGCCTCACGGCCATCAATCAGACGATGATCATAGCTGAGCGCCAGATACATCATCGGGCGTGCCTCAATGGACCCATCGGGCATCACCACGGGACGCTGCTCAATCCGGTGCAATCCTAAAACTGCCGACTGCGGCGGATTGATAATCGGTGTCGACATGAGCGAGCCAAAGACACCGCCATTGGAAATGGTGAAGGTACCGCCTTCCATATCAGCCATGGTCAATGAACCGTCTTTGGCGCGTTTGCCAAAATCACCAATGGTGTTTTCAACATCGGCAAAGCTCATCTGTTCGGCATTGCGAATAACCGGAACGACAAGGCCGTTGGGCGCGCTAACCGCAACCGAGATATCGACATAATCATGATAGACAATTTCATCACCATCAATTTGTCCGTTGACCGAAGGCACGTCCTTCAGAGCCAGACAAGCAGCCTTGGCAAAGAAGCCCATGAAGCCAAGCTTCACGCCATGTTTTTTGGCGAACAGATCTTTGTATTTTTTGCGTGTTTCAATAACGGCGGTCATATCAACATCGTTGAATGTAGTGAGTAGCGCCGCTGTATCCTGTGCCGACTTCAACCGTTTGGCGATGGTCTGCCGCAAACGGGTCATGCGTACCCGCTCTTCGTTGCGATTGCCGCCCGTGGGTATGATTACCTGTGCTTCCCCGCCTTTCGCTTCGCCTTTCTCTGCAAGAGGAGACGATGCGCCAGCACCGGATTTAACGAATTTCTCAACATCATCCTTGGTCAGCCGACCATCTTTACCAGTGCCGTTGATCTGGCTGGGGTCAACGCCATGTTCAAGGACCAAGCGCCGCACTGCGGGAGACAATGTGATCGAAGACGCAGTATCATCCGCTGGTTCCGGCTTCGTTTCCTTGGCAGCAGATACCGGAGCCGCCTTGGCCGCAGAACCACCGCCAGCCTCAATCGTCGCAATCACAGCGCCAACCTCAACCGTATCACCCACCTCAACCTGAAGCGCACCCATGGTGCCCGCCTCGGGGGCAGGAACTTCCAGAGCCACCTTGTCGGTTTCCAGACTGGCAATGGGTTCATCCATCGCCACCGCATCACCGGGTTGTTTCAACCACTCACCCAAAGTCGCTTCAGTAATGGATTCACCGAGAACCGGAACTTTTACTTCTGTTGCCATTGTCTATCGCTCTCTTTTCAATTCTTGACCGGATGACCGAGTGCTTCCGCGACCAGCCGTTCCTGTTGTTCCTTGTGCCGGGATGCCAAGCCGGTGGCTGGAGAAGCCGCCGGGTTACGGCCTGCATATTCCAAAATACCGCGATCCATTCCGGCCGCATCCAAAGTTTCTTCCAGATAAGGCCGGGCAAATTGCCAGGCACCGTTATTCTTGGGTTCTTCTTGTGCCCAGATCACCTTCTCCAGATTTTTCATCCGTTTAAGGCGAATTGCGAGTGGTTCGCCGGGGAACGGATAAAGCTGCTCGATACGAACGATGGATGTGTTCTTATCCTTCGCGGCATCGCGTGCTTCGATCAGGTCATAGGCGACCTTGCCCGAGCACAGCACCAGCCGTTTAATATCCTTATCTGCCGGCGGACTGGTATCGGATTTGATCCGCATGAAATGATGGTCGCCCTGAAATTCATCAGCGATGGACACAGCCATTTTGTGACGCAGCAGTGACTTCGGTGTCATGATGATGAGGGGCTTTCGGAAAGGACGCATCATCTGGCGGCGCAAAATATGAAAGTAATTGGCTGGCGTCGTGATGTTCGCAACTTGAATATTATCCTGTGCGCAAAGCTGCAGGAAGCGTTCCAGGCGGGCGGAGCTATGCTCCGGGCCCTGCCCCTCATACCCATGGGGTAGAAGCATCACGAGCCCATTCGCTCGAAGCCATTTTACTTCGCCGGACGCAATAAACTGGTCGATCATGATCTGCGCACCGTTGGCAAAATCGCCAAATTGCGCTTCCCACATCACCAGGGTTTTCGGATCCGCGCCCGCAAAGCCATATTCAAAACCAAGCACGCCATATTCGCTAAGCGAACTGTCCCACACAACGAAACGGCCGTGCGGTAGTGATTGCAGCGGGATATATTTTTCGCCATTTGTCTGATCGATCCAAACCGCATGACGCTGACTGAATGTCCCGCGCCCGCTATCCTGTCCAGACAGCCGGACATCATAGCCTTCTGACAATAGTGACCCAAAGGCCAATGCCTCTCCGGTTGCCCAGTCAAAATTCTCGCCCGTCTTGAACATATTGGTCTTGGCATCGAGCACACGTTGCAAGGTTTTGTGGATTTTATGCGCCGGCGGCACATCGGTCAGAGTATTTCCAAGACTATCGAACAGCTTTTTGTCGATTGCCGTATCGACATTGCGCCGCGCGGTTTCCGGATCAGCAGGGGCATGCAGACCCGACCAGCGACCACCGAACCAGTCGGCTTTGTCTGGCTCATAATCGGCTGCCTTCTCAAACTCCTGCTCGAGCATATTGTTGAATCGCATCCGGGTTTCATTGCCCCAATTCTCATCAATCACGCCCTCTTCGATCAGGCGCTGTTCAAAAACCCGGCTGACCTTGGGGTGCTTTTTAATTTTGGCATACATGAGCGGTTGTGTGAAGCTTGGTTCATCGCCTTCGTTATGGCCGAAGCGACGATAGCACCACATGTCGATCACGATATCACGGTGGAATTTTTGACGGAATTCTATCGCAATCTTGCAGGCAAAGGTCACTGCTTCCGGATCATCACCATTGACGTGGAAAATCGGTGCCTGCACCCCTTTGGCCACATCGGATGGGTAAGGCGAGGATCGCGCAAATTGCGGTGATGTGGTGAAGCCAATCTGATTGTTGATCACAAAATGGACGCAGCCACCGGTATTATATCCGGGCAATCCGGAGAAACCGAGGCACTCCCAGACAATTCCTTGCCCAGCAAAAGCCGCATCACCGTGGATCAATACAGGCAAGACCTGTTTATGCTGGTCCAGATCGTCACGAGCGACTTGCTGCGCACGAACCT
>Ga0316204_10005185_pt1 | contig 21999 bp, 17 predicted proteins | sample 6monrhotite_MG_2_FD_205661 | JGI IMG/M metagenome (GOLD analysis project Ga0316204, IMG submission 205661) | Microbial mat bacterial communities from mineral coupon in-situ incubated in ocean water Damariscotta River, Maine, United States -... | ecosystem: Environmental > Aquatic > Marine >... | reverse complement strand
CAACCCCGCACGGTCCAATCCCCACCGGCCCAACGCCCACCGAGCCCATGCCCACCGAGCCCAGGTCCGCCGGACCGAACGCTCGGGGCTACGGAACCGCTGATGTCTGCGGGCTTGGGGGGGCACGGGTGGGGCTGCCGCATGGATCGTGACAGTCAGTGGTTGTGCGGCTGCCGCATGGATCGTGGTCGTTAGTGCGGGATTTCAGCCACTTTGACGGATTCGCGGCTGCCAACCAGCGTTGTCTCTAAAGGGGAACCTGCGCTTCCCCTCTCAGGCAAGTTCTCCTCGTTCCTCGTCGTCGCCTTTCCTCCCGGTCTGGAGGACCCCTGTGCAGTGACTCTCGGGTCGTCTGGCAAGCCCACCTGGGTTTGCATCCATTGCGAAACCTGGCCGGTTTTACTGGATTCGTCCGGAACAGCAACAGCTCGTCTCCGTCGAAAACCGTCCACGTGTTCGCAAGGTCTTGCCTCCTGATGTCGCCTTGCGGCGAGGCATCTGACGTCGCAACACCCTCTCGCGTGAGCCGCTGGGACGTCGCGTTCCTCAAAGGGGCCTCTTCGCAGTTGGCGCGCGCCATGCGGCGCGGTCTGGTGGATCAACGGGGGGGCACAGGGGGCTCGCACCCTCGCGGCGCCAGCCGCCAGACGAGATGGGGAGGGCTTCAGAGGCAGCGACTCAGGAGCGCTGACGTACGGGCGGACCCGCCTTGCGGCGAGGCAGCTGACGTCGCAATACGCTCTAGTGTGCGGCGCTGGGACGTCGCGTTCCTCAGAGGTAGGTCTTCGCAGTTGGCGCGCGCCATGCGGCGCGTTTGGGCGGAAGGTGGGCACTCAGCGAGGGGGCGCCACAATCCGGGTACGCATCCGCAGTTGGCGCGCGCCTGACGGCACGTTCTGGCGGAAGGCGAGGACTTGGCGCGACGACGTCATGATCCGTAGCGATACTGCCTTCGCAGTTGGCGCGCGCCGTGCCGCTCGGAGCCGCTCGGAGACGCGCGGCGCAGTCAAGCCGCTCGGAGCGCTCTGAAACCGCTCACTTCAGGGCCTTCTCGATCTTCTTGTGCCCCACCAGCGTCTGCACCAGCTCCTGAGTACGGTCCTCACCCGCGCAGCCACCGAGCGCCTCCGGGTTGGCACAGACCCCAACCGTGACGCCATCCTTATCCAGCACCTTGGTGACCGCGTCGAGGATCTGCCCGCCGCGCTCCCCCATCGCCAGCTCATACCGGCCTCGAATAGCCTCCGCCTCAGTCAGCGCCGACTCATCTCCATCAGCGATGCGGTCCTCCACCGGAGCGAGCTTGTCCTCCAGCGTGGTGCTCATCCCGTCCAACTCCCGGCCATCCAGCGCCTCCGCCAACGAAGCCAGCTGGATGTAGCCATCTGTCCCCGTCAGCGGCACCGCCGCCTGCTCACCGCCCTCCAGGTTCACCTGCGGCCACTCCAGGCTGATCATCTCGTCTACGTCCGCCTTCAGCGCCGGATCCGCGTCCATCGCGTCAGCGATCGCCGCGTTCAGGTTCTCCCCCTCACAGCGCGCCTTGGAGCGGCCGCCCGGCCCCGCCAGCGACACGAGGCTCATGGTCTCGCCGCACTCGGTGAGCGCGTACTGCTCCGCAAACGGCGCGATCGCCGCCCCCATCGCCGCGCCGAAGGTCTCCGCGGAGTCATCCTCGACCACCGTGACGTGGGCCTGCGCCGTCAGGTACTGGTGCACCAGCGTGCGGCGCGTCTCCGTCGCGTAGGTCGTCAGCTCGGCGGGGGACCGGTCGCCCAGGAGCAGCACGGCGCGCTCAAGGGACTCCACCGGCGCGCTCCAGCGCCCGAGGTCGGACTGCAGGCGCTCGAAGTTGGGGCCCAGCTCCGCCGCGTAGCGCCCGAACAGCTCGGAGGCCGAGGCGATCTTGTCCGGGTGGTAGTAGCCGGGCTCGGCGGCCGTCGCGAGGGGGATCAGCAACCAGATCATCGGGGGGACTCCGTACAATGCGGTGGGAAGGTATCGGATTTCCAACCCGCGCGGCAGGCGGTCATTCCCGGGTCGGCGCCCGTGTTAGGAAAGATGCCATGTCCATCCCCGCCCCCACGGAGCTGCTCGGGCAGCAAGCCGTCATCCGGCCGCTGCTGGAGGCCGCCGTCGCTGATCGGCTGCATCACTGCTACCTCTTCGAGGGGCCGCCGGGGGTCGGCAAGCGCACCGCCGCCATGGGGGTGGCCATGGCCGCTGCCTGTGAGGCGGCCTTCGGCAGGCCCTGCCGCACCTGCCCGACCTGCACTCAGTTCGAGAAGGGGCACCACCCGGACCTGCTGCTGATCGAGCCGGACACCGCTCGGGCGACCCGCACCATCAGCGTGGATCAGGCCCGGGAGGTCGTGCGTCAGGTGGGGCTCCGGCGCTACAACGCACGCCGCAGAACGGTGATCATCGATCCGATCGACAGCCTGATGCCCCAGGCCGCCAACGCGCTGCTGAAGACCCTCGAGGAGCCCCCCGAGGGCACCGGCTTCATCCTGGTCACCGCCCAGGTCTCCTCGCTCCTGCCCACCGTTCGCTCCCGCAGTCAGCGCGTCCGCTTCCGGGCCGTGCCGCATCTGGAGCTGGTGTCCTGGCTGGAGGCGCGCGGCGTGGAGGACGCGGCGCGGCTGGCCTCCCGCTCCCGGGGCTCGCCAGGGAACGCCCTGGCGCTGGCGGACGGCGGACTCAAGCGACTCGACGCCATCCGCAGCGACGCGCTGGCCGCCATCAACGGCGATCAGGCTGCTCGCGAGGGCTTCGCCGAGAAGCTCGCCAAGGGCGGGCGCGCCGTCGCGGGGCCTCGGCTGGATGTGCTGCTGGAGGTGCTGGAGGGGCTCACCCGCGACGCGGTGCTCTGGGCCTCCGGGCGACAGGACGGCCTGCTGAACAGCGACATGCCCGATCAGGTCGAGCGCTGGAGCGAGGCCCTCTGGCCCGGCGGCGTGGCGCGCATGCAGCGGGAGATTGATCAGGCCCGGGTGCGGTCGGATCTCAACGTCAACCTGCGGCTGCTGGTGGAGTCCCTGCTCACCCGTGTCTCCCGCGAGCTGGGCCTGAGCTGACGAGGCGCTGATGTTCTTCGACTCCCACTGCCACATCGATCCCGAGACCTACGGCGGCGACGCCGGCGCGGACGCGGTCGTCGCCACCGCCCGCGCCGCCGGGGTGCGCTGGATGCTCACCGTGGGCGCGGGCTACGGCGACGGGGCCGCCGCGCGGGCGGTGGCGGTGGCGAAGCGGCACGCCGGCGTGTGGGCCTCAGTGGGCGTGCACCCGCACGACGCCACCATCCTGTCCGACGAAGTCCTCGCCGGGCTCGTGGCGCTGGCCGGGGAGCCGGAGGTCGTGGCCTTCGGTGAGATGGGGCTGGACTTCTACTACGACAGCTCGCCGAGGGATGTGCAGCGCGCGGCCTTCCGCCGTCAGATCCGGGCCGCCCTCGCCCTGGACCTGCCCATCATCATCCACGACCGCGACTCGGACGGGGAGTGCTTCGAGATCCTGCGGGACGAGCAGGCCTTCGACGGCGCCGGGGTGCTCTACCACTGCTACGCGGGCGACGTCGCGCAGATGCGCGGCATCGTGGACGCGGGCGGCTACATCTCCATCCCCGGGGTGGTGACCTTCAAGAAGTCACACCTCACCCGTGAGGTGGCGGCGGCGACGCCGCTGGAGCGCCTGCTCATCGAGACGGACGCGCCCTTCCTCACGCCCGAGCCCCTGCGGGGCAGACGCAACGAGCCCTGCCACGTCGCACTCACCGGAGAGTACGTGGCAGGGCTTCGCGGAATGACCGTCGAGGATCTCGCTGCGGCTACGGCGGAGAACACCGCCCGGCTGCTGCGCGTCTCGCTGGTGTAGAGCCCTACTCGGCGGCGGCGGGCACGGCCTGGTTCGGCGCGTTGGCGTCGGCCTCGGGCGTATGGATCGGGAAGATGGGGGTCGTCCCGTGGTTGGTGCGCTTGTTCTTCGCCTTGCGGCCGGCCTTGCTGGCGCGGAGGGCGCGACGGAACTTGGTCTGCTTACTGTTGGAGGCCATGGCCTGCTCCCGGTATTCGATGGACCCCGCTCACTATTTCGGTGCTCTCCCAGCGTCAAGGAGCGGGAGCGCTGAGCGGGATGAGGGCTCATGTCCATCGGTCACCGCGCCGATCGTTTGAGCACTCACTGAAGAACTATCGGAGTGGAAGAAATGAAGGCGGGGAGACTCTTACCTCTGTTGGCCGTACCCATGGCCGGGTGCGCGCAACTCTATGATTTTCGCGACACCCTCGAGGGCTACACCAACCCCCTCGTCGCGTCCGCAATGTTCCTGGGCGTACAGGAGCCCGATAGCGAGTTCATCGATCTGCTGGACACGGAGTTCGAGTCCGGCGCGGTGGTCCAGGCCTTCCTCGCGGACGCCAGCAACGTGGACGACATGAGCAAGGCGCCGATCGCCGGCGGTGACCTCAAGGTCCGCATCGGCGGCGCCGATCCGCTCCGGCTCGACGAGGTCGAGGCTGGCACCTACAGCATCACCGGCGGCGAGGGCCTCTACTACGAGGTCGGCCAGAGCACGACGCTCAGCATCAACGTCGGCCCCGACACCGGGCGCATCGAGGGCGGCAAGCTGCCCGAGGCCGCCGACGTGGTGCTCGACTGGGAGCAGTCGGCCGAGGATCTCGTCGTGGACATGAGCGATCGTGACTACGACATCGTGCTGGCCGTCGTGGTCGACATGGATGACGGCGCGGTGCTCTGGACCAATGAGCCCGCCGACATCAGCGAGCTCTACGACATGACCCACGCCTCCGAGGCGGTGAAGCGGGTCGTGATCCCCGGCGCCATCTTCCAGAAGGAGGGCATCCTCGCCGTGGGCGTCGCGGGCATGATGGTCACCGACCAGGAGCAGATCGAGGGCGTCAACATCGCGCTCTCCTCCTACATGTCCGGGCAGATGGTGTTCAACCCCGTCTGCACCTACGACTCGGCGACCTGCGCGGTGATCACGCCGGAGGATATGGAGGACATGGAAGACCTGCCCTGACACGGGCGCGAGCTTCGGTTTCTTCGTCGCCCTGTGTGACGGATGCGCAGCTCGCGGGACTGACCCGGTGACCCCCCTGTAGAATGGAGCTCACCGTGGCCGTAGATGTTCATCAGATCCTGGCTCGCCTCGAGTCCGACAGCCCCGCCGAGGTGGTCGCCGCCGCCGCGGAGCTGGATGCGCTGTTCGCGGCCCACCGCGATCGGCTCGTCGCCGTCTGCATGAAGAGCGTGGGCGATCGCACCCGGGCCGAGGAGCTGGCCCAGGAGGCCATGACGGTGGCCTACGGCAAGCTCTCGACCTTCCGGGGGGAGGCCGCCTTCTCAACCTGGCTCTGCGGCATCGCCCGCAACCTCTCCTGGCGAGCGAAGAGCAAGCGCAAGGACATGCTGGTCACCGACGGCGTGCTGGAGCTGGACGCCGCCGTGACCGGGGTGGTCACCGGGCTGCTGCGCGACGAGCGGGAGCAGCTCATGGAGCGGGCCATCGCCGGCCTCACCGGCGAGGAGCGGGCCGCGGTTCGCATGCGCTACGTGGAGGGCCTGACCCAGGATGAGATCACCGAGCGGCTGGGGCTGGACGCTCGCACTGGCGCCCGGGGGCTGCTCCAGCGCTGCCGCCGCAAGCTGGGGCGAGAGCTCAGGGCCCAGCTCGAGGTCATGGGCCACGGCAGCTCCTTCATCCGCGAGCTCTGACCGCGCTCCCGCACCAAGGTCGGTACAGCTCGGTACGTCAGGTGCGGCAGCAGTGGATTCTCGGGGACGCCGACATGGCACTCGTCATTTCAAGTCCCTGAAGAGTCACTGATGTCCAGCTGACGTTTCGAGCTGTGCTGACCTTGGTGCGGGAGGGCAGTGACGGCGTCCTCCAGGGCGCGGATGTCCTCCGCCAGCTCCCGCAGGCCCTCGCTCTCCGCGAGGATGGCGCGCGCCGCCGCCAGCCTCGGTTGGGGATCCAGGCCCTCGGCGAGATCCACCTGGCCCAGCTCGCAGAGGCAGCAACCGAGCAGCAGCCGTGAGGCCCCGTCGTCGGTCGCCAGCGCCTGCTCCAGCAGCCGCCGGGCGGCCTCCAGATCCCCGTCGACCAGCCGCGCGACCCGGCCGGCCGTGCGCAGGGAGTCCGCTAGATCCGCCAGCAGGCCAGCCTCGCGCTGGGCCGCGATGGCCGCCGCCACCAGGGGGCCGGCCTCAGCGCCACGCCCCGTCAGCAGCGCCACCTCCGCCAGGGTGCGGGTGGCGTCCCCGGAGACCTCCACCCGCCCGGTGGCTTCGCCCAGCGATCGGGCCTCCTCCAGCAGGGGCCGCGCGCGCTCGGGCTGCCCCAGCGAGAGCGCGGTGGCGCCCTGGTTGAAGAGGGTCATGGCGAGGGAGCCGCGGTTGCCGGTCTCCCGGTGGATGGCGGCCGCCTCCATCAGGTGCCGCTCGCAGCCCTCCAGATCCCCGAGCTGGCTCAGCGCGGTGCCCACGTTGGAGATCAGGATGCCCTCCATGTAGCGGTCGCCGAGGGCGCGGATCGCCGCCAGCGCCTGCCGCTCCATGGCCAGCGAGCGCGCCGTCTCGCCCAGGTAGCGCAGCTCCCCGGCGATGCGGCTCGTGGCCAGCGCCCGCTCCTGCGCGTCCTCGGGCCGATCCTCGAGGACCGACAGGGCCTGCTCATGAAAGGCGATGGCCTCGGTGTGGCGCCCCCGCCAGGAGTGGATGACCCCGATGGTGCCCAGCATGGCCCCGTACTCCTCGACGCTGTCCTCCCGCAGCAGCGCCAGCGCCTCGTCCATCCGCTCCTCGGCCGCGTCGAGGTTCCCGACGGTGGCCTGGATCTGCACCACCCAGCCGATCGCGCGGCCGCGGATGGGGGAGGTGGGCTCGACCTCCTCCAGCACGCGAGCCAGCGCCGCCAGCGCCTCCTCGTAGCGGCCCGTGCGGTAGAGCACGAAGCGGGCGTGGTCGTAGCGCGCCCGGGCGCCGCGCCCGAGCGCCAGCGCGCGCTCGAACAGCGCGTCCGCCTGGGCGAAGGCCCCCAGGCGCGCGCGATCGATGGCCGCGTAGGCGTAGAGGCGGGCGGCCCTCTCGGCGTCGCCGGCCAGCTCCCAGTGGCCCGCCAGGCGGGCGCTGTCCGCGTCCCCGCTCTCCGTCAGCAGCGCCGCCGCGCGCCGGTGCAGGTCCGCCCGATCGGCCTCGGGGAGCAGCCGCTCGGCGATCTCCCGGTTCTGCTCATTGGTGAAGAGGAGGGCGCCATCGACCGTGAGGATGCGCCGGGCCCGCAGGGCCTGGATGGCCTCGAAGGCCCGCGCGTCGGTGAGCCCCGTCAGCGCCGCGACCCGCTCCAGCGTGGCGTCCACGCCCAGCAACGCGACGACGCGCGCGGCGACGGCGGCCGCCGGGGAGGCGCGCCCCAGGCGCGCGGTGAGGAGGGCCTCGATGGAGGAGGGCAGGGGACCGTCCGGCCCCTCGGTCTGGAAGCGCCATCGGGCGCCGACCCGGGTGAGCTGGCCGGTCTCCAGGGCAGTGCGCAGATACTCCGCGATGTAGAAGGGGTTGCCGCCCGACAGCTCGGCCAGGGCCGCGCGGAGGGTCGCCGGGGTCGCGCGGGTCGCCAGCATGCCAGCCGCGGCGGCGGCGACCGCGTCTGGGGAGAGCGGGGCCAGCGTCAGCCCCGGCGCCGTGTCGGCGAGGGCGCTCAGCGCGGCCGCGCGCTCCTCCGCGCGCCAGGTGGCGACGACCTGCAGCCCGTCCGGCGCCTCCTCCGCGACGTGGGCCAGGAAGGCCAGCGTCAGGTCATCGGCCCGGTGGGCGTCGCCCAGCACCACCACCAGCGGGGCCGGCTGGGCGGCGGTGAGCAGGTGGCAGAGGGCGCGCATCACCTGCGGGAGGCGCAGGGCGCCGGCGTCCGGTCTGGGCCCGAGGCCGGGGTGGAAGGCGGCCAGCAGGTGCCCCAGCGGACCCAGCAGGTGCGCGCGGTCCTCGCCGGCCAGCAGTCGGTCGGCGGCGCGCTGAAGCGCCGGCGCCAGCGGGGCCAGCGGTGCCTGATGTCCAGGCCCGCAGTCGGCGACCCACACGGCCCGCCGAGCCGCGTGGAGCTGGCGGCCCAGCTCGGCCACCAGCCGGGTCCTTCCCACGCCGTTCGCCCCGGCGATCCAGACCAGCGGCCGGCCGTCGGCGATCCACCCCCGCAGCCTCGCCAGAGGCTCGTCGCGCTCGAGCAGCGGCGGCCGATAGACCCAGGGGGACGCCGGGGTGGCCTCCGCTGGCGCGGGGAGCCCGGCCGCGGCGCGCAGCGCGTCCGCGACGTCCGCGGCGTAGCCCGGTCGCTGCTCGGGGCGCTTGCGGAGCAGGCTGTCGACGAGCGCGGCCAGCGCCGGGGGGATCTGCGGGGCCAGCTGCCGCAGGGGCGCCGGCGCCTTGTCCCGGTGCATCGTGAGGATCGCCATGGCGTCGGGGCCCACGAAGGGCGGGCGCCCCGACCAGACCTCGTAGATCATGCAGCCGAGCGCGTACAGATCGACCCTTGGATCCAGCAGCGCCGAGGTCGCCTGCTCCGGGGCCATGTAGGGCACGGAGCCGGAGAGCTCGGTGCGCACGGCGAGGCGCTCGCGGGAGCCCCCGCGCCCGGTGAGGCTGGCCAACCCGAAGTCCACCAGCACCGGTCGGCCGGCGTCGGTGATCAGCACGTTCTCCGGCTTGAGATCGCCGTGCACGATGCCCTCGCCGTGCAGCCAGGCGAGCGTGTCGCACAAGGTGGCCAGCGCCTCGGAGAGCTGCCCGGGCGGGCGGCTCATCCGCTGCCGCATGGGCTCGCCCCGGACGAGCTCCATGGCGTACCAGGGGGTCTGCTCCCCGTCCGCGCTGACGCCCTGGGCCAGCAGGCGGGCCACCCCGGGATGCCGAACCGCCTGGAGGCAGCGACACTCCCAGCGCAGCGCCTCGAACATGCGCGGGCTGACGCCGGTGACCGTCTTCAGGGCCACCGCCTCGCCGCTCTCCTCGCTGACGGCGAGGTGCACGATCCCCATGCCGCCCTGTCCCAGCGTGCGCACCACCCGGTAGGGTCCGAAGCGTGTCCCGTGGAGGGAGGGGGCGCCGCTCGGTTGGGGGGCCGTGTCGGTCACCAGCGCCCTCGCGCGGCCGGCGGCGTCCGCGGCGGCGGGGCGGGCGGCCGGGTCCGGATGACAGAGCGCCGCGATCAGCTCGGCGACGGCGGGGTCGGCGTCACCCCACCACGCTTCGAGCAGCCGCCCGAAGGCGAAGCAGTCGTCGGCGGGGGTCGGCGGTCGGCCGGCGAGTCGCTCCGGGGAGGCGAGGCGCTGCCAGGCGCCGGCCCGGAGCCCGGCGGCGGGCGGCGTCCAGAGGGCGCAGTCGAAGAGGCGGAGGGCCTCGCCGAGCCGGCGGACGTTGGGGGGGGAGAGGTGGCCGTGGACCAGCCCGGCCTGGTGCAGCGCGGCGAGCCCGTCCAGGAGCGCCGCGGCCTCGGGTGGGCTCACCGGCGCGCCCTCCGCGCCGGCCCAGGGGGTCAGCGCGACCCACTGGCCTCCGGACCACGCCACGCGAACGGGCGCCACGGCTGGCACATCGGGCAGGCGCTCCAGGTCCGAGCGGATTCGCTCCAGCGCCTCGGGGGCGGCGTGCAGCAGGAGCTTCCGCGCAGACTCACCCTCCCGGTAGACGAGCCCCAGCGGCCCGGCACCGACCAGCGCCCGCTGGTCGCTCGCGGGGATGGACAGCTCCAGAAACGAGGCGTAGGTGACAGACATCCGAGGGCCCCCCACCTCAGGGTGACGGCGCCCGGTCATCGTAGCAAGCGGCGGACTCCACGGCCCGGCGCCCGGCCGGGGTGAGGGGGCGGCACATCCGGTAGGTCAGGGCCGATCCGGTGAGCTGCCAGTCACCGTCAGGCATCTGGGCGGAGGGGAGCCGGAAGAGCGCGGTGGCGCCGTCCTCGGCGGCGGCGGCTTCGGCGTCGGAGAGCACCCGCTCCAGGTCGCGCCCGCCGCCGCGGGCGTCGATCACCTGCACGCTGTGGATCGAGCGGCTCACGCCTCGGGTGCGGCTCAGCACGGGCCAGCGCAGGGTGATCACGCCGGCGTCTCCGCTGGCGAACCAGCGGACCTTGAGCGGGTTGTCCGGCGGCATCCTCGGCGTGGGGCGCTCGACGATGGCCCCATCGCGGTAGCTCCGCGGCGCCACCCGCTCCCGCCACCGGGAGGGCCGCACCTCGAGGCCGCCGGCCCAGCCCGGCGGGCGCTGGCGGATGCGGCTGCGCCAGGGCGGTCGGAACGCCTCCACCACGGCGAAGCCCAGGCGGCGGTAGAGCCGCCAGGCGCCGTAGGGGCGCTGGGTGGTGAGGGTCAGCAGATCAGCGCCGTCCGAGCGGGCCTGATCGATGACGTGGTTCATCAGCGCGGTGCCGACGCCGCCCCGGTGGGCTGGCGTCACGGCGACCGGCCCCACATGCACGATGTCCAGCGGCTCGCCGCCCCACCGCCCGCCGCGAGGGCTGGCCACGGCGACTCCGACGACGCGGCCGTCGACCTCCGCGGCCGCCGAGCGCTGGTGCGACCAGCACCAGCGGCTGAAGAAGTTCGTGGGCCCCTTGGCGTAGTGCAGCGCCTCGGCGTAGCCCTCGAAGGCCGCGTCCAGCATCGGCGAGAGCCCGGCCAGCTCGGCGGCGGTTGGGGCCCGTATCTTCACCGGATCTCGGGGATGACCGGCATGGCCGCGACGAGCCCCTCGGCGGCGAGCTGTTCGCTGAGCAGCTTCGCCCGCCCGAGGGCCTCGGCCAGCTCCGGGGTGAGCAGCTCGCTGGCGAGCAGGGCCTGGGCACGGGCGTCGGAGTCCGCGGGCTCGCTGAAGTCCAGCAGCGCCTCCATCAGGGTGCCGGGCCTGGGCAGCAGCGTCATGCCGTAGTCCTCGCCGATGCCGGCGGCCTCGGCGGCGACGGTCACCGCCTCGTCCAGCCCGCCGAGCTCATCGACGAGGCCGATCTCCAGCGCCTGGGCCCCGGTCCAGACCCGGCCCCGGGCCACGGCGTCGAGGGCCTCGTAGCTCACCCCACGGCTCTCTGCGGCCTTGGTGACGAAGCCCGTGTAGAAGTCCTCCATCCGGGCGGTGATCCGCTCCCGCTCGATGTCGGACCAGGGCCTCGTGATGCTGTTGATCCCCGCGATCTCACCGCGCTGGGTGCCCCAGGTCGTCAAGCCCAGCTTCTCGTAGAGGCCGCCGAGGACGAACTTGCCGCCGAAGACCCCGATGGAGCCTGTCAGAGTGGCGGGCTCGGCCACGATGTGGCGGGCGCCCATGGCGATGTAGTAGCCGCCGCTGGCGGCGTAGGAGGCCATGGAGGCGACCACCGGCTTCACCTCGTTGGTCTTCACGACCTCCCGCCAGATGACGTCGCTCGCCAGCGCGCTGCCGCCGGGGGAGTCCAGCCGCAGCACCACCGCGGCGATCTCATCGTCCTCGCGCAGCTCCTCCAGGTACTTCACCACCGTGCGGTCACCGATGACGCTGCCGTTGAAGCCGCCGCTGGAGGAGCGGCCGTCGATGATGGAGCCCTGGAGGTGCAGCACGGCCACCAGCTTTCGGTTGCCGGGCACGCGCTTCAGGGAGCTGTAGTACGAGCGGATGCCGATCCGCTCGCCGCCGCTGACCTCCTCCAGCCAGTCGTCGATCTCGTCCCGGTAGGTGAGGGCATCCACCAGCCCGCGCTCCAGGGCCGTCTTCGCCGTCATGGGCGGGTCGTTGATGAGCCCGTCGACCTCATCGAGCGTCCAGCGGCTGGCCCAGGACCGGGCCTCGTCGACCTCGTCGGCGGTGATGATGGGCTCACCCGATCCCTTGAGCGTGTCCTCCAGGAGCGCCTCGCCGGTCCCGTCCACGGCGTCGGCGGGGACCGCCCAGCCCCGGGCGGCGTCGCCGATGAAGGTCGCGTAGAGGCTGTCGAGCATCTCCTCATACATGCGCGCGGCGGGCTCGGAGGGCCCCGTGCGCAGGTAGGACTCGACCGCCGACTTGTACTCGCCCACCCACACGTAGTCCGCCTGCACGCCGATCTGCTCGAACAGGCCGGTCATGTAGGTGTTCTCCATCGACAGGCCGATGACCATCGGCACGCCCTCGGGGTGCAGGTGGATCTCCGGGCAGGCGGTGGCGAGGTACCAGGCGACGTTGTCGTAGCTCTTGGCCCAGGACCGGCAGGGCTTGCCCGAGGCCGTGAAGTCGTTGATGGCGGCCCGCAGCTCCTGGGCGCCGGCGAGCCCCAGGGTCGGCCCGGCGAGCTCCAGATACAGGCCGTCGATGTCGTCGTCGCCCGCCGCGCTGCGCAGGGCGATGGCCACGTTGGTCACCGTCAGCGGGGCCTGATCGGGGTCGAGGAGGAAGCTGTCCTCCGGCGGCCCGTCGCTCATCTGCCCCGAGAGCTTCAGCGTCAGCCAGCTCTCCTCCGAGACCCGCTGGCTGTCAGGATCCCAGAGCACGACGACCGCGATCACCACCAGCGCGGTGATGAGCAGCCCCAGCCCCGCGATCCAGATGAGCAGCCGGGTTCCCTTCTTTACCGCCATGCCGAAACACTCCTCGTCGGAGAGTTCCTTACTGTGCTGCGGCTATTCTTCCCAGGCCGCGCGGCGGTGTGTGTTGAGCCAGGCCACCAGTCGCGGGAAGACCCGGTCGGGCGCCCGGGCACCGAGCAGGGGGTCCATGTGCCCCCAGCCGGCGTCCAGGACCAGCACGCCCTGCGGCCCGCCGAGGAAGTCCAGCACCGGCGCGGCGTGCTCGGGGGGGCAGAAGCTGTCGCCTCGGGCGGTCACCAGCATCAGCGGCACCGAGACCCCCCGGAGCGCCTCGGCGTAGTCCACCCGGTCATGTCGATCACAGAGCGCGCCGCTGGTGAGCCAGCGGGAGACCTGATGCACCATAGCGCCTGAGAGATCGCGGGTGCCGTGGACCATCACCCCGCGGGTGATCGGGCGGGCGACCTCCGCGCCGGAGAGGCGGTTCTCGCCCCGGACCGTCGGCGCCATCACCGCGGCGGCGGCCCGGGTGGGCACTCGGGCCGCGCGGGGCAGCAGCTGGCGGGCGATGGCCGCGGCGCGGCGGAAGGAGTCGGTGGTGGTGAAAGTCACCGGCGCGCAGAGCGTCGCGGCCGCGCCGATCCCGTCGCCCCGGCTGTGGGCGAGGAAGGCGTAGAGGAGCTGCCCGCCCATGGCGTGGCCGATCCAGTGGACCCGGGGGAAGCCCGAGTGCTCCCGGGCGGCGTCCACCGCCGCGGGCACGTCGTGGATGGCGATGTCGTCGAAGTCGAAGTCCCAGCTCCGCCCGCCCTCGGGGGGGATGGCGCTGTCGTCGCCCCGATGCTCCATCATGTACACCGCGAAGCCGGCGCGCTGGAGGGCTCTGGCGAGGGACAGGGAGCCGCTCCAGTCCAGGCTGTGGCGGTTCACCCCGAGGCCGTGGGCCAGGATGACGGGCTCGCCGGAGGCGCCGGGGAGGGGAGGCAGACAGAAGAGCGCCGCCTGCCAGCCGTCGAGGGTCTCGTAGTAGACCCGGGAGAGGGTCTGCGCGGCGGGGCGCTGGACGAAGGGCTCGGCGGACTCCGCCTGGGCGACCCGGTAGGCCACGATCAGCGCGGCCTTGGCCGCGACGGTGGCGAGCCGCATGGGCGGCTTCCGGAGATTCAGACCGCCTCGGACACGATCCGGGAGTCTGTCTTCGTCAGACATGAGGATAACCGCCCCCCGAGGGGTCTCTCGGGAGGCGGTCAGAGGAACTGGGCAGGTCACGCCGGGGGAGCTTCAGCAGTCGCAGGATCCGAAAACCCGGGGCCCCATCCCGGAAGTCGGTCCGTGTCAACACAGCGGTCAACATCAACTCGCACATTTCTGCGCTAAACAGCAAACACTTCGACGTCTTCTTCAACAGCAACAACATCCGGCGCGACCTGCTGAAATCCTCCAACGAAGTGGGAACCACTTCAGGTAGGTGTGAGCTGGAGACATGGTGGGGTATGAAACTCCTCCACGGCCTTGACCTGTCCTCGCAGGAGAAACCTGCGCGCACCGAGAGAGCCCCGGTGCTAGGAAGGTACTTCAGCTCCTCTCTTGTCACGTCAATGGTGTACCACACCTGATCTCCCCCATCAAACAACTTTCGAGAAAGCAGATCGATGATCGTTCTTGGCATTGAGAGCAGCTGCGATGAGACGGCCGCGTCGGTGGTCGCCGCGCACCCGGAAGCCAGGGGCGACGGGGATATTCGGAGCGTTGTGCTGTCGGATGTGGTGCACACTCAGGAGGTCCACGCGGCCTACCTGGGGGTGGTCCCAGAGCTGGCGAGCCGCGCCCACGCGGAGAAAATCGTCGCGGTGACGCGGGCCGCGCTGGACCGCGCCGGGGTGGAGACGCCGGACGCCGTCGCCGCGACCGCCGGACCGGGCCTCATCGGCGCGGTGCTGGTGGGGCTGGCGTTCGGCAAGGCGCTGGCCGCGGGCTGGGGGGTGCCGTTCGTCGGGGTGAACCACCTGGAGGGGCACCTGCTCTCTCCGCTCCTGGAGGATCCGCCGCCGGCCTTCCCCTTCCTGGCGCTGGTGGTCTCGGGCGGGCACACCACCCTCTACCGGGCGGACGCCCCGGGCCGCTACGCCATCCTGGGCACGACGGTCGATGACGCGGCGGGGGAGGCCTATGACAAGGTCGCCCGGCTGCTCGGGCTGGGCTATCCGGGCGGGCCTGTCATCGATCGCATGGCCGCGCGGGGGAACCCGACCGCCGTGGACTTCCCCCGACCCCGGCTCAAGGCCAACCCCATGGACCTCTCCTTCTCCGGCTTGAAGACATCGGTGGCGCAGCATGTGCGCTCCCCGTCTCCCGCCGCCCCGGACGATATCGCAGCCTCCTTCCAAGTCGCCGTGGTGGACGTGCTCCAGGACCGGGTCGCCAGGGCGGTCGCCGACACCGGCATCCGCCGGGTCGCCATCGCTGGCGGAGTGGCCGCCAACAGCGCGCTGCGCCAGCGCTTCGCCGACTGGTCGGACATCGACCTCTACCTCCCGCCGCGGAGCCGCTGCACCGACAACGGCGCCATGATCGCCTTCGCCGGCCGCACGCGGCTGATCACGGGGCAGCGCGACCCGCTGAGCATCCCGGTGCGCCCCCGGTGGCAGGCGGGGACCCCATGAGCGACGCCGAGACCCCCACCGGCGGCGCGATCCCGGGGCCCGCCGAGGTGCTCCGCGCCCTGGAGCGCAAGGCCCGCCGACGCTTCGGGCAGAACTTCCTCACCCGCCCGGAGACCGCGGACCGGATCGCCTCGCTGGCGGAGCTGGGCCCGGGGGATCGGGTGCTGGAGATCGGCCCCGGCCTCGGTCAGCTCACCCAGGCGCTGCTCAAGACCGGCGCCTCGGTTCGGGCGCTGGAGCTGGACGACGACCTGGCGGACTACCTGCGGGTGACCTTCCCGAGCCTGGATCTGGTCTCCGGCGACGCGATGAAGGTCGACTTCAGCGAGGTCGCGCCGGGCGAGGGCTGGGCGATCTGCGCCAACCTGCCCTACAACGTGGCGACCCCGCTGATCCATCGGCTGCTGGACGAGGGCAACCGCTTCTCCCGCATGGTGCTGATGTTCCAGAAGGAGGTCGCCGCGCGGCTGGCCGCTAAGCCGCACACCAAGGCCTACGGCGCGCTGACGGTCCGGGTGGCCGCCAGAGCCCACGCCCGCATGGCCATGACCCTGCCCCCGGGCGCCTTCCATCCCCGCCCCAAGGTCGACTCCGGTGTGGTGGTCTTCACCCCCTGGGAGACCCCCCGCTTCGGGCCCGCCGGACAGGTCGCGTTCGACGCGGCGGTGAAGGCCGGCTTCTCCCAGCGACGGAAGATCCTGGAGAACGCGCTCAAGGCCTCCTACGGCAAGGAGGGGGCCCGGGTGGCGGTCTCCGAGACGGTCGGCCTGGGGCGTCGAGCGGAGACGCTGGACTTCGAAGAGTGGGTGGCGCTCGCCGCGGCGCTTGCGATGGGCGCGTCCAGCCCATAAACACCCGTGTTTCGCCCTGCGCCCGGAGTTTCAATGCGTCTCACCTCCTGCGGCATCACCGATGTCGGGATGAAGCGGACCAACAACGAAGACAACTACCTCATCAACGATGAGCTGAACCTCTTCGTTGTCTGCGATGGGATGGGGGGACACGTCGGCGGCGAGTACGCCTCCGCCATCGCGGTCAACACCATCGAGGAGGTGCTGGCCTCGATCGAGACCAACCCCGACATGGTGCTGCCCGAGGCCAGCGAGGGCCCGGTGGAGCTCACCCGGGAGAAGCTGCGCTACGCGGTGCGCCTCGCCGGCAAGCGCATCTACGAGAAGGCGAAGGCCGAGCCCGAGTACAAGGGCATGGGAACCACCGCTCTGGTGTTGCTGCTGGACGGCGGCAACGCCTACCTCGCCCACGTGGGCGACTCCCGGGGATACCTCGTGCGCGACGGGCGGATCGAGCAGCTCACCGAGGACCACTCGCTGGTCAACGAGAAGGTGCGCGCGGGCGTCATCACCGCCGAAGAGGCCCGCACCCATAAGCTGCGCAACGTCATCACCCGCAGCCTCGGCTACACTGAGGAGGTGGAGATCGACATCCAGGTGCGCGCGGTGCGGCGCAACGACAGCTTCGTGCTGTGCTCCGACGGCCTCTCCAACCTCGTGGAGACCAAGGAGATCGGCGAGACCGTCGCCCGGAATGACACCCAGACGGCCGCCCGCTCACTGATCACCACTGCCTGCGACCGGGGCGGCGATGACAACATCACCGCGGTCGTTGTGTTGGTGGATGAAGTCTGACGATCCGCGACCGCCGCGTCTGAAGGCTCCGTCGGACGACGCCGACTGGACCATCATGTTCGTGCCCGAGCGCGGGCGCGGCCGGGTGATGCAGCTCACCATCTCCCTGAAGAGCATCCGACGGGGGCTCATCGTGGCCTCCATGCTGACGGGGCTGCTGGTCGTCGGCACGGGCTGGCTCGTGGCCGGGCTGCCGGTCGTGTGGTCCTACGACGATCTGCTCCAGGAGAACCTGGCGCTTCGGGGCACAATCCGGGACATCGAGTCCCAGCTCCAGGGTGTGGAGATCGCGCTCAAGCGCATCGAGGTGCTGGACGCCCAGCTCCGGGACTACTCGGACTCTCCGGTGATGGTCGGCGGCTCCGGGCCGCTGGACGACGAGGAGTACGCGCTGCTCGTCGGTGAGGGCGGCGCGGTGGAGCTGGCGGCGGCGGATCTGCGGCCGGCGGAGCTGTGGGCCCGCGCGGTCGAGGCGCGCAGCGCGGATCTGATGACGCGGCTGGGGGACGTGGAGCCGAGCCTGCACGATCTGTCGCAGGATCTGGCGGACCTGATGTCCATCCAGTCGGCGATGCCGCAGCAGTGGCCGCTGATGGGGATCCTCTCGTCGGGGTTCGGCTATCGGAAGTCCCCCATCCGAAAGCGCTGGAACTTCCACCCGGGCATTGACGTCTCGGCGCCGCGCGGGAGCAAGATCTACTCGGTGGCGCCGGCGAAGGTGCTGGAGGCGGAGTACCAGGGCGGCTACGGCCGCATGGTGCTCCTCGACCACGGCTACGGGATTCAGACCCGCTACGCCCACAACACGTCGCTGTTCGTCAAGGAGGGCGACTACGTGGAGGCCGGTCAGGTCATCGCGACGGTGGGGACCACCGGGCAGACGACGGGGCCGCATCTGCACTTTGAGATGTTGGTGGATGGTCGGACGGTGGACCCGCTGGATTACCTGCCGCGCTGAGAGTGGGGAAGTGCGAACCGAGCGTGCGCCGGTGAAAGACTGACCCTGACAGCTCCGCGCTCCCCGCGAACGAAGCGCGCTCAGAGGGAGCAGGTCTCGAAGCGCACGTCGCAGCGGTAGTGCAGCGACTGCCCCTCGCTGAGGGTCAGCGACCAGCCGGGGTAGATGACGGGCCCCCCGGTGAAGCTGACCTCAAGAACCTCGTAGGTGCCCGGCGGGAGCTTCCCGGCGGAGTGCACCGTGCCGTCGCTGGACCGCAGGCGGGCGGAGGCGACGCTGCTGTCGAAGGTCACCACAGCGGTCGCGCGAGCGGCGGCCTCGGCGGCGGCGAGCGCGGCGGCCTCGGCGGCGGCCTCGCGCTCCCGGGCCTCGCGCTCCTCGCGCTCCTCGCCCTCCTTCTGCTCTCTCGCGGCCTCGACGGCGGCGTACTTCCGGTACTCCGAGGCGGCCAGCTCCTCAGCCCGGCGGCGCTCGGCTGCCTCGGCGTTGTCCGCCCGGGCCGCGCGGCGCTCGGCGGCCTCGCGGGCGTAGCGCTGGGCCCGTCGCTCGGCCGCGGCCGTCGCTTCCTCGGCGTTGAGGGCAGCGGTCTCGGCGCTCTCGGCGGGCTGCTCGACCGGCGGGCTCTGTAGCTCGCGCGCCCGTCGCTCCCGAGCCTGGCCGCGCTGTCGCCTCGCCTCGTTGGCGGCCTCGGCGGCCTCGCGCTCAGCGGCCTCGCGCTCGGCGGCCTCCCGCGCCGCGGCCGCGCTGGACGCAGCGCTCTCCGCCGCCACGCGCGCCGCCACCAGCGCCACATTGTCGATCGGCGTCTCCGGAGGGCCCCAGCTCAGCGCCCCCACCAGCCCGAGCAGGGCCAGGGCGGCGGCGACGGTCATGATCGGCCAGGGGGACGCGACCTCGGGGGACTTGCTCGCCACGAATATCGCCTGCGCCGCGGGCTTGGGCGCCGGGGACTTCTTCGCGGCCTCCTCCTGGTCCAGCACCGGGTACTTCACCACCGTGACCGGATCGTCGCTGAAGCTGTCCGCTTCGGGGAACAGCTCCTCGGGCGTCGGCGGCGGCGACTTGCTGATCGCCGTTGTCTCCTTGGAGGTGGCTCCGCGCGCCACAGGAGGACTCTCCAGGGTGTGATCGCCCTCCCGGGTCGACGGCGGGTCGTTCAACACCTGGAGCCCCAGCGCGGCGGCGACGTGCTGCGCGCCCTCCTGGTCGGCCTCGCTGTCGTTGTCGTTGTCGTTGTCGTTGTCGTTGTCGTTGTCGTTGTCGTCGCGGCTGCTGTTGAGGCCCTCCGCGAGCACCTCGGACGGCGCGGTGCCTTCGGGGAGCAGCTCCCGGAGGGTGTCCCGGACCTCGGCGGCGGTGGGGAAGCTCTCGGTGTCCTCCGGGTCGGTCATGCGGCGGATCAGGTCTCTCACCCGGGCGTCGTAGCCGTCACCCGGGTCCAGTGGGCCGCGGGCGCGCTTCTCCATCACGACAGCCCGGAGGTCGGCCGCGCTCGCGCTCCTGGCGGCCTTGAAGGCCTTCTCACCGGACAGCGACTCCCAGAACACCACCCCGAGGGAGTAGAGATCCCAGCGGGTCGCGTCGAGCCCCTCGCCGTCGAGCCACTCCGGCGGCGCGTAGGAGAGGGTGCCCGGCGGCAGGCGCTCCGGGCGGCTGCCCTCCATCAGCGCGATGCCGAAGTCCACCAGCGTCGCCCGCCCCCCGGCCTGGATGAGGATGTTCGAGGGCTTGATGTCCCGGTGCCAGATACCCCGCTGGTGTGCGTAGTCGAGGGCGTCCGCCACCTGCATCGTGAGGCCCGCCGCGGCGCTCTGGTCCAGGGGCTCGCGGCGGTAGAGATCGCTCAGGCGCTGTCCCTCGACGAGATCCATCACCATGTACGGGGGGCTGGAGATGAGGGAGATGTCCCAGACCTTGACCACTCCGGGGTGATCGAGCTGCTTGAGCACCGCGGCCTCGCGCTGGAGGCGGCGGCTGGCCTTCTCGTCGCCGATGGTCAGGATCTTCACCGCCGCGTGCAGCTTGGGCAGATCCCGGTTGTGGCAGCGGTAGACGTTGCCCATGCCGCCCTTGCCCAGCATGTGCTCGACGACCCAGACGTCTATGGAGGAACCTGATTCCATCATGCCCCTCAGAAGTCCCAGCGGGTTGTGACGACCGCGGCGGCGCCGAGCCCCAGCGCGCCGACGCTGAGGCCCACGCCGGCCCTGGCGAGCGCCGCGTTGGGGCCTGACTCCCCGCCCTTCAGGTCGCCCGGGTCGGGCGCGGTCAGCGTGGCGGCGGTCCAGGCGACGCCGGCCAGCGCGCCGGCGGTCACGGCGGCGACGGTGAGCGGGCGGGAGAGCTGCGCGAAGGGCTCGGGGAGCAGCGCCTCGGGCACTTCGCCGGCGGAGAGGTACCAGCCGCGATCCTCGGCGCCGAGGCGCTGGACCACGCTGGCGCGGTCCAGGGGGAACTGAGAGGCGGACGTGTCTCCATCCACCACCCAGTCGACGGCGTCCCCGTCCGGGAGTCGGCGGGTCTCGTTGGACCAGCTCTCTCCCCGGGCGACGTCGATGGCGCGGGCGAGGCTGCTGCCGCTGGGGGCGACCCGGCTGTCGGGCTGGTACTCCGGCGCGGCCGCGACCATGCCCTCGATGGCGTCTTCGAGGCGCGCGTCGTCGCCGGCGAGGCGGGCGTCGAGGATCTCCACGAGGTGTAGCCGCGCCGCGAGCTCGCCGGTCACCGGCGCGTCCAGGCAGCCGAGCAGGCGCCGGGCCTCGTGGCGGCTCCACCGGAACCGATCTTCGCGGAGCGCCGTATAGGCTGCCTCGGCGTCATCGATGGCCGCGGTGAGGGCCGCAATATCCGCCGGACAGACGGCCTGAGCCGCCGCGGTCGGAAACATTGAAAGAAAGAGGACTGAGAGCTGCATCGGGCAAATGTTCGCGCTTGAGGGGGCCCGGCGCAAGCGCTCCCTCGTCAAGGTACCTTGACTCCGCGCCGATGGGTGAGCACATTGCGCCGTCCACCGCCGTGGGAGCAAGGTAATGATCGAGGCCCTGGAAAACACCTTCAAGAAGGTCTTCGGCTCTTCGAATGAGCGCCGAATCAAGAAGATGCGGCCCCTCGTGGATCGAATCAACATCCTCGAACCGGCGATTCAGAAGCTGTCCGACGAGCAGCTGGCCGCCAAGACCGTCGAGTTCAAGCAGAAGATCGAGAACGGCGCCAAGCTCGACGATCTTCTGTACGAGGCCTTCGCCGTGGTGCGTGAGGTCGGCGTGCGAACGCTGGGAATGCGGCACTACGACGTGCAGCTCATCGGCGGCAAGGTGCTCCATGACGGCATGGTCGCCGAGATGAGGACCGGTGAGGGCAAGACCCTGGTCGCGACCCTCCCGATCTACCTGAACGCGCTCAGCGGAAAGGGCACCCACGTCGTCACGGTCAACGACTACCTCGCCAGCCGTGACGCCGACTGGATGAGCGCCATCTACAACTTCCTCGGGTTGTCGGTCGGTAAGATCCTGTCCAACGAGCGCAACGACCAGATCAAGCGCGCGGCGTACGCAGCGGACGTCACCTACGGGACGAACAACGAGTTCGGGTTCGACTACCTGCGCGACAACATGAAGTACGAGATCGAGCGCTACACCCAGCGCGGTCACAACTTCGCCATCGTGGATGAGGTCGACTCCATCCTGATCGATGAGGCCCGGACCCCCCTCATCATCTCCGGGCCCACCAACCACTCGGTGGACCTCTACTACGTGATCGACGCGGTCATCCCGCTCCTGCAGGATGAGGTCGACTACACCGTCGACGAGAAGGCCAAGTCGGTGAACCTGACCGACGAGGGGACCTCCAAGATCGAGTCCAAGCTCGGCATCGACAACCTCTACGACCCGCACAACATGGTGGTGCTGCACCACGTCAACCAGTCCATGAAGGCCCACACGCTCTTCAAGCGGGACCGGGACTACGTGGTCCAGGGCGGAAAGGTCGTCATCGTCGACGACAACACGGGGCGCCTCATGCACGGCCGGCGCTGGTCCGACGGGCTGCATCAGGCGGTGGAGGCCAAGGAGAAGCTGAAGATTCAGCAGGAGTCGCAGACCTACGCGACCATCACCTTCCAGAACTACTTCCGCATGTACGAGACCCTCTCGGGCATGACCGGAACGGCCGAGACCGAGGCCGCC
>Ga0316204_10005184_pt1 | contig 22001 bp, 23 predicted proteins | sample 6monrhotite_MG_2_FD_205661 | JGI IMG/M metagenome (GOLD analysis project Ga0316204, IMG submission 205661) | Microbial mat bacterial communities from mineral coupon in-situ incubated in ocean water Damariscotta River, Maine, United States -... | ecosystem: Environmental > Aquatic > Marine >... | reverse complement strand
GGAACATAGGCTTGGTATTGAAATACATGCGGTCCGAAACGCACTCTTTGCGCCGGAATTTGAATCGGGGCCGATGGTGGGCATTGCCCGGAATTTACGATGGATGAACGCGGCCCGGACACATCAAATGTTTCCTCCGCCACGCACAGCTGACCGTCATGAGCCATGGGCGCGTAATGATTGTCGGCGCGACGCGCCGCGAACCAGACCTCACCTCCGGCCGGAAAACCTCGATAAACGACGCGGCATTGTGTGGCAGGAATCCGAAGCCAGCCCGATGCCTCAAACCCCGCAAAATCGGCGCCAGCCCCGGATGCGATTTCGGCGTCAACAATCCATGTATTACAAACCTCCAGACTGTTGAGCGGGAGAGCCAGACCATCACGACCGGTTTGCGTCTGCTGGCAGAGTGCTGAATCTACAGCATCAAAATCATCACAAGAGTAACGCACTTGCACACGCCCCCATCCCGACTGGAAAGGTGAAATGGGACGTCGTTCAAAATCAATCAGGCGCTCGATTTCATCGCATTCGCCTCCACGCGCGCGTCCGAAATAGGTTTGAGCTGGCATGCAAAACTGCTCATCGCCCTGGTCCTGAACAGGCCAACGCCATTCTCCAGAGACGGCACCCAGCCCAATATCGCCACCGACGATATCTCCCAATCCGCCTTCAAGACAGTCGCCGGGCGCGATCTGGAACCAGCCGCGGACGACTTGATTATCGGTCGGGTCAGTATGGAAAACCGCCGAGACACCTATGGCAAATGACGTATCATTGCAGGCTTCCAGGAGGACGGGTCGTGGGCTCTGGGCCTCCGCTGCTACGGCACCCAGAACAAATAACGCAGAAACGGTAAAAACACGCATGGGGCGAACATAACCTGCCCGCCCCCAAGCGCCAGAAAGAAATACGGGATTCTATTCGGTTGTTGGTTCGACAGCCGGGAAAGCTTCAAACCGCATTGGCTGCCCGGTTATGTCGATCCGCACGACCTGCCGAAACCCATCATTGTTTGTGACGTAGATATCATTTTCGGGGGCCGCACCGCGCAACTCAAGGCGCAAGGTGTCGAACGTGCCTGCAATGGTCTCGATCGTGCCGCCATCAAAAGCTGTGATCGAGACCGTTCCGACAGAACCGCCCATCGAAGAAAACCAGTCAAATTCAACCGAGTCGCCAACGTCCAACGGCATGGTCTGGGTGGCAAAAAACACCGCCGCACGCATGATCATTCCATCGGTCAGCGGGGTGTTGATTTCAGCGGATTGCTGATTTCCGTGAGGGCGCATGAATGTCCGAGAGCCGACCATCACACCGTCCTGCGCACGCGCTTCGACTGTCATGATAGCGGCGTTCTGGTTTAAGCGGACAAAGGCCTCAATTGGCGCCAGTGTTTCTGCATCAACTGAACCGCTCATGGATTCGTAAAGCTCCTGACTGGCGAGCATGGACCGGTCGTAAAACTGGATGACGCCGTTTTCGTCATCCCGCATCCAACCGAGCCTCATAAACCCGTCGACCTCGTCATTAAAGATCAACTGCAGGTGCATCTCTCCCGATTGCGGCAGGGCGGCGGCTGCTTGGGTGCGCCAATTGTCCTGCGCAGATGATGTCCCGGCCAACGAAAGCGCCGCTAGTGACGACAAGATCAAAAGTTTCATTCTGGATTTCCTTTGAAATACTGGCGATTATTCGCCCGGTTCTGAATTCATTCGGCGCGATGCCTCATAATAGAGCACGTCCTCGACCCATGTCTGACCCGCATCGAACGACCAGTCCTGACGAAAAACAAAACTGTTTTCGGTGATCTCTTCAAAGCGGGTCACCACCTCCACCTCGCGTCCATCAGGCGCGAGCTGGTTGTGGCGCTCGACCGGGATACAGTCTTCCAGACGCGCAGAGATCGGGTGAGCAAAAACGCTGTTGGCCGGAAGCCAGCGCACTACCCATTCGGTGGTCGTGGGATTGTAAGTGCGAAAAGTGATGCCCTTGAAATGGTCCGATGTCTGTTCATCAATCAAAACGTCACCGTCCATCAAGGTATAGACGTGGCCGGACGCCTCAAACTCGAAATATCCACCGGCGCCATTGCGATTCTGCCAGTGAATATCCCAATAACCCAGTTTGAATTCATAGAGTCGCGCCGGGTCCGATGAAACAACACCGGCGCAGATAGCGCCCTGCGCCATCGCACTTCCCATCGGTATGCCGATCAGAATTGCTGGAAGTAATATCAGAAAACGCATTTCGGCCCCGTGGAATTTCGTGCTCCTATTTGATAAATTCTACAATATTTTTCCAAATTTGGCGTGATATTTCGGTAATACTTCTCGCAATACCGTGAAAGCCTAGCCACCGAAGAACATTTGGTACATCAACCGCCCCGGCATGAACGCGAAAAACCCTGGCACCAACAGTGCGCCGAAGAACAAGCCAAAAACCGCATTGCGATGTTTGTCACCGCGCATGGCACGGGCGTGGGTGATGACACCGTAGAGCCCGAAAAACGTCAGCGGGACGAATATGTGGATGAAGCTGAATCCACCGGGATTGATTTGGCGGATGAAAATCGCTGTGAAGGCGACCGTAACCATGAGCACCGCCCAAATATAGCCAAGCGTGCGATGAGGGATCGTGCCTTTCGGGGCCAGCATTTGAACAGCGCCCAGCGCGAGGGCCGCGATGGCGGCGGTGGCGTGTACTTGGATTATCAGCGGGGCACGCATGAATGCGGAAAAATCGGGACTGAAGCCACGGGCCATGTTTTGAAACTCTTCGCCATAGGCGGCGAGAATACCATCATTGAACAGGCCGCCCTGGATGAGCGCTATTCCAACAACGATGGCGACAAGGCCAAAACCAAGTGAGATATGACGGACCGCATTCATGCTGAACTCCTCTGCTTTTTGAACGGGCGATGAGTGTGGTTTGCAGGCGGGCGCAGCTGGCTGATAGCGGATGTTCGCAAACGGGCTGTTTCCCGTCGCGAATGGCGCTAGGTTCCCATTCGCGAACCGTGAATGGAGGGTGGCTTTCATGCAGGCACTCAAGAATTGGCTGAAGGAGAACGGATCAAGCTACCTGTTTGTGGCCGGTCTGGGCACATTTCTAGCGATCCTCGGTCCTTATAATACCAGCGGTCTAGGCTGGCCCTGGGTGTGGATATACTGGGTTTCTCTCATGTTACTCGGCGGCGCGTCTGGAAATGTTGCTTCTGCGATTGTCACCCGTTTTGGCCCCAACCTGCCCAATCTTATCGCCTACACTCTGATTGCCTTGATGGTTTCGATTCCGATTACAGGTGCCGTGCTGGGGATTCAGGCTGTCATCGGGACACCGCAACCTCTTCTTTATTGGCCTATCGTATTCTTGCTCGTCCTTGTCATTTCGGCGGGCGTTACCGCCCTGAATGTCATGCTCGAGCAACGCCGCAGTGCCGCGCCTGCATCCGGTGTCGGACGTGCTTTGACCGACAAGCTGCCGGTGCGCCTGCGAACAGCCGACATTCTGGCCTTGCAATCAGAGGATCATTATTTGCGGGTTCACACCATTCGCGGCGACGCCTTGATCCTGATGCGTCTGAGTGATGCCATTGCCGCAACGGAAAACCTTGAGGGCGGCCAAACTCACCGGTCATGGTGGGTCGCACGTGCGGCCATAGATCATGTTGAAAAATCTGGCGGGCGAGCTGTGTTGACGCTTAGCAGCGAGATCGAAGTTCCGGTCAGCCGAAGCTATTACCCCGAGCTGCGTGAAAAGGGTTGGATCTAGCGCTTTCGGGCGAGCCAATCGGCTTTTGATTGTCCCCAGACATCGACGACCATACCAAAGCCCGCCACCTCCTCCTTGCGGTCGAGGTTTCTCGACCCCAGGCGTCGGGCAACGCCTTGCGATCCGAGATTGGCTTCATCAATCAGGTGAATGACTGAATCCCAGCCCAGATCATCAAACGCCCAATCCAGAGATCGTTCCGCCGCTTCAGTGGCATAGCCCTTTCCCCATGCCTCGCGCTTTATGGTCCAGCCCACTTCCGGCTGCGACCACCCATGAGGATACCATGGCCCAACCCGGCCCAGCCATTCGCCGGTCTGCTTATCCTCAATGGAAAAGAAACCGTATCCGCGCAATGCCCAGTGACCGATAATGCTGGCAAGCGACCGCCAGACCATCGGAGGTGATTGTGTGCCGCCAATATGGCGAGCGGTTTCGTCGTCCGCCATCGCCGCGACCAATGGTTCCAGATCACACTCTTCGGGGACACGAAGGATCAAACGTTCTGTCTCCAGACGCGGCCCAAAACTGGATATATCAACCGGCATAAAACTCTCCCGAGGCATTCAGACCGGGCAGAGATAGGCCCGCCATATACGGCTGGCAAGACGGGCCGCCATGTCCTTGCCATAATTGGCGCAGAACTTGCGGTGGAGGGAAGTTGTTCAATGCTGGAGTGACCAGACCCTCTTATGGCCCACGAAAACCGTCCCACAATCATACGCCTTGCGGCGTACTGGATTCTAGCAGCAGGTATGACCGGCGTCATTTCCGGGCTGGCCTTTGCGACCGGCGTCGTTGAGTGGGCCTATGAAGATCTTGTGCGGCCAATGTGGTTGCCGCCGGTGATGGTTCTGACATGGTTGTGGATTGCCAAAACCATGTTGATGGCGACCACACTATGGACTGTGGATCGGTTCGGAGAAGGATGGGCACGCCGCGTCTCGATCGGGCTTCTAATTTTGCTATATCTGGCATCCGGCGGATGGCTCGCCGGTTTTGTCATCTTGCGAGATGTCACATTCGGTTTTTATGCCATTCTCGGTAGTTGGGCTCTGACCGCCCTTACCATGATGACGATCGGCCGTGCGCAGAAGGCGGCCGGATTTATGTTATGGCCGGTATTTGGCTGGACGACCTTTATGCTGGCAACATCTTTCGAGCTGATGCGTCTCAATTCCGGGATGCAGCTCGCCGGGCTCTAGTTTTCATCCAGCGCGCCGATGACATCATCCACCGTAATTCGTTCTCTGTAACCGCGCCGCTCACCAAATCCTGGCTCATGCCAGTATTTGCCCGTAATGACACCGTCGGAGCTGATAACAAAAGTGATAGGATACGGCACACCATACGCCATGCTTTCGGGATCGGCGTAGACGGGGTCGCGAATATCGAACGCATCGACCAAGCTCGAATCTGGATCTGATAGCAGCGGAATGTCGATCATGCGTTCATCAGAAAACATATGCAGCGTTTCAACCGGGTCGTACGTAATCACCACGACGCCATAGCCCTCCGCCTCAAAGCGGCCAGCGGCGGCATTCACTTCCATGACTTGAACCTGACAAAATGGGCACCAATCCAGAGATCGATTGAAATAGACGACGACTCCGTTTTCTCCGGAGAGGTCGGCCCATGCCTGTTCTTGCCCGGCAGCATTTTGAAGGCTGATGCTTGGCACCTGACTGCCAATTGGCAAGCCTATAATCTCGGCAGCGGAGCTGGCTGCTTCAAGCGCTTCAGTATTTATGATCGGTGATTCCGGCTCTGCCGAACATGCCAACAGGCCAAGCGCGAATGCTGGCGACAACAATCTGATCATTCCCAGCCCCTTATATTTCCCGTCATTGAAACTGGAGCGGGCCGCCTCGAATTTCAAGGCGGCCCGCTAGAATTGCTCATGCAAATGGGTAATCAGCCGAGGCTGGGGTCAAGCGCGATACAGGCGTCGACGAGGCTTTTTACGGAAGCCACGGAGCTATCGAACATAGCTTGCTCTTCTGCATTCAGCTGAATTTCGACGATCTTCTCTGCGCCATCAGATCCGATGACAATCGGTACACCGACATAGAGTCCATCAACACCAAATTGACCCGTCAGATGTGCGGCGCATGGCATGATGCGTTTCTTGTCGCGCAGATAGGACGTCGCCATGTCGATGGCGCTTTCAGCCGGCGCATAATAAGCGGAACCATTGCCTAGTAGAGCCACAATCTCGCCGCCGCCCTTACGTGTGCGATCGATAATGGCGTCCATTTTTTCCTGCGTGGACCATCCCATCTTGATGAGATCCGGAACCGGAATACCGGCGACAGTGGAGTAGCGGAGCAACGGCACCATGGTGTCGCCATGCCCGCCCATCACGAAGGCGGTGACGTCTTCAACCGAGACATTGAATTCCTCGGCCAGGAACCAACGGAAACGCGCTGAATCGAGCACGCCCGCCATGCCAACCACTTTGTTGTGCGGCATTCCTGAAAATTCGCGCAGCGCCCATACCATCGCATCCAGCGGGTTGGTGATGCAGATAACAAAGGCATTCGGGGCGTGCTTTTTGATGCCTTCGCCCACGGCCTTCATGACTTTCAGGTTGATACCCAAGAGGTCATCGCGGCTCATGCCCGGCTTGCGCGGCACGCCCGCCGTCACGATGCAGACATCCGCGCCAGCGATGGCAGCGTAATCATCCGCGCCTTTCAGTGTCGAATCCTTGCCAAAAACCGTGGAGGCCTCAGCGAGATCGAGGGCTTTGCCTTTGGCAATGCCTTCGGCGATATCGAATAGCACGACGTCACCCAGTTCTTCACGAGCGGCAATGTGGGCAAGCGTGCCACCAATCATTCCGGAACCAATAAGGGCAATTTTATTACGGGCCATGAGGCACTCCTTCGCATGTGCGGCAATTTGCGGACGGTCTAAACCCGGCAAGGCGTGGCGGCAAGGGGGCGAATTGTCATCCACTCTGATAGAAAACGTCAGACGGATCCTCACCGCGTTTCAGTCGCGGCGTCTTGCCAGCATAGCGACGGAATTCCCGTGTCATATGAGCTTGATCCGCATAGCCGTGTTCGGCGGCAATATCCGACAATGAGCATTTCGCCGCCCGGATGGCCTTACGCGCCGCATGATACCTGGTGATTTGCAGGAATTCTCCCGGTGTCAGCCCGGTCTGGCGCATGAAATCGCGGTCGAGCGTCCGTATCGAGACGCCAGATAAAGCCGCCATATCTGAGGGACGAAGCGCCGGATTGTCGTCGATACAGCCAATGGCCATCGCAACCCGAATGGCGCCCGGCGAATCTGAAACACAAGTCGCGAAAGCGCTCAAGGCCATGTCCCTGAAGTCAGGCAACGCACTTTTGCGGTCAGGCGTGAGTGCATCAATCCAACTCTGCGTCAGCTGGTCGCGAATATCCACGCTTTGATTTCTCAAATCGCGCGGATTATCGACGAGCGCTCCTATACCGTCCGGTCGCAATCTGATGGCCAGAAGACGCATGGCCGAGGTTCGTTTTAATTCCAGTACGCGAGTCAATGGACCGTAAATCATCTTTGACGGCTGACGCCGCCATCCGGTTGCTGTGTTTTCCAGTGGTGTCTCGGCCAGATGAAAGATGATTTCACAACGTGTATCCGGCGCGATCCGGTCTTCGCCCGGACCGGTTTCCAATTTCCAGACACCTTCGATCACGGGACGGTCTCCGGCATGCAGAAACTCATAAACGGTCTGGGTGTCCATATTCTTCAATACCCGCAAATATGATTTGGCTAGTGTGCGGGCAAATCGGAGAAATATCCATGTTGAAACGTCTTGGTGTTTTGAGTATCGCGCTTTTGTTCCCGGCGTGTGCGTCCGCTGATGATCTGGGCTGGATCGAAGGCCATTGGCGCAGTGATAGCGACGGCAGGGTCTCCGAAGAATTCTGGACGAATGGCGAGGGTGGGCTTTATCTGGGCGTCAATCGCAGCATCCGCGATGGGCAGGCGCGCGCCTTTGAATTCATACGCATCATCGAGACCGCTGAGGGCGCGGCCTATTGCGCCCAGCCGGGCGGCAGTGAGGCGGTGTGTTTCGATCAGGTGAGCTCCAACGCGCATTCCATAACGTTTGAAAACCCCGATCACGACTTCCCGCAACGCATCACCTATGTGCGCGACGGCGATGCACTGACCGCTATCATTTCGGATATGTCCGGCGAACAGTCGATTAGCTTTGTTTGGACGCGAGTGGACGAATAGGCGTCACGGCGTGCGAGGCGGACACGCGACATCCTGCTGCGCCTCAAGCACGCGATAGATTCTACCATCGCGAAGCTCAATGGTTATCGGGTCATCGGCATTGAAGTTTGCCGATACCGCCCGGGCCATTTCTGTCGCCTCATAGGTGTTAGCGGCCAAATACGGCGCACCGTTAACCACAAGTCCCAGCGGCGTCCCAAAGTGGGGGTCGCGATGAATGGATTCAAAACAACGGTGGATGACGTAATCCGGTGGTGGCCCACTTTGATCGCGAATGGAAAGCCAAACACCGGAGCCGAGAACCAGCAAGCCGATTACCAAGAATGCCATAGCAGCCCACCGGCCTTTTAACCGGAAAATGGCATCGTAGAAAAACCAGTGATCGGCCAGTTGTGGCCGGACAAAAATCAACACCCCGTAGAAAAGCGAAGTTCCAGCCAGAAGCCACACGCCGAAAAAGACTTCCGGGTCAGGAGTGGCGTCATAAAAGACCATTATCTAGCGCTTCATCGCCATGAGCACGCCGTCACCAATGGCAGTGAAGGCAATCTCGACGCGGTCATCTTCGCGCAACTTGTCGGCAATGGCGCGCAACGCCTCGGTGTCTTCATCCTTCTTGGCGGGGTCCGCGACCGAACCGCTCCACAGGACATTGTCGAACAGCATGACGCCGCCGGGACGTAGCAGGCTGAGGCCCGCCGTATAGTAATCTGGATAGCCGGTTTTATCGGCATCGACGAACATCAGATCGACGCTTTCGGACAGGCCGTCATTCAACAGTCCGATCAGGCTTTGGCGTGCATCACCGATGACGGGTTGGATGATGTCTGCGACACCGCCCTCTTTCCAGTAGTCCTCGGCAATGCCGATAAAGTCATGCGAGACATCGCACGCAAACAGGCGTGCTTCGCGGCCATGCAATTGCTTCATGGTCTCAGCTGTGGCGAGTGCCGAATAGCCGGTGAACACACCCACTTCGACGGCGGTTTTCGCATTCACCATGCGGGCGATCAGCTTCATGAAGGCGCCCTGTTCGGGACTGATCTGCATCATCGCGTCTTCGCGAGCGTCAGTTTCAACGCGGCAGCGTTCCAACGCGGCGGATTCGGCCCGGTTGGCGTTCCGGACATAGTGGGTGAGTGTTTCATCCAGACTGATGGATCGCGACATTATGTATCTCCGGTTTCCGACGCCGTCTCCTGATGAGCAGCGGCGAGATATAGCTCCGACCGCATTTCCATCAGGCGCGAGGCCGTGCGTTCAAATTCGAAAGCGCCATCGCCCTCAGGATAAAGAGCTTCCGGCTCGGCGGCAGCGCTCATAACCAGCTTGGTTTTGGCTTCGTAAAGCGCGTCAATCAATGTGACAAAGCGTTTCGCCTCATTGCGTTTTGCAGACGAAAGCTGCGGCACCTTCTCGATCAGCAGGGTGTGAAACTGTGCGGCCAGCGCGAGGTAATCCGCCGCGCCCAATGGCTGGGCGCATAAATCTTCAAACGCAAACCATGCCACCCCGGCGGCTTCTCGCGGCACCGGCACAGCCCGGCCCTGAACCGTGATCGTGCATGATTGTGCCTCAGCGCCTTGTGTCAGTCGGTTCCAGGCGGCGCTCAAAGCCGTTTCAGCTTTCGGGTCCAACGGCGCGTAGTAGACCGGCGCCGCGGTCAACTGTTGAAGACGATGATCCACGCCAGAGGCAATCTCCATCACATCCAGCCTGTCTTTCAATTCCTCGATAAAAGGTAGAAAAAGCTGGCGGTTAATGCCGTCCTTGTAGAGATCATCCGGCACACGGTTGGAGGTCGCGACGACCACCACACCGATGTCGAAGAGCTGCTCGAATAGACGCCCCAGCAACATGGCGTCGGCAATATCGGTGACCTGAAACTCGTCAAAACAGAGTAAGCGCGCCGTTTCCGCTATCGCCTTCGCGACGGGCGGAATGGGGTCATCCTTGCCCTTGCGGTCGGCAGCATTCTTGCGCCAGTCGCCAATGCGGGTGTGGGTTTCCTGCATGAATTCATGGAAATGGACGCGGCGTTTTTGTGCGACCGGCGCTGTGCGAAAGAACAAATCCATCAACATGGATTTTCCGCGCCCGACACCGCCCCAGAGATAGAGGCCACGTGGCGGCGGGGTCTTGTGCCGAAACCATCCGTCGCGCTGACGCCAGGCCGATAATTGCTGATGCAAATCGGTCAGGGCCGCGGCAGCCGCCATCTGACCGGCATCCTCGGTCAGGGAGCCGTCGGCGATGCGCCGCGTCAAAGTGGTGATCGGTGTCATGAAGCGAAAATCAGCACAGCCAGAAGCAGGCCAAAGGCGATCCCGGCGGCAGCCAACAGATAGAGCGGGCGTTTGATCTCTCGCATGTTTGTTTGATGGCAGGCTGCTCCAGTCTAGGCAACCATCAGCTGCTCCAACACTGCTCGGAAATCATCCGGCAGAGGTTTAGGTCGGCGGGTTTTGGCGTCAACGCAGACGTGGACGAAGAAGGCTTCTGCGGCAGGCTGGTCTTCACCCTTGGCGAAGGCACCAACCTCGTAGCGGACTGAGGAATTGCCGATATGGGCAACACGCAGACCGACATCGATGACTTCGGGATAGGCGAGTGAGGCGAAATATTTGCAGCCGGATTCGACCACCAGGCCGATCTGGTCACTGGTCGCCGGGTCGAGCACGCCCTTCTCGATCAGATGCCTGTTCACGACCGTATCCAGCAGCTCATAATAGACGACATTGTTCAGATGCCCGTAGACATCATTGTCCTGCCAGCGCGTGGCGATCTCCATGAAAACGGGATAATCTGCGCGCGTGGTGCGATCCGTGCTCATACGATTTCCTCGTAGAGTTTGACGATGTCGTCATAGGTCAACGCGCGCGGATTATTAGGCAACAAGCGATCATTCGCCGCCACATCCTCTGCCATCCGTGGAATGTCATTATGTGAAATGCCGAGTTGGGAGAGGCGACGCTCGATGCCGGTGGCGTCGGCGATACGTTCCATTTCCGCGATCAGACCTGCGGACGAGGCCTCCAGCCCCAAATGCGCGGCCATTTCCGAGTAGAGAGGTTCGGCCGCCGCCGCGTTGAACTTCAAAACGGGCGGCAGGACGACGGAATTCGACAGGCCGTGCGGCACATGGAAAATCCCGCCCAGAGGATAGGCCATGGCATGGACCGCGCCCACCGGTGAGTTGGAAAACGCCTGCCCGGCGAGCATCGCGCCGAGCAACATGTCGCCGCGGGCTTCGAGGTTTGAAGGTTCATCGCACGCCGTCAGGATCGCGCCTTGCAGTTTCCTGAGCGCCGCCAGCGCCAGAGCATCGGAAACCGGGTTTTTCGAGCGCTTGTTTGTGAATGCTTCAATGGCATGAACCATCGCATCAATGCCGGTCGCGGCGGTAGCATGACGCGGCAAGCCCAGCGTCAGTTCCGGATCCAGGATGGCCATATCGGCATAAAGCGGCCCGGCGGCGATGCCGCGCTTGGACGTCGCGCCGGTAGTCAGCACGGCGACATTGGTGACCTCCGAACCTGTGCCTGCCGTGGTCGGGATCATGATGGACGGCAGGCCGGCGACCCGCACCTGCTCGACGCCATACATTTCCGACAGGGGCTGATCACCACCCGCCAGAAGCGCGACGATTTTCGCTGTGTCCATCGGCGATCCGCCACCAAAGGCGATGACGGCCTGCGCGCCGAATTCGCGCGCTTTCGCAGCGGCATCCAGCACGACAGCTTCGGGCGGGTCTGCAACGACCTCGTCAAAGACGAAAACATCAAACCCATCGGCTTTCAGAGCCACCAGCGCATCATCAACCAGCCCGGCCCCGCGCACGCCCTTGTCAGTGACGAAGAAAAGGCGTTTTGCGCCGCCCAGAACCGGAGCGGCCAGTTTGGCCAGACGCTTGGACGCGCCTGCCTCAAAGACGATGTGCGGAACGGTGCGGAAGGAAAAATTGTGCATGGGCGGGAGATTAGTCGGGCGCGCCGGAGAGGCAAGTTATAACCCCGGGGCCCTCGGACTTGCCTGCGCTCGCGAAAGCGGGTGATCCGGGGGTCCATCTTTCTTGGCGATGGATACCCGGGTCGAGCCTGGGCACCCCGGGAGAGGACATGTCAAACACTGCGTGCTTCGAGGCTTTTCTTCGAAAAGCACCTCAGCATGAGAAATGTTTGAGTTTGGAATTACCCCCAACCTCATCCTGAGGTGCGAACGGAGTGAGCCTCGAAGGAGGCCTCCAGCACCCCCTAATCCATCGTTGGAATAACAAACGCCTGATCACCGATATCGCCGGTGGGCCAGCGTTGGGTGACGGTTTTGATCTTGGTGAAGAAGCGGATGCCTTCTGTGCCGTACTGGTTGGTGTCGGTGAAGGCCGAGCGTTTCCAGCCGCCGAAGGAATGATACGCCACCGGAACCGGGATCGGCACATTGATGCCGACCATGCCGACCTGAACCTTGGCGGCAAATTCACGCGCAGCCAGACCGGAGCGGGTGAAGAGCGCGACGCCATTGCCATACTGATGATCGCTGACCAGATGGGCGGCCTCGTCGAGGTTTTCGGCGCGCACGACCTGAAGGACCGGGCCGAAGATTTCTTCTTCATACGTCTTCATGCCGGGTTTGACATTATCAAACAGAGTCGGGCCGATGAAGAAGCCGTTTTCGTGGCCTTGCAGTTTGAAACCGCGACCATCGAGCAGCATGTCTGCGCCTTCTTCGACGCCCATGGTGATGTAGTTCTCGACATTCTGCTTGTGAGCAGCAGAGACGACCGGGCCGTAATGCGCCTCCGGATCGGTTGAGACGCCAACACGCAGTTTTTGCGCTTCTTCCAGAATGCGGCCGACAAATTCATCGGCGGTGTCCTTGCCGACCGGTACCGCGACGGGGAGCGCCATGCAGCGTTCGCCCGCCGAGCCATAGGCTGCGCCGAGGAAGTCGGTGACAACCTGATCCATATCCGCATCCGGCATGATGATGCCGTGGTTTTTCGCGCCGCCCATCGCCTGGAATCTTTTGCCCTGCTCGGTGCAGGTGCGGGCGATGTAATGGGCGATGTTTGACGAACCGACGAAGGAGACCGCCTTGATGTCGTCATGTGTGAGCAAGGCATCCACCGCCTGCTTGTCGCCATGCACGATCTGCAGCACGCCTTCGGGCAGACCGGCTTCGATCCACAATTCAGCGAGGCGAACCGGAACGGACGGGTCTTTTTCCGATGGTTTGAGAACCAGCGCATTACCGGTGGCGATCGACATGCCCATGAACCACATCGGGATCATGGCCGGGAAGTTGAACGGCGAAATACCCGCGACCACGCCCAGCGGCTGGCGCATGGAATAAACGTCAATGCCGGTGCCGGCGCTTTCGGTATATTCGCCCTTCATCAGGTGCGGCACGCCGCAGGCAAATTCGACAACCTCCAGACCCCGGATCAGATCGCCCTTGGCATCGGCGATGACCTTGCCATGCTCGGAGGAGAGGAGGTGAGCCAGCTCATCCATCTCGTTCTCGACCAGCATTTTGTATTTCATCAGAACGCGGGCGCGGCGCTGCGGGTTCATCGCGGCCCAGATGCGCTGGCCTTTCTTGGCGCCTTCAACGGCGTTGGCGACCTCGGTCTCGTCGGCAAACTGGACGCGCGCCTGCACCTCGCCGGAATTGGGATTATAGACATCGCCAAACTTGCCGGTCTTTCCGGTGTAGCTCGTGCCATTGATGAAGTGATTGATCTCGCGCATCTCGTCTCTCCCTCGCCCTTGGGGCGATCATCTGTCGTTGGCGCTCATATCGCGCTTGAGGGCGCGCACGTCAAATCGGGAGGTGTGTTGTCGGCGTGTTGCGTGCTTCGAGGCTTTTCTTTCGAAAAGCACCTCAGCTTGAGAGAGATTGGAGTTGAAAACACAAAACACCTCATCCTGAGGCGCGAACGGAGTGAGCCTCGAAGGAGGCCTCATGCTCGCCACAATCTGCGATAGTTTGCTAATGGGAGCGAGGCGCACATGATTTTACGATGGATCGGATCACTGGCCGGGGCGGCGGTACTCACGTTCGCGACATTCCTAACCATGCCAGCCCTCTTGCGCGTGGACAGCCCGGAGGGCGGTGAAGAATTTCATCAACTCTATGCGATTTACTATCCTCGCGAAGAGCGCGAACCGTTTCTGGGACAATTGTGGGATCATCCGCCTTGTCTGGACTGCGACAATCATTGGGCAAGACCATCTCCGTCTATTCCTGTTGAAATACAATTCAATAGCGCGATTCAACAAAATGACTGCCTGCTGCCGAACATAATTTGGAACGAGGATGATCTTCCTGATCAGGTTTCGTTGATGGTGCCGGTTGTGTTTACGCAGAACGCTCCGTCTATATACGAGGATGGCGTCCAAATATCGGGTGGCAGCGCTCAAGCTGCACTGCGCTTTGAGCCGTATGCGGCAGTTCCGGATTTTCTCGGCATCCGCTCACATAGGAATCATGTTTCTCCATTTTTTCCGGCAATGCCACTGGCGTGTGACCAAGTTTACAATAGTCGTTTTTGCCTTTCTGACGGGGAAATCAGAAATCTCATAACCTGCCTTTTGGGAAATCAACCACTAGCACCCGGCCATTATTACTTCCGAGGCACAATCGTCGGCGATTCATAACCAGACTCAGAATCAGGCCTAATCCACATCCCCCCTCCCCCTCGATTCGTGAAGCGGGTAGAGTGGTGATTCGAAAAGGCGCGCGCTTGCGGTGTCTTTATCCATGGGGGACTTCGCCGGTATGCCCGAGGGCGGGATCAACATAACCGAGATCGTCTCGATTTCTGTCACGCTGGCGGCGGTCGTTTTCGGCCTGATTGCGGCGCTCTGGGCGTATCGCCTGACGGCGGGCGCACGTGCGGCGCAAGCCATATGGCGCAAGCGTTCGCGTGAGCTGGAAGACAAGATTGCCCGCGCCGATGGCGTGTTCGGCGCCTTTCCCGGTCTGGTGCTGGTCTGGGATGATATTCCCGAGCTGGATGATGGCAAGCTGGATGGCTGGGGCAAGCCGCGTATTTTCGGTTCGCCGACCGCGCTCGCCAGCCTGCTGAAATTCGCCGAAGCGAGCGATGGCCCCAATCCGGCGGGCCTGCTGCTGGAAGGCGTGGCCGATTATGAGGGTCGCTCTGCGGGCGGAGAAGACACGACCTTGCGTCGCCGCTTTGCAGAATTGATCGCAGATGGCCGACCGTTTTCCGTCACCATTATTGGTCCTGAAGGCCGTTTTCTGGAAGCCGATGCCCGCGCCGCCGGAACCCAATTAGTGCTGTGGCTGTCAGACGCCACGATCCGCGGACTGGACGAATCCGAAGCACGGGGCCGCGTAGAGGATGCACGCCGCCAACTCGAAGCCGATCCGATTGCCATTCTCGACACGCTGGAACGCGCGCCTTATCCGGCGTGGCGGATGAATGCGACCGGACGCATCGTCTGGGCCAATGCCGCCTATGCCCGTGCCGTGGAAGTGGATACCCCGACCATCGTGCTGGACAAGCAGATAACGCTTGAGCCCGCCATCAAGGATCTGGCGCTGGAAGCCGCGAAATCCGGCGAGGCCGTTTCCGCCCTGAAGCCTGTCGTTGTCGAAGGATCGCGCCGCGCGCTGGATCTGGTCAGCTTCCCGATTTCCGGTGGCGCTGCCGGGTTTGCGCTGGACGTCACTGATGGCGAAGAAGCCAAGACCGCGCTGAAACGTTTCCGCCGCGCCTTTGACGATACGCTGAACCAATTGGCCGAAGCCGTTGCGGTGTTTGATCGCGGTCAGAAAATGGTGTTCCGCAATACCGCATTCGACAATCTTTTTGGTCTCGACCGGCAAATGCTGGATAGCCGACCCGGTCATGGCGAAATGCTCGACCGTCTACGCGAAGCCCGCAAGATTCCCGAACAAGCCGATTATGCCGGTTGGAAGAAATCCGAATTATCGCGCTATGAAGATGCGCCGGATGCGGAAATCCCAGACGAACTATGGAATCTGCCCGACGGGCGCACTTTGCGCGTTGCGCTTCAACGCAATCCCATGGGCGGCCTCCTCATGGTTTTTGAGGACAAGACGGACGAGCTGTCCTTGCGCTCGCGCTATAACACGCTGATCAACGTTCAACGCGCTACACTGGACAAGCTGCACGAAGCTGTTGCCGTGTTCGGCTCGGATGGCCGCTTGCGCCTGCACAATTCTGAATTCGAGCAATTGTGGAATCTGGAAGCCGCCGATCTGGACGGTCAGCCGGAGCTGGAAATCGTCGCCGAAAAATGCTCGGTCCTGTTTGATAACCCCGGCGTCTGGGCTGAAATGAAGGCGCGCGTCGCCGATCCGAGCCCGGAAGCACGCCGCCATGTCACGGGCGAGATGGATCGTGAAGACGGCAAATTCCTCGTCTGGCTATCGCGGCCTCTGCCGGATGGCGCGACCCTGATTGCCTGGCAGGACGTGACCGATAGCCGCCGTATTGAAGGCGCATTGCGCGAACGCGCCGAAGCGCTGGAAGCCTCTGAACGGATCAAGGGCGAATTTGTCGAGCATGTCAGCTATCAGCTGCGCACGCCGCTGACGACCATCACCGGCTATTCCGACATGATCCTGCAAGGCATTGCCGGAGAGCTGAACGAGCAACAACAGAACTATCTCGGTTATGTGCGCACTGCCGCTGATGAGCTGGAGAAAATGGTTACCGACATTCTGGATGTCGCCGCCATTGATGCCGGTCAGCTGGAGCTGGACCCCGGCGATGTTGATCTGAAGGAACTGGCCTCGGACGCGGTCGAATTGCTGGCTTCGAAAGCCGAGCATGGCGGTGTACGGCTGGCCGTTAATGTCCCGTCCGGCGACGCTGTAATTTCCGGAGACGCCAAGCGCCTGCGCCAAATCACGGTCAATCTTCTCTCCAATGCTCTGAAACACACCCCTCGCGATGGCCGCATCACACTGACCGTCAATCGCGATGAAGACGCCGCTTCCATCACAGTCGCGGATACCGGCGAAGGCATTTCACCGGACCGTCAAGCACGCGTGTTTGAACGCTTCGAGCGCGGGCAGCGCGGCGGAGCCGGTCTCGGCCTCGCACTCGTGAAAGAGATTGTCGAAATGCATGGCGGCTGGGTTGATCTCGCCTCCACTCCGGAAGAAGGCACGACGGTGGTCTGTCACCTACCTGTCATCGCCAAAGTCTCCAATGCACCTGAACTCGACCTTACCGGACTGCTACGTCCCGACGGCGAAAAGGCGACCGCCGAAGGCTAGCCCAACTACGCGTCAGGCCCTAGAGAGCTACGTCATGATCTCTTCCATCAGCCTTCTGATCGCGATTCTCGCTTATCACAGCGCCGCTCTGGCTGCGCTGATCGTCTGGAAAACCACGCTTCGGGCCTTGCCGATATTCCTCGGGGTGATGGCGATTCATATGAGTGCGAATTTGCTCGAAAATGCCGGGTATGACGTACTGCGCCTGACCGGCGCGATGGGTGGGCTTTATGGGCCACTGGTTTACGTCTTTGTCAGAGAAGCCGCGTTTGCAGATCGCGCGCTCAAATCGACCGATGCCATATTTGCGCTCCCCTTCATCGCACTGCTCCTATTGCCGGTCGATGGATGGTTGAGGCCTGTTGTGACTTTGTCAGCCACGCTCATAAGTCTGGGCTTTACGTTCCACACTGTTTTGCTTTTCCGCCGCGATGCGCGGCAAGCCCGCGCCATACCAACGCTGGCTCGCATGGATTGGCTGATGTGGGCGACCGTCGGTTTTCTGCTGATTGCAAGTTTCGACATTATTCGCCTCGGATTGGAAATGGCCAATTTTTATCTTGTGCCGACGGATGTGGCCTTTGCGTTCACGTTGACCGGCCTGCTGGTTCTAACGGCCTGGTTGGCCCGCGGCGCTGTCGAACATGCGCGGCGCGGCGGCCCTCTCGAAGCCTCCGAGCAACAACTTACCGCTATCCCTTCACCCATGGCTCCGAGTGCCGACCATAATGCGCACTTTGCTATCATCAAAACCGTCGTGGATGAGGGAGCGCTCCATCTGGAACATGGCTTAAGGCTGGCCGAGTTGGCAGATGCGGCGGCCCTGACACCAAGAGAGGCGTCGGAAGCTATCAATGCCTGCTATGGCGACAATTTTTCCGCCTTCATCAATGCGCGCCGCGCCCTCCATGCACGGCGACTAATCGAACGGCGCGGACGTGAAACATTATTGGATATCGCGCTGGCTTCAGGTTTCAGTTCCAAGACCGCGTTCAATACATTCTTCAAGCGAGAGGTCGGCGAAACGCCGTCCGAATACACGGACCGCATTACGCGTTCATAATACGGAACGTTCCATATCACGATCCGGAACGACAAGTTTGACCCTGTCGTTCAGAGAAACCGTCCATTTCATTAATCGACAGGTTCTCTCATGGCTAGCTTACCGTTTTCACGCGTTTCAAATCCATTTTTTCGTTGGGGCGCGCGCCTCGCTTCGTTGCTTCTTGCGGTGCCCATAATCATTGCGCTCGTGGTTGCGTTCTCAGTGCCATGGGGGCTGCTCGCCGGATTTAATCCGGGCACACAGGGGCAAGCCGCTGAACGGGTGATTTTTGCAAATGTGAGCGTTCTGCCCATGACGGGTGAGGGACTTTTAGAAAACCGGTTCGTTGTCGTTGAAGAGGGGCGCATTACCGCGATCGAACCCGCTCTCCCTGACGATGTGACAGATTTTGTTGTCATTGACGGACACGGCCAGACCCTGATGCCCGGGTTGATCGATATGCATGTGCACGTCTTTGACCGAACAGACATGCTCAACTACGTCACCCACGGCGTCACCACCGTTCGCAACATGATGGGTATGCCAATGCACTTGCGTTGGCGCGAGGGAGCTGCATCCGGGGAGTTGCCCGGACCGAGACTGATTACAGCATCGCCGACGCTCAATCAGGGCGAATGGGCACCGTTTCACCGTTTTGTGGACGGACCGGAAGACGCTCGCGAGCGCGTGCGGGAATATGCTGATCGCGGATATGATCTAATCAAGGTCTATGAAGGCTTGGAAGCAGATGTTTTCAGCGCAATCATGGAAGAAGCCAGTGCGCAGGGTCTGGCAGTGACAGGTCATCAGCCAAATTCGATAGACTTGGAGACATTCCTTTCCGCAGGAATTGTCAGCATGGAGCATGCCGAGGATCTCTACGGCAACAATCTCCGGAGAGACAGCAAGCCGGAAGATATCGCCAATTTGATCCAACGAATTGAGGGCTACTCCGTCCCGTTGACGCCAACTTTGATGGCTTACCGCAATCTCCAGCTCGCCAATGCCTCCCCCGATGAGTTTTTCGCAAGCATCGACATGGAGCGTATCAATCCGATTGTGCAATTCTTCGGACACCGCGCCACTGCTGACATGATTCAATACGGCGACCCTGAGCGGATCCAGCAAAAAATGGACATCATGATGGAAGTCACGCGGCTGCTTTATGCAAATCGGGGCGGCGTAATTCTGGGCACGGATACAAGTCCAGCTTTCACGGTTTCCGGCGAGACGCTGCACGACGAAATCGCGCTCATCGCCTCGACCGGCGTTCCAGCCTATGAAATCCTCTATTCCGGTACAGTGGCCGCAGCGAATGCGCTCGGCATGCCCGGGGAAACCGGTATCATCGCTGAGGGCGCATTCGCAGACATCATCCTGGTAGACGGCAATCCGCTCGATGATCTGAGCGTGTTGCGGGATCCTCAGACGGTCATTGCGAGCGGCCGGCTTTATCAGGAAAACGATCTTGAAATTTTACGAGAAAACGGGACCCACACGATGAGCGCTTACGCCACAATCGGTTGGCTTATCTGGCACGAACTTACGAAGTAGAGCCTTTATTGATCAGCCCTGATATTCCGGCATGCGGACGATGAGGCCATCAAGCTCTGCAGACACCTTGATCTGACAAGACAGGCGGGAATTGTCCTGAACGTCAGTGGCAAAATCGAGCATGGATTCTTCCACGCCAGATTTGTCGCCTGTTTTGCCGGTCCAGGCTTCGTCGACATAGACGTGGCAGGTTGCGCACGCACAAGCGCCACCACAATCGGCATCAATACCCGGCACCATATTGCGGATCGCGCCTTCCATGACCGTCAGGCCATCGGCAACATCGATCTCGTGTTTGGTGCCGTCGTGCTCGATATAGGTGATTTTTGCCATGATCTATCTCCGCAAGTCGGACGCGAATTGGCGGCTCACGCACTGAAAGTCAAGACGACGGTGCTTGCGAGGCGCGGCGCGCTTCACTAATCGAAGGGTATGACGAACACCCAATTGACCTTTGCGCTCCCTGATAGCGCTGCGACTGAGACCCTCGGCGCGCGGTTGGGCGCTGTCCTGACGCCGGGCGATATTGTCCTACTGCATGGCGATCTGGGCACGGGTAAGACAACGCTGGCGCGCGGCATGATCGCGGCTTTATGCGGCGTGACCGATGCGCCAAGCCCGACTTATACGCTGGTGCAGTCCTACGACACCTTTAGCGGCAATTGGCTCCTGCACGCCGATCTTTATCGGATTGAGGACGAAGCCGAATTGCAAGAGCTTGGGCTTGATGAAGCGTTTGACGGAGCCATCTGCCTGATTGAATGGCCGGATCGATTAGGGCGCTATCTGCCGCCTCGCCGGCTCGACCTACATCTGATGCAGGACGGGACGCAGAGAATCGCGCAAATTTCTTCAACTGGCGAATGGGGAGACGCGCTCACACATGTCTGATCGCGAAAACGAAATTGCAGAGTTTTTGAAGAATGCCGGATGGGGCACCGCCCGCCAGCAGACTTTTCCCGGAGATGCCTCGACGCGCAGTTATCGGCGGCTTTTTCTTGGGAAAAATACCGCCGTGCTGATGAATGCGCCGGCGCAAGCAGAAGCCCCTTCCTGTCCACCCGACGCTTCGCCGGAAGTTCGGACAAAGCTCGGCTATAACGCTCTGGCGCGACTGGCTGGTCCGAACCTCGCAGCCTTTGCCGGATTGACCGAAGAGCTGACAGCGCGCGGTTTTTCAGCGCCGCGTATTCTCTCCGCCGACTTGCCGGACGGATTATTGCTTCTCGAAGATCTCGGCGATGATTTGTTTGCGCGAGCCATTCCGGCGGGCGCAGATGAAACCGAGCTTTATCGCCACAGCGTCGAGGCGTTGGCGGCGATCTATCGTTCCAGCTTTCCAAGCGAGCTGAACCATCATGGCGGAAATTGGCACATTTTGGATTATGACGGCCCGGCCCTGCTGGCGGAAACAGAGCTCTTCCTCGACTGGTATGTCGAAAAACATCTCGGTCGCGAATTGTCCGCGACCGATCGGCAAAGCTGGCGCGACGCATGGACCGCCCTTTTCCCCGCCTTGGCGACGGAGGCCAGCGGGCTAGCGCTGCGTGATTATCACGCTGAAAATCTGCTTTGGTTGCCTGATCGTACAGGGCCTGCCCGTGCGGGTTTGATAGACTATCAGGACGCGTTATTTGCCCATCCGGCTTATGATCTGGTGTCCCTGCTAGAAGATGCTCGCCGAGATGTGCCGCAGGATTTGGCCGCAGACATGAAGGCGCATTTCCTGAAATGCGCTCACATCTCCGACGCGGATGCCTTTGACGCCGCCTATGCTGTTCTGGGCGCTCAGCGGAATGCAAAAATCCTCGGGATTTTCGTGCGACTGGCTATGCGCGATGGAAAGCCGAAATATCTGGACCTCCTAGCTCGCGTCGCACGGCATTTCCTCACAGATATCTCCCACCCGGCCCTTTCAGATATACGCGCTCTGATCCATGATCTCGCGCCTGAGTTGGGTGAGGTGGCGAACGGATGATCAGGATTGAAACGGGTATGGCGCTCGCGGCGGGTCTCGGCACAAGGATGCGGCCGCTGACGCTGACACGGCCCAAAGCATTGATCGACGTGGGCGGAAGGGCGCTACTGGATCATGTGCTCGACCGGTTTG
>Ga0316204_10005183_pt1 | contig 22002 bp, 17 predicted proteins | sample 6monrhotite_MG_2_FD_205661 | JGI IMG/M metagenome (GOLD analysis project Ga0316204, IMG submission 205661) | Microbial mat bacterial communities from mineral coupon in-situ incubated in ocean water Damariscotta River, Maine, United States -... | ecosystem: Environmental > Aquatic > Marine >... | reverse complement strand
CAACAGGTTTTCGACAAAGGCGATGTTGGTGCTGACGCCGCGAATACGGAATTCACGCAACGCGCGGTCCATACGGGCGATGGCCTTTTGCGGTGTAGGCGCCCAAGCGGTGATTTTGGTCAGAAGCGAGTCATAATAGCGCGTGATCACGCCCCCCGCATAGGCCGTGCCACCGTCAAGCCGGATGCCCATTCCCGTTGCTGACCGATAAGCGGTGATGCGGCCGTAGTCGGGGATAAAGTTGTTTTGCGGGTCTTCTGTCGTGATGCGGGTCTGTAGCGCGTGACCGTTTAGGCGGACTTCGGACTGAGAGTCTTTGCCGGTCGCCTCGGCAATTGTTTTTCCTTCGGCGATCAGGATTTGTGCCTGAACGATGTCGATGCCCGTAACTTCTTCGGTGACCGTGTGTTCGACCTGAACGCGGGGGTTAACCTCAATGAAGTAGAAATTTCCGCTTTCCATATCCATAAGGAATTCAACGGTTCCGGCGCATTCGTAATCCACATGGGCGCAGATTTTGCGACCAAGCTCACAGATTTCCTGCCGCTGTTCGTCTGTTAGATACGGGGCCGGGGCGCGTTCGACGACTTTTTGGTTGCGGCGCTGGACCGAGCAATCGCGTTCAAACAGGTGGTACATGCCGCCGTGTTTGTCCCCAAGGATCTGAACTTCGACGTGGCGGGCGCGGATGATCATCTTTTCCAGATAACCCTCGTCGTTCCCAAATGCAGCCGAGGCTTCGCGGCGGCCTTCCAGAACTTTTTCTTCGACCTCACCTTCGTTCATAATCGGACGCATCCCGCGACCGCCCCCACCCCATGAGGCTTTGAGCATCAGCGGATACCCAACCTCGGCGGCTTCGGTGCGGATCGCGTCCATGTCGTCGCCAAGCACTTTTGTGGCTGGGATCACCGGAACGCCCGCCTCAACTGCGACCCTGCGCGCAGACGCCTTGTCACCAAGCGCGCGCATCGTGGCCGCTTTGGGGCCGATAAAGGCGATACCGTTGGCTTCGCAGGCATCGACAAATTCAGGGTTTTCCGACAGCAGCCCGTATCCCGGGTGGATCGCGTCAGCGCCGCATTCTTTTGCGACGCGGATAATTTCATCGATGCTAAGATAAGCTGCAACCGGCCCCATGCCTTCGCCGATGCGATAGGCCTCGTCTGCCTTAAAGCGGTGGAGTCCCAGTTTGTCCTCTTCCGCGAACACGGCCACGGTTTTCTTGCCCATTTCGTTGGCGGCGCGCATAACGCGGATCGCAATTTCGCCGCGGTTGGCAATGAGGATTTTCTTGAACTCAGTCATCGAGATCTCCAGTTTTAACGTAGCGTCACGAATAGGACGATTCTATAGGGCAAACAATGCGTAGGAATACTTATGCGACCAGCCCCAATGCAGGCGTTGTTAGCGCTAACTGCGACAGATTTAAAGACCCGAGGGTCCATAGCGGCGCTGATACATCAATGCTACCGCTAACACGCGAAAGCCGGATAAGGCGCGAATAGACAGGGGTTTGCGACCCAAAAGAGGCTTGCGATACAGGTGTCTTCATGCGACTACCTTACAGTCATAAAATGGAATGTGGCTCATGATTGATCGGCGTTTGTTTGTCGCAGGGGTTAGTACCGCTATATTGTCGCCTTTTTTCGCAATGGCACAGGGGGCCGCGTTGACCGCGACGCAAGCCTATAACGGGCTTCAGGCCGGTAGTCTGATCCTGATCGATGTGCGCCGTCCTGACGAATGGCTTGAAACCGGCGTCGCCCCGGGGGCGTGGCTTTTGGACATGCAGGACGAAAACTTTGTAGCCTATGTGACGGCCGTTTTGGACCGCAATCCAGATCGTGATGTCGCTATCATCTGTCGCACAGGCAACCGCACGGGGCGTTTGATGCAGTTTTTCGCTGAGAATGAAATGACCCGCATTCAGGATGTAAGCGAAGGCATGGTCGGCGGTCCTCGGGGGACGGGGTGGATCAAATCCGGCCTTCCCGTCGAAGATGCGCGCACCGTTTACGACGCAATGCCCAAAGACCTTACGGCCCCTTAAAACACGTGCGCAGGCGTCAACGCGCTGGGATGGGCAACGCCCAGTTGCCCAAGGTTTGCGTGTAGGTCTTTTTCAAGGACGTTCGCGAAATGCTGGACGCCCTTTGGCCCAAGTGCTGCAAGTGCCATATGCCATGCGCGCGCCATCATCACAAAATCCGCACCCAAGGCCATAGCCTTAAGGATGTCCAAGCCGCCTTCTGCACCGCTGTCGAAAATGATGGGTAGCGTGGTCGCCGCGCGGATCAAAGGCAGCACGTCAATCGTCGCGGGTGCGGCATCGAATTGTCGGCCCGCATGGTTGGATATCCACACCGCGTCGACACCTACGGATTGCAGGCGCGTGGCGTCGGTGGGGTTCAGCACGCCTTTGACAATCAACGGCCCGTCCCAATTGTCACGTATCCATTTCAGATAGGTCCAATCGGGGGCGGTGCGCAGCAAATATCCAACATGCGCTGTGGGCGACAACCCTTTTTGCAGGCCAGAAATATAGGGATCAAGCGTGCGCATGTGCGGCATCCCGTGTTTCGCCATGCCCAAAGCCCACGCCGGACGGGTTGCGATTTGGGCCAGCAAGCGGGGGGCAAGACGCGGCGGCTGTGTTAGCCCGGATCTGGTCTGACGCTCTCGTCTGCTGGCGGTCGGAACGTCGACAGTCAACACCATGGTCGAAAACCCGCTGTCCTTGGCGCGTTTCAATAGGTCAAAGCGAATGTCGGGATCGCGCGGAGGATAAAGCTGGAACCAACCGCTGCCGTTTAGATGCGGCCCGATCGCTTCGGGGGTTTCGCTGGCGACCGTGGACAGGCAATAGGGCAGGCCAAGCGTGGTTGCCGACTGGGCCAGATGGTGTTCAGCGCGTGACCAAACCAAACCGGACATGCCCACGGGGGCCATACCCAGCGGCATTTTGTAGGTCGTACCCAGAAAGGTCGTCGTCAAATCAGGCGCAATCTCGCCGTGAAGGACGGACGGGCGCAGTTTAATCCCGTCCAAAGCGCTGCGATTAAGCGCCTTGGTCTGTTCCTGTCCCGTTCCACTGTCGAGGTATTCCCACACAAACTTCGGTAACCGCGCCTGCGCGCGCCGCTTGAAATCGGAAAGGTCGAGGTATCGAGTGTCAAAGCTCATATCCGTCATCTTCGCCAGTTCGGTTTGAATTGCAACGCCAAGAACGACGGCATTGGTTTGAATAACCCATTAACCGAAGGCAGAACATTGTGAGAACAGTTCTTTTCTTTTGAGAAATGCTTGGCTAGATTGCCGCCATGACTGATTTTGACGAATTTGATGCGTTTGAAGGGGCTTCGTTGTCGTCTCGTGCCATGGCGGCACGCGGGGGCGGTGCGCCTTATCTCGAAGATTTGAACCCGGCCCAACGCGAAGCCGTTGAGGCGCTTGATGGTCCTGTCTTGATGCTGGCAGGGGCCGGGACGGGTAAGACCAAGGCTTTGACCACGCGCATCGCGCATTTGCTGAACACAGGACGCGCCGCCCCGAATGAGATTTTGGCCGTTACGTTCACAAACAAAGCCGCGCGCGAAATGAAGCTGCGCGTCGGGCGACATTTGGGGCACGCGGTCGAAGGCATGCCTTGGTTGGGAACTTTCCATGCTGTATGTGTAAAGTTGCTACGTCGCCATTCTGAGCTGGTGGGCTTGAAATCGAATTTCACGATTTTGGACACGGATGATCAATTGCGGCTGCTAAAGCAACTCGTTCGGGCTGCCAACATCGACGACAAGCGTTGGCCAGCTCGGCAATTGGCGGGCTTGATCGATGGCTGGAAGAACCGCGCGTGGACGCCTGCGAAAGTTCCAACGTCCGAAGCCGCCGCTTACAACAATCGTGGCACTGAGATTTACGATCAGTATCAAATCAGATTGCGAGAGCTGAATGCCGTTGATTTCGGCGATCTATTGCTACACATGGTCACCATATTTCAAAACCACCCAGATATTCTGGCGCAATACCAGCGTTGGTTCCGCTACATCCTTGTCGACGAGTATCAGGATACCAACGTGGCGCAATACCTCTGGCTGCGTTTGCTTGCCGGAGGGCATAAGAACATTTGCTGCGTGGGCGATGATGACCAATCGATCTACGGTTGGCGCGGGGCTGAGGTCGGCAACATCCTGCGGTTTGAGAAAGACTTCCCCGGCGCCGTGGTCGTACGGTTGGAGCAAAACTATCGCTCAACCCCGCATATTCTGGCAGCGGCCAGTGGAGTGATCCGCGGCAATTCAGGGCGTCTCGGGAAAGAGCTTTGGACCGCTGCCGAGGACGGCGAAAAAGTTCGGCTGATCGGTCATTGGGACGGCGATGAAGAAGCCCGGTGGGTTGGCGAAGAGATTGAAGCAATGCAGCGTGGCACGCGCGGGTTACGCCAGATTTCACCTGATGAAATGGCAATCCTCGTTCGGGCCTCGCACCAAATGCGTGCATTTGAGGATCGGTTTTTGACCATAGGACTGCCGTATCGCGTGATCGGGGGGCCTCGGTTCTACGAGCGGCTCGAGATTCGCGATGCCATGGCGTATTTCCGGCTGGTGGTTTCGCCGGCGGATGACCTCGCTTTTGAGAGGGTAGTGAACACGCCCAAACGCGGACTTGGCGACAAAGCGCAACAAACCATTCAACGCTGCGCCCGCGAAAACGGCGTTTCGCTTCTAGATGGGGCCGCGATTGCGGTTGAGAATGGGTTGATCAAGGGCAAGGGCGCGAAAGAACTGCTAAAGCTTACGCTCGATCTGGCGCGCTGGGGGCGCATGACGGGGGACGCGGCGGTTAGCCATATAGAACTGGCCGAAATCATCCTTGATGAAAGCGGCTACACGGCGATGTGGCAGAACGACAAAACGCCCGAGGCGCCGGGTCGGTTGGAAAACCTTAAGGAACTGGTGAAAGCACTGGAAAACTTTGAAAACCTGCAAGGGTTTTTGGAACACATCAGCCTGATAATGGAAAACGAAAGCGACGATGCGGAACCAAAAGTCAGCATTATGACGCTGCACGGGGCCAAGGGCTTGGAATTTCCGGCGGTGTTTCTTCCGGGCTGGGAAGACGGCTTGTTCCCGTCTCAGCGCAGCATGGATGAAAGCGGTCTAAAGGGTCTCGAAGAAGAACGGCGGCTTGCCTATGTGGGAATCACCCGCGCTGAAGAAGTGTGCACGATCTCGTTTGCAGGCAATCGGCGGATATTCGGGCAATGGCAAAGCTCAATGCCGTCACGGTTCATCGACGAAATTCCCGAAAATCATGTGGAAATTCTGACGCCGCCCGGTCTCTATGGCGGTGGATTTGGCGCGGCGGCATCAACGGTTGAGGCTAAAGCGTCGTCTGCGGATGGCTACAATTCGCCCGGTTGGAAGCGAATGCAGGCGCGCGCCGCTGAACGACCAGTCAGCCAACCTCGCGAATCGCGGTCTCAGGTGATCGATTTGCAGGCCGTATCTGCCTTTTCGACCGGCGATCGCGTGTTCCATCAAAAATTCGGCTATGGTGCGGTTGCAGCTATCGAAGGCGACAAGCTGGATATTGAGTTTGAAAAGGCCGGTCTCAAAAAGGTCGTGGCGAAATTCGTGACCAATTCCGATGACATACCGTTTTAGGGTCGATTGACTAGGCAGAAAACTCAGCACTGAAACATTAAAGGCGGCGCCCCGAACGGGTGCCGCCTTTTGTGTTCAAAGACCTAGCGAGGAAGGCCCTTTGAAGAATTCGGGAGCGATGGTGCAGGGAGGGTGCACTATCGCCCGATACTCAGACTGGATCGGGAGGAGTAATCCGTCTGAATTCTTAACCTTTGTGGCAGCGGCGCTAAGGGAGGAGAGCGCCGCCGCCAAAACCGAGGTCCAGCAGGCAGGGAGGAGGAGTCCTGTTAGGTCGGTGTTTCTGCGACAGCAAGGGAGGAAATGCTGTCGCGACTGGTCAGGTCTCAGGGAGGGTGAGCCCTAACCGGAATTCTTAGTTTTTCGTGCCGTAAGCACAGTCGTGAGCGACTTGACGGATGTTCGAGGCATTGATGCCAAGATCCGCAAGGTCACGGGATGTAAGCGCGCTCAGCTCCCGCACGGTTGTGCGGTACTGATGGTTTTGGATCATGCGCTCGGCTGTTGCTTTAAGCGTTTCAGCGATACGGACGCTAAAACCGTCTTGTACGTAGGTGTCTGCAAAAATTGCCATTGTCGTATCTCTCGAATGTTTGTTAGCGATCACATCGCGTCTGTTGTCACGTTAATTAGGCAAATGCTGCGGCTGCACAATCCCGATATTAATCAATGCCGCTATGCAGAATTTGCATATGTGGAAACTGGGTAGACGTGTGCGGAATAGATTGGTCTTGCGCTTTTGACGAAATGCGCCACCTATGTGCCAAGTTAAAAATGAGGGCAGCAACATGAGCGCGTCAAAAGAAAATGTCTTGGCTATACTGTCAAAAATCGAATTGCCCGATGGGGGTGATTTGGTGTCGCGTGAAATGATCCGCGCGTTGACCATTGAAGGCAGCGAGGTCCGTTTTGTGATCGAAGCGCCGAGTGCCGCGATGGCGCAAAAGATGGGGTCGGTTGAAGCGGTCGCACGTCGAGCGGTTGAATCAATGCATGGTGTCGACAAGGCATCGGTCGTATTGACGGCCCACGGTCCTGCGGAAAAGAAGCCGGTCCCTGATCTAAAGATTGGTGGGCATCCCAAGCCTCAGCAAGGCCCGATGAAAGTCGAAGGCGTAAAGCGGATTATTGCGATTGCCTCGGGTAAAGGCGGTGTCGGCAAATCTACTGTGTCTTCAAACCTTGCGGTCGCACTGGCGCGGCAAGGACGTCGTGTTGGTTTGCTGGATGCAGATATATACGGACCTTCACAGCCTAAGATGATGGGGAACATGAATAGGCCCGGGGCAACACCTGACGGTGAAAAGATCGTCCCTCTTGATGCCCATGGCGTCAAGATGATGTCGATTGGGTCTATGGTTGACCCTGATCAAGCTTTGATTTGGCGTGGTCCGATGTTGATGGGTGCGCTGCAACAGTTGCTTGGTCAGGTGGATTGGGCGCCTCTTGATGTGTTGGTTGTAGATATGCCTCCTGGGACGGGTGATGTTCAGCTGACGTTGGGCCAAAAGACCGAGATTGACGGCGCGATCGTCGTTTCGACCCCGCAGGACGTTGCGTTGATCGATGCGCGCAAAGCGATCAATATGTTCCAGAAGCTTAAGACGCCTATTCTTGGGATGATTGAGAACATGTCGTTTTACACCTGCCCGAAATGTGGGGACGAAGCCCACATATTTGGCCATGGTGGTGTCGAAAAAGAATCCGCGGCGTTGGGCGTTCCTTTGTTGGCGACGTTGCCGATTGATCTCAATACCCGTCTCGGCGGCGATGCGGGTACGCCTGTTGCTGCTGGCGAAGGGCCAATTGCCGATGCCTATTTGAATTTGGCTAGTCATCTTATCAAAAGCGGTATCGCTTAAACACACGTCGTTTGGCACTGCATGGGAACGGACGCTTTTACAGCGTCCGTTCCTTTGATTCGCATAGGTTGGGTGGGGATTTTGCTGTCCAAGACCAACTATATGGGTTGGTGACTCATAGCAGCCTAACTTTTATTGGGATTACATGGGTCTAAGTTTCTATACTACATATAGTGGCTTCGTCGATTATCACGTCAATTTGTTGCATTCGTGAGTGGAGTTGGGGTTGAATTTGGTGACTAGTGCCCCGTCAATCTCCCTCAAGTCCCACAAAAAGTTCTTGCTTCCCATATAGTGTCATGCCATCCCTATTACACGATGAGGACGGGCTCATAAGGGCGATAAGACCCAAAGGCACCAAAGTCAGGTTTCATACAGGCACCCGCATTCATCGAACGTAGAGATCCGGCGCGCGAGCGAGCAGACATCCCCCCAGGTGGCGCGCGCAGCTGGACACCCCGCAAGTCGGGACGAGGGCGGCGGATAGGGCGGTGGCAGCATCCCTATCCGCCGTTTCGTACTTAAGGGGTCAAACACTTTAAACGGGGAAAGGTAACGACAGTGGACCGTAAACTGAGGTTCATAGGCGAAAGCCATCACAAAGTGGATGGTAAGGGCAGGGTGTCGATCCCCGCTGCGTTTCGTCGTGTGCTGGCCTCGGGCGATCCGGATTTCCCCGAAGGGGGCAACCCCCAGCTTGTTATCGTTTATGGCGATGAAAAGCGGGACTTCCTTGAATGTTTCACTCTTTCCGCCATTGAAAAGATTTACGACCAGATTGAGCGTTTGGCGCGGGCAAACCCCCGCCGCAAAGCTCTCCAACGATTGTATTCCACACACGCTTTTTTTACATCCGTAGATGAAACCGGCCGTCTTGTTTTACCCCAAAAACTGCGCGAAAAAATCGGCCTCGATGATGCGGCGTTCTTTGCTTCGACCGGCGAGACGTTCGAGATTTGGAAGCCCGAAACCTACGACAAGGTCTATACGGCCTCGCTTGAGACAGATGAGGATTTCGATCCTGATGTCGATGCCTCGGCTTACCTGGATGGCGACGAGGGTCTATAGTTTATGTCTGTGCTGCCCGCCAACAAAGCCCCACATATTCCAGTTCTTATCCGCCCGCTTTTGCGGTCTGTTTCGCCTGTAAAGGGCGTCTGGCTCGACGGGACATTCGGGGCCGGCGGGTATAGCCGAGCGCTGCTTGATGCGGGCGCTGACAAGGTGATCGGCGTAGATCGCGACCCCATGGCGCTTGATATGGCGATGGCTTGGAAATCCGATTTCGGGGATCGCTTGGAATTGGTGCAAGGCGTTTTTTCGCGGATGGACGAATACGCACAGGATTTGGACGGTATTGTTCTCGATCTTGGGGTTAGTTCCATGCAGCTTGATCTGGCTGAGCGCGGGTTTTCGTTCATGCGCGACGGTCCTTTGGACATGCGCATGAGCCAAAGCGGAGAAAGTGCCGCCGACATCGTCAACGAGGCGAGCGAAGTCGAGATCGCCAACATTCTCTATCTATTTGGCGAAGAACGCGCCAGCCGAAGGATCGCCAAAGCGATCGTGGCCGAGCGCGAAGTTGAACCTATCACGCGCACGCTGCGCTTGGCTGGACTGATCGAGCGCTGTTTGCCACGCTCAAAACCTGGGCAAAGCCACCCCGCGACCCGCAGCTTTCAGGGGCTTCGCATTGCTGTGAACAATGAATATGGCGAATTGTTCGAAGGCTTGATGTCCGCCGAACGGGCGCTAAAACCCGGCGGGCAATTGGCCGTCGTGACGTTCCATTCCGTCGAAGACCGGATGGCCAAGCGCTTTATACAGGCGCGATCTGGTGGCGAAGGGCGCGCAAATCGCTACGCCCCCGAAGTCGAAACCGATAATCCTCAGTTCACCGTCAAAAGCCGGAAAGCCATTGGTCCAGATGCGGACGAATTGGCCGAAAACCCACGATCACGCAGCGCAAAATTGCGGGTGGCGACCAGAACCGACGCGCCGTCTGGCACAGTGGATCCCAAGAAGCTCGGGATGCCAATGCGCAAGGATGACAAACGATGAAAGTTTTCGTTTACGCAGCCATTTTCCTTATGGTTATCGCGCAAGGCTTTTGGGCCTACACCGAAAACTACGATACCCAGCAATCGCTAGCATCAACCAAACGGCTCCAAAACGAAATCGCCAATGCACGGTCGCAACTTGGCGTTTTGAATGCGGAATGGGCCTACCTAAACAGACCAGATCGCCTTCGGGACTTGGTCGATATGAACTTTGATCGCCTACAGCTTTTGCCCCTTCGTCCCGAGCAATTTGGTCAGGTCGCAGAAGTGCCGCGCAACGGCGAGTTGGCAGACGACTTCATCGAAAGGGTAACGGTGTCAGTCTTGGAGGTTAAGGAATGATCCGCAAACCTTTGCGTCCCTTGGCCTTAGTTTTAGAAGCGCGTGCTGCAGGCAAAAACCCCGGTGAGATTGAACGCGAAAACATCCGCGCCCGCCACGAACACGCCCGCGACGTATCGAGAACACGCGCCGAAAGTCGCCTCTTGGTGCTTATCCTTGCGTTTATCAGCCTGTTTGCGCTTGTCGCCGTGCGTATGGGTGCCTTAAGCGTTTCCGAACCGATGGAGCCTCAGTCGTCGTATTCAGGCCCGTCAATTGTTGCACAGCGCGGCAATATCGTTGACCGGCAGGGCCGCATTCTTGCGACAAACCTTGATACGCATTCCTTGTATGCCACGCCACAAGACATGGTCGAACCTGAATTGGCGGCGCAGGGATTGGCGCAAATATTCCCAGATCTCGACGAGCAGGATTTGCTGCGTTGGTTCACGGGAAGTCGAAAATTCCTTTGGGTCAAAAAGAAGCTTAGCCCCGAGCAAAAGCAGGCGGTCCATGATCTCGGCGAGCCGGGGTTAAAGTTCGGACCACGTGAATTGCGTCTCTATCCGAATGGCAGATTGGCCGCGCATGTTTTGGGCGGCGCAAGCTTTGGTCGCGAAGACGTAGCGGCGGCCGAAGTCGTCGGTGTTGCGGGGGTTGAAAAGACCTTTGATGATTTCTTGCGTGATCCGACGTTTGCGGGCGAAGAATTGCAGCTGACAATCGATCTCAGTATTCAATCGGCTGTTGAGCAGGTTTTAAGCGGCGGCATGATGCTGATGAATGCCAAAGGCGCGGCGGGCATTTTGATGGACGCCAATACCGGCGAAATCATCAGCCTCGTTAGCCTGCCAGATTTTGATCCCAACGATCGCCCCGCCCCCCCAACCGAGGGCAACCCGACCGACAGCCCCCTGTTCAACCGCTCAATTCAGGGCGTCTATGAGCTTGGATCGACCTTCAAGATTTTCGCGGCGGCCCAAGCCCTTGAAATGGGTTTGGTCACGCCGGACACCATGATCGACATTCGCGGACCCTTGAAGTGGGGCAAATTCCGCATCACGGATTCTCATAACTACGGCGCCGAGCTGTCGGTGCACGACATCATCAAGAAGTCGTCCAACATCGGCTCTGCGCGGCTTGCTCTGCAAATCGGGGCTGTCAAACAGCAAGAGTTCCTGAAATCGCTTGGGTTTTTTGAAGCCACCAGCGTTGAAATGGTCGAAGCCAGCGGCGGCAAACCGAAGTTTCCCAAGGACTGGAAAGACATTTCGACCATCACCATCAGCTATGGCCACGGGCTTTCCGCGACGCCGATGCATCTTGCGGCGGCCTATGCCAGCTTGCTGAACGGTGGCTACAAAATCACACCGACTTTGGTGAAGAAAGACTTCTATGAACGTGGCCCTCGGGTTGTTAGTCCGCAAACCTCGCGTCAAACGCGCGAAATGCTGCGTGCCGTGGTGAAAGAAGGCACTGCCACATTTGGCGACGTTCCGGGATACGCTGTTGCGGGCAAGACTGGCACGGCGGACAAGCCGATTGAAACTGGCGGCGGATACTACGAAGACCGTGTCATTTCGACGTTCGCAAGCGCGTTCCCTGCCTATGATCCAAAGTATATACTCGTCGTGACAATGGACGAACCCGAGCTTTCGACAGGCATCGAGCCTAAGCGGACCGCAGGCTGGACGGCCGTACCCGTTGCGGCAGAAATCATTACCCGCGTGGCACCGTTACTTGGCCTAAGACCAGAGATTGAACCCGCCACGCAGCTGGGTGTATCACAGACCTCAAACTAATGTGGAAGAAGCGATGAGTGGCCAGACAAAAACGCTAAGTGCATTGGGTCTGACCGCGCGCGGAAGACGAGACGCCAACATCACCGGTCTATCGGTCGACAGTCGCGATGTGCGCGAAGGCCATCTGTTCGCCGCCCTTCCCGGCGTGAATGTGCATGGCGCGCAGTTCATCCCAACAGCGCTCGATTTGGGCGCATCCGTTATCCTTACGAACACGGCGGGCGCAAAAATCGCCGAAACCGCTTTGGCTGCATCCGATGCGGCGCTGGTTGTTGTGGAAAACCCGCGCCAAGCGCTGGCCTTTGCTGCCGCCCTTTGGTTCGGCGCGCAGCCCGAAGTTATGGTGGCGATCACAGGGACCAACGGCAAAACCTCGGTTGCGACCTTTGTGCGACAGATTTGGAATTTGCTTGGTATCGAGGCCGTGAACCTTGGCACAACAGGCGTCGAAGGGTCGTGGGAGATGCCGTTAAAGCACACGACGCCGGAACCGATAACACTTCACCGGGCGTTGTCAAAGGCCGCGCGCGCTGGCGTGACCCACGCAGCAATGGAAGCTTCTAGCCACGGTCTTGAACAACGCCGGTTGGACGGAGTGCAGTTGGTCGCCGCAGGCTTCACGAACTTTTCACAGGACCATTTGGACTATCACGAAACCTTTGATGCATACTTTGACGCGAAATCGGCGCTGTTTGACAGGGTGTTGCCTGACGAAGGCGTTGCGGTGATCAACATCGACACGTCGCACGGGGTCGATATGGCTGACGTGGCCATGCAGGCGGGGCAGGAATTGCTGGCCGTCGGCAAGGCGCGTGAAGCGGATCTGCGACTGTTGGCGCAACGTTTTGATGCAACTGGTCAAGAAATCCGCATGGCATACGGTGGGCGCATTCACCAAATGAAGCTGCCCTTAATCGGTGGCTTTCAAGCGGAAAATGCGATTCTGGCGGCAGGATTGGCCATCGCGTCTGGCTGTGATCCCGAAGAAGTTTTGCTGTCGCTTCCCCAGCTTAAGCCTGTTCGTGGGCGGATGGAATTGGCCGCAACGCGCGAAAACGGGGCCGCCGTTTTTGTCGACTATGCCCATACGCCTGATGCAGTTTCGACAGCTCTCCTAGCGCTGAGGCCGCATGTGATGGGTCGTCTTGTCGTTGTGCTTGGCGCCGGCGGCGACCGCGACACGACCAAACGCCCCTTGATGGGAGAAGCGGCAGCAAAACATGCCGATTTGGTCTTCGTGACCGACGACAACCCGCGAAACGAAGACCCGGCAATCATCCGAACGGCTGTTTTGCTAGGCGCGCCGGAAGCAGTTGAGGTCGGAGATCGCGCCGAAGCAATATTGCGCGCCGTTGATGCTTTGGGCCCCGGAGATTCCCTGTTGATTGCCGGTAAAGGACACGAAAGTGGTCAAATCGTCGGCGATGATATCCTACCGTTCGATGACGTTGAACAAGCCAGCTTGGCCGTCGCGGCCTTAGATGGTGGCTTGGCATGAGCCTCTGGACTGCGCAGAATGCCGCACTCGCAACCGGCGGCGAAGCGCGCGGTGAATGGGCCGTGGATGGCGTATCGATCGACACGCGCACGTTGCAGCCCAATGACCTATTCGTTGCCCTTAAAGCAGATCGCGATGGGCATGATTTCGTGGCTCAAGCCTTGGCCATGGGCGCGGGGGCAGCACTTGTCAGTCGCATTCCCGACGGCGTGTCGCGTGATGCGCCCCTTCTTATCGTTGACGACGTTCTGCACGGGCTTGAGGCTTTAGGGCACGCGGCGCGAGAGCGGACGACCGCACAGGTCGTGGGTGTCACCGGATCGGTTGGCAAAACATCTACCAAAGAGATGTTGCGCAATGTGTTTAGCGGTCAGGGCAAAACGCATGCCGCCGTGGCAAGCTACAACAACCACTGGGGCGTGCCGCTGACCCTTGCCAGAATGCCCGCCGATACTGAGTTTGCGATCATCGAAATCGGGATGAGCCATCCAGGTGAAATTGGCCCATTGGCAGAAATGGCCAAGCCAAATATCGCCGTGATTACGACTGTCGCACCTGCCCATCTGGACGCCTTTGAAAGCATCGAAGGCATCGCGCGCGAAAAAGCAGCGATATTCAGCGGGTTGGTCACTGGTGGGAAAGCCCTGGTCAATGCGGATATTGAGACCTCAGATTTGGTGGCGGAAATCGCAAAGCAAAAGGGCGCGGATCTATTCACGTTCGGTCAATCTGACGGCGCGACGTATCGCGCTACAAAGATAACGCTGAATGATCAAACGACAATTGTGCAGTGCACCGTGAACGGCGCGCCTACGGTTTTTAAGATCGCGGCGCCGGGGAAACACTTTGCGATGAATGCCTTGGCCGCGATTGGCGTCGCCGATCTTCTTGGTCTCGATCTTGCTGTTGCGTTGGGCGACATCGGCAGATGGTCGCCGCCCGAGGGTCGAGGAACCCGCGAGCGGATCATTATGGACGTCGTCGAGGATCACTTCCGATTTGACTTAATTGACGACGCCTTCAACGCTAATCCAACGTCGATGATCGCGTCGCTTGATGTTTTGGCGGCGGCAAGAGTTGACGAAAACGGACGCCGGATTGCAGTTTTGGGCGACATGTTGGAGTTGGGGCCAAACGAATTGGACATGCACAAGGCCTTGGCAGAGCACCCGTTCATCGCAAAGCTTGATGTTGTGCACTGTGTGGGCGCGCGCATGAGGGCGCTTTACGATGCGTTGCCAGAGCACATTCAGGGTCGGTGGTGCGAAACCGCCGAGGAGCTTTCTCAATCGGCGCATTCCATTGTCCACAGCGGCGACGTATTGCTGGTTAAGGGGTCCAAAGGCTCAAAGGTATCGCTTGTCGTTGACGCGGTCCGTAAATTGGGTCATTCCGCGCCGATGTCCGAACAAGAGGGTGGCTAAATGCTGTATTGGTTGACCGCGCTGTCAGATGGCGGCGATGCATTTAACCTGTTTCGTTATATTACGTTTCGCGCTGGCGGTGCGTTTATGACGGCGTTGCTGTTTGGATTTCTATTTGGGCGGCCTCTGATCAATGTTCTGCGAAGACGTCAAGGACGCGGGCAGCCGATCCGTGAAGACGGACCAGAGGGACATTTGTCCAAGGCCGGAACACCGACCATGGGCGGTTTGCTGATCGTCGGCGCTTTACTGACATCGACGTTGTTGTGGGCGCGATTGGACAATCCCTTTGTGTGGTTGGTTTTATTTGTCACCATCGGGTTCGGGATGATTGGATTTTGGGACGATTACGCCAAGGTTTCCAAGCAAAACACCAAGGGCGTTCCAAGCAAAGTGAGGATTTTCCTCGGCATCATTATCGGGGCAATCGCGGCGTGGTGGGCATCGGCCTATCATCCAGAAGGGTTGCAGTATCAGCTCGCCTTGCCGATTTTTAAGGATACGCTGATCAACTTGGGTTGGTTTTTTGTGCCCTTCGGGATTTTCGTGATCTTGGGGGCGGCAAATTCGGTCAACCTTACGGATGGCTTGGACGGTCTCGCTATTATGCCTGTGATGATTGCCAGTGGCGCTTTGGGTGTGATTGCCTATGCCGTCGGTCGGGTCGATTTTACGGAATACCTTGATGTACACTATGTGGCTGGAACGGGCGAAATCCTGATATTTGTCATGGGGATCATCGGAGGTGGGCTTGGATTTTTGTGGTACAACGCCCCGCCTGCGGCTGTTTTCATGGGCGACACGGGGTCATTGGCCTTGGGTGGTGCGTTGGGGGCGATTGCGGTGGCCACAAAGCACGAGATTGTATTGGGCATTGTCGGTGGCATTTTTGTGGTCGAAGCCCTGTCGGTGATCATTCAGGTGGCCTATTTCAAGCGTACTGGAAAGCGTGTGTTTTTGATGGCGCCTATTCATCACCACTATGAGAAAAAGGGCTGGGCCGAGCCGACGATCGTGATCCGTTTCTGGATTATTTCCCTGATCCTCGCCATGATCGGGCTAGCAACGTTGAAAATTCGCTAAGTCGCGTTGGGGGTTCTACCCCCAAACCCCCGAGGGTACTTTTGGCAAGATAAAGCAGATTGGACGTCATTTTTGATACCTGTCAAAGGATATATGGGCCGCAAGGTCGGTGTGTTGGGGCTTGGCCGATCAGGTCTTGCGGCGGCGCATGCTTTGCGTGAAGGCGGCGCTGAGGTTTTGTGTTGGGATGACAGTGAGCCTGCGCGCATTTGCGCGGTTGAGGCGGGGTTTGAGTTGTCTGATTTCGCCAAGGGCGGGGTTGATCAGATTGAAACGCTGATCACCAGTCCGGGGATTGCCCATCTCTATCCATCGCCAAATCCGCATATCGCAGCGGCCTATACCAAAGGTATCCTTGTCGACAACGATATCGGCCTGTTCTTTGCCTCGCTCGGCGGCTCCGAGTGGGATGGCTTTGAAGTCACGCCGCGAGTTGTTGCGGTCACTGGGTCGAACGGGAAATCTACAACCTCAGCTTTAATTGCGCATTTGCTGGACGCTGTTGGGAAAGACGTTCAGTTGGCTGGAAATATCGGGCGCGGGGCGTTGGATATTGAGCCTCCGCTGGATGGCGGCGTGGTTGTGCTTGAGTTGTCGTCTTATCAGACCGAGTTGGCGCGGGCATTGACGCCGGATATTGCTGTATTCACCAATCTGTCGCCAGATCATTTGGATCGTCACGGCGGGATGGGGGGCTATTTCGCGGCCAAGCGCCGGTTGTTTGCCGAAGGGGGCCCCGATCGGGCCATCATCGGGGTGGATGAAAATGAAGGCCAGTTTTTGGCGGGGCAATTGGCGCAGGGTCCGACAGATGACCGTGTGATCCGCATTTCGTCGGGCCAAAAGCTGACTGGGCCGGGATGGCATGTCTATGCGCGTAAAGGGTTCTTGGCGGAATTTCGCAAAGGTCGGCAGGTCGCGAGCATTGATTTGCGCAAGATCACTGGTTTGCCGGGTGTTCACAATCATCAGAATGCGTGTGCCGCTTACGCCGTTTGCCGGTCGCTTGGCTTGGCGCCCAAAGTGATTGAGGCTGGGCTTCGCACTTTTGGTGGGTTGCCGCATCGGTCGCAAATTATCGCGCAGTCCAATGGCGTTACGTTTGTGAACGATAGTAAAGCGACGAATAGCGACGCGGCCTCGAAGGCGCTTGCGGCGTTTAAAAACATCCGTTGGATTTGTGGCGGGTTGGAAAAAGAGGGCGGGTTTGACGCTTTAAACGCGCAAGCCGGGAATGTTCGAAAAGCCTATGTAATCGGGCGTGAGGCCGCTGCCTTTGCGCTGAAATTGGACGTCGAGACTGAGGTATGTGGCACGATGGACCAAGCCGTTCGGCGTGCAATGGCCGACGCCGAGGATGGGGACGTTGTTCTATTGGCACCCGCTGCCGCAAGCTTTGATCAGTATGACAATTTTGAGGAGCGTGGTGACGATTTTACCGCCTGTGTTACCGCCAATTTATCGTAGCTTTGATTTGATCGCCTGGCCCGCAGCCCATCCCGACGCCCAAGCCCACTGGAAATTGAAACCGCCGAGCCAACCGGTGACATCCACGACCTCGCCAATAAAATAGAGGCCAGAGACGTCTTTTGCCTCCATCGTTTTTGACGACAGGGCGCTTGTGTCAACGCCTCCGATTGTGACCTCGGCGGTTCTATAGCCTTCGGATCCAGACGGGCGAACGCGCCAGTTTGTCAGTGCATCCGCGATTTCACGCAGGCGGGTGTCAGATTGGTCCGCAAAGTTTCCGCTTAGGTCGATCGATTTGGCCAGAAACTCAACCAAGCGCGCGGGCAGGATTTCGGCCAGTATGGTGGTTAGGTTTCGTTTTCCAGCGGCTTGGCGTTTGTCACGCAAAGTTTGAAATATATCGATCTCAGGTAGAAGGTGGATCGTGATTTCTTCGCCTTCGCGCCAATAGCTTGACGCTTGAAGGATCGCAGGGCCGGACAGGCCGCGGTGGGTGAAAAGCAGCGCTTCGACAAAGCTTGGACCACGCTGGGCTTGAACGCGGGCGGGTAAGGCGGTGCCGGAGATGTCTTTGAAATCACCGTTTGTAAACGACAGCGGCACCAACCCCGGTCGGGTGTCTGTCAACGGCAGGTCGAACTGACGCGCAACGTCGTAGCCAAACCCGCTTGCTCCCATTTTAGGAATGGATTTGCCGCCAGTGGAGATCACGAGGTTTTTGGTTTGAACGCGATCACCGTCTGAAAGGGCCAACGCGAATCCACTGTCTGTTTTGTCAATCGACGCCACCGAGCATCCAAGACGAAGCTCGGCACCTGCATTGGACATTTCGTCCAAAAGCATCGCGACAACGTCCTTTGCCGTTTCGTCACAAAACAATTGTCCGAGCGTTTTTTCATGCCAAGCGATGCCGTGTTGTTGCATCAGGTCGATGAAATTCCACTGCGTGTAGCGCGAAAGGGCAGATTTGCAGAAGTGCCGATTGTCAGACAAAAAGTTGATCGGGTCGCAATAGAGGTTTGTGAAATTGCATCGCCCACCACCGGAAATGCGGATTTTCTCGCCTGCTTTTTTGGCGTGATCGACAACCAGCGTCTTGCCGCCGGTTTGTGTTGCACACATTAGGCCCGCTGCACCGGCCCCGATTATGACTGTATCCCATTCCATGATCAGGGGGGTGCATTGAAGTCGTGTCAAAGGCAAGGGGATTTAAACTGGAATGACCGCGAAAAATTCGCTACACTGAACTGATAGACCCCGTAAAGGGGCGATTTTTGAGGCAGTTTGGCGGTATCTCATGACAGAGATGGTCTACGGTGCGCTACCCGCGCATGAGGGCGATCCCGTTCTTCCACGGTGGTGGAGAACGGTTGATAAGTTGACAATAACCTGCATTTTGATCCTGTTTGGGGTCGGAATTTTGCTTGGGCTGGCCGCGTCGCCACCTTTGGCCGCACGCAACGGGTTTGATCCGTTCCACTACGTTCAACGGCAGGCGGTTTTTGGCGGTGTTGCGCTGATTGCGATGCTTGTGGCGTCGATGATGGACCCTCGGCTTTTGCGGCGGTTGTCGACGTTGGCCTTTCTCGTCACGTTTGTCGCTTTGGCGTTGTTGCCTGCGTTTGGCACTGACTTTGGCAAAGGCGCGGTACGGTGGTATTCGCTTGGGTTTACATCCATTCAGCCGTCGGAATTTCTGAAACCCGTATTCATTGTGGTCTCGGCGTGGCTGCTAGCCGCAAGCATGGAGATCAACGGCCCCCCCGGAAAGCAGATCAGCTTTGTGGTGGCCATGGTTGTTGCCGCGCTGCTTGCAATGCAGCCAGACTTTGGCCAAGCGAGCATTGTGTTGTTCGTGTGGGGGATACTCTATTTCGTTGGCGGCGCACCGATGCTGTTGCTGTTGGGTATGGGGGGATTGGTGATCGTCGCTGGTACAATGGCTTACAATTCGTCCGAACACTTTGCGCGGCGCATCGACGGGTTTTTGTCGACGGACATCGATCCGACATCGCAGATTGGCTACGCAACAAACGCCATCCAAGAGGGCGGCGTTTTCGGTGTTGGTCTCGGAGAGGGCAGCGTTAAGTGGTCTTTGCCCGATGCGCATACGGATTTCATCATTGCAGTGGCGGCCGAAGAATACGGTCTCGTCCTTGTTCTAATCATAATCGGCCTTTATGCGACCATCGTTTTGCGCTCGCTTTTGCGGCTGATGCGTGAACGCGACGTGTTTATCCGCCTTGCAGGGACTGGTCTTGCGTGCATGTTCGGCGTGCAGGCGATGATCAATATGGGCGTCGCGGCACGTTTGCTACCGGCCAAGGGCATGACTTTGCCGTTTGTCAGCTACGGCGGGTCGTCGCTGATTGCAGGTGGGGCCGCGATGGGCATGCTGTTGGCCTTTACGCGTCTTCGTCCACAAGGTGAGATCAGCGATATTTTGACGGGTCGGGGGCGGCGATGACGCAGACCCCGCTTCTCGTTATGGCTGCGGGTGGCACAGGCGGACACATGTTTCCGGCCCAATCCTTAGCCGAGGTTATGCTGCAACGAGGGTGGCGCGTGAAACTGTCCACCGATGCGCGTGGTGCGCGCTACATCGATGCTTTCCCCAAGGCCGTCGAAATCGAAATACTGCCAAGCGCGACGTTTGCACGTGGGGGCATTGCCGCGAAGCTTATCGCGCCTTTTCGGATACTCGGAGGCATACTTTCCGCCCTTAGAAACATGCGGCGCGACGTGCCGGATGTGGTCATCGGATTTGGTGGCTACCCATCGATACCGGCGCTATCGGCTGCTTGGGCAAAGCGCTTGCCGCGCCTTATTCACGAACAAAACGGAGTATTGGGGCGCGTGAACAGGCTGTTTGCCCCACGCGTTTCGCGCGTTGCCTGTGGTGTTTGGCCGACTGTTTTGCCCAAAGGTGCCGCCGGTCAGCATGTCGGAAATCCTGTACGCGGCGCGGTGTTGCAGCATGCCAAAGCGGGCATTGCCAGCGCTGCAAAGCCATGCGTTCTGGTCATGGGTGGGTCTCAGGGCGCGCGGATTTTGTCGGATCATGTGCCCGCGGCCTTTGGTCTGTTGGATGCGACGTTGAAGCTGCGGGTACACGTATCGCACCAAGCGCGGCTTGAGGATCACGACCGTGTTGTCGCGGCCTATCAGACCGCGGGTATCTCGGTGGACGTCGCACCGTTTTTCGAAAACGCGCCGGAATTGATGGCGCAAGCGGTCCTTGTGATCAGTCGTGCCGGTGCGTCTTCGGTCGCGGATATCAGCGTCATCGGACGCCCTTCTATCCTGATCCCGTTTGCGGCGGCTTTGGATGATCATCAAACAGCAAATGCGCGCGGATTGGTTGACGCCGGTGCCGCAATCGCGATACCCGAGCGCGATGTTTCCGACGCGGGCCTTGCCTCGGAAATCACACGAATTTTGCAGGATATTAAAACACAGCAGTCAATGGCCACCACAGCGGTTGCTTATGGTCGACCGAATGCGGCGAATGACCTTGCTGATTTGGTTGAGACCGTTGCCGGAAGGGACAAAACATGACGCCTAGAACAAAACTGCCCGGTGACGTTGGCCCGATTCATTTTGTCGGGATCGGTGGAATCGGCATGTCAGGTATTGCCGAAGTCCTGTTAGAGTATGGGTATACGGTTCAAGGATCGGACCTTAAGGCATCTCCGATAACACAACGGTTGGCGCGACTGGGTGCAACGCTGTTTTATGGTCAGAAAGCCGAGAACCTTGAGGCAGCTGAGGTTGTCGTGATCTCGTCTGCGATCAAGCCCGGGAATCTCGAACTAGATGCCGCCCGCGCCCGCGGTTTGCCTGTGGTGCGACGCGCCGAGATGCTTGCCGAATTGATGCGTCTCAAGTCTAACATCGCGGTGGCAGGAACACATGGCAAAACGACGACCACAACGATGATGGCCGAATTGATGGTTGGCGGCGGTTTTGACCCGACGGTTATCAATGGCGGGATCATCCACGCCTATGGCTCAAACGCGCGGATGGGGCAGGGCGAATGGATGGTGGTTGAGGCTGACGAAAGCGACGGAACCTTCAACCGTCTGCCAGCGACTATTGCGATTGTGACAAACATCGACCCCGAACACATGGAGCATTGGGGGGATTTTGACACTTTGCGCGACGGCTTCCACGATTTCGTGTCCAACATTCCGTTTTATGGTCTTGCGGTTTGCTGCACAGATCATCCCGAAGTTCAAACGCTCGTCGGCCGCATTTCAGATCGCCGCATTGTGACCTACGGGTTTAATGCCCAAGCCGATGTGCGCGCCCTTAATCTGACCTACAAACGCGGCACGGCTTATTTCGACATCGCGCTGCAAGCCGATGATCGCGTGATCGAAGGCTGTAGCTTGCCGATGCCGGGTGATCACAACGTATCCAACGCGTTGGCTGCGGTGGCTGTGTCGCATCATCTTGGCACCAGCGATGATGATATTCGCGCTGCCCTTGCTGGGTTTAAAGGCGTCAATCGCCGGTTCACGAAAGTCGGTGAAGTGAACGGAGTCACCATCATCGATGACTACGGACACCACCCTGTTGAAATCGCCGCCGTCCTAAAGGCCGCGCGGCAAGCTTGTGATGGGCGTGTTATCGCAATCCATCAACCCCATCGATATTCGCGTTTGCATTCGTTGTTTGAAGACTTTTGCGGCTGTTTCCACGAAGCCGATATTGTCGGTATCTCCGAGGTGTTCTCGGCGGGGGAAGACACGATCGAGGGCGCGGATCGTGACGGCTTGGTTGCGGGACTGGTGCGTCATGGCCACCGGCACGC
>Ga0316204_10005182_pt1 | contig 22006 bp, 20 predicted proteins | sample 6monrhotite_MG_2_FD_205661 | JGI IMG/M metagenome (GOLD analysis project Ga0316204, IMG submission 205661) | Microbial mat bacterial communities from mineral coupon in-situ incubated in ocean water Damariscotta River, Maine, United States -... | ecosystem: Environmental > Aquatic > Marine >... | reverse complement strand
TAAAAAGAATTGGAATTTAGCCAAATGTAAGCAGGGTAAACCGCCAATAGTGCTGCAAAAGCACTGTAATCAATACGCATTTGATTTACATTGTTTCCCTATTGTTAACGACGAACCGCAAGCCCTGATTAAACCTTTTGATGGCAATTCACCCTTTAAGGAATTTAACCCCTCCAGTTTAGGTCCTCTACTTAGTATCCCACAGCTAAGTGACTTTATGAGCGTGACGATCCGCTGTGGTGATGAGGCGGATATGGAATTACTCAAATATGCCCATATGTTACTACAACAATTGATTGATTTATTGACCACATCTTTACAGGTTGTTGAAAATAGTGGGCAGTCAATCCAAGAGGTGTTTTTGTCTATTGAACATCAATTAAAAACCATAAAAACGGCTTAACGCCTAACTGAAATTGAACTAATGGGCTGGTTGTTGATCCATAACACAGGCTAGTATTTACTAACCCATACTGTCATGTAATATATACACACTTAAATTAGACGTACTCTATGATAAAACCTTTTGCTAACATCGTTGTTTCTGCCTTGAGTATATTCCTATTAGGCACTATGTCTGTTAGCGCAGTAAATAAGAAGAACGACTTACCCGAAATAGGCGTGGTGGCATCTAGCGCTATTAGCCTAGACAAAGAGGTATTGATTGGGGATGCGCTTATGCGGCAACTCCGTGGTCAAGCTCCTATTGTTAACGATCCATTGTTGGATGAGTATATTCAAGACCTTGGTAATCGTTTAGTTGCCCAAGCAGGCAATGTAAAATTCCCCTATAAATTTTTTATTATTAATAGTCCAGACATCAATGCCTTCGCATTTTTTGGCGGGCATGTCGGCATACATACCGGACTTATTTTTAACACCAGAAACGAGTCTGAACTTGCTTCTGTATTGGCCCATGAAGTGAGTCACGTTACCCAAAGACATATTGCCCGTAGTATTGAAGCACGGCAAAAATCATCGCCTTTGCAAATCGCCAGTCTATTGAGTAGCATTCTATTAGCAGCGGTTAATCCTGAAGCGGGCATGGCAGCAATATCAGTGAGTAATGCAGCATCAGCACAATCCTCAGTTAACTACACCAGACAAAACGAAAAAGAAGCAGACAGAGTGGGTATCAGTATATTGGCGGAGGCTGGCTTTGATCCCAATGGAGCCAGCAGTTTTTTTGGCATATTGGCTGAAAAAAGTCGCCTTAAATCGACCCCCTTACCGTTTTTACAGACTCACCCTTTACCTGAATCGCGGGTTGCCGATGCACGCACACGAGCAGCATCTTTTAGACCACGGGATATACCTGAAAGTATCAATTTTCATTTAGCTAAGACGAGAATTCTGGCACGATACTACGCCAATCCTGAGCGTAATATCGAATACTTTTCTGAGATACTGCAAAAGCAAAGTTATGTTTTTAAACAAGCAGTTGAATATGGTTTAGCTTTATCTTACTTAGCCAACGAACAATTTGAAGCGGCACTAAAATTGATAAATAGGCTGTTGCAAAAAAATCCGGATAACTTATTTTACTTAGATACCTATACCGATATTGCGATAGAAATGAATCAACATCAAAGAGCTATCGACAGGTTATCAGCGCAAATTGTGTATGCACCTTTTAACAGCGTTTTAACTTTAAACTTGGCAAATGTATTGATCAAAACACGAAATTTTGAAAGAGCCACATCACTCTTAAAAGATTATTTATTAGTCAATCCAGATAATATGTTAGCTTACGAGTTACTTTCAGACACCTATCGTAGTAGCGAACAAAAGCTTGAAATGCACCAAGTGAAAGCCGAATTGTATGCCTTAGCAGCTGCATACCCAAGAGCGATCGATGAATTACATACTGCCTACAATTACGCTAATGATCGTAAAATTGAACAACAACGCATAAGAGCCAGAATAGAGCAGTTTAGAATCGCTCAGGAACGCTTAAAAACCCTTTAAGACTTGAATAGTTTGTATGAGTTTTTGCGCACTTTGTTCACCTTTCAATTGTTTTTGCACTTTGCCTTCGGCATCAAGAATATAAGTTGTCGGTAAACTGTTAGGTGGCCGATCCCATGGCAGAGCATTAAGCTTATCTATAACCGGAAACTGAATATCATATTTTTGTTGTAGCGCCATGAGTTTCTCATTACTTAATGGATCAAAACTCACAGCAAAAATATCGATATCATCCTTATGTAGTTGGTAGAAATGGTTTAACTCAGGCATTTCTCGCAAACATGGAGCGCACCATTCGGCAAAATAATTGACGACTTTCCATTTTCCCTGAGAATTACTCCACTGATGTTGCTGACCATCAAGGGAAGTAAAATCCACTTTTAAAGCTTGCTGAGTCCACAAACCAAATAGCAACGCTAACGCCGCAGCCAATACAATGACAATTTTCTTCAAAATAACAGTGCCCTAAATGTGAGTTACTCTCAAATAAAATGTAGAATACTACGTCTAAACACGAAATTTCATTCAAAGTGAAAAAAATTTATGTCTGATCTAAAAATATTGCATAATCCTAGATGTTCAAAAAGCCGCCAAACGCTGCAATTACTTCATGACAATGGGTTTAAGCCACAAATTATAGAGTATTTGAAAACGCCGCTCAATGCGGATGAGTTAACAGCTATAATCAGCCAATTAGGCTTTTCTTGCCCTAGGCAGTTAATGAGAAAAGGCGAAGACGCTTACAAACAACAAAATTTAGCAGATCCAACCTTAACTGAAGATGCTCTCATCGGCGCAATGCTTAGTCATCCAAAACTCATCGAACGACCTATAGTGACATACAAGGGTAAAGCCGCTATCGGTCGTCCTCCTGAGTCTGTTTTGGATATTTTATGAGTCAAGTGGTACTGATTTTATATTACAGTCGTCATGGCGCTACCCAAGCGATGGCTAACAGCATTGCATTAGGGGTTGAGAAATCAGGACTTGAGGCTCGCTTACGCTGTGTGCCTGAAGTGAGTAACAATTTTACTCACATTCAAAATTCAGTACCTAATTCTGGCGATCCTTATGTGGTAAAACAGGACTTAGATGATTGTTGTGCTTTGGCACTTGGCAGCCCAACCCGTTTCGGTAATATGGCGGCACCCTTAAAATACTTTTTAGACGACACTAGCGCTCAGTGGTTAGCCGGCACCTTAGAAAACAAACCAGCTTGTGTTTTCACCTCTACATCCAGTATGCATGGAGGTCAAGAGTCAACCTTGCTTACCATGATGATCCCCTTGTTTCATCACGGCATGGTATTATGTGGACTACCCTACTCTAATCCAGAATTACATACTACTGCATCTGGCGGAAGTCCATATGGAGTAACACATTTGGCTCAAGGCGACAGCAAAAACACACTCACTGAAGAAGAGCAAACATTGTGTATCGAACAAGGCAGAAGGTTGGCAGTACTAGCCTCAATACTGGACTATTAACCTGATTATGGGATTAGCAACATGACATTTAACAGCACTTTTTTTCGAAGATTAACCTTAACCAGTTATTTACTTTTGATAGTTTGGTTAGTGGTCTGGCATTTTTTCTTAACCATAGATAAAAACACCTCAACTCTGTTCACTTTGTTGTTTTGGGTAATGCCCATTTTATTACCAGCAAAAGGACTAATACAAGGTAACCCCTATACGCATGCATGGACCAACTTTATCGTCATGTATTATTTGTTGCATGGTTTGACCGCGGTTTATGCCGTCGAAGGGGAGAGATTGTTTGCCCTAGTGGAAATAATATTGTGTTTTACACTATTTACTGGTTGTAGCTTTTATGCACGTATTAGAGGGCGTGAACTCGGCTTGGGTATTCGCAAATTAAAAGAAGAGCTATTAGAAGAAAAACAAATTTTTGAAGGCCAGAAAAGTGATAAATAGTATAATCCGGCCTATAGGTCCAAAATAGACTTAACAAAAGGTATGCTGAGCTTTCGTTGTTGTTGCATTGATTGCTCATCAAGAATATTCAAAGATGCGACCAAGGCGGGCATATCTCTTTGCCAATGATTGACCAGATATTTGGCCACTTCCTTCGACATATTTAGCCCTCTATGCTGGGCTTTAACTATCAACGCCTGTCGTCTTTGTAAGTCATTTAATGAGTAGAGTTGAAAGTTAGTGCCCCAAGATAGCCTAGATATGAGGTCTGGTAGCTCTAGGGATAACTGTTTAGGAGGTTGATTACCTGTTATGACTAAACAACTATTATTCAGTTCATTGACCCTGTTGATCAAATCAAATACCGCAATTTGCCAAGCACTTTCACCCTGTAATTTTTCAATATCGTCGAGACAAATTAATCGATAATGTTCAAGCCCTAGCAGCACATCTGGTGACATATGGTGTTTTTCGTTAAAACTTAAATAGATGCAACTCTCACCCAGCAACTCAGCTTGTTGACAAGTCGCATACAATAAGTGACTTTTCCCCAGACCAGAATCAGAAAACAAATATGTAAGCCAATTATTGATATTTTTATTTTCAAACTGAGTAAATAACTCGCTTAGGTGGTTACAAACTTGGACATTTTGACCGGGGATAAAACTGCTAAACGATTCAGTGTCTTTTAAGCCGATAGGTAATGACAGTTGACTACTTACTTGACCCAAAAGAACTCCAAGCCAACAATAGGCTGTCCAAAATCATCAACAACGGGTCTTATCTTGCTATCTAAACTTAGGGCGTTAGTTAAATCTTCAACATCACCCAATAAATCCAATTCAAAGGTTGCTCTTGGACCTTGCTGCTTTATCAAGGTGACGTCATTAACAACACTCATATTTTCTAAGGTTCTTAAGGCCAAACTGTAATAATTAAGGGAGTCTATATTATTAACGACTATTTGAACTTTAGAATCTGCCCGATCAATTTGCGCCAGATCAATCGCATATTTTAAAGATAATTGATCAGCCAATGCATCTATCAAGTTTTCTGCAATCATCAATGGACTATCACCTTGGACTTGCCCAGACAATAACCCACCCCCCTCTATCATAGTCCAGTCAGCTGACCATTGTGCCGCCAACATCTGATTCGCCATCACAGTGTTTTGAGTGACATCAGATGCTTGATTATCAGTCAGGTAAATTCTCGCAGAAAGCACTGATGGAACAGCATAACGTTCACTGGCAATGGATATTTGAGAGCTAAAACCACCCCAAATATCATATACCCCCAAAGTTTGTATATCATCAAGATCCCACAGAGGAAACATCAACCTAATGCCTCTTTGCGCCGCCCGTAAGCTCAATCGTTGATAAATTTCAGAAAACTCAGTTGCTGTTGCAATTTGTCTAGCTGAATCATCAGAGGATTTAATCGCTAACCAAATTAGTGAATCTGGACGCCTTTTATCCCAAACTGGAAAGCCAGCGTTGCGAATAACGCTTTCCACTCGGTGGGGATCAAAACTTATTACCAAATAGAGTTGTGATCCTTGCTTTTCATAACTGTAAGACCTGACAAAACGTGTCGCCTTAGTCAGTGCACTTTTTATTTTTGGGTTAGCCAATAAATCGCTATTACCTCGTACTTTAATGAGGACTTGTTTAAGGGCGAGACTAAAAGCATTATTTTGTGCCACCTGGGACTGATCATCTACAGCAATCTTAGCATCGTATAAATCATCAACAACCGCTGCTTTAACGCTTTGCCAGCTTACTAGCCACACAAGCAAAAACACTAAAAACACAGGGTTTATTTTTATTGGCATTAGGGCCAATTCTCCTCAAAATATATTTCTAAAAATGTTCAATAGACTATTGTCTTTTATTTGCGAACAAAATTCATCAATTGTTTATCAATCTATATACCCAAACTACCTCAAAATAATAATTTCAGTGTAATTTGCGTATATTGGTCAATATCTGTCATTGGTATTATTTGTGCAAGCTGCTAAAATCTGCGCTCTTTTTTTGCGGCCATATTGAGGAAAATACGTGAGCGATAAAAATTCATCACTAAGTTACAAAGACGCTGGGGTTGATATAGATGCAGGCAACCAGTTAGTCGAAAGAATTAAATCGGTCACAAAAAAAACTCACAGACCAGAAGTGAAAGGTGGTTTGGGTGGATTTGGTGCTCTATGTGCGTTACCAGAAAAATATAAAAAGCCACTGTTAGTCTCTGGTACCGATGGTGTTGGCACTAAACTCAGGTTGGCTATGGACTTAAAACAGCACGCCGGGATTGGCATAGATTTAGTCGCTATGTGTGTTAATGACTTAATAGTGCAAGGCGCTGAGCCATTGTTTTTCCTCGACTACTATGCCACCGGAAAACTAAATATAGATACAGCCACAGAAGTGGTCACTGGCATTGGCAAAGGCTGTGAATTATCAGGCTGCGCATTGATTGGTGGAGAAACCGCTGAAATGCCGGGTATGTATCATGGTGAAGATTATGATGTGGCTGGATTTTGCGTAGGTGTAGTCGAAGCAGATGATGTTATTGATGGAACCCGCGTTGCTCACGGAGATGCGCTGATTGCTTTAGGCTCTTCTGGTCCTCACTCCAATGGTTATTCTCTGATACGTAAAATCATCGAAGTATCCGCTAGTGATATAAGTGAAACTTTAGAAGGCAAAGCACTATCCGAACATTTGCTTGAGCCTACTCGAATTTATGTCAAAAATGTGTTGTCTTTATTGCAACAAATACAGGTCAACGCCATTTCCCATATTACTGGTGGTGGATTTTGGGAAAATATTCCGAGAGTGTTACCCCAAGGTACCAAAGCCATAATTGACGGGTCTAGTTGGCAATGGCCGGCAATATTTAATTGGTTACAAGAAAAAGGGAATGTCACCACCCATGAAATGTACCGCACTTTCAACTGTGGTGTAGGTTTAATCATTGCATTACCCAGTGATAAAGCTTCCCAAGCCATTGAGATATTGAACAAGCTTGGCGAAAATGCATGGCAGATTGGTCATATAGAAAATAGTGATTCCGAGCAACAGGTTGAGATAAATTAAGTGACTGAGCAAAAGGCGCAACGGCCGCAAAAGTCCATCGTTGTATTGATTTCAGGCAATGGTTCTAACTTGCAAGCGATCATCGATGACATTGCTCAACATAAAATTAATGCCAAAATTTCTGCGGTTATCGCTAACCAAGAAACAGCCTATGGCTTAACTCGTGCTGAAAACGCCGGTATCCCAGCACTTTGTATCGATCATAAAAGTTTTGCTAGTCGCCAAGAATATGATGCCAAAATGGCTAGTTGTATAGACGATTTCAATCCGAATCTCGTTGTATTAGCTGGTTTTATGCGTATTCTAACGCCTTCCTTTGTTGAACACTTTCAAGGTAGGATGTTGAACATTCACCCATCTTTGTTGCCCAAGTACAAGGGATTGCATACACACCAACGAGCAATAGATGCTAAAGATGAAGAACATGGGGCATCGGTGCACTTTGTCACGCCAGAGTTAGATGGTGGGCCGGTAGTGTTGCAATCTAAAGTGCCAGTGTTTGAGCAACAAAATGAGCAAGAGTTAGCGGAACGCGTGCAACAACAAGAGCGTCAAATGTATCCTCTAGTAATCAAATGGTTTTGTGAAGATAGGCTAAAAATGATCAATAATAGAGCAGTATTAGACAACCAAGTATTAGCTGAAGAGGGTTACGCTATTGGGTAAATCGATTGTTCTCCTGTTAATAACCTTACTATTAGGGCTAACCTTCGGCACAAATAACCGAGCTTATGCGGACACTGAACAATTAGTGGGTTTTGAAGCGGAATACATCGTCTATCGATTTGGTAGAAATTTAGGAAAAGCTAGACTAAGCCTGAAAGCTGATGAAAACAATCTTTACAGGTTGGATTATTACTCTAAAGTTTCCGCTTTCTTTTTGTCAGACGTTCGTTCAGAAACCAGCTTTTTTTCATTTAATGATTCGCAATTGCACCCTCTTACCTATGCTTATAGTCGCAGTGGAACAGGTTCGAATAAAAGCACCAAAATCCACTTTGATGCTGAAAAATCAAAAGTCACCGTCAATCAAGCGCAGCCGATAGATTGGTCAGGGCAGCTAGATAACCAGCTTTATCGCTTAGACGTGCAATTAAAGTTGGCGTCAGGCAAACGAGAATTTGAGTATAATATCGTCAATAACAGAGGTGAGTTGCGCCATTATGAGTTAAAAGTCGTCGGCAAAGAACAACTCGACTTACCTTTTGGTATGATTGAAGGTATCAAGGTTAAAATTCTACGAAATAATTCATCAAGAGAAACAATAGTGTGGTTTTCTCCACAGCTAAACTATCAGTTAGTTAAGTTAAAACAGTTTAAAGATGGTGACGAACAAGGTGAAATTCGTTTGAAATATTTCAAGTCTGAGAACACCCTACCAAAAGCGAAAAACTGAACCTCTCCTATACTACTATACCCAAAGCCATTGGAGTTGCAGCTAGGCGGCAAAGGAACTCAGCCCCATGAGCTTAGACTTACTAAGTGATTGGGGTGAGTGAGAGCAGCCAACAACGCTGCAGCTTCAAGGGAGACGGGTATATTGCCCTGATATCATTTTAATTGATGCAGCCTTATTTTAAATGTTCATGCAAATTGTAGCTAAAACTTGATCCTTAAACTTGATTTTCATATAGCAAAAATATACTGTTAAAATCTGGTCTGACCTCTAAAAATTGGAGTATTTATGCAAATCCTAATTTGGTTTTTATATGTAATAGCAACGCTTGGAGCGGCAAGCTATTTTCGAATGAAGTTATTAAATGCAACTGTTGTGATTTCTAGTCTGTTTGTGCTCGGAAGTGTATTAGGCATCATCGGCGAATATACTTGGTTGGCATTTTTGATCGTGGCCCTGCCCCTGAATATTGAATCGGTGCGTAAACAATATATTAGTGAGCCGATCCTAAAAATCTATAAAAAAATCATGCCTGAAATGTCTAGTACAGAGAAAGATGCGATCGATGCTGGCACCGTTTGGTGGGATGGCGAAATCTTTAGCGGTAATCCAAATTGGCAAACGCTACACAATATTCCTCAAGCTCGCCTCACAGCTGAAGAACAAGCATTTTTAGACGGGCCGGTAGAAGAAGTGTGCAAAATGTGTGATGACTGGGAAGTCACCCATGTAAATGCGGATCTATCCGCAGAAGTGTGGCAGTACCTAAAAGACAATAAATTTTTCGCCATGATCATCAAAAAAGAATACGGTGGTTTAGATTTTTCTGCTTTTGCTCAATCTCGTGTTTTGCAAAAATTGTCAAGTGTCAGCTCAGTGCTTGCTACCACTGTAGGCGTACCCAACTCCTTAGGCCCAGGTGAATTGTTACAACACTATGGCACTAAAGAACAACAAAACCACTATTTACCGAGATTAGCAGTAGGAGACGAAATACCTTGTTTTGCCCTCACTGGCCCAGAAGCAGGCTCAGATGCAGGCTCATTACCTGACAGCGGCATAGTGTGTAAAGGTCAATGGAATGGTGAGGAAATACTCGGTATGCGTCTTACCTTCGATAAGCGTTATATCACTCTAGCCCCAGTCGCAACTGTCATTGGTTTGGCCTTTAAAATGTATGATCCAGACGGATTATTAGGTGACGAGAAAGAATTAGGTATTACCTGCGCATTATTACCCAGAGACACAGCTGGCATGGAAATTGGTAGTCGCCACTTTCCATTAAACGTGCCGTTTCAAAACGGGCCAATTAGAGGCCAAGATATTTTTGTGCCTTTAGATTACATCATTGGTGGCAACAAAATGATTGGTCAAGGCTGGCGCATGTTAGTTGAATGTTTATCTGTTGGCCGGGTTATTACCCTACCCTCTACGTCAGCCGGTGGCGCAAAGAGTATTGCACTGGCTACGGGTGCTTACGCTCGCATTAGGCGTCAATTTAAGATGCCGGTTGGCAAAATGGAAGGCATTGAAGAGATGCTTGGCCGTATAGGGGGTAATGCCTACTTGATGGACGCGGTGACGTCGTTTTCTACTAAAGGTGTAGATTTAGGTGAAAAACCCTCAGTTATATCTGCCATATGCAAATACCACTTAACCGAAAAAATGCGTCAGCTAGTTAATGATGCTATGGATGTGCACGGCGGCAAAGGCATTATGCTTGGGCAAAACAACTATTTGGGCCGTGCTTACCAAGGTGCACCTATCGCCATTACGGTGGAAGGTGCAAACATTCTAACCCGTAATATGATGATCTATGGGCAAGGCGCTATGCGTTGCCATCCCTATGTATTGACAGAATTACTGGCCGCCAACAACCCAGATGCAGACGAAAGTTTGCAACAATTCGACCAAGCCGTATTTGGGCATATTGGCTTTGCCATCAGTAACTTGTTCCGTAGTTTATGGTTCTCATTGACGGGCGCGCGCTTTACTAAGGCACCTTTCAGCGATGCAACGGCGGGCTACTATCGTTCAATGCAACGCTACAGTTCCAATATGGCCTTTCTATCCGATGTAGCAATGGCTGTGTTAGGCGGTGAATTAAAACGCCGTGAACGCATTTCGGCTCGTTTAGGTGACTTAATGAGTTATCTATATCTCACCTCCTGTGTATTGAAACGTTTTGATGATGAAGGGCGCAAAGCTGACGACTTACCACTGATGCACTGGGCTATGCAAGATAGTTTGCATAAACTAGAAATTGCCTTAGAAGAGTTATTCGACAACTTCCCATCAAAAATAATGGGTAAAGCGCTCAAAATAATTATCATGCCATTTGGCAAAAAATATAAGCGACCTTCAGATGAGTTAGAGCACAAAATTGCCCGTTTGCTACAAACACCAAGTGAAGCACGCAGTCGATTAGGTGCAGGCCAATACTTATCTCGCGAGCAAGGTAGCTTGATGGGGGATTTGGAACAAACCCTTGAAAATGTACTGGCAGCAGAGCCCATTTATAACAAGGTCTGCAAGGCCGCTAATGAATATTTGCCTTTTACCGAATTAGATAAAGTGGCTGCTCAAGGGCTTGAATTAGGCGTGATCACCGAAGAACAGGCAACACTGCTTAGAGAAACAGAAAAAGGTCGTTTACGCACTATTAATGTGGATGACTTCAAACACAGTGAATTAGTACAAACAGTTGAAAAAGAAAAACCAAAAAGAAAACCAAGAGCTAAGAAAGTAGCTTAATATTACTCTAAAGCCCTGATTTCAGGGCTTTTTATTAAAAGAGAGAATAAAGCACAGTTCGCGCTATACATCCGTGATGGTTTTGACTCGAATCCTGCCACCTTCAAACGGTGTGTTTTTGGAGATCATATGGTTAATGGCATAGATACCAAACGACTTAAGTCTGGTTAATCCTCAGTTATCAGATGTAAAAACGTAACTACCCAAAGCACCTAATAAATTCCATTGATTTTTCTAACTCCCTCGCTCTTCAACGACCACTTTCTTGCTACCACCAAAGGGGTAAGTAATGCCCATTTGGCGCGCTTTATGGAGCTACTCAGTCTAAAAAGTGTAATTTGGGTCTGGATCTATACTCAACAGAGAGTTAAGCTTAAACACAATATATAGACATTAAAATAAAATAAAGCACAACATAGAGTATTTATGCTAAATTTTACTGCCGAGCAAATCGTATTTCAGGAGGTGCCAGATGAGGTCTCACTGGCCTTCACCATTAGTGGTTGCCTGCTGGGTTGTAAAGGGTGTCACAGCAGTGAAAGTTGGTCTGCCAATAGCGGCCTTGTTCTGAGTCAGGATTACCTTTGGCAACGATTACAAACTTATCAAGGATTGATTAGTTGTGTGCTGTTTTTAGGAGGCGAATGGCAATTATCAACGTTACTACCCTTATTGCAAATGGCAAGAAACAGGCAATTACATACCTGTCTTTATACTGGTTTAGATGATATTTCAGCCAGTTTAAAAAGCCAGCTAACCTTTTTGAAGACAGGTCGCTGGATAGCCGAACTCGGCGGTCTTGACAGCCCAATTACCAACCAACGCTTTATTGATTTACGCACAGGCGAATGCCTGAACCACCGTTTTAATCGCAAATAACCAGATGAGAGAAGCACTATGCAACCCCTAAATATTCAGCAACTTCAACACAAACTCAATTTTATTGAGCAATACCTACATGCTGACAATGCAGCTGACGGTTCAAAAATGGATGCCAATGCCAACGTAACCCAAAAAAATATAGCGACCCTAGAAGCAGAGCTTATGAAGGATCATTTTATTCAAGTGAATAGAAAGTTAGTCAGTAATAAAATCAATGAACTTTTTGGCATAGAATTGGCGGCAGAGTATCTACGCCAGATTGAGCAACATGAAATTTATGTACATGATGAAACCAGTTTGAAGCCCTACTGCGTCTCGCTTACCATGTATCCATTTTTACGCGATGGCTTAACCAAGTTGGGCGGTGAATCTAAAGCACCTAAACATCTTGAATCATTCTGTGGTTGTTTTGTAAATTTTGTTTTTGCCGTTAGCAGTCAATTTGCTGGTGCGGTGGCGACCGTAGAATTCCTCACCTATTTCGATTATTTCGCTAGAAAAGACTACGGTGATGACTATCTCAATACGCACCCCAAACAAATAAGTAACCATCTTCAACATGTTGTTTATGCGCTCAATCAACCCGCAGCCGCGCGGGGTTATCAAAGCGTGTTTTGGAATATATCTATTTATGATCAACACTACTTTGACAGCATGTTTGGTCAATTTGTATTTCCGGATTTTGTTAAACCGCAATGGCAATCAGTTGCAGCACTACAAACATACTTCATGAAATGGTTAAACAAAGAGCGGGAAAAAGCGGTACTAACTTTCCCAGTTGTCACTGTGGCTATGTTAACTGAAAACGGTCGCTGTAAAGATCAACAATTTGCCGGAGAAATGGCCGAAGAACTGGCACAAGGAAATTCATTTTTTATTTATCAATCAGACAATGCTGATTCACTAGCCTCATGTTGCCGTTTGCGCAGTGAAATCAGTGACAATACGTTTTCCTACTCACTGGGCGCTGGCGGTGTCGCTACAGGTTCAATCAATGTGATTACCATCAATATGAACCGTTTGGTGCAGGATGCTCGGGATCTGGCGCTGGAGGTTGACAAGATCCAAAAATATCAAGTTGCCTATCGCAAGCTGATGGAAGAATATCAAGCCGCTGGCTTGCTGACGGCGTACGATGCTGGATTTATCTCGTTAGACAAGCAATTTTTAACTATAGGTATTAACGGTATGGTTGAAGCGGCTGAGTCACAAGGCATAGCAGCAGCGAATAATACTGAATACGTTAATTTTGTTCAGCAGTATCTAAAGGTAATTTTTGACGCGAATAAAACGGCTAAAGCAAAATATGGTTACATGTTCAATACCGAGTTTGTACCGGCCGAAAATTTAGGTGTCAAAAATGCAAAATGGGATAAGGAAGACGGATATTTTGTGCCCCGAGATTGTTACAATTCCTATTTTTACGTTGTGGAAGACGAGGCCTGTAATTCGCTGGATAAGTTTCAATTACATGGCAAAAAATTATTGGATTATCTGGATGGTGGTTCGGCATTGCATCTAAATTTGGACGAGCAACTCGACCAGCCAAGTTATCTGCATTTATTAAATATTGCCGCGCAAACCGGCTGTAACTATTTCTGTGTCAACGTAAAAATCACCATCTGTAACCAATGCAATGCTATAGATAAGCGCACCCTGCTCAGTTGCTCCAGTTGTGGTAGCGAAAATATCGACCACGGCACACGGGTCATTGGTTACCTAAAACGTGTCTCAGCTTTCAGCAGTGGAAGACGCGCCGAACACGCTTTACGACATTATCATCGCCAGCCACCTGCTAATATGTTGTTGGATAAAGTGGGCTAAATAATCCGCATATACCCAAAGCCATTGGAGTTGCAGCTAGGCGGCAAAGGAACTCAGCCCCATGAGCCTAGACTTACTAGGTGATTGGGGTGAGTGAGAGCAGCCAACAACGCTGCAGCTTCAAGGGAGACGGGTATAGAGTGTATGAGCTATAATATTTTTAACTTGATATGCTTGGCCTTCAGGCATATACCCATACCAATTATCTCAAGATGCGCGTTTCAGAACGACTGGGGCGCTTCAATTCTCGGCAATTGCTCCTGCATTGCTCTACCTCCTGCGTCCTTGCAGTCGAAGGCGAAGCCGTCAATGACTGAATGTCGACCACCTTCTGAATTGACTGTTCTTGACAATATTTGTATTCCCCGGAATATGGTATTTGCAGACTAGACAAGCTTTGGTAGAGGCAAAAAAAAGGTGCCAAACTGACACCTTAACGTAGTAATATTCCACTAAGGATTATAGAACTCACCGTCTTTACGTAGATAGAACCAATAGTTTATCAATACACAGACCCCATAGAACACCGCAAACCCAATCAAAGCTACTTCTGGCGTTGTCGCCTTAATTTGCTCTCCAAGCACTTTAGGTATGTAGAATGCACCGTATGCAGCGACCGCAGAAGTCCAACCTAATACCGGACCCACTTGTTCTTTTGGAAACACCATAGCTATGGTTCTGAATGTTGAACCGTTGGCAATACCTGTAGCAGCAAAGAGAACTAAGAAAAGCACAAAGAAGGGTAAGAAGTATTCTTCTGGTGTACCTGACTGATAAGCAGCCTTCATGTAATAAGCTACGCCCAAGGCACTGCCTATCATCACAAATGAACAGATTTGAGTAACAAATGCACCACCCAACTTATCAGAAATCCAGCCACCCACAGGGCGTATCAAGGCACCAATAAAGGGGCCCATCCAAGCATACATCAGTGCACTGGGGCCATTAGAATTGATGGTATCGTGCGTCATTACACCGTCAACCATAATATGGCTGTATCCAAAAATAACTTTTATTGCCAAAGGGAACGAGGCTGCAAATCCAATAAACGAACCAAAAGTCATAGTGTAGATAACACTCATTGCCCAAGTGTGTTTATTATTGAATATCTGATATTGGCGAGTCAGACTTTGTCCGATTGAGCCAGGTAAAAATTTTAAAATAACCACAGTAGCGGCTACAACCAACACTAGCACCAATTCTTTGGGTACACCAAAACCTGAACCATTGGCAGACTCAGGTAACATCAACCAAAGCCCGGTCGCTGCCGTTGCCAAACCAATGGTTAGCATGACCGTCATCAAGGCAAAAGAGGTCAATGGATTACCAATGTTAGGGGATACTTCTTCGGTGCGTATGTTATTCATACCAAACCAAGTTAACAAAAACAAAGGTACTAGCAATAACAACCAAACAAAACCCGCATTCGAGATATAGCTTTCGGTTCCCGCAGGTATTTTACCTATTAACGTGCCTGAAGAACTAACCAACACCATAGGATCGCCACTGAAAACACCAAAGGCAGCGAAGGTCATAAACAAAGGCACCACAATTTGCATAGTGGTCACACCAAAGTTACCTAAACCTGCGTTAAGCCCCAGCGCCAAACCTTGCTGCTTTTTAGGAAAAAAGAAGCTGATATTTGACATGGAAGAAGCGAAGTTACCGCCACCGAAACCCGATAGTAAAGCCAGCAATTGGAATTGCCAAAGAGGCGTGTCTGGATTTTGCAAAGCAAACCCAGTGCCGATCGCAGGTATCATTAACAAGGCTGTAGTGAAGAAAATGGTATTTCGCCCACCACACAAACGAATAAAGAAACTACTGGGAATACGTAGCGTTGCGCCAGTCAAACCGGCAATGGCCATTAAAGTAAATAGTTCGGCTTTTTCAAAAGCAAATCCCAAATTCAACATTTGAACAGTGATCACCCCCCAATATAGCCAAACGGCAAAACCAGTAAGCAAACTCGGTATCGATATCCAAAGATTTCGAGCCGCTATTTTTTTACCCTCTTTTTCCCAGAATTCATTGTCTTCTGGATCCCACTTATGTAGATCTGACATGTGTTTTCTCCATCGCTATGTAATTTTGATTACCCATACTATGGTTCAGGGCTGGGCGACTAACAATCAGCATCAATGGGTATGGAACTGTCACATTGTGGTAAGGAGGAAAGTGTAATTCAGGACCTTGTATGGAGTACCAAAAAACAACTAAGGCATTGTATTTAAATGATATATTAATTTTAAATAGAATTTAAAGACTACTCACTATTAGGTAACCACGTTACCTCCAGTAATCTATTTTAGTTCAATTAGTTAGTGTATAGTTTAACTACTCATTACATGCAGAGCGCAACTATGTATCAAGAACAGCCCGCGACCATCATGATGGTCGATGATCATCCTTTATTGCGAAAAGGACTCAATCAACTACTGGAATTTGAAGATGACCTGACTGTTATTGGTGAGGCTAGTTCGGGACAAGAGGCGATTACATTAGCCTTGAAGCTGGAGCCTGATCTGATCACCTTGGATTTAAATATGCAGGGCATGGACGGCTTGGAAACCTTAAAAATCATGCGTGATAAAGGCGTCGATGCCAGGATCATTATGCTAACGGTGTCAGATAACGACGAGGATCTAGTCGAAGCTATCAGGTCAGGCGCTGATGGTTATCTGTTAAAAGACATGGATCCAGAGGAAATCATTGCAAAACTCCGTGAAGCGGCGCTAGGGAAAATGGTAATGAGCGCAAAATTGACGGAAATTTTAGCCGCTGCCTTACGAAAACCCGAAAAAGCAGGGAGTCGTGCCTTAGCCAGTTTAACCAGCCGTGAACATGAAATCCTCAAACTTATTGCGAAAGGAATGAGTAATAAACTGATTGCCCGTGAACTGGATATATCTGATGGCACGGTTAAGGTGCACGTAAAACATTTTTTAAAGAAACTAAATTTGCGTTCTCGGGTAGAAGCCGCTGTATGGATGGTTCATCACCAAAATGGAAGTTAAGATTGCTATATCTCTAATGGAATAGAATGACGTTAGATCAAGTGATCTTCCATTTTTTTACAGCGTCTGCATCTGAAGATTTAGGTTCAACCCATTTTAATCCTTGAGGTGTGCCTTCCTGTTTCCAAAACGGTGCCTGAGTTTTCAGGTAATCCATAATAAATTGTGCCGCCTCAAAGGCGTTTTGTCGATGTTTGGCACTGACCCCCACAAATACGATTTGTTCGCTCGCCTCAATCAGGCCAATTCGATGTATGACTCTCACCTGCCCTAGCTCCCAACGTTGCCGAGCCTGTGAACAAATATTCATTAAGGCCTTTTCTGTCATGCCAGGATAGTGTTCAAGTTTGATGCTTGAAACAGCCCCGTCGTCATTGAAGTCTCTTACCAAACCCGTGAAGGTCACAATGGCACCATCGCTGTCAGCATCTTTTCTCAGCTGCTGATATTCATAACCATGGTCAAAGTCATTTTCCTGCACACAAATCATATTTAACCTCCTGTGACAGGGGGAAAAAAGGCGATTTCATCACCATCATGAATTTTTGCATCTGAACCACAAATGGTTTGATTAACCGCGATTAATACCTCTTGCTGTTGCAGATATTGCCACTTGTCGCCGCGCTCAACTAGACGTTGCTTAATCTGCGAAACGCTTTGTTCACCCGCATATTCATAGTTTAAATCGCCATAACCAAGGCGCTCTCTAAGATTGGCAAAAAAACGAATATGTATCATGCTGTACTCCTTACCCAATCCCCAGACTTACCGCCGTATTTGGCCATAACTTGTATGCAATGGATGGTCATTAAGTTCTACTCTCGCAAAGACTAACCGCAGCGCGGATCAGATATACATCATCTATAACGATTTCGCGCTGCACAACCTTATGACCTGCTTCGCTGGCACTGACACAGAGATATTCTCCAGAGCTAACCGTCTCTCTTGTTCGGGTATCTGATACTGTTAAAACTGCGATAGACAAAGGCATAAACTCTTTACTCAAATGTCCCATGGAACTCCTCCTCTGTGATGGATAATCGAAGGTAATGAAATCGTCTACCAAATGTATCTTGTAATATCACCTAAACACCTTTGCAATTGTCGAGTTTAATGTCTCGTCGGGAGGCCAGATGATTTCTCGCTATGACCTGGCGGCTGAGCCGCGGCAAATCATTCATAGTCATAGTAGTTGATACACTGACCTTAGAATGAATCTGCTCGGAGTTTGTTTTATTGCTGTTAGATTAAGTGTGAACTACAAAGCAGAATTTTGTTATTGCGCTGAAGAGATACCCAAATGTGGGTATCTTAAGAAAGTTGTTTCGTCTTTAATAATACATTCTAACAAACCATCAAGCCAATAAAGCGCTAACTTTACTGGCAAAGGCACACAGACCCCTACATTTAAAATTTAAAATTTAAAATTGAGCATTGCCCAAGCTTTGCTGGTGTCAGTCGCTAAATCGTCTGCACTGTAATTAGCATATTTGACTAACAATCCGACCTTTTTAGCTAAGGGATAAGTGGCCACCAAGTTCAGCTCAGTACCATAATCAATACTGCCCTGTGCTGAGTCCAGTTTATGGTAAACAGCAGTTAAGCCTAGGCTATCCCATTTACCTGATGCTTTCACATACAAGTCGTTTACGCCCGCGTCTGGTGTTGCTAGGAATTTATCAGCGAACCCCTGGAATTTGTGTAAGGTCGCAAGCGGGGTAATAAACCCTGTGTCATTATCACTGCCAAGGGACTCAAAGCCCAGGGCTAAATTTATTGCCGAAACTTTTTTACTAAGCTCTAAGGCCCAGTAGTCGGCAGAATAATCCACTGTGTTGTCACCAGTGTCTGTTTGGGTTGCATAGGAAGCGTGAATTGTTATAGACGAGACCTTACCGTCATAAGACACACCTAGGGTGCGATTTGACAGCGCCAAGGCAGTATTAAAATCCATGTTGTACATAAAGCCAGTTAACTTGTGGTTTTTATCTAGCTTATAATTGGCATTGGCTAAGACTAGTTTACCGTCCAGATCTCCTTTTGCACTCTCTGAACCAAATATGCGATTGACGTTATATACATAACTCACATCAAAGGAGAGATTTGTTTTATCGTCATAAACCACACGATAACCATCAAAGGTTTGTTCGTTTTGACGCCAGCCAACACCACCAACAAAACGTTCGTCATTGTGGTTGATCCGTTGACGCCCAAAAGAGAACACTGTATTGCCAGTTTTATACCCAATAAAAGCTTGGTTTAAATCTGTGCCTGTTGGGTCAGCCACCACTGGGTATTGACCGTTGCCGTTTACCGTACTGTTGTAATTTTCGTTGCCTGTGGCTGTGATGTTATCCACTTCTACTTTTGTGAAGAAGCCTTTGAAGTCTGCACTTGTCCAGGCCAAACGTGTTCTGAGTGTGGATGCGTTAGCATCTTTATCGATTCCATCTTGTTCGACAAACTCGTAGCGATAGCGCAGAGCTATTTCTGTATTGCCATCCGCTACGGCTTTTTGAAACTCTAACAATGTGTTCGCTTCAACATTGCTTATGTTGCTCGCTGCTAGAGCGGCTCCAATCACTAAGGCTAAATATGTTTTCATGTGCTTATTCCTATTAAAATTAATTACCTAAATGATAGCCTCACCCAATCAATAAAACACCATAAAAACCAATAAAAACAATAAGATACCTCTTGATATCTGGGTATGGATAAGAGGGTTATTGGGGAGTACCTATAATGGAATATTGCGCGGCTAATACCTAAGAGGTACACAATATCGGGAAATAATGGCGTAATACAATTAATCCGAATCGGTAATATCAATCATCCTGCTCTAAAAAATTATAACTGAGTGCGTGCTGCACTCGCTGATTGTGTCGTTCACGTTTAATTGCCATGTACATCAATAACATACATACAGCAAGCACCCCATAAAGCAACATAAAACAGGCGCTATAGACACCCACAGTGTCAACTGCAATACCAAATAAGATAGGTAGAGTGCATCCTCCTAGAGCACCAAGCATGGCGACCATGCCGCCCACACTGCCCATTTGTTGGGGATAATAGTCGTTGATAAGTTTGTATACGCTCGCCCTGCCAAACCCCTGAGCAAGACCAATGATCAACAGCAATAAGGTAAATATCCAAATATTCAATTCTATGTATAATGTGACATCTTTTTCGACCCCGTGAATGGTCATTGTGGTGGGGGGATAACTCAGAAAAAACAAACAAACTAGACAGATCCAAAAAACGCTCCAGTTTACGTTTCTGGCACCAAACCTGTCAGCAAACCAGCCTCCTGCGGCCCTAGCCATACTTGAACTGATAACGAATAATAGGGTGAGCGCCATGGCTTGATTAAACGGCAAAGCGTAGGCCTGAACATAGTACTGTGGAAGCCATAAAATAAGTGCCAAAAAGCTACCAAAAACAAAATAATAAAGGCCAAAACGCCACACTTTGGCATGCATAAGTGGTTTGAGGAAAAAGCCGATGGAGTGTTTTTTGGCATCACCCACAAAGGATGGCACCGTTGGCGCCAGCAACCAAAACAATATACAGGTTAGCAGCACCGCAGCAGCGTAAAAAGGACCAATCATCTGCCAGCCCCACGTATCTTTAATAAACGGCACTAGAATTAAACTTAAGGCGGCGCCTGCATTACCCGCGCCAAACACCCCCATAGCCATACCCTGCTCTTTGCTCTCAAACCAATCGGTGACATAACGAATACCTAGGGTAAAAGACACGCCAGAAATACCCACCACCAGTCCCATCAAAAGATAACCCACGTAAGAGTTGATAGTAGGTAACAGGAACAGCGGAATAACCAACAGTAGCATTTGCATAACAAACAGATTCTTGCTGGAAAAACGCTCACTCAGTATGCCAACAGGCAATCTCAATAGCGCACCTGTGAGTATTGGCGATGAAAGCAGCATGCCGAACTCTGTAGCAGAAAGTGATAGCTGCTCTTTTAGATTTATGCCTATGACTGAAAACAGAGTCCATACGGAAAAATTCACAGCAAACGCAATGGTTGCCATGATTAAAGCGCGTGTAGAGCGTGATTGTTGAAAAACTTGCATTAAATTCCCCCACCCCAGTTAGCAATAATAGTAGGAATATAACGTGCAACAAAACTGTTCTCTATAACCCTAACTAGTCGAAACGTTACCTAAGACAGAAACACCCTACTCACAAGTGAGTATAAAATTGAGAAACCGCGCGTTATAACCCGTCATTATTGACTACCACTAAAGAGCTAAGGGTTTTTTCAAGGACAGTTTTTGTTGCTTCAAGTCACTAAAAAATCCCCAAAAAGCATGCCATGATAACCGTATATAACCACTAAAACACGCGTGTCATAAAGCACCTGAGGAGCACAAAATGTCAACTGACAGCAAACTCAATATTTTTAACTTTAAAGATCCGAAGATAAAAACCTTACACCTTACATGGTTCGCATTTTTCCTAACATTTGTTGTGTGGTTCAGCCATGCGCCGCTTATGGTATTTATTAAAGAGGCATTCGATTTATCCACAGCACAAGTTAAAGCGCTGTTAATTCTAAATGTTGCGTTGACAATTCCCGCAAGGATAGCGATTGGGATCCTGGTAGATAAATTCGGGCCAAGACATGTTTTTACTGGTCTACTTATCAGCTCTTCGTTTATCTGTTTTGGCTTTGCCTTGGCAGATAGTTATGCCGCTCTGGCCCTGTTCCGTTTCTTACTGGGATTTGTTGGTGCAGGTTTCGTGATCGGCATTCGTATGGTTGGAGAATGGTTTCCTGCCAAGCAGGTGGGCATTGCTGAAGGCATATACGGCGGCTGGGGCAACTTTGGCTCTGCTGCAGGTGCCATGACCCTTCCAACTTTAGCAATCATGTTTGGTGGTGACGATGGATGGCGCTATGCACTGGGCTCCACAGGTGTATTGACCTTTTTCTATGGCATATTTTACTACACACAAGCACGCAATACGCCCAAGGGCTCAACTTACTTTAAGCCAAAAAAATCAGGCGGGCTGGAAGTCAGCAACAAAGCGGATTACTACTTTTATCTGATAACCAATGTTCCCATGTACCTTGCCCTTGGTGTACTCGCTTGGAAACTT